>OLFY01002117.1_pt1 | contig 21260 bp, 40 predicted proteins | sample 1605611 | NCBI WGS metagenome assembly OLFY01 (sample SAMEA3888923, study PRJEB22519) | human gut metagenome | biome: human gut; feature: human-associated habitat; material: faeces | place: Denmark | collected 2011
ACTACCGCTACCAGATTCTCGACCAAATCGACTTCGAGCGCCTGATACGGTTCCGCACGGCTAAGGTGAAGTTGCACGTTCAGCCGTTCAAGTATGATGCGGTGGACAGGACTTTCGATATCGTTAACCAGTTCCTGCACGTCTGTGATTCGACCGCTACCAAGTTCGGCATAACGGTCACTTCGAGCGACGGCAGCGTCAGGGTGTCCGGCAGGGCAACGAGCGACGTTGACATAGAGGTTCCGGTCGAGCGCATGTCGCTTTCCGGCAGCTACACACTCACCGCTACGGCCAGCGGCAGCGCTGCCGGGTGCGCGCTAAGGCTCATCGACGGCTCACCGTCCAAGTCTTTCGGCGACTCGTACATGGAGCTGAAGAGCAACGGCGATTCGACCATGACCGCGACGGCTGACTCGAACGCCGAGTATGACGCGCTCTGGCTCGACATTAGGGACGGGACTTCTGTAGACTTCACTCTGGGCGTGACCATGTCGAGCAACAGCTTCAACCGAATCTCGCTGACCAATCGAGGGAACGTCGTTTCAAGGCCGACAGTCACGGTGCACGGGAGCGGCAACGTCGAGCTTGCAATCAACGCGGTCACCGTGCTGTCTTTCCTAATCGAAGGCGGCAGCATCACGGTAGATGCTGAGGAAATGAACGCATACCGTGGCAACGAGCTTACGAACCGACACGTGACTGGCGATTACGCAGACCTCGCTCTGAAGGTCGGCGAGAACGTCCTGTCATGGAGCGGTGACGTCACCGGAATCAGGGTCGAAGATTTTTCGAGGTGGTTATGATGGTGCGGACTAATTTCACGATGGAAGACAAGTACATCCGCATGACGCGCGGGGACACCCTTTCCTTCGGGATTCAGGTTTACGACGAAGAGGGAGCGCCTTTCGGACAGGACTTGGAGTGTGCCTACTTCACCTGCAAGTCAAATCGCAGCGACAACCGATTACTTTTTAAAAAGTCGCTTTCGGACGGCGTCTCTAAGGTCGGGCCAGGCGCGTACACCGTGCGGGTAGCCCCGAGCGACACTGCCAGCGCCAAGCCCGGCAAGTACTTCTACGACTTCGAGATTGGCTGCAACGGCGATGTTTTCACTGTCATGCGCGGGGTGCTTGAAATCATGCAAGACGTTACTTTTTAGTGGGGGTGATTGAATGGCGAAGATAGACGAGACCGTCAAGGTCATGCTGCTGAAGGGCGAGAAGGGCGCGAGCATCGAGTCAATCGACAAGACCGCAACCGACGGCCTGATTGACACGTACACGGTAAGGCTCACGAACGGGGAAGAGCAGAAGTTCTACGTCACGAACGGTCGCAACGGCGAGAAGGGTGAGAAGGGCGACACGGGAAGCACGATCTCGGTGCCCGTTTCTGGACTTTTCAACATGGGCGTCGACTCTGACGGCAATCTCTGGGTCTACCACTCGGACTCTGACAAGGTGCCAGACTTCGAGTATGACTCATCGACTGGCAACCTATACTATGTGACAAAGGGGTGATGACATGGCAAAGACACTAATCGGGAACATCAAGGGGAAGAACGGGCGAGGAATCACCAGCATCAAGAAGACCGGCACGACCGGCTCGGTCGATACCTACACGATCACGTACACTGACAGCACCACGAGCACTTTCACCGTCAACAACTCAGACAGCGTTTCGATTCAGCGCCAAATCGTTCCGAGCGCCGCTGTCGAATCCTCGGCCACGGCATCGCAGGCGTACGCCGCTGGGGATTACGTTGTGGTCAACGGCGTTCTGCGCAAGGTCAAGAGCGCGATTGCCAAGGGCGGTACCATCGGCGATTCAAACTCCACGGCAACCACCGTGACGGGGGAGATTGCGACCGCGCTAGATTACGCGTCCCGCACCGTCCGCACGAAGACCGTGGTCCCGACCGGGTGGCATGGAGAATTGACCGTGGCAACAGACGTCGACGAGGGTGGCTCGTCCGGCGGCGAGACGGGGCGCTCCGCCGAGCTGCGAGGCTACCTCTGGTCCTATGACGCGTCGGGCGACCCTTGGAGCAACGCAGTGCACCCGCCTGACGCCCCCGGCGACGTGGACGCCTGGTGGGTTAAGGTCCCGGAGAGGCTGTCCTGGAGCGGGAAGGTTGATACGCGCGTGTGCGGCGGTATCATCATGACGCAGTCCTCAGATGGCATGGGCTACGACTTCTTCGGGACGTTTAAAACCGATTGCTTCCTGGCGAAAGACGGATACGCGTACCTATCGATCGGAAAGAAGGACCGCTTCGTCGCGAGACCGATAAGCATACTTGTAAACTGCAAGTTCTACCTGCGATGACGCATCGCCCGGCATTCCGTATCACAAATTTCAAAGGAGGAAAAATGGCAAAGACGATGAGATTCAAGGACGGCAAGACCTGCAACTTCACCGATTCGAGCACCACGCTCGACTGCGTGGCGGTCGTCAAGACCTTCGCTGAGCTTGACGCTATCCGCGCCGAGTTCACCGAGGACAACCTGAAGGGCGCGACGTTCGACGGCTCCACGGTGCAGCATCTCGTGCCCGTCTCCGCGAAGGCCGAGACGGACGGCGAGAACATCGCCGCCCATTTCACAAATCGCGTGAAGAGTCAGGACGAAATCAACGCGGAGCAAATCAGCGAGCTTCAGGAAGCTCTCGCGACCATCGTGGAAGGGGCATAGAATGGGGTATATCTACGCACGCTTGATTTTCAAGGGGCTTCGCACTTTCGATAGCGTCCCGAAGAAGTACCAAGCAGCCACAAAGGCGGCCTACAAGGACATTTACGGCATCGAGCTTTAGGGCCGTAGAAAGATTGAACGCTCAGGGGGTGCAGCGATGCGCCCCCTTTGCATATAGGGAGGTGCATTTATGATTAGGGTTTTCGAATCGACCGACAAGGACTTCACCAGCAACGGCGATATCGTCATTCTGCCCGCTAGGGCCAAGGTCACAAAGAAGGACAACGGCGACTACTACCTGGACCTTGAAGCGAGCACCAAGTACGCCGACTACCTGACGAGCGGGAGGATAATCGTAGCCGACACGCCGCAGGGTGCGCAGGCGTTCCGCATCTCGGGAGTGACCAAGAAGAGCACCAGGGTTTCGCTCAAGGCGTGGCACGTCTTCTACGATTCCAAGAACTACCTCATTGCGGATTCTTACGTCGTGGACATGACAGCCAACGCTGCGCTCGACCACCTCAACGAAGCGACGGAGCCGAAAAGCGAGTTCGTCACAATCTCCGATGTGCAGGCGATTGACTCGTTCCGCTGCGTCCGCAAGTCGCTATACGAAGCGATCCAGACGGTCGTCGAGCGTTGGGGCGGGCATCTGGTGCGCGACAACTTCCGCATCGAGCTTCGCCAGTCAATCGGCGCGGACAACGGCGTGACCGTGCGCTACCGCAAGAACCTGAAGGAATTGACGTGCGAGGAAGACTGGAGTGGCGTCGTCACGAAGCTGCTGCCAGTGGGCGCGGACGGCATCCTCCTCAATGACCAGGACGCGAGAGCCTCAATCTACGTCGAGAGCGAGCAGAAGTGGCCGATTCCATACACCAAGACCGTCTCTTTCTCGCAATCGGACATCAAGAAGGACGACTATGGCAAAGACGAGACCGCCTACCGCAAGGCCCTCGTCGATGACCTGAGAAGGCAGGCGCAGGACTACGTCAACAATAACTGCATGCCGAAGGTGAACTACACGCTAAAGGCCGACATGGAGCGCGTGACCGACATTGGCGACACGGTGGAGGTCATAGACGAGCGGCTGGGTGTGCGGCTTCTCACCAACGTCATCGGGTTTACCTACGACTGCATTCTCGGCAAGTACACAGAACTCGAGTTCGGGAACTTCCAGAAGACGCTGAGCGGCCTTGCGGGGTCGCTCCAATCGTCCGCACAGAGCGCGGCGCAAAGCACTGTGAACAACGCCATCCAGGGCGTCGCCGACACGGTGACTCAGAGCATCACGCAGTCGATGGGTGCCTCTTACGTCATCTACGACGGCTCGAAAATCCTGGTGCTTGATTCGCTGCCGAAGGAGGACGCGCACAACGTCATCATGATTAACGACAACGGCATCGCCTTCTCGCGCAACGGCATCGCTGGGACTTTCGAGAGCGCCTGGGGCATCGACGGCACGATGAACATGCAGCACATCAACGTCATCAACTTCGTGGCCGACCTAATAAAGGGCGGCACGCTGAAGCTCGGCGGAAGCGAAAACGGCAACGGCGTGATGGAGGTTCGCTCGGCAGGCGGCTCGCTTCTGGGGCAGCTCGACAAGGACGGGCTCCGCATGTGGGCAACGGACGGCTCTCGCATCGAAATCAACGCTTCGCAAGGGCTTGTCGGCTACGACGCTCAGGGAAACGCGACCTACGGCGTTACCGATGGCGTTCTCTACATGGCAAACGGGTACGTCAGCAGCTCGCTCGCGGTGGGCGGGTTGCTGAAGATGGTACCGATTAAGACGGACGCAAGCACGGGAATCGCGTTCGTCGCACTGGCATAGGAAGGGGGAAGAGCAATGGCATCAAGCGGCAGCATCACAGGCGCCTATCAAGGGTACACGCTGCGGGCGGATTGGAGCGCGGTTCAGAACGCGGCTGGCAACTATTCGGACGTTACGGTCAAGCACACGCTCGTCATCGGCTCCGCGTACTCGCTGAACATCGCCTCTCGCACGAACACCTGCTCGGTCGGAGGTGTCTCGCAGGGCTACACGTCTGGCAGAATCAACCAGAAGGGCGGCTCCGTCCTTCTCGGCACGACCGTCCACAGGGTGTCGCATGACGCTGACGGAACCAAGACCGCGCAACTAACCGACACGTTCAACATCAACGCCACGATTGACGGCAAGAAGGTCGGGAGCATCGTAGCTTCGGGCTCAATCGTCCTCGACAGGATAGCCAGAAACGCGACCATCGTGACCGCCAACGACTTCACCGACGAGACGAACCCGACGCTGACCTACAGCAACCCGTCCTCGTCCCCTTGCGACGTTTCAATCGAGTTCGCAGGCGGGAGCATCACGAGGGCTGGGGCTGCAAGCGGCGCGGGCGGCTCGTACACGATGCAGCTCACCGATTCGGAGCGCACGACCCTGCGCAACGCGAGCAGGAACTCGCCTACGCTCAAGGTGACATACGTGCTTAAAACGACCATCGACGGCACGGCCTACTACTCGCGGGCCGAGAGGAAGACGAACGTCGTTGACGCGGCGCCCGAGCTTGGGGCCGTCTCATACAAGGACACCAATGCCGCCACGGTGGCGGTGACTGGGGACAAGTCCCGAATCATCCAGAACCACTCAAAGCTGACCGTGACCGTGCCGACCGCGATGGCGAAGAAGGGCGCGACCATCGCGAGCTATGCTATCGCCTTCGGCGGGGTGACGAAAACCGTGAAGGCCGCTGGGGCCGTCTCGTTGGGAGCCGTAGACGTCTCGTATTCGCAGGCGCTTACAGTCACGGCAACCGACAGCCGCGGGTTCACCGCTAGCCAATCCGTGCAGGTGACGGTCGATGATTACAGCGCACCTACTGCGGTCATAGACCTGCACCGCCTAAACAACTTCGAGCCGACCACGTACATCACCGCGAGCGCGCGCTACTCGTCCCTGAACGGCAAGAACGCCGTGACAATCACGGCGAAGTCCAAGAAGGTTTCGGATTCGAGCTACGGGACGCCAATCGAGCTGGAGGATTCAATCCAATCCACGGTGACGTGTGACAGGGATTCGGCCTACGACTTCGTTGTGACCATCGCGGACAAGCTGGAATCGACCGACTACAACCTCACGCTTGGCAAGGGCATCCCGTCGTTCTTCATCGACACCAAGAAATCCAGCGTCGGCGTGAACTGCCTGCCCAGCCAATCGGACGTTTTGCAGCTGAGCGATTCTGCATGGCTGACGGCTCAGGGAGCTTACCCGGTCGGGGCGATCTACCTGAGCGTGACCGACGCGAACCCCGCTGCATTGTTCGGTGGGACGTGGGAGCGCATAGGTGGGCGCTTCCTTCTTGGAGCCGACACCACCTATACGGCGGGCAGCACGGGCGGCGAGGCGGAGCGCACGCTGACGATTGACGAAATGCCGCGACACAACCATGAGGTTGACAACCTCAACGCATCTGGCAGCGCAACACCGTTCATGACTGTTCAGGCGCAGGACAAGAGGGGATTCGGCGGCAACGTCCAGACGATGTACGCGGACAGCGGCAAGGCGCACAACAACATGCCGCCTTATCTTGCCGTTTACATGTGGCGGCGAACAGCATAGGCTTCACTCGAAACATCGAGAAAAGCCCCTCAAACGAGGGGCTTTCGTTCTCTGGAATCATTGGGTATCCGATAAATCAGATTCTCCATGCTACCTTATAGCTTTAAAAGAGAGGGAAGCCGAATCAGATTCGTAGAGTGTACTCTAGCTGCGGTTTGATTTGGCTTCCCGATTCTGTTTTCGTGTAGTCTACTCTTTCAATAATCATCTTCAATAATCTGTTTTTGTCGGCAGTATCCAGACTGTGGTATTCATCCAATACCTTGGTCAAGATGGGTACTGCTTTTTTCTGTTTGCTTTCACGCTGCGCGATCTTCGCACTTCGAGCAATGCAGGAACGATGCGAGAGGGTTCGATAGCTGTTTGCTCACAGCCTGTCTCGTGCTTCTCATTGCGAGAAGTTCCTGGCATTTGTTGAAGGTTTCGACGCTCACTATCGGCTCGTGTTTGCCCTTCACCGTGCCATGGTTCAGGTTTCTCACTCGGCTTTCGATTATTTTTCCGTCTTCGATGCGCTTCTCTGTGCGCTTTATCTTGACGTTTATCTCGCCAAGATAGACTCTGTTCTTGATTATGTCTCGCACCCTGTGGCTCGTCCATGCAGTGTCGTAAACCTTCGACGGCTGGATTCCCATTCTGTTCAGCTCGTGCATTATGCTCGCTGCAGATTCTCCGCTGGCGTATCTCTCGAATATCATCTGGACGATTGGAGTCTGCTCGTTCGGTATCAGAATCCAGCCCTTGCCGTCTGGGTTCTTCATCTTGTCGTATCCGAACGGAGGGGTAGCGCCGATGAAGTAACCATCCTGCTGAGACTGCATCCTTCCGCGAAGCAATCTTCGCTTAATCATTTTGTATTCTCGGCGGCTCATGAACAGGCCGAATTCGAAGAATTCCTCATCGAATTCGTCTTCCCCTGCCAAATCGTATGTTTTGTTCAAGGTGATGATCTTCGTATCCGAGAACTGGAACGCCTTCAAGATCCTCGACTGGTCTTCACCGTTTCCTCGACTCAATCGTTCAAGCTCCACGCACAGCACGCCATCATATTCGCCAAGTTCGACGTGCTTCAGCAGCCTTTGCATCTGCGGTCTCGCTTCGATGCTTTCACCCGACACAACTTCTCTGTAAACGTCCTGCTCGCATACTAGGATGCCCATTCTGTCTGCCAGCTCCTGAAGCATCTTCTCGTGTCTTGCCAGCGTGTCCTCGATGCCAGTGTCATCGTCCTTTCTCGATTTTCTCAAGTACATTGCGTATGCCATTCATAATCAATCCTTTCTCTGCTGCTTCAGGAACATCGCGTACTGCGCTATCTGCTCCAATTCCTCGTTGGTGTAGTTCGGCGTGGAGAACGTTATCTCGCGCCTTGTTTCGTTTCCGTAGACAAGTTCCTCGATGCTCACTCCGAAGTATTCCGACAGCTTCTTGAGCGTCGGAAGGCTGATGTTCTCGGCGCTACGGTTGAACCAGCTGTTCACCGCGCTGGGGCTTATCCCGCACTCCTTCGCCAATTTTCGACGGGAAATCCCTTTTGCGCTCATAAGAGACTGCAAATTGTCAGTAAATGCCATCCAAATTTCGACTCCTTTCCCCGCTAAACGTTGGTACCACCACGTTTGCTAAGGTAATTATATAATCTATAGGTGTTCACTGTAAACACTAAAGAGCGCAAAAAATGAAAGTAAGTTTTAACATTTTTAGAAAAACCTATTGCATTTTGAAACTTCCTGCCTATAATGGAAATTGTTGGAGCACAAAAGTGCGCACACTGAGCACATAAGGGGGTGGAGATATGTACAAGAACCTGAAGGCGGAAATCGCACGCGCTGGACTGACGAACTCGGAGATGGCGGACGCACTCGGAGTCAAGTACACCACGGTGTGGCGGCTGCTGAACGGCAAGCGACAATGGCGACTTGGCGAGATGGTTGCAATCCAATCTGAGCTGGAGGAGCGCAACGGCGCCGCCTACACGCTCGATTATCTTTTCGAGGACGGTGACGATTATGGAGAGGGGCAATCCGACCAAGGAGCACATGACGGCTCTGTACGACCTGATTAACAGGTTGTTCGAAGGCAAGGACGTGTTTTACACGGACGAAGAGATTGAAGAGCTGAGAGAGAAAGGGGCAACGAAATGGGTATGAGCATTTACGATATCGACGATTCAATCATGTCGCTGGTCGATATGGAGACGGGCGAAATCGAGGACGAGAAGCGCTTCGACGAGCTTCAGATGGAGCGCACGAAGAAGGTCGAGAACATCGGCTGCTATTACAAGAACCTCATTGCCGAAGCGAAGGCGATGAAGGAAGAGGAAGCGAACCTCGCACAGCGCCGCAAGGCCGTGGAGAACAAGGCCGAGCGCATCAAGAGCCTTCTGGTTTACGCGCTGAAGGGCGAAAAGTTCGAATCGCCCAAGGTGCGTTGCAGCTACCGCAAGGCAAAGAGCGTTCAGGTCGATGATGACTTCGTTGCGTGGGCTGAAGAGCACGCCGACGATCTGCTGACCTTCAAGGAGCCCACGCCGAACCGCACGGCAATCAAGGCTGCTCTGGCAGACGGGCGCGAAATCGAGCACGCCGAAATCGTCACCAGCGAGAGCCTTCAGGTGAAGTGACATGCGCGAGTTGAGGGCAGACGAGATAGAGGTGCGCGTCGCTCAGTGCGGCCAGAAGGGCGTGTCGCTCCTGCTTTACAAGGACTCACGCTGCGACATGCGCATCCTTGACGAGACTTTCGGCATCATGGGTTGGCGCGACTCGTACCAGAGCATCAACGGCGAGCTGTTCTGCACAATCGAGGTGTGGGACGCGGAAAAGTCCCAGTGGGTCGCCAAGCAATCGAACGGCTCACCTTCGAACATGGAGGCCGAGAAGGGCCGCGCTTCGGACGCATTCAAGCGGGCCGGATTCATGCTCGGCATCGGGCGCGAGCTTTACACGGCGCCCTTCATCTGGGTTCCCGCTGATAAGTGCGACGTCAAGCAGGGGAAGAACGGTCGCATGCAATGCTACGACAAGTTCCGCTGCGAGAAGGTGCGCATCGAGAGCGGCCAGATAACGGGATTGAGCATCTACAACGACACGAAGGGTTGCAGGGCTTTCGTCTTCGCAACCGACAAATAGAGAGAGGAGAAACAGACATGCTTTGTAACGATGACAATAGCATCAAAATCAACGTGAACAAGGGGGGCTACGGGATGTCAGGTGGAACCGTCACAATCGGCATCAGCGAGTACAAGGAGATCCTGGAGTTCGCATACAAGGCGGCGATGCTGAAAGATGCGGTTCTGAACGCCGCGACGCTCGGCTTCTTGGGGAATGGGCTTTACTTCGGCGGCGACAATGAGGTCGCAGCCATCTTCAAGTATGCGTTCCCTCACGACTACGCGAGCAAGCTTCGCGAGCTTATGGACAAGGAGAAGGCCAAGGACGCGGAGCAGATTAAGCCGATGTCGAGCGTCAAGGGGGCATGTCGTGAGCATTAATCACGTTGAAGTAGTTGGAAATCTCACGAGGGCGCCCGAGCTTCGAGCGACGCAGGGCGGCACGCCAGTCCTGAGCTTCGGCATCGCGGTCAACGACCGCCGCAAGATCGCATCGGGGCAGTGGGAGGACGTGCCCAACTTCTTCGAGTGCGTCACCTTCGGCAACCGCGCCACGGCGCTGAGCGACATCCTCACAAAGGGAATGAAGGTCGCGGTTGCTGGCAAGCTCCATTATTCCAGCTGGGAGAAGGACGGCCAGAAGCATTCCAAGGTGGACATCATCGCAAACGAGGTCGAGCTTATGCAGAACCGCAAGCCACAGCAGGAGCCGCAGCAGTATCAGCAGCCGCAGCAGACGCAGGCGTTCGTCCCGCAGCCGCCTACGATGGACATGTACACCGAAGATTTGCCTTTTTGATTAAAAAGGCGTATAAAATCATATAATCCTTTTTAGCGAACGGGGGTTATATGATTTGCAGTGATTGCGGAAGGGATTTACCAGAATCCGAGTTTAGTTGGAAAAAGAAAGGCGTATGCAGGCAAGAGAGGTGCAAGAGCTGTTTCTCTGCCTATAACCACAAGCGGTATGCGGCGAATAAAGAAACGATAAAGAAGAGCGTTGCCGCATACCGCTCTGCCAATCCCGAGAACGTTTTTGAGACAAGACTATCAATGTTCAAGAAGAATCCGACGAGATACAACGCGCACAAGTTAACGGGAGCGGCAATCGCGGCAGGCGTGTTAAAACGCCCTGACAAGTGCAGCATCTGCGGCATATCTGGAAGCGTTAGAAGGATAGAAGCGCATCACGATGACTATATGAAGCCGCTAGATGTTATCTGGGTATGTACTCCATGCCATAGAAGACTCGATGGGGAGCGTAGGGCCCGCGAGGGGTTAAAAGCATCTCCAAGAAGTGTTCGCATAGCAAAGATGTCAGATGACGGCTCGATTATCGAAATATTCGACAGTATAAAAGAAGCCGCAGACAGCGTAGGAAGAGCGCCTAGTACTCTATGTATCGCTTCTCGAAACGGGAAAAAGTGCGCTGGATTCAAGTGGAAAAGGCTCAAATAACGAAGTTGATACGGGAAATGAGGTGGCGCGGGATGATTGGCGGAATGATTGGCACAGCCGAGGAAATCATCCATTGGCTTTTCGAGCAGCCGAAGGACGAGAAGGAGCATCTGTACGAAATCAAGGAGCGCAAGCGCAAGCGCACGCTCACCCAGAACTCCTACTACTGGTCGATGCTCAACCAGCTGGGCAGGGTCTTGAGGATACCGACCTCGGAGCTTCACTTCCGCATGCTGAAGGAGCACGCGCCATACGAGGTCATGAGCGTCCGTTCCGACATCGACGTGTCTGGATACTTCAGATACTTCGAGGAAATCGGCTCTGGTTTCGCTGGCGGGCATGAGTTCACGCACTATCGAGTTTACAAGGGGTCAAGCCACATGGACTCTTCGGAGTTCTCGCGGCTCATAGACGGGGTGCGCGAGGAATGCGAAGCGCAGGGCATCTCGGTTCTCACGCGCGAGGAAATAGCACGGCTGAGGTACGTGGAGGGCGAGGGATGAATGAGCATAGCGTTCTGGGCTGCGGCGAATGGTACGACGAGAGGCACGGTGTCTTGATCCAGTGGTTCGACGAGCGCGAGCCGTGGCTTGTACGCCATGAGGTATTCCACGGCCCGAACCGCAAGAAGTCAATCGAGCTTGGCCTGTACGTCTTCCTGCCGCCCGAAGCCCACAACATGAGCGACTATGCGGTGCATTTCAACCGCCCTTTCGAAGAGCACCTTCAGGCGGTCTCGCAGCGCCGCGCCATGGAGCACTACGGCTGGACGCTCGATGATTGGATGGAGATAATCGGGAAGAATTACGTTTAGGAGGCACTAGAAAATGAAGATCAAGCTCGATAGAGGTGCGTTCATTCCCGTGCGTGCCCACGGCACGGACGCTGGGGCAGATCTACGCTCGCCAGTCGATGCGGTGATTCCAGCTAGGCATTCGCGCGTCATCGACACGGGCGTTCACATCCAGCTGCCGCATGGCTACGTCGGCATGCTCAAGAGCAAGTCTGGGCTCAACGCAAAGCACGACATCACGTCCGAGGGCGTCATCGATGAGGGCTACACGGGGGCAATCAAGGCGAAGCTTTACAATCACTCCTATTCCCCGTATTTCGTCAGGCGTGGGGACAAGATTACGCAGCTCGTGATCGTGCCCTGCGAGTACGCGGATTTTGACATCGTTGACAAGCTTGACGATTCCGAGAGGGGGGGTGACGGCTTTGGCAGCACGGGCAAGTAAGTACCACGCCAAGAAGACCGTCGTTGACGGCATCGAGTTTGACAGCACCAAGGAAGGCAAGCGCTATGCAAGGCTCCGCGCCTTGGAGGAAGCTGGAAAGATTCAGCACTTGCGCCTTCAGGTGCCGTTCGAGCTTTTGCCGAGCTTCGAGTGCGACGGCGTGAAGTATCGGGGCATGAAGTACGTGGCAGACTTCGTATACGTCCGCGACGGCAAGGTTATCGTGGAAGACTGCAAGGGTTTCAAGACAGCCGAGTACAAGTTGAAGAAGAAGCTAATGGCATACATCAATCACATCAACATCGAGGAATCTTGATGCTATAATTTGGGAACGCGAGGGTAGCGGCCTTGCATGACATAGTTTTCAAGCCTTTACGGCATGAAAAATAGAAAGCCCCGTCGCAGCCGCTACCTGTGACGGGGCTTTCGCATATGGGGAGCGTCTTATATGGCACTGCACATGTTCGACCCACAAATCGCAAAAGAATACGGGGTCAATGCGGCAATAATCTTCCAGAACCTCGTGTACTGGATTGAGCACAATCGCGCCAACGAGACCAACTTCCATGACGGCAGGTACTGGACATACAACTCGGTCAGGGCATTTGCCGAGCTTTTCCCGTACCTCACCGACAAGCAGATTCGCGGCGCGTTGAAGAAGCTGGAAGAAGGCGGGATGATCCTGGTCGGCAACTACAACAAGTCGGCCTACGACCGTACGAGGTGGTATGCAGTTGCCGAAAAGGGACTTTCCATTTATACGAAAGGGCAAATGAATTTTGCCGACAGGGAAAATGAAAATGCCCACGAGGGCGAACCTATACCAGATGTAAACACAAATATAACCACACCTGATAAACCAGTTATAGGCGCACCGAAGAAGGATCCGCGCCACAAGTACGGCGAGTACAAGAACGTCCTTCTCACAGACTCGGACATGAAGAAGCTTCAAGCTGAGTTCCCCACGGACTGGGAAGAGAGGGTCGAAAGGCTCAGTGCCTACATGGCATCAACCGGCAAGCGATACAAGAACCATCTGGCAACGATTCGGAACTGGGCACGTCGTGATAGGAGCAAAAACAAGGTCGGTGTTTCGCGTGAAACGTCAAGCGGATTCAGCAGGAAGATAGACGCCGATTACTACTACCAGAGCAGCGGCGATGAGGAACTGGACAAGGTTCTCGGCCTCGGCAAGTACGCGCCGAAGGACAGGGTCAACAAGTAGGAAGGAGGAAAACGGATATGGATACAAATGGAATCATCGAAGGGCTTGCCAAGGCGGCAGCCCAGAACCACAAGCCGCAGGAGGGCGACTACATCAAGGACGGCCTGCTCTACTGCGGCAAGTGCCACACGCCAAAGCAGTGCGAGGTCGAGTTCAACGGCAGGGTAATCAAGCCGTACTGCATGTGCAGGTGCGAGGTCGAGGAGGAGGAGCGCAGGAAGGAGGACGAGCGCACGCGCGAGAGGATGCAGCGCGTGGACAGGATGCGCCGCACCGGCTTCCCTGACTCCGAGATGCGCGAGTGGAACTTCGCCAACGACGATGGCAAGGACGCCAAGACGATGGCCGCGATGAAGCGGTACGTCGAGAAGTTCCAGCAGATGCTGGAGAACGGAACGGGCCTCATGCTCTACGGCAACGTGGGGAGCGGGAAGAGCTTTGCGGCCGCGTGCATAGCGAACGCGCTGATAGAGAACGGCACGCCATGCCTCATGACGAACTTCCAGCGCATCGTCAACAAGCTGCAAGACGGGTTCGCCGGAAAGCAGGAGTACATCGACAACCTGCAAAAGTTCGACCTGCTCATAATCGATGACTTCGCCACTGAGAGAAAGACCGAGTACATGACGGAGCAGGTGTCGGCAGTCATCGACGCGCGGTATCGCTCCAAGCTGCCGCTGATAGTCACGACCAACATCAATCCCTGCGACCTCATGAGCGCTGACGGGATAGGGGAGCAGCGGATCTACAGCCGCATCATGGACATGTGCGTTCCCGTGCCATTCAACGGAAGCGACCGCAGGCGCTCTGACTACGCTGCAAGGACGGCAGCGGCCAAGGAGCTTCTTGGGCTGTGACCGAACGTGAGCTTTCGCAGGCCGTGCATCTCAAGGCGGAGCTGGACGCACTTCGCAGGGTTGCGGCCGAAGAGCGCAGTGCGGACGTTCTGAGGGCGATAGACAGGCAGGTGCGGGCGGTCGAAGCCGCAAGGCTTGGGGTCATGTCCTTCATAGCGACGGTGCCCGACTCGCGCATCAGGGCAATTGCCGTCATGAGGTTCCTCGAAGGCAAGAGCTGGGAGACGATAGCGAGGCGGATGCATTACGAGCGTACATCGCCAGCAAAGCAGCTTCGGAAGTTCCTACGTAGTAGAATGTAGCTGCGCCTATCTCGGCGTCTCCTTTCTCTAGCGGCCTGCAAGTCAACCCTTGCGGGCCGCACCCATATACGGGCGAAAAAAGTTTCAGAATCTCGCTAGTAACTGCCCGTTATAGGTGTATACTCTGCTATAGCAAGAGCGGAAAGAGAGAAAGGAAACGGAAATGAGCAACATCGAGAAGGCATACAACAGGGGCCACAAGATGGGCGCATACATCATCAACCGTGATGGCATCGATAAGGCAATCGAGCGTGGTTCCCGTGCAAACCTCATCTACCGCACGTCCTCCATGGTCAAGGCATACGGCGAAGGCTACGACGCGGCAGTCAACGAGAACAGGTAACCCAGTGGCCCACGGAGCGGGGGTGAAACCGCTCCACAACACACGAGAGAAAGGAACGAAGATGCTTCAGGCACTTATTCCGCACCCGCTAAGCCCCGAGGTGAACATTGGTGACGTAATTGTGTTTCTCGCGATTTTCGCCATGTTCGTGTTCGGAGCGATGAAGGGAGGCCGCAATGGCCGTTGAGATTGTGATTGATGAACAGCGCGAGAGGACATGGTGAGGGACATGAAGATTAGCGATGACCAGCGCCGCGAGGTGGCGGTCAGCACGTGCGAGTCATACGAGCTTCCAGATGGCACGTTCCAGTGCGGCAACTGCGGCTACGTCTCGCGCTACGGCGAGGCGTTCGGCTCGCTGCACGAGGTGTGCCCGTCCTGCGGGGCGGTCGTTGTCTCGATGGGGGAGTGGGCGAGTCCCGATGGTTCGATCTGGTCAGACTAGCGACGGGCCGCGCAGGGGAGTAGCACATGACCCCGGGGACAAGTGGCGGCTCGACCGCAAGGCGCTGGCTTACGCCATGCGCCGCGCTGGCATCGCCACGCCGGCGCAGCTGTCGGTGGCGAGCGGCGTGAGCGACGCGGTGTGTCGCAACCTCATCGTCGGGCACACCGACCACCCGAGCGCGGCCACGCTGTGCAGCCTCGCGATGGCGCTCGGCTGCGACGCGCTCGACCTGATGGTGGAGGTGGGACGATGAGAGACGATTCGAGTGACTGCGTGGCTCGGGGGGCCTGTTGCGGTGACTGTCTCCACTTCGACGTGCTGGATGACGGGACGTTCGACGCGAATAAGTGGTTTGGCGTCTGCCGCAGGCAGACCGATGACGAGTTCGGCATCTGGGCAACCACCAGCAAGCTGCTCGACTTCGTGTACGACCACGGGCGCCATGGCTGCGACATGCCCGAAACCGATGACTGCTTCGAGGAGGCATGACATGGGCACAAGCAACGACACGCGCCACGAGGTCGCAGAGAACCTGCGAAGCCTCAGCTACGGGAGCCGCGTGCATTACAAGGAGGAGTTCTTCGAACTTCTCGACGAGACGGTAATGGAACCCGACACTGGATACCACGAGATGAATGACGGTTCGAACAGTTAGCCGATTTAATCGACCCCGACCCGCAGGAGCGCACGTGCACCAACGAATCAGCAAGCGGCAAATATTTCAAGTGTTCTGAATGCGGCGCGGAATTGATGCAGGTAACTCCTGGTTGGGTCGCTCTGGTTAGCGGGGTGGTGAACTACTGCCCCAACTGCGGGGCACGTGTGGTTGACGAGGAGGACAACGATGATTAGCGACAATGAGCGCCGAGAGGTGGCTCGGAAGCTACGCGAGGCGAAGCAGGATTGTGACCAGCGCGAATCCCCGTGGATGGTCGAAGATCTGATGCGGGCGCTTGGGTTCGGGAGCTACGAAGACGGCGAAGAGCACATCTTCGACCGCCTTGCCGACCTAATCGACCGCCCGACGTGCAAGTTCAAGCCGGCTTATGGACCAGACTCGAAGGGGGAAGTTTCACTTGTCGAGTGCACTGCGTGCGCATGGACGATTGAGCCTTGGATTGCATACGAGTTTCGCTATTGCCCGAATTGCGGAGCGGAGGTGATGGACGGTGGCGAGTGACGAGACATGGCCGCGACCTTGCCTGGTGGACGGCGAGCGCCGCGCGCTGTGCTGGGACGTGTGCCAGTGGGCGCGGTCGAGGAAGGAGGGCGGCGTGGAGACGCTGCTTGACGCGGCCCCCGTCCTGCTGGTCGAGTTCGAGGACGGCGGCTTCGCGTCGATGCTGCCCGAGCGCGTGACGATGCTCGATGGCGAAAAGCTGTTCGATTCCTACTGCTGGGAGGTAGGCAAATGAGTGAGACGAGTTGGGTCGTGCTCGACGAGTACAGATTCGACGGCGAGACGGTCGAGTACCGACACCCGCGGACGTGCGGCACAAAGGAGGCGGCGGAGTTCCGCGCGAGCCAGATTGAGCTCATCAACCGCGACGAGGTGGGCTTCGTGCGCTGCGTCATCAGGCCGTCCGACAAGGTGACCGTGACGCTTGACGAGTGCTGCGACCTACAGGACGAGCTTGCCCGCGTGACGCGCCTCCAATCCGTGACAGCCGACCATCTGCGCAAGGCCAGAACCGACCTGCACAACGTCTGCGCGGACGTGGAGCACGCGGAGCGCCTGCTCCGCCGGTGGTCAGGCAACGAGACGAGCTTCGAGCGGAAGCTCACGCCCCCGCACTACCTAGGCGATGGCTTCGTGACCTGCTCGCGCGCGATGCACAGCGCCATGATGCAGGAGAAGTGCCGCAAGGCCGAGCCCATGCCAGTGATGGCCGTCTACTGGTGGTGCTGTGCATTCAAGTATCTGTGGCGGATGTGGTCGAAGGCCGACCCAGAGTCGGACGCGGACAAGGCGCGCGACTGCATCGGCAGGGCAGTGAGGGCGTGGAGGGAGTGTCAGGATGAAGATTGACGAGTTGACGAGGCTTTTCGCCCTGACCAAGACGAACCCAGAAGCGGTGAGGGCCTACCTGCGAGAGAACCTTGAGCTTGGGGATCTGCTGCTCATGGTTCTGCTCGGCATCGTCATGTGGGCCGCCAAAGGGTGCGTCCTCGGGCTCGCCGCATGGGCGCTGCTTAACGCGTTCGGCTGCACGCTCGACATGTGGGCCGTTGTCGTTGCGTGCGCCGTCTGCCGTGTAGTCGCTGGATTCATGCGCTAGGGGGGAGGTGATGCCATTGAGTCCGTCCGACGCAATCGTGACAATCTGCATCGCCGTCCTGCTTCTTGTTGTGGGCATGTGCTCGCTCTAGGCTAGCCGCTTGAGATCTGGCAGAAGCTCCACATGGTTCACTAGCGAAGAGGTTGGCACCGATGAGACAGGATGGCAAGCTCAACACGAGGGAAGAAGCTGCCCTGTACAGGGCGTTGCAGATAGCAGAGGGGTACTCGGACGCACGGGAGCAAGAAGACCCTGCGCGTGAGATAGCTCAGGACGCCGTGTGCGCGCTGCGCGACCTCATAGGCGTGGCGTGCGGCGATGATGATTGACGGGAGGTGCAGTTCATGGCAACCGAAGCGCAGATTAAGGCTCAGAAGAAGTATGACGCGGAGAACACGCGGCAGCTTCATCTGAAGTTGAATCGCCGCACCGACGAGGATGTTCTGGAAAAGCTCGACAGCGTTCCCAACAAGCAGGGTTACATCAAGGAGCTGATTCGCGCGGATTTAGCGAAGAAATAGCGACACGGGGATTCGAGAGAGTCCCCGTTTTTATTCGCAAAAAACTTTCGATTATCGCTTGCATCACATCACTATAGGTGTATACGATAAGCATCAAATGGAAAGGGAAGGGAATCGCAATGAAGGTTACGACGTTCAGCATCAACACCACGGACGGCAAGCGCTACGGGCTCAAGAACGCAAAGACTGGACAAGTTATCTACGGAGCCACCGCAAAGTACAAGACCGAGAGCGGAGCAGTCAACTACGCAAAGCGCCACGGATACGAGATTTAGGAACTGACGGGAATCCGAGAGGGTTCCCGTTTTTCATTTTGGAAAAACTCAGATTCTCGCGTGCATAAGGTCGTTATAGGTGTATACTCTGTTACAGCAAGTGAGGGAAAGAGAGAAAGGAACTCAAAATGAAAAAGGTAAACTACGAGCAGCTCATCAACAACGCAGTGAAGGAGCTTATCAAGAAGCATCTGGCATGGAGCGGCAGCGACGCGACAATGCCCAGCAGGGACATGGACAACGTCCGTGGTGGCTTCATCAGTTCCTGCCTGGAAGGCTGCTACACGGTAGACGAGTGGAGCGTGATGAGCGAAGACGAGCATAATGAATGCTTCATCTACTGGAACCGTAAGTTCGAAGACGCCGCGGCTAAGGCAGACCGCAAGTGGGAGGCGGTCAAGGTTATGCTCGACCTTTAAATAGAAGAGAAGCATGCAAAGGCCCCCAGAGATGGAGAGAGAAAGGAACCCACGATGATCAACGCAATCGCAGCAGAGGTTCGCAACGCGGCGCAGTTCATGGCAGTTGACGATCTTGGGCGTCTTTGGATTTGCGGGGACGTGCTAAAAAACGCGGACAACAGGAAAGACCTCGATAGGCTTCTTGAGTTGGGAGCCGTCACATACGACTGGCATGGCTACTATCACGTAAACGAGGACTACAAAAGCCTCTTTAAGCCTCTTTAATCGCATATAGAAGAGCACGAAGGCCTCCATTTCTGGGGGCCTTTTCATCGTTCCCGCAATTCCCGCTCCGCGCGTATTATAATCAGAGAAGTGTAAAAACCAATCGAGAAAGAGCGGCGGTGCAGGGATTTTGGGAAAAATTTTTATGGGTGTGCATCCCGTGCTTGCTGGCAGCGACCGCAACGGTCGTGTCGAATCCGGGGTTCGATTCGCAGCTCGCTATTTACTCAGCCGCGGCGGTCGTTGCCCTTCTCGGCGTAATGGTGTCGAACAGGCGCGTCGAGAAGGAGAAGGCCGACGAGGAAAACGAGCTCGTCAAGTCGGCTCTTCGGGCGCTGCTCCGAAGCGAGCTCATGCGAACTCATCATCACGCCGTGCGTGACGGCCACGCCTCGACCCTGGACAAGGAGGTCATGGAGCGCACATACCGTAGCTATCACAACCTCGGCGGTAACGGCATCGCCACGAACCTCCACGACGAGATGATGGCGTTGCCGACAATTGAAGATAAGGAAGGTGGAAGAAATGAAAGAGTACATCATCAATGACAGGCTGTATCACGTGCTGAAGTGGCTCGGGCTTATCGCATGCCCGGCAATCGCGACCTTCATTGGCGCGGTTTTCCCGGCGTGGGGCATCCCGAACACCGATGCAATCGTGCTCACGCTCAACGCGACTGGTGTTCTCATCGGTGCCCTCATCGGGGTAAGCGTGGCAACGTCGAAGCAGGCAGCAGAAGGGAGCGAGTAGACATGGCAATGCAGGGAATCGACATCAGCGGCTGGGAGGCAGGAATCGACCTCTCGAAGGTTTCGTGTGATTTCGTCATCGTAAAGGCGACGCAGGGGGTGGGCTTCGTCTCGCGCTCCTGCGACGAGCAGATCCAGCAGGCCATCGCCCTCGGCAAGCCGTTCGGCTTCTACCACTATGTCGGCGGAAACGGCGCACAGGCGGAGGCCGACTTCTTCGTCGACAACTGCAAGGGCTATTTCGGCAAGGGCATCCCGTGCATCGACTGGGAGAGCGGGCAGAACTCCGCGTGGGGCAACACCGGCTACCTCAAGGAGCTAGTCCAGCGAGTCATCGACCGCACGGGAGTCAAGCCGCTCATCTACGCTTCGGCCAGCTCGTTCCCGTGGGACGTCTCGCGTGCGCTCGATTGTGACGCATGGGTCGCCCAGTACGCCAACAACAAGACCACCGGCTATCAGGACTCGCCGTGGAACGAGGGCGCCTACGAGTGCGCCATTCGACAGTATTCAGAGAACGGCAGGCTCGGCGGCTACTCCGGAGACCTCGACCTCGACAAGGCATACATGGACGCCGACGGATGGGCGAGGTACGTGGGCGGCGGCCAGACGACCGGATGGATCCAGAAGGACGGCCGCTGGTGGTACCGCCACGCAGACGGAAGCTACACAAAGAGCGGCTGGGAGAAGATTGGCGGCAAGTGGTACCTCTTCGACGCTGACGGCTGGATGCTGACCGGGTGGCAGCAGGTCGGCGGCAAGTGGTACTACCTCACCGATTCCGGCGCCATGGCCACCGGCTGGGTGAACGACGGCGGGAAGTGGTACTACCTGGACCCGGACACGGGAGCGATGCACGCGGCTGACGTCGAGAGCATCGGCGGCAAGTGGTATGCCTTCGGCGCGGATGGCGAGATGCAGTACGGCGTGGGCTCCGACGCGAGCGGCGCGCTGAAGGTGTAAGCGGCAGCAAGACAACCGAGCAAGACCACCAAGCGGGTCCCACCTAACCGGCGGGGCCCGCTGCCGATTGAAAGGAGGCGGTAGCATGGGAGCATACAGGGCCTGCAGCAGGTGCGGCAAGATGCACGCATACGACGAGCCTTGTCCGAGAAAGAAGCCCACCTACCGCTACGAGAGGACTGGGGCTGACAGGCTACGCTTCACCTCACGATGGAAGAGGAAGAGCCTCCAGGTCAGGGACGATGCGCACTGGATGTGCGAGGTGTGCCGCGACCAGGGGAAGGTCACGACCGAGGGGCTTGAGGTCCACCACATCGAGAAGCTGCGGGACGATCCGGACTGGCTGATCGAGGATGGCAACCTCGTGTGCCTATGCAGGATGCACCACAGGATGGCGGACGATGGGGAGCTTACGAAGGGATATCTGCGCGGGCTTGCGGCCAAGAGGGTTGAGGGCTGCTAACCCCCCCCCACCCTACGGGGAATTCGGGCGCGTTGCCGCGCTAT
>OLFY01002140.1_pt1 | contig 20928 bp, 17 predicted proteins | sample 1605611 | NCBI WGS metagenome assembly OLFY01 (sample SAMEA3888923, study PRJEB22519) | human gut metagenome | biome: human gut; feature: human-associated habitat; material: faeces | place: Denmark | collected 2011
TCGACCCCTTCCACCTGGAGGCCTACGGCAAGACCACCGTGAACTACAACCGGGATGTGGAGATTTTCCCGGTGCTCAACGCCATGTTCCAGCGCATTCAGGGCGCGTCTCCCTACAAATCCCCCACGGACATGGGCGTGAACATGGCGGGCTTTGCCATCGTGGACGACGCGGTGTGCCAGGAGGCCTCCCGGATGGAGATTCTCCGCCGGTACTATGCCGGGATGGTGGACCGGGTCCGGGGCAAGTGCGACGACGATGTGGTGCGCAAGCTGGAGATCATCATGCAGCAGGCCGGGGTCACGCCGGATATTTGTCCCGCCGTGGCGGCCTGCCTGAAAAAGGCGGAGGAGACCGCCGCCCCCGCCGGGGCCATGGTCCTGCCGGACGGCCGGGTGGTCACCGGAAAGAACAGCTCCCTGCTGGGGCCCTCGGCGGCGCTGCTGCTGAATGCCATCAAGGCCCTGGCGGGCATCGACAAGGAGCTGGACCTGCTGCCGTCGTCCATCATCGCTCCCATCAGCGATATGAAAATTTCCCACCTGGGCCACCGGAACCCCCGGCTGCACTCCGACGAGGTGCTCATCGCCCTGTCCATCTCCGCCGTCACCAACCCCCTGGCGGAGCGGGTGCTGAAAAAGCTGGACGAGCTGCAGGGCTGCGACGCCCACTTCTCCGTCATTATCTCCGAGGAGGACGAGAAGCTCTACAAGCGCCTGGGCATCCACGTCAGCTGCGAGCCCCGGTACGAGATCAAGCGCCTGTATCACAAGTGAAAAAACCGGGACGGATCGTCATCCGTCCCGGTTTTTCCCCGGAAGAAAGGAGTATTTTATGCCCACCATTGCCGAAATTCTGGCCCGGGAGCTGGACAAGCCCCTGGCCCATGTGCAGAATGTCATCGACCTGCTGGACCAGGGCAACACCATCCCCTTCATCGCCCGCTACCGCAAGGAGCTCCACGGCAGCATGGACGACACGGCCCTGCGGACCCTGGAGGACCGGCTGAACTATCTGCGGAACCTGGCCCAGCGCCGGGAGGAGGTCAAAAACGCCATCGACGGCCAGGGGAAGCTCACCCAGGAGCTGTCCGCCGCCATTGACAACGCCGCCACCCTGGCGGAGGTGGAGGACCTGTACCGCCCCTATAAGCAGAAGCGCCGGACCCGGGCCACCGTGGCCCGGGAAAAGGGCCTGGAGCCGTTGGCCCAGCTGCTGCTGGCTCAGGGCCGGGACTGCCCGGATCCGGAGACCGCCGCCGCCGGATTTCTGGATCCGGAAAAGGGTGTGGAGACTCCGGCCGATGCCCTCCAGGGGGCCAACGACATCGTGGCGGAGCTGCTGTCGGACGATGCCGCCATCCGCAAGACCCTGCGGGAGCTGCTGCGCCGCCAAGGCCGGCTGCGGAGTCTGGCCGCTACGGAGGAGGACACCGTCTACCGCCTGTATTATGACTTTGACCAGCCCATCGCCAAGCTGGCCGGGCACCAGATCCTGGCCATCAATCGGGGCGAAAAGGAGGGCGTCCTCACCGTCACCGTGCTGCTGGACCGGGAGCTGGGCCTGATGACTCTGCGCCGGGCGGTGGTGCGTCCCGGGTCCCGGGCCATGGAGTTTATCAAGGCCGCCTGCGAGGACGCCTATGACCGGCTGATCTACCCCTCCCTGGAGCGGGAGGCCCGGTCCGATCTTACCGCCGCCGCCTGCGAGGGGGCCATTGCCAACTTCGGCCTGAACCTGAAGCCCCTGCTGATGCAGCCTCCGGTAAAGGGCCATGTGACCATGGGCCTGGACCCCGGCTATGCCCACGGCTGCAAGGTGGCGGTCATCGACGGCACCGGCCGGGTGCTGGACACCGCCGTGGTGTATCCCACCTTCGGTCCCCGCCAGAGGCAGGAGGCCATCAGCCGCCTGTCCCAGCTGGTACGCCGCCATGGCGTCACCCATATTGCCATCGGCAACGGCACCGCCAGCCGGGAGACGGAGCAGATGGCGGTGGAGCTGATCCGGCAGCTGGGCGGCGGCGTCAGCTATATGATGGTCAACGAGGCCGGGGCCTCCGTATACTCCGCCAGCAAGCTGGCGGCGGAGGAGTTTCCGGAGTATGACGTGAACCTCCGCAGCGCCGTGTCCATCGCCCGGCGGATGCAGGACCCCCTGGCAGAGCTGGTGAAGATCGACCCCAAGGCCATCGGCGTGGGCCAGTACCAGCACGATATGCCCCAGAAGCGGCTGGACGAGACCCTGTCCGGCGTGGTGGAGGACTGCGTCAACGCCGTGGGCGTGGACGTGAACACCGCCTCCGCCAGCCTGCTGGGCCGGGTGTCCGGCCTCAATGCCACCACTGCCAGGAATATTGTGAAATACCGGGAGGAAAACGGCGCCTTCACCGGCCGTCGCCAGCTGCTGAAGGTCCCCAAGCTGGGGCCCAAGGCGTTCCAGCAGTCGGCGGGCTTTTTGCGGGTGCCGGAGAGCAAGTCCGTGCTGGACAACACCGGCGTCCATCCGGAGAGCTATGCCGCGGCCCAGGGGCTCCTGGACCTGTGCGGCTATACCCTGGCGGACGTGTCCGCCGGGAGCCTGGCGGCCCTGCCGGACAAGATCAAGGCCCTGGGGGAGGAAAGCGTTGCCCGTCAGCTGGACATCGGCGTGCCCACCCTGCGGGACGTGGCGGCCGAGCTGGTGAAGCCGGGCCGGGACGTCCGGGATGAGCTGCCTGCCCCCATTCTGCGAACGGATGTGCTGGATATTAAGGACCTGGCCCCCGGCATGGTGCTGACGGGCACCGTCCGCAACGTGGTGGATTTCGGCGTGTTCGTGGACATCGGCGTCCACCAGGACGGCCTGGTGCATATCTCCCAGGTGTGCAACAGGTTCATCCGCCACCCCTCGGAGATCGTATCCGTGGGCGACGTGGTGCGGGTGGTGGTGCTGGAGGCCGACGAGAAAAAGCACCGCATCAGTCTGTCCATGAAGCAAGTGCCCAAGGAGTAAGCTGGCGCATTCCGCAACGGGCAGGGGAGGGGCCGTGCCCCTCCCCTGGTTTGCTTCTCCCTCCACCCCGGCAGCTTAAGGATTATTTTACGGTCTGTTCAAAAACAGCGGGAAAAACGTGGTATAATGATACCATCAACAAGTCGAGGGTTATTATGGACAAGCACGTTTTCACAGCCAAACAGAAAAAGCTCATTGGCTGGGCCGCCATTGCCATTTTCCTGCTGCTGTCGGCGGTGGTGGGATGGTTCGTGGGCCGCCCGCTGGTGCGGTTTGCATCTCAGCCGGAGCAGTTCCGCCAGTGGGTGGACGGTCACGGCCTGATGGGCTGCGCCGCCTATGTGGGCATGGTGTTTTTACAGGTGGTGGTGGCTGTGATCCCCGGAGAGCCTCTGGAGATCAGCGGCGGCTACGCCTTTGGCGCGGTGCGGGGGAGCCTGCTGTGCCTGCTGGGAGCGTTCCTGGGCAGCGTGGCGGTGTTTGCCCTGGTGCGCCGGTTTGGCCGGGAGCTGGTGGATATCTTCTTTCCCCGGGAGAAGCTGGAAAAGCTGAAATTTTTGCAGAGCTCCCCCAAGCGGGACGCTCTGTTCTGGCTGGTATTCATGGTGCCGGGCACGCCCAAGGACCTGCTGTGCTACTTCGCAGGGCTGACGGACCTGTCCTGGGGCAAGTGGCTGCTGCTGTGTACCGTGGGCCGCCTGCCGTCGGTGCTGACCTCCACTATAGGAGGCGACGCCCTGGGCGTGAAGGATTACCAGTTCGCGGTGCTGGTTTTTGCCGCCACCCTGGCGGTGTCCGCCGTGGGGCTGCTGATCTACCGGGCCCTGTGCCGCCGCCACCAGCGCAGGCAGGAGCATGTCTGAATAAAGCACCCCCGGTGCGGCTTGTCAAAAAAGGGCGGCGCCCTTTTTTGACAAAAGAGATTTCGCTCCGACCCGCGCGTCTCGCCGGGCTGTAAGCCCGCCGTGACACACTCTCTCCGCGCAAAGTATTTTTCGCGACGTACAAGCCGCCGCGAAAAATGGATTGAACACTATTCGCAGCCTGCGGGCTGCGAACTCTGCGAGGCTTTTTTGGCAGGTAGAATATACCCCCGGTGCGGCGTAAACCGCACCGGGGGTATTCTTATGGCTCGTAGTCGAAAATGGCCTTCTTTTCCAGCAGGGGGCCGAAGCGATCCTTCCACCGGTGGTGCATGGCGGAGGCGTCATAGGCTGTCAGGGCCGCCGGGTCCATGTCCAGCCGGATCAGCACATGGTACCGGTTGTCCCGGTCCACGCAGCCGGGAAGGACCTCTGCGCCCCGGACGCCGGGAATGTCCCCGGCGGCGGAGAAAATCTCCCGGATCTGCGGCAGATAGGCCCGCCAGTCCCCGGCCTCGGGCCGGAATTTCGCCAGAATACAGTGCTTCACAGCCGCCCCTCCTCACAGGCCGACATACGGAATAATCAGGCCCAGGAGCATAACGATGGCCATCAGCAGGGCCACGCCCATGGCCACATACTGGGTCCATTTGCGGTTTTTCATTGGATTTCCTCCTTCGGTATCACACGCTTGATGCTCTTTTCCACCTTTCGCCGGGGGGCCAGCACCTCGTGGCCGCATCCGGCGCACCGCAGGCGGATGTCCATCCCCACCCGCAGCACCTCCCACCGGCGGCTGCCGCAGGGGTGTTCCTTTTTCAGCTCGACCACATCGTGGAGCTTCAGGTCCATGGGATCGCCCGCCTTTCCGGTCAATTTTTCTTGATATCCTCCCAGTACCGCCGGGCGGCCTGCTCGGTCTTGTTGTCGCCGTATTCGTAATAGGTCACGTCCCCCAGGGCCTCCGGCAGGTACCGCTGGGCCACATAGTGGTGGGGGTAATCGTGGGGGTATTTGTAGGCCGGGGCCTTGCCGCTGCCGGTGCTGTCGGCGTGGACGTTCTGCAGGTGCCGGGGCACCTGGCCCACCTTCCCCTTCTGGATATCGCGCATAGCAGCGTTGATGGCGTTGTAGGCGGAGTTGGACTTGGGCGCCGTGGCCAGGAGAACGGCGGCCTCCGCCAGGGGCAGCCGCCCCTCCGGCAGACCCAGCTCCCGGGCCGCGTCCACGCAGGCCTTGGTGATGGCCATGGCCTGGGGATAGGCCAGCCCCACATCCTCGGCGGCCATGACCAGCAGCCGCCGGCAGGGGGACAGCAGGTCCCCGGCCTCCAGCAGGCGGCCCAGGTAGTACACCGCCGCGTCGGGGTCGGAGCCCCGGACGGACTTTTGCAGGGCGGACAGCAGATCGTAGTGCTCGTCCCCCTCCCGGTCGTAGCGCATGGCGCTGCGTTGGGCCGCCTGCTGGGCGTCCTGGGCGGTAATGCGCAGGCCGCCGTCCACAGGCCGGGCGGCCTGGTCCAGCAGCTCCACGGCGTTGACGGCCTTGCGCACGTCGCCGCCGCACCCGGCGGCAATGAGGCCCGGCACCTCCGGCTCCCAGGTCAGGGGCAGGGGGCTGCGGCGGCGGACGATGTCCAGGGCCCGCTCCACGGCGGGCAGCGTCTCCTCCGCCGTCAGGGCCTTGAACTCAAACACCGTGCTGCGGGACAGCAGGGCGTTGTATACATAGAAATACGGGTTCTCCGTGGTAGAGGCGATCAGGGTGATCTTGCCGTTTTCCATGAACTCCAGCAGGCTCTGCTGCTGCTTTTTGTTGAAATACTGGATCTCGTCCAGGTACAGCAGCACCCCGTTGGGGGCCAGCATGGTGTCCACATCGGCAATGATGGCCTTCACATCCTGCAAAGACGCGGTGGTGGCGTTCAGGTGGTACAGGGCCTTCTCCGTGCGCTTGGCGATGATGGAGGCGATGGTGGTCTTGCCGGTGCCGGAGGGCCCGTAAAAGATCATGTTGGCGGAGGTCCCGCCCTCGATGAGGCGGCGCAGCAAGGCGCCGGGGCCCAGCAGGTGTTTCTGGCCCGCCACCTGGTCCAGGGTCTGGGGGCGTATTTCGTCTGCCAATGGCCGCATAGCGGCACCTCCTTCCGGGAAAATCACAGCTATTATACCACATCCCGCCGCCCTTTGCACCCCCCGATTTGCATTTTTCCCGGCGATCTGATACAATGAAGGCGAGGTGATGTCATATGAAGTCTCCCCAGGAGGTGAGCGCCATCATCGGGCGGCTGAAGGAGCTGTATCCCGACGCGGCGTGCTCCCTGGATTACGATAAGGACTATGAGCTGCTGTTTTCCGTGCGGCTGGCGGCCCAGTGCACCGATGCCCGGGTAAATCAGGTGACCCCGGCGCTGTTTGCCCGGTTCCCCACGCTGGAGGCCTTCGCCGCCGCCAGCCAGGAGGAGGTGGGCGAATACGTCCGCTCCTGCGGCTTCTGGCGGGCCAAGGCCCGGGACATCGTAGCGGCGGCAAAAATGCTGCTGTCGGACTACGGCGGGCGGGTGCCGGACAACATGGAGGACCTGCTGCGGCTGCCGGGTGTGGGCCGCAAAACCGCCAACCTGATTTTAGGCGACGTATACGGTCAGGCGGGCTACGTCTGCGACACCCACTGCATCCGCATCACCGGGCGGCTGGGCCTTACCGACGGCAGCCGGGACCCGGTGCAGGTGGAGCAGCAGCTGCGCCGGTGTATCCCGCCGGAGGAGTCCAGCGATTTCTGCCACCGGATGGTGCTTCACGGCCGGGCCGTGTGCATGGCCCGAAGGCCCGACTGCGGCGGCTGCACCCTGCGGGACCTGTGCGATTTTGGGAAGGCGCAGGAGACTGTATAAATACAGGCTGAAAAAATTGGCTGCCCGAAGGCAGCCAATTTTTTATGCAAGCGCTTAGAACCACGCGGCCCAGGCCAGGAAGCCCAGGCAGGCCACCACGCCCACAAACAGGGTGACGATGACCAGATAGCCCATGATGTCCCGGGCGGACAGCTTGGCGATGCCCAGAGCAGGCAGAGCCCAGAAGGGCTGGATCATGTTGGTCCACTGGTCGCCCCAGGCAATGGCCATGGCGGTGCGGCCATTCTCGATGCCCATAGCCGCGCCGGCAGGCATCATGATGGGGCCCTGCACGGCCCACTGGCCGCCGCCGGAGGGAACGAAGAAGTTCACCACACCGGCTGCCAGGAAGGACAGCATGGGGAAGGTGACGTTGTTGGAGACGCTCACGAAGAACTCGGAGATGACACCCGCCAGAGACACGCCCTGGTCGTTGGCTGCCACCATCATGCCCATGATACCGGCATAGAAGGGGAACTGCAGCAGCACGCCTGCTGCGCCGCCGGCGGCGTCGGAGATGGCATCCACATAGCGGCGCAGGTCGCCGTGGAGCAGAATACCCAGGAACAGGAAGATCATGTTCACGATGTTCAGGCCCAGGGTAAAGCCGTTCTGCACAAAGTAATAGATGATGTACACGAAGCCGCCCACCAGGGTGATGGCCCACAGGAGCTTGGAGTGCTCCAGCTTATCGGCAGGGGTCCTGACCTCATAGGTGCGCTCGGCCTCATCCTCCAGCAGGGTGGGGTCGATGCACACGGTGTGGGCCTTATCGGGATGCATGGCGTAGTTCACAAGGGGCATGACAAACAGAATGACGCCCACCATGATCAGGTTCATGGGGTGGAACACCGTGTCGGTGATGGGGGCCTGATACAGGACCTCGCCGAATTTCTTGCCCGCCACCAGGTCCAGGGGGATGGAGCCGGACAGACCTGCGTGCCAGATGACGAAGCCGGAGTAGGCGGAGGCGATCAGCAGGGGATAGTCCACGGTGGGCACCCGGCGCACCACTTCCTTGGCCAGCAGCGTGCCGGCGATCAGGCCGAAGCCCCAGTTCAGCCAGCAGCAGAGGGTGGAGATGAAGGTGGTGACCACGATGGCCTGCATGTTGTTGTGGCACAAGCCGGCGGCAGCCCGCAGGGCCTTTTTGCAGGGCTTGGCAGCCGCCATGGCGGAGCCGAATACCAGCACCAGGGCCATCTGCATGGAGAAGCTCAGCAGGCCCCAGAAGCCCTTGGAGTCGCCCCAGGCGTTGAGCACCTGCAGGGGGCCCATCTTGGTGGCGCACATGGAGCCGATGAAAACGATGATGCTCAGGATGATGGCAAACAGGAACGCATCCGGCAGCCACCGGTTGACCACGCGAACGCAGCCGTTGGTGAATTTCTTGAACACAGACTCACTCTCCTTTATTTTGTCCGGAAGGGGTGTCCCGCCTCCGCAATTCTGTCCCGGTCTCTGTGCGGAGCAGGGACGTCTCTGGTTCTATTGTATAATAGGAGCGGCCTGTTTACAATTAATGTTTCGCCGAATTATTAACAATCATTTTGTAAAAGTATCACAATTTTTCCATTTTCAACGGTTTGTTCCATTAATATACCGTTAAAAATTCAATAATCGTATAAAGTCGAATTAACAGCCCGTCGGAGTATTTCTGGCAGTCTGAAGGAGCGCCCTTTTTCCATATGCTTTTTACCGGTCAAACCTTGTTATGCGGTAGGATTTCTGGTATAATAAAATGATTCAGAACATTTTCAGGAAAGGAACGACATTGCATGGAGCTGCACGCAAAGCTGGTTCGTTCTCAGCTATCATTTTTCAAGCCCTTCGTGGCCGGTCTGTCCCTGGAGGTCACCCGAAAGGGGCAGGACAAGCTGGGGGAGCTGATGACCGCCCTGCACCGGCGGGAGGTGCTGGTGCGGGACCACGACTTCGGCGCTTTTCAGGGGGCGTGGGTCATGCCCAAGGATCAGCGCCGCAGCGGCGTGATCCTGTATCTCCACGGCGGCGGCTATACCTGCGGCAGCCTGGAATATGCCAAGGGCTTTGCAGCCACCCTGGCCTCGGAATGCGGTGTACGGGTGTTCTGCCCGGCATACCGTCTGGCCCCGGAGCATCCATATCCCGCGGCCCTGGACGATGCGCTGGAGAGCTATCAATACCTGCTGAAAAAGGGCTATGAGCCCCGGCAGATCCTGCTGGCGGGGGAGTCCGCCGGAGGCGGGCTCATTTACTGTCTGTGTCTGCGGCTCAAGCAGCTGGGCATGGCCCTGCCCTGCGGGCTTGTGGGCATCTCTCCCTGGACAGACCTGACCGGGTCCGGGGACTCCTATCGGGACAACCGGGAGAAGGACCCCTCCATGACTCCGGAGCTGCTGCAATTTTACGCCAAGTGCTATACGCAGGACCCCACGGACCCCCTGTGCTCGCCGCTGTTCGGCGACCTGACGGGGCTGCCGCCGTCTCTGCTGTTTGTGGGCGGGGACGAGGTGATGCTGGACGACACCCGTGCCCTGCATAACCGGCTCCTGTCCGCCGGATGCCGCAGCAAGCTGCACATTGCCCCGGAGCGGTGGCACGCCTATGTGCTGTACTGCCTCAATGAGAACATGGCTCAGGACTTCGAGGACATCAACCACTTCCTGGACCGGACCCTGTCCCCGGCCCGGAGCCTGCGGTGGATGCGGCTGGACAACGCCGCCAAGATCTATCCTGCCGCCAAGCGCCGGAACTGGAACAACTTCTTTCGCCTGTCCGTCACCCTGACCGAGCCCATCGACACAGCGGTGCTGCGGGCGGCGCTGGACGTGACGGTGCGGCGGTTCCCCTCCATTGCCGTGCGGCTGCGGCGGGGGGCATTCTGGTATTATCTGGAGGAAATTCCCAAGGCGCCGGACATCCAGCCGGAGAAAAGCTGCCCCCTGGCCCATGTGCCCTTCGGCCAGGTGCGCCAGTGCGCCTTCCGGGTGCTGGTGTACCATGACCGGATGGCGGTGGAGTTTTTCCACGCCGTCACCGACGGCACCGGCGGGCTGATTTTTCTGAAAACCCTGACGGCGGAGTATCTGTGCCAGAAATACGGCATCAGCATCCCGGCGGAAAAGGGTGTGCTGGGCCGCCTGGAGGAGCCCAGTCCGCAGGAGCTGGAGGACAGCTTCCTGCGCTATGCCGGGGACGTTACCGCCAGCCGGGCGGAGAGCACTGCCTATCACCTCAGCGGCACGCCGGAAAAGGACGGATATAAAAACCTCATCACCATGATGGTGCCGGTGGACCGGGTCCGCGCCTGTGCCAGGCAGCACGGCGTATCCGTTACGGAGCTGCTGGGCGCGGCCATGATGCAGGCCATTGCCGACCTGCAGGCAGAGAAGGTACCCCGGCGCAGCCGGCGCAAGCCGGTGAAGGTGCTGCTGCCGGTGAACCTGCGGAACCTGTTCCCCAGCCGCAGTCTGCGGAACTTTGCCTCGTATATCACCCCGGAGATCGATCCCCGCACCGGGGACTATACCTTCTCCGAGATCTGCGCCGCCGTCCACCATCGGATGGGACTGGAGAACAACACCCACACCCTGCGGGCCAAATTCGCCGCCAATGTGGCCAGCGAAAAGTCCCCGGTGCTGAAGGTGATGCCCCTGTTCATCAAAAACATTGCCATGAAGGCGGTGTTTAACGCCGTGGGCGAGCGGAAATCCTGTCTGTGCCTGTCCAATCTGGGGGCGGTGGAGCTGCCGGAGGTCATGGCCCCCTATGTCCGGCGGGTGGACTTCATCATCGGCGTCCAGGCTGCCGCGCCTCACGACTGCGGCGTGGTGTCCTGGAACGGCACCATGTATATCAACTGTATCCGCAGCATCCAGGAGCCGGAGCTGGAGCTGCATTTTTACCGGGTCCTGCACCGGCTGGGTCTGCCTGTGAAGGTGGAGAGCAACCAGCGGGGCCGGGGATAAGGGAAAGGAGCGTTATCCATGTATTGTATCCATTGCGGCGTGGAGCTGTCTGACAGCGAGACCGTGTGTCCTCTGTGCGGCACCCGGGTGTTCCATCCGGATCTGCCCCGGCAGCAGGGGGAGCCCCCCTTCCCGCCGGAGCCGTCGGCCCACCCCGAGGAGGTGAACCGCTCCGGGGCGCTGTTCATCCTGACCATGCTGGCGGTGCTGCCCATCGTCATCTGCATCCTGTGCGACTGGAGCGTCAACGGGGCCATCCTGTGGTCCGGGTACGCCGCAGGCGGCGTGTTGCTGCTGTATATCCTGGCGGTGCTGCCCCTGTGGTTCAGAAGGCCCAACCCGGTGATCTTTGTTCCGGCGGACTTTGCGGCCATCGGGCTGTATCTGCTGTATATCAACTTTGCCACCGGCGGGCATTGGTTCCTGACGTTTACCCTTCCGGTGACGGGGACCATCGGGGTGCTGGCGACCACGGTGGTGACGCTGCTGCGGTATCTCAGCCGGGGGTATCTCTACATCTTCGGCGGGGCGCTGATGGCCGGCGGCGGCCTGGCGGTGCTCATTGAGTTCCTGCTGAACATCACTTTCCAGGTCCATCGGACGTTTATCTGGTCGTTTTACCCCCTGGCGGCGGGAGTGCTGCTGGGGATCATGCTGCTGATCATCGCGGTGTGCAAGCCCCTGCGCCGGTCCCTGCACCGGAAATTCTTTATCTGAGGCGGTGAGGCGCAATGAGTGATTCCTGCGTGGAGCTGGTGACCTTCGACCAGCTGCTCCGGCGGTATCCCCAGCTGGAGCAGCACCGCATTGCTCCCACCGGCGGAGCCTTCTGCCGGGCGGAGCGGCTCAAGGGCGGCGGAGCCGCCGGGACCTATGCCATGCCCCGGCCTATGGCACCCACCGGAGACAAGCATTTTTTCGGCTTTTACCTGACGGACCGGCGGCTGCTGCTGGCGGAGGAGGGCGGCTTTCTGCGGGGGCTGGCAGGGGACCTGGAGTCCCAGACCCCGGCTCAGGCGCTGGCGGAGCTGTTTGCCCGGCTTCTGCAGGAGGATATGCCCACCCTGCAAAAATATGAAAAGCGCCTGACGGCTCTGGAGGAGGCCCTGATGCAGGATCAGGCCCAGGACCTGGACAAGAAGCTCTTTCGCATCCGCCGCGAGCTGTCGGTGTTTGCGGCGTATTATGAGCAGCTGGACGACCTGTTTGCCGCGCTGTCGGACGAAACGGAGGAGAGCGACGCCCACGCCTCCCGGCTGTTTGACCGCCTGACGGGACGGGCTCAGCGGCTGCTGTCGGCCACGGAGCTGGAAAAGGAGTACGCCCTGCAATTGCGGGAAATGCACCAGACGCAGCTGGACATGCGGCAAAACCAGATCATGAAGATCCTGACCATCGTCACCACGGTGTTTCTGCCCCTGTCCCTGATCGCCGGGTGGTACGGCATGAATTTCGTAAACATGCCGGAGCTTACCGCACAGCACGGATACCTGGCGGTGTGCATCATCAGCGTGGTGTGCATCATCGTGGAGCTGGTGATCTTCAAGTGGAAAAAGTGGCTGTGAGCTGCAAATAAGAGCAAAAGGACGCGCCGGGGCGCGTCCTTTTTTCAAAATCTGAAATTTTCTCCGGGCCGCGGAACCAAAGGCCGGGCCGGAGTATCTAATATACGTCATGACAAATGGGCGGCCCCGGGGCCGCCTGGAAAGGACGGTGATGGCCTTGCGCCTGTCACAAGAGGAATTTACTCGGGGGGTGCAGACCTACAGCCGGGACATGTACCGGGCCGCCCGGGCCCTGACCCCCTGCGATGCCGACGCCCAGGACGCCGTGGGCCAGGCAGTGCTGCTGGCCTGGCAGTCCCTGGACCGGCTGCGGGACCCTGAAGCCCTGCGGGCGTGGCTGGTGAAGATCAGCGTGAACTGTGCCCGGCAGCTGAACCGCCGCAGCCGCCGGGAGGTGTATCTGGAGGACCTGCCGCCCCAGGCGGCAGCCCGGGAGGACCCGCGGCCGGAGCTGTGGGACGCGGTGCTGTCCCTGCCCCGGGACCAGCGGGCGGCGGTGGTGCTGTATTACTATGAGGACCTGCCGGTGGCGGACATTGCGTCGCTGCTGCGGGTGCCGGCGGGCACGGTGAAATCCCGGCTCAGCCGGGCCCGGGATAAGCTGCGGCTGGCGCTGTCGGACCCGCAGGTCACGCGGAAGGAGGAACGAACATGAACGATTTGGATACCCGTTTGCGGCATATGGCCCGGGAGGAGGAGACCCCGGTGCCCAAGGACTTTGACGAAAATCTGACCCGGACCCTGGCCCAGCTTCCCGCACGGAAGCGGCGCAGGATCCCCCGGGCGGTACTGCTGGCAGCCTGCCTGGTGCTGATGCTGACGGGGGCGGTGCTGGCGGCGGAGAGCGGGGTGTTTGCCCGGTTTGGGACCCCTGGCGATCTCAATGTGGAGGGGCTGTTCTACGACGGCACCGAATACGGCGGCACCTGGACCTACAGCACGGACCGGCGGCTGCCGCTGGCAGACATTCCCCAGGCCAGCCAGGAGGCGGCGCGGACTTCGACGGAGGATCTGCAGTTTCCGGACATGGCGGCGGCGGACGCGTTCCTGGGCGGCGGCGTTCTGCCCCGCAGCGCCCAGCAGGAGGCACGCGAGCGCGATCAGGTGTCCATAGAAGCCCAGTGCGACCAGCAGGGACAGCTGGTGCGGATGTATATCCGCACTGCGTACTGTGATGAGCTTCAAAATCCCGACGGCGGGATCCGATACGGCGACTACATGCACGTTTGGATGTATGTGCTGACGGATGTGACCCCGGAGGACGATGTGGTTTCCTGGATCTATTCTCAGGGACAACTGGAAAACCTGGAGCAGCTGGAGGACTACAAGGCCCCGGGCGGCGGCAAGGCGTATATTTTCCGGGAGACCATACCCGGTTATGGCAACCGCTATCGGGCGCTGTTCTGTGAGGGGCCCGTGGTGGTGCAGCTGGATCTCTCCATCATGACGGACGGCTCCTTGGTAGGCGGCATATCCGATGCCGATGCTCTGGCGTACCTGTACAGCGCCGTGGACAGCTACGGCCTGTAGACCTTGCAATTTCCCGGGAAAGACGGTACAATAAAACCGGCGGAGCACCGCCGGTTTTATTGCGCTTTTCAGGAGGTCATCTCATGCACAGATACGCTTTGGTGGTCATTGACATGCAGCGGGGGTTTCTGGACGCATCCAGTCCCCTGTTTATCCCCGGGGCGGCGGACACGGTGCCCGCCTGCGCCCGGGCCATCGACTGCTGCCACAGGGCCGGGGTGCCGGTGGTGTTCGCCGTGCGGCACTACCGGGCGGACGGCTCCGACGTGGAGCGGGCCCGGTATGACGTGTGGGCCCGGGGCGGAAGGCCCCTGTCCGAGACGTGCCCGCCGTCCATGTCCGACGCGTGGCCGGAGGAATTTCACCGGGCGGACACGGACTATGTTATCGTAAAGCCCCGGTTTTCCGCATTTTTCCACACGGAGCTGGACCTGATCCTCCGGCGGCTGGGGGTGGACACGGTGCTGCTGGCCGGGACCACCACGCCCAACTGCATCCGCTCCACCTTCTACGACGCCCTGTCCCTGGACTATGACGCGGCGGTGCTGTCGGACTGCACCTCCTCCGTGACCCCTGCCGTGCAGGCCGCCAACCTGGCGGATATGCAGCGGGTGGGCGGACAGGTTCTGACGGCGGAGGAGCTGGAGCAGCTGCTGGGGCAGCAAACAGAATAGCTGAAGCAGCAAAACCTCCGGTTTTCCCGGAGGTTTTGCTGCTTTTTTGACAGTCTGCGAAGCACGTTCAGTTCAGCACGCCGCTGACATAGCGGTACTTGTCCAGGCTGGACGCAGCGTTCCAGGTCATGTATCCGCCGGTGTTGCCGGTGTCGTTCAGGGCCCGGATCTGGGCGGCGATCTCATCGGGGCCATAGGTGTTGTACGGCTCCCGGATGGCGTTGTAGCACTGGATCCAGGTGCGCACCGCGGCAGGGGAGGGAGTCTCCTGCTGCCGGGCGGCAGCCTTCTCGCCGAAGGTTTTCATGGTCTCATAGGGGTGCTCCCAGGGCAGCCAGCTGCCGGAGGCGGAATAATGATCGGGGTACGGCATGGCGCTGATGGCGTCCACCACGCCGCTGATGGCCGCCCAATACTGGCCGTAGGCCGTGACATACTTTTCCGCGCACTCGCCGAACACATCGGCAGACACATACACCCCCGCCCCGTGGAGCCGGTCGGCGGCGTACTGCAAAAACCGCTGAACGGCCTGGGCCTTGCTCTCGTCATTGTCGTTGTGATAGTCGATGGTGCCCGCCTCGTCATAGTCCCAGGTGCCGTCGGGGAAGCGGACATAGTCGAACTGAATTTCGTTGAAGCCCATGGTCTCGGCGGCCTCCAGGGCCAGGTCCACCTTATACTGCCACACCTGGCGGCTGTATACGCTGGGCCAGTACATGCCGCCGATCTTCAGCGGCCGGCCGCTCAGGTCCGCCACCACACACTCCGGATGATCTGCGGCCAGGTTGGGATCGTTGAAGGCCGTGATGCGGCCGATGACGTAATACCCGGCGTCCTTCAGCTTTTTCACCGCCGCCTGATAGCTCTCCAGCGTGTTGTAGGCATCCGCATAGGCGCTGGGGGAATATTTCTGCATCACCGGCGAGGCGTAGCCAATGGCCCCGCCGTCCATGATGTCCACCACAAAGGCGTTGATGCCGCACCCGTCGGCCACGGCGATGTATGCCTCCGGATTCCGGATGGCCTCGTTGTTCAGGTACAGGGCCTTCACGGTATCGGGCATGACGCTGTTCTCGAACTTGGGCTTTTCATAGGCATCATAGTCCAGGCCCGCCGCGTCGCCGCCGCCCCAGCCGCCGCCCCAGCTGTCGCCCCGGTCCGCGTGGAGCCGGGCCATATCCGCGTCATAGGGAGCCGTGGCCTGGTCCTCCGTCAGGCGGACATACCGGGCGGGGATGTACCCGCCGTCGGCCCGGTAATAGGATACGCTGCCGTCGGCCGCCAGGTCCCGGTAGCCGGTAACGGTCAGGGCCTGGCCCCGCAGCACCAGGGGTCCGGTGGGGTCGCCGCCCTCATCCGTCAGATTCTGGGCCCGGCGGACATACACGGTTTTCAGCGTCACCACGCCGCTCAGGTCATCGGTCAGGTTCTCCCGGTCCAGCCAGGCGAAGCTGCCGTCCTCCTGGGGCACCCGAACCTGGTCCGGACGATCCTTGTGGGCCTCCTCCACCACATAGGTGACCTGGCTGCCCCGGACCAGCTGCCGCAGGACATTGCCCTCCTCGTCGTACAGCGGAGCCGTCTCCGCTTCCGAGGCCACATAACCGGCCGCCGTCTCCAGGGGGATCTCCTTCTGCCGGGTAAAATGCCACACCAGTGCGGCGATGGTGGCCAGGCACACCAGAGCCAGGGCGATCCCCGGCCACCGGGGGCGGCGCTGCTTCCGGCTGCGCCGGGGGCGGGGGGTATAATCCGGCTCCGTCTCCTGGACCCACTCCGGCGCCCACGCGCCGGTCTGCTGTTCTTTCACGGACATAGGGGAGTACCTCGCTTCTGTGTATTTTCGCCATTATACCGCATTTTCCGGCAAATGGCTACCCCCATTCTCCGGTCCGCCCCATCCCAATAGAAAACCGGGAAAATTCCCGGGAAAAACGGGACAAACCGCAGATTACCGGGGCAGAAATGTGAATTTTTTTCGCTGCCCTTGCTTTTTTGGAAAAATAGGCTATGATATAGAGGAAATAATATGTCCCGCACGGCGGGAAAAGAAAAGAAGGTACTGTTATGACGAAAATTGACATCGTGTCCGGTTTCCTGGGCGCAGGCAAGACCACCCTCATCAAGAAGATGGTGAAGGAAGCCTATCAGGGCGAAAAGCTGGTGCTGATCGAAAACGAGTTCGGCGAGATCAGCATCGACGGCGGCTTTCTGAAGGACGCGGGGATCCAGATCTCCGAAATGTCCTCGGGCTGCATCTGCTGCTCCCTGGTGGGCGACTTCGGCAAGGCCCTGCGGGAGGTGAAGGAGCAGTTCCAGCCGGACCGCATCCTCATCGAGCCCTCCGGCGTGGGGAAGCTCTCCGACGTGATCGTGGCGGTGGAAAACACCGTGGCGGATATCCCGGATATGAAGCTGAACTCCTTTGTCACCGTGGCCGACGCCGGCAAGGTGAGGGTGTATATGAAGAACTTCGGCGAGTTCTATAACAACCAGATCGAGGCCGCCGGCACCATCATCCTGTCCCGGACCCAGAAGCTGACCCAGGAGAAGCTGGAGGCCGCCGTGGCTCTGCTGCGGGAGAAGAACCCCACCGCCGCCATTCTGACCACCCCCTGGGACCAGCTGGACGGCAAGACCATTCTGGCCGCCGTGGAAAAGGTGTCTCTGGCCGACGAGCTGCTGGAGAAGATGCGGGCCGAGCACGAGGCCGAGGAGGCTGAGCATCATCACCATCACCACGAGCATGACCACGATGACGACCACGACGAGCACGAGCATCACCATCATCATGACCACGATGACGAGGATGACCATGAGCACTGCTGCCACCATCACCACCATGAGGGTGAGGAGCACGAGGATTGCCATCATCATGACCATGACGAGGAGCACGAGCACCATCACCACCATGACGGCCAGGAGTGCGACGACCCCGCCTGCTCCTGCCACCACCATCACCACCACGCCGACGAGGTGTTCACCAGCTGGGGCGCAGAGACGCCCAAGCAGTTCACCCAGGCGGATATCGACCGCATTCTGACGGCTCTGGACTCCGGCGACTACGGCGCCATCCTGCGGGCCAAGGGCATCGTGCCCGCCGCCGACGGCCAGTGGCTGCACTTTGACTATGTGCCCCAGGAGCACGAGGTGCGCTATGGCTCCGCCGACTACACCGGCCGCCTGTGCGTCATCGGCTCCCAGCTGAAGGAGGACGGCCTGAAGACCCTGTTCGGCCTGTAAGGAGACGCCTATGGACATTCCTGTATATCTCATCACGGGCTTTCTGGATGCCGGAAAGACCGACTTCATCAACGGCATCCTGAAAGACGGCTTCGCCAGCGAGGACCGGACCCTGCTGCTGTGCTGCGAGGAGGGGGAGACGGAGTACGACCCCAAGGTGCTGTTCAACGTGTTCACCTACACCGTGGACGATCCCGCCCAGCTGACGCCGGAATTTTTCAAGAAGCTGGAAAAGCAGTACCGGCCCAAGCAGGTGATCATCGAGTTCAACGGCATGTGGAGCTTCGAGCCCCTGTACCGGGAGGGTCTGCCTGCCAACTGGATCCTGTATCAGATCATGTGCCTGGTGGATGCCACCACCTTTGAGCCGTATCTGCGGAACATGGGGCAGCTGATGATGGAAAAGATCCTCAACGCGGACATGATCATCTTCAACCGCTGCAATGAGGAGCTGCGCAAGGCCCTGCGGGGCCGGAACCTGCGGATGGTGAACCGGCGGGCCGACATCTATCTGGAGAATACCGACGGCACCAGCGAGGACTACGTCACCGACGACATGGCCCCCTTCGACCTGTCCGGCGGCCACCTGGACGTGCCGGACAACGACTACGGCATCTGGTATGTGGACATGATGGACAACCCCCAGCGCTACGACGGCATCACCGTGCGGTATAAGGCGCTGATGTGCCACTCCAAGAAGTTCCCGGGCATCCACTGCCCCGGCCGCTTCGCCATGGTGTGCTGCAACAACGACATGCAGTTCCTGGCCCTGGTGTGCAAGGGCCAGGAGCTGGAGAAGTTCAAGAACCGCCAGTGGGTGGAGATCCAGGCCACCGTGAAGAAGGAGAAATGCCAGGCCTATGACGGTGAGGGTCCGGTGCTGTACGTCACCGATGTGAAGCCCTGCCAGAAGCCGGACCCGGAGAACGTCAGCTTCTGATACAGATCGTAATAATCAGAAAGAATCATAAAAATAGGAAACCCTTCGGCTGTGCCGAAGGGTTTCCTATTTTTGAAAAACATCGAGCGCACAGCTGTCACAAACCGCGGCAGGAGCCGCCCGGACGGGCGGCTCCTGCGGGATCTATGACGTGAGTAAGGTTCTTTGTATGGCTCAGTCGTCGTACATCTCGATGAGCTTCAGCAGGTGATCGTAGCGAGCCTTGGCCTCGGCCTCGTTGCGGGCGAACAGATTCTCCGCACGGTCGGGGAACTCGCGGGTCAGACGGCTGTAGCGGGCCTCGTTCATCAGGAAGTCGTGATAGCCGCCGGCGGGAGCCTTGGAATCCAGGGTGAACTTCTTCTCCGCAGCGGGGTTGAAGCGGAACAGGTTCCAATAACCGCAGTCCACAGCCTTCTTCATTTCCTTCTGGCAGTTCATCATACCGCCCTTGATGCTGTGCATCTCGCAGGGGCTGTAGCCGATGATCAGGGAGGGGCCATGATAAGCCTCGGCCTCGGTGATGGCCTTGAGGGTCTGAGCGGGGTTGGCGCCCATAGCCACCTGGGCCACGTACACATAGCCGTACTGCATGGCGATCTCCGCCAGGCTCTTCTTCTTGACCTCCTTACCGGCAGCGGCAAACTGAGCCACCTGGCCGATGTTGGAAGCCTTGGAGGCCTGTCCGCCGGTGTTGGAGTACACCTCGGTGTCGAACACGAAGATGTTCACGTCCTTCTTGCTGGCGATGACGTGATCCAGGCCGCCGTAACCAATGTCGTAGGCCCAGCCGTCGCCGCCGAAGATCCACATGGACTTCTTGGCCAGGTATTCCTTCTTGCTGAGGATGTCGGCAGCCAGGGTGCAGGCGTCGCAGTCGCACAGCAGCTTGCCCTGGGCCTTCAGCTGGGCGGCGTGCTCGGCGAACTGAGGCACGGCAGCCAGCTCCTCCACGGTGCAGATGCTCTCCTCCAGGGCCTTGACATAGGCGCGGGCGGGCTCGGCGTTGGCGCTGCCGTCGTCCATGGTATCCAGCCATGCCTGAGCGGCGGCCTTCAGCTCGGGACGGGCCCACTCCACGGCGATCAGCTGGCGGGTCTCGTCGGCCAGATCCTGACGGATCTTGTCCTGACCGATGAACATGCCCAGACCGTGCTCGGCGTTATCCTCGAACAGGGAGTTGCACCATGCGGGGCCGTGGCCCTCCTTGTTGGTGCAGTAGGGAGAGGTAGCCGCGGGACCGCCCCAGATGGAGGAGCAGCCGGTGGCGTTGGAGATGTACATATGGTCGCCGAACAGCTGGGTGACGAGACGGGCATAGCTGGTCTCGGCGCAGCCGGCGCAGGAGCCGGAGAACTCCAGCATGGGCTGCTTGAACTGGCTGCCCTTGACGGTGTTGTCCTGCATATCCTTCTTCTCGGAGACCTTGTCCATGCAGTAGTCGAACACATCCTGCTGTTTAAGCTCGCCCTCCTGGGCCACCATGGACAGCGCGTTCACGGGGCAGGCGCCGATGCAGACGCCGCAGCCCATGCAGTCCAGAGGACTGATGGCCATGGTGAACTGATAGGTGCCCTTGCCCTTGCCGGCCTTGACGTCCACGATCTTGGCGGCCTCGGGAGCATTCTTGGCCTCCTCGGCGGTCAGAGCGAAGGGACGGATGGTGGCATGGGGGCAGACATAGGCGCACTGGTTGCACTGGATGCACTTGGCAGCGTCCCAGGTGGGGACGGACACGGCCACGCCGCGCTTCTCATAGGCGGAGGCGCCCAGCTCGAACTGGCCGTCCACATGATCGGCAAAGGCGGAGACGGGCAGGCTGTCGCCGTCCATCTTGCCCACAGGCTCCAGGATCTCCTTGACCATCTTCACAAGCTCGGGCTTACCCTCCAGCTGCTTGTGCTCGGTCTCGTCCACGGCGTTGGCCCAGTCGGCGGGGACCTCCACCTTCTTATAGGCGGTGGCGCCCAGGTCGATGGCCTTGTAGTTCATATCCACCACGTCCTGGCCCTTCTTCAGGTAGGAGGCCTTGGCCTTCTCCTTCATGAAGCGGATGGCGTCCTCCTCGGGCATGACCTTGGCCAGGGAGAAGAATGCGGACTGGAGGATGGTGTTGTTGCGCTTGCCCATACCGATCTTGATGGCCAGGTCAATGGCGTCGATGGTATACAGCTGGATGTTGTTGCGGGCGATGTAGCGCTTAGCGTCGGCCTTCAGGTGATGGTTCAGCTCATCGAAGTCCCACTGGCAGTTGATCATGAACACGCCGCCGGGCT
>OLFY01002145.1_pt1 | contig 20871 bp, 12 predicted proteins | sample 1605611 | NCBI WGS metagenome assembly OLFY01 (sample SAMEA3888923, study PRJEB22519) | human gut metagenome | biome: human gut; feature: human-associated habitat; material: faeces | place: Denmark | collected 2011
AGCAGTATCGACGGACTCGGCGAGAAAGCGGCAGACGCGATTGTTTTTGCGGCGGAGGACGGAAAGTTCTTGTCGAAAGAGGACTTTATCAACCGTACCAAGGTTACGAAGACGGTGTGCGATCTGATGGCAGAGCTGGGAATTCTGACGGGGCTGCCGGAGAGCAATCAGCTTTCGCTGTTTGATATGGTGATGTAAAAGAGCCGTACTAAAAAATGGGCTCAATTACTATATAATTATTTAAAAATAAACATATGAAGGAGAAGAAAAATGAAACGTTCAATGGAAACAACGTGCATCCAGGGCGGATGGCAACCGAAAAATGGCGAGCCGAGAATTCTGCCGATCTACCAGAGCACGACCTTTAAGTATTCAACCAGTGAGCAGATGGGAAGACTCTTCGATCTGGAGGAAAACGGATATTTTTATACCCGTCTGGCAAACCCGACCAATGATGCAGTCGCAGATAAGATCCGTGAGCTGGAGGGCGGCGCGGCAGCAATGCTGACATCCTCCGGACAGGCGGCAAACTTTTATGCGGTGTTTAATATCTGTGGCGCGGGTGATCATCTGGTCTGCTCGGCAACCGTATACGGCGGAACATCGAACCTGTTTGTCGTTACGATGAAAAAAATGGGCGTCGATGTTACGTTAGTTGACCCGGATGCGCCGGAAGAGGAGATCGAGAAGGCGATCCGCCCGAACACAAAGTGTATCTTCGGTGAGTCGATCGCAAACCCGGCTCTGGTAGTGCTGGATCTGGAAAAATTTGCCCGGATTGCACACAGAAATGGTATTCCATTTATTGTAGATAATACGTTTGCAACTCCGATCAACTGCCGTCCGTTCGAGTGGGGCGCAGATATTGTAACGCATTCTACTACAAAATATATGGATGGACATGCGATGACCGTCGGCGGCTGCATCGTGGACAGTGGCAACTTTGACTGGGAGGCACATGCAGATAAATTCCCGGGTCTGACGACGCCGGATGAGTCTTACCACGGCATTATTTACACGAAGAAATTCGGTAAGGCGGCTTATATCACCAAGGCAACCGCACAGGTAATGCGTGATCTCGGTTCCATCCCGTCCCCGCAGAATTCCTTCTTATTGAATATCGGTCTGGAGACACTGCATCTGCGTGTGCCGCGCCATTGTGAGAATGCACAGAAGGTCGCCGAGTATTTACAGAGCCGTGAAGATGTGGCCTGGGTGAATTATCCGGGACTTGAAAATGATAAATACCATGCACTGGCGCAGAAATATATGCCGAACGGTACATGCGGCGTTATTTCTTTCGGCTTAAAGGGCGGTCGTCAGGCAGCTGGCGAGTTCATGGATAAGCTGAAACTGGCAGCCATCGTAACCCATGTTGCCGATGCGAGAACCTGCGTTCTGCATCCGGCAAGCCATACTCACCGTCAGCTCTCCGATGAGCAGCTCAGGGAGGCAGGCGTTGATCCAAGCCTGATCCGTTTGAGTGTCGGAATTGAGAATGTGGATGATATCATCGAGGATATCCGTCAGGCGCTGGAGGACTAAAATGCCAGGAATGGCGATATAACAGCTTTATGCCGGGTATCCGTGAGATGTTTCAATGCGGTTGTTAAAATGAGCGCTTACAACGACAGGTCAGTCGGGATGACACATAAATCTGTGTCAGTCTCCGGCTGACCTCTTGTTTTATTTGCAAAAATCTGCCATACTATGAGAGATGGCACTGTAGTTTTCAATGATACGGCAGGTGCCTGATGAATGAGGTAGAGAAATGGACTGGTAGAAAATGGAGAAAATACTTAAAAAATTGAAAAAACTGCTGCGTCTGATTTTCGGGCGTACCACGCTGGGAACGCTGTTTCTGCTGATACAGATTCTTGTGCTCTTTGCCGGGTTTAACTGGTTTAGAGAGTACCTGATCTATATGTACGGCGGATCTGCGATGCTCAGTGCGCTGGTTTTGATCTATATTATCAGCGATGAGGGAAACAGCACGATCAAGTTGTCCTGGGTAGTGCCGATATTGATATTTCCGGTGTTTGGAACGCTGTTTTATCTGTTTTTGACGCTGCAGCCGGGCACGCGCCGCATTAACCGGCGGATCGAGGAGGTTGGGACAAAACTTCGTCCGTACCTTTTACAGGATCCGGAGGTGCTGGCACACTATGAGAGCATCAGCGCCAGCGGCGGCAATCTCGTCCGCTATATGAACCAGTACGGACGTTTCCCGGCGTATGAAAATACGGGGGTACGCTATTTCCCACTGGGAGATGATATGTTTCCAGTATTATTGGAAGAACTCAAAAAAGCGGAACATTTTATATTTATGGAATATTTTATCGTAGAACACGGAGTGATGTGGGATGCGATTTTACAGGTGTTAGAGACGAAGGTCGCCGAGGGCGTGGAAGTCCGGTTTATGTATGACGGCATGGGAAATCTCTTCACGTTGCCGCACGGCTATGAGAAAGCGATGCAGGAGAAAGGTATCCAGTGCAAGATTTTTGCGCCGGTGCGTCCGGCTCTCTCGAGTTACCAGAATAACCGCGATCACCGGAAAATCTGTGTGATCGATGGTCATACCGCGTTTACCGGGGGCGTGAACCTGGCAGATGAATATATTAACCAGCGGGTGCGCTTCGGACATTGGAAGGACACGGCGGTCATGCTCAAGGGAAAAGCTGTAGACAGTTTTACAATGATGTTTTTGCAGCTCTGGGATGTGACGGAACGGGATGCGGAAGAATATCGCCGTTTTCTGTGTCCGGAGACATTTCATATGCCGGAGGGCATGGACTATGGCGGCTTTGTGATGCCATATGCGGACAGCCCGCTCGACGGGGAAAATGTCGGCGAGTCGGTGTACCTCGATATTTTAGGGCGTTCACGCCGGTATGTGCACATCACGACTCCGTATCTGATTCTCGACGATACGACGCTGGCGGCGCTCAAGTTTGCGGCAAAGCGCGGCGTGGAGGTCATTATTATCATGCCGCATATACCGGATAAGTTATATGCGTACCTGCTGGCGCGCAGCTACTACGCGGAGCTTCTGCGGGCTGGTGTTCAGATCTATGAATACACGCCGGGCTTTATCCATGCGAAGATGTTTACGAGCGACGATGAGAAGGCGGTGGTCGGAACGATCAACCTTGATTTCAGAAGCCTGTATCTGCATTTTGAGTGCGCGTCCTATTTCTTCCGCAATGCGGTTGTGATGGATGTGGAAGAAGATTTCCAGAAAACACTTGCAAAGAGCGAGCGGATTACTCTGGAAAACTGCCGGAAGTATCCGTTTATCCGGCGGTTTGCGGGGAAGGCACTGCGGATTCTGGCGCCGCTTATGTAGGCGAAGGGAGAAAAACATGGAATGGCACGATGGAAAACACCGCTGCCGCTGGGCGAATCCAAAGAATGAATTGTATATTCGTTACCACGACGAGGAGTGGGGAAAGCTGGTTCGGGATGATGCGAAGCTCTTTGAGATGCTGATCCTTGAATGCTTTCAGGCAGGGCTTTCGTGGGAGTGCATCCTCAATAAGCGGGAGGCGTTCCGCGCCGCGTTCGATGAATTTGACCTGGACAAGGTGTGCGGTTACGACGAGGCGAAGGAGGAAGCACTCCGGACCGCCCCGGGAATTGTACATAACCGGCTGAAAATTCATGCCGCTGTCACGAATGCACGGATATTCCGGGAAATTCAGAATGAATATGGGAGTTTTGACACGTATCTGACTCACTGGACAGGAGACGCGGTGATTCATGAGACAGGCAAGGTCAGCTCGCCGCTCTCAGATGCAGTGTCGGCAGATCTCAAAAAGCGTGGGATGAAGTTTGCCGGGACGGTGATTATTTATTCGTATCTGCAGGCGGTCGGGCGGATTGAGTCGCATGAGGATGGATGCTTTCTGGGATATAAGATGTAAAATAACAAGATGGCAGGTGCAGGGAAAAGGGCGTACCAGAAACATGTCGCAAGCGACCGCGCTTGGCGCGAGAATGTGCCAAGGCACATTCTTTTTCACGGGAGGACGGAGCGATGGATTCCGAGAATGCGAATAAGAGTAAGAAGAAAAAGACTTCAAACATAATACAGATCTGCATCGGCGTGCTGGCGGTTGTGCTGGCGGCACTGATTATCGTGATGATGGGAATTGTCTCCAGTATTCAGGGAACGGCGCGTGTGGTCAATTATGCGGGACTGGTGCGCGGAAAGACACAGCGTATCATTAAATTGGAAATTTCCGGTCAGCCGGAGGATGGTATGATTCAGGATATTGAGACCTTCGTCGATGGTCTGCGAAATGGCAATGGCGAACTGGGGCTGGTGCGCCTTGATGACGGGGCGTTTCAGAGTAAGATGCAGGAGTTGGAGGAGTACTTTGCCGCGCTTCACTATGAAATCCTGCGTGTCCGGGAAGTCGGCTATGAGAATACAGAGATCATTGATAAGAGCGAGCGGTTCTTTGAAATCTGTGATGAGGCGACGGGACTGGCGGAGGCGTATTCCCAGCGGAAGGCATCCTCGCTGACGGTAATTGAAAAATATATCACGATTGATATTATTGTTCTGATGCTTCTGATTGGATATGAATTTATCAAGGCGGTGCGCTTTGCGGCGATGAACCGTGCGCTGCAGAAAAAGGTGTATTTGGACAAGGCGACCGGACTTCCCAATAAGAATAAATGCGAAGAATTGCTGGATGATCCGGAACCGGCGGCAGAGAATGTGGGAGTATGCAGTTTTGACCTGAATAATCTCCGCCGAATCAACAACAGCATGGGGCATGAGGCGGGGGATGCCTATATCAGGCGGTTCGCCGTCTGCCTGCGCGCGTCCATGCCTGCGGAACAGTTCGTAGGGCGGGACGGCGGCGATGAATTTATTGCCGTTACGCATGGTCTGGATGAGGAGGCCATGCGGGAATGCCTCACCCATGTGCGGGAGGCGATGACAGAGGAGTCAAAGGGATATCCGGATACGCCGCTCAGCTATGCGGCCGGGTATGCACTTGCCAGTGATTTTCCGGGCAGTACGATGCGGGAGCTTTTCAGTTTTGCCGATAAAAATATGTATATCAACAAAAACCATGTAAAGCGCGAGGAAGCAGCAGCGGAAAAACGGCTGGATTTCCACCTGCTCAAGCTTTTAAACCGGTACGGGAGAAACTTTTCGGATTGTCTCTACTGCGACGCGCACATGGATACCTACCGGGCACTCCGTGCCAGTGCTGATTTCTTTCTGGCGTCAGACGGAAGCTATTCCGGTGCGGCGGAGCAGATAGCAGCGGAACGGGTGGCTCGTGCTGACCGCGCCCACATCCGCCAGAGCCTGCAGATTTCAGAGCTTTCCGGGAAGCTGCAGGCGAAGGGAGATCTACTCGAATTGCAGTATGACACGAACGGTCAGGGACTCTACAGCCGCCTGACGCTGATCCCGGTAGATTGGGATGAGGAAGGAAAGCTGCATCATTTCCTGCTGGCATTTGAGACGATCCGGAAAAGTTCAGAAGGGCGGGCAGATGCGAAGGAACAGCTGACGCTCTATTATGAACAGCTCAAACAGTCGATTCTGGAAAATGACAGCTATGTGGATGCACTCCTGGATCTGTCGGATATGATATATACAGTTAATTTGACAAAGGATATTCTGGAGAAGAGTGTTGTCCTGAATGGAAAAGACGAGGAATGCCGGGAGCTATTTATGGACTATCCGCTGCCGTGTTCTTACCGTGATTATTGCAGTGAATATATGAAGATGGTTACCCAGGAGACCTTGGGAAGCTATCGTCTGGCAGATGATCCGGCTAAGCTGTTGAAGCGATTTGAGGCAGGGGAGAAACATATTTCCGTGGAATACTGTATCCAGGAGGAAGATGGCACGATCTGCTGGGTACAGAAAACAGTTCTGATGACGCAGACGATCGTGTTTGATACGGAGCTTTCTTGTGAGATGCCGGTGGTTCATGCGATCATTCTTCTGCAGGATACGTCGCAGATGCACGCGCGGGATGAACAGGAGCACGCGCGCCTGCAGGCGGCATTTGATGAAATGCGGACGGCAAACCGGGCGAAAACAGATTTCTTAAGCCGCATGAGTCACGATATCCGGACACCGCTCAATGGCATTATCGGGCTTTTAAAAATCGATGAGGCACATTTTGATGATAAGGAGATGGTGATGGAAAATCACCGGAAAATGCAGGTGGCGGCGGGGCATCTGCTGTCCCTTATCAATGATGTGCTGCAGATGAGCAAGCTGGAAGAGGGAAAGATCATTCTGGCACATGATTATATTTCATTGGCAGAGATGACGCGCGATATCGTGAGCATCATCATCGAGCGCGCGGTAGATGCGGGCATTCAATGGGAGTATGATAAAAGAAAAGCGGAGATTCCGTATCCGTATATTTATGGCAGCCAGCTCCATCTGCGCCAGATTTTCCTGAATATTTATGGAAACTGCATCAAATACAATCGTCCGGGCGGAAAAATCAGTACCAGGGTGGAGGCGCAGGATGTACGGGACGGCTGGTGCGTCTATAGGTGGACGATCTCGGACACGGGAGTTGGCATGAGCCAGGAATTTCTGGATCACATCTTTGACCCGTTTGCACAGGAGAAAAATGATGCGCGTAGTGTTTACCAGGGAACTGGGCTTGGCATGACGATCGTCAAAGGGCTGATTGAACAGATGCACGGAAACATCGAGGTGACGAGTGAGGTCGGCATTGGAACGACGTTTGTGGTGGAAATTCCATTTGAGATTGCACCGCCGCCGGAGGAGTTCCCGGTTAAAGAAGCAGCGCCGTCAGGAGATATTCGCGGTTTGAAGCTGCTTTTGGCGGAGGACAATGAGTTGAATGCAGAGATCGCGGAAACACTTCTGACCGATGCGGGTGCCCATGTCACGATTGTGAAGAACGGGAAGAAGGCAGTAGACTGCTTTGAGGCGGCATCTCCGGGGACGTTTGATGCGATTCTCATGGATGTGATGATGCCAGTGATGGATGGTCTGGCTGCGACACGCGCGATCCGGGCGATTCCGCGGGCGGATGCAAGGCAGATTCCGATTCTTGCCATGACGGCAAATGCCTTTGAAGAGGATGCCAGGCAGTGCTTGGCAGCTGGGATGAATGTGCATCTGGCAAAACCATTGCAGATGGATAAGGTGCTGGCGGCGCTCATGGAGTGCTGCGGCAAAAAGAAGGATCTATAAAGTTTGAAAAGGGCGAAAAGGAACGCAGGCGGTACAGGTATGAAAGCAATCTCTATTTACACGATTACCCGAAATCAGAATACGGAATACCTTCAAAAGCTGGAACGACAGCTTTCGGGGCGGGATGTGTTTCTGAAAATACGGGAATGGGAGCTGGACAGCATGAAAGCGCTTGTTTCGGAGTTGGAGAGACATATGCAGGCGGTGTACGCACTGCGTTTTTTCTATTCGTTTCAGATTCCGAGACTGGGGAAAGAGTTTGATCTGCTTCAGATCAAGGAAGAACAAATTTTAAACCTTGAATTAAAGAGCGGACAGGTGTCGGATGAGGCGATCCGCAAGCAGCTCATACAAAACCGATATTATCTGGCGGCGCTGGGAAAGCCGATTCGTTCGTACACTTATATTAGCAGCCAGAACCGCCTGGTGCGTCTGACGAATCATGACCGCATTGTGGAGGCGGACTGGGAACAGCTCTGCCGGGATTTGCAGCAGGAGAGTGCTGATTATCCAGGCAATATCGAAGACTTGTTTCAGGCGGAGCTGTACCTGATTTCGCCGCTCACAGAGCCGGGACGGTTCTTAAAGAAAGAATATTTCCTGACATACCAGCAGAGAGATATTGAACGCCAGATTTTAAAGAAAATCCGGGCAGACCGGACGGGATATTTCTGGTTTACCGGGCTTCCGGGGACGGGAAAAACGCTGCTTTTATATGATATTGCGATGAAACTCTCCGGGCGGCAGCGGGTGTGCATGATCCACTGCGGTGAAGCGGGAAAAGAATGGAAGGTGCTGCATGAGCGGCTGCGGCGGGTGGAGTACCTGGCGGAGGATAGTGTTCAAACGGGAGCGGAAATCAGGTTTGAAGCATACAGCGCGATCTTAGTAGATGAGGCACACCTTCTGTCGCCCAATACATTGGAAATTTTGCTGGAGATCGGCAAAACGCGTCCGGTTATTTTTTCCAGTAACTGTGAGGATATGATTTCGCCGGAAGAATTGGATCTGGGTGCAATAAAGCTCTTGGGGGAGCAGCCGGGAATCCAGACATTCCACCTGACGAATCGGATCCGTGCGAATGCAGAACTTTCCTATTTTATACAAAATATGATGCACCTGCCGCACGGACGCGGAATGCGGCACTATCCCCATGTCGCGGTGGTTTATGCCAACGATGAGTCAGAAGCAGCTAATTTGCTGAATGATTACATCCGTCAGGGATATGAGTGCCAGGAATCCGATTGGCAGGAAAAACTGGAAAAGCAATCCGATTCTGCCGTAGAAATACAATCTCGCCATACGCGCGAAGTCGATCGCATGGTGCATCGGCTGGATGGGCGCTATTATTATGATGAAATGGGATATCTGCGCTCGACAGAGCGCGATGTGAGACATCTTTTTTATCAGCTCAGCGAGGCAAAAGAAGAACTGGCGCTGGTGGTGATGGGAAATGAGAAGCTGTATGGAACGCTGCTGAACTTGTTTTAAGGTGTTTTGAAGGAGAGGTTTTATATAAAATGTTGGAATGTGATCAAAAAGCATATTTCCAACATTTTTTGTCGTTCATTATGCTAAGGACAAGAAAAAAGCCTCAGGCAGACACCTGAGGCCAGTTAAACTCGATTTAGGCTCTTTCAACTAAACCGGATCTTAAGCAAGAAGTACATACATACATCTTCTGAGCTCCGCCATTAGTTTTAACCTTAACAGACTTAACGTTAGCTTTCCACATTTTGTTAGATCTTCTATGTGAATGACTCACTGCATTACCAAAATGAGCAGCTTTCTCGCAGATTGCACACTTAGCCATCGTAGCACCTCCTTAACCGATCATTGGACTTCCTATTAAAATCCATAACAAAGGTATAATAGCAGAAAATAGGAAAATATGCAAGTGAAAAACCAAAAAAAATAAAAAAAGTTTTCGACAGATGTCTATTTTCTATTTCCTTTTTAACGTGGGTGGTGTATAATATACGCGTAAGCCATGAGTCATGCGGATAAAAAAGGCTGAAAAACGGTGTTGTGCTTGCACATAAGCCGTATTTCAGACATTTTTATCCATAGGGCGAAGCCCGTGAGCGAGATGGAGCGAAGCGGAATTGAGCTGCATGACGGGGTAGAGAGACGCATATATTTCATCCCACGCGCCGACACAGGAGCCGTTCCGGCTCCGCATGTCCAGCCCGTAAAAAATCATGGCATAAAATTCGAATCAAACAAAAACAAGTAAAGAAACGGAGGCTGTCAATATGAAAGGACGCATCGACAATAAAATGGGTTCGATCCAGATCGATCCGGAAGTAATTGCAATGTACGCCGGAACGACAGCAGTAGAATGCTTCGGTATCGTTGGCATGGCGGCTGTCAGTATGAAAGATGGTCTGGTAAGACTGCTTAAAAGAGAAAGCCTGACACACGGCATCAACGTAGCCATCAAGGACAATGCACTCAGCATCGATTTCCACGTAATCGTGGCATACGGGGTCAGCATCTCTACCGTTGCGGACAACCTGATCGAGAGTGTAAAATATAAAGTAGAAGAGTTTACTGGCATGAAGGTTGAGAAAATCAGCATTTATGTTGAAGGCGTAAGAGTGATAGATTAAGGAGGAACAAACCCTGTGGGCATGAATTATATAGATGCCGGGATGTTAAAGAATGCATTTCTGGCTGGAGCAAAAGGCCTGGAGGCCAACAAGGAATGGATCAATGAGCTGAACGTATTTCCTGTTCCAGATGGAGATACCGGTACGAACATGACGATGACGATTCTGTCAGCCGCCAGAGAAGTGGCAGCCGTTGAAAATCCGCTGGCGAGAGCGATTTCCTCCGGTTCCCTGCGCGGCGCACGAGGCAATTCCGGCGTTATCCTTTCACAGCTCTTCCGCGGATTTACGAAAGAGATTAAGACGGTAGATGTCATTACGACGAGTGTTCTCTCAGACGCATTTAACCGTGCGACGGAGACCGCTTATAAGGCAGTTATGAAGCCGAAGGAAGGTACGATTCTGACTGTTGCCAAAGGAATGGCGGATAAAGCGGCAGAACTGGCACCGCAGACCGAGGACGTACTTGAATTTTCAAAGAAAGTATTGGAGCACGGCGAGTATGTTTTAAGCCAGACACCGGAGATGCTTCCGGTTCTGAAAGAGGCAGGCGTAGTGGATTCTGGCGGACAGGGTCTGATTCAGGTTATCAAGGGCTGTATTGAGGGCTTAAAAGGAAAAGTCGTGGATATCGACGCGGCAGTTACTCCGTCTGTATCGGGAAATAGAGCGGCAAAAACAGCAACAGGCGCCGGAAGCACGCAGGCAGCGGATATCCGTTTTGGTTATTGTACGGAATTTATTATCAATGCAGAAAAACCGGCGGATGAGACGACAGAGCAGGAACTGAAAGATTATCTGAGCACGATCGGCGACTCCCTGGTAGTTGTGGCAGATGATGATATTGTCAAGATTCACGTTCATACAAACAATCCAGGTCTGGCGATTCAGAAAGCACTGACCTACGGTTCCCTGTCCCGCATCAAGATTGACAATATGCGTGAGGAACATCAGGAGAAACTGATCAAAGATTCCGAACGTCTGGCGGCACAGCAGAAGGCAGAAGAGGAAGCCAAAGAGAAGAAGGAAGAACCACGCAAGAAATATGGATTTATCGCCGTATCGGTCGGAGAAGGTCTTTCTGAGATTTTCAAGGGCATCGGCGCTGACTATATCATCGAGGGCGGACAAACGATGAATCCGAGTACGGAGGATATGCTGGAAGCAATCGAAAAAGTCCATGCCGAGACAGTTTACATTCTGCCGAACAATAAAAATATTATTCTGGCGGCAGAGCAGGCAAAGAGCCTGTCAGAAGATACCAAGGTATATGTAGTTCCGTCCAAGACGGTTCCGCAGGGTATCACGGCGCTGATTAATTTTGCTCCGGATCTGACGGCGGAAGAAAATATGGAACAGATGTCCGAGGAGATGAGCCACGTTAAGACCGGTCAGATTACCTACGCAGTCCGCAATACATCGATCGATGGTATGGAGATCGCAGAGGGCGATATCATGGGGATCGGCGATAGCGGCATGCTGGCAGTTGGCAAGAATATCGAGGAGACCGCGATGGAGTCACTTCGTAAGATGGTAGATGATGAGTCTGAGCTTGTGACGATCTATTATGGTGAGGATGTCACGGAAGAGGACGCAGAGGCATTCTGTGAGAAAGCCCGTAAAGAATTTACATCCTGCGAATTTGAATGCCAGAATGGCGGGCAGCCGATTTATTATTATATGATTTCGGTAGAGTAGATTTAGGTCGTTTGAAGTGATTGAAATGCGTTAAATGAATCTGCACGATTGGCTGAGAAAATGCAGATAACGAGAAAATGAATTTTCTATGTGATGGCGCAGATAAAACATTTGACGTATAAAACAAAATAATTCATAAGTATGAAATGAGGCAGGTCAGGGGAGAGATCCCTGCGTCCTGCCTCTCTTTCATTCCAATGTATTCCCGGATTTTTTGTCCGGTAACTGTCCGCGTGGCTGATTTTCCGGAGAATATTCTGAAAAGCAGGAGGAGATAAATGGAACAGCAGAATATAACCGCTGTTAAGGGCATCGGTGAAAAGACGGCAAAGCTATTTCAAAAAATAGGCGTGGGAACGGTGGAAGAACTGCTCCATTATTATCCGCGTGCTTATGATGAGTTTAAGGAACCGCAGCCGATCGCGGAACTGAAGGAAGATACGATCGCGGCAGTCGGCGGAATCCTGGCAAAAACGGCGGATGTGGTGCGGTATGGAGCGCGCCTGCAGGTTACGACGGCTGGATTGCGGGACAGCGGAGGCACACTGGCGCTGGCATGGTACAATATGCCCTATCTGCGTGGGACGCTCAAGGCGGGGGAACGCTTTATTTTCCGTGGCCGTGTGGTAAAAAAAAGGGGAAGACTTACGATGGAGCAGCCGGAGATCTACCGCCCGGAACAGTATGCGAAAGTCGTGTCGTCTATGCAGCCGGTTTACGGACAGACGAAGGGACTTGGCAATAAGACGATCGCAAAGGCAGTCACGGAAGCCCTCACGATGCGCCAGATGGAACGGGAATATCTGCCGGCTGGTCTGCGGGAAAAGTACGGATTGGCGGAAATCAACTATGCGCTGGAGCACATCCATTTTCCAGCAAACCGGGAAGAACTGATGTTTTCCCGGAAACGTCTTGTGTTTGATGAATTTTTCATGTTCCTAATGTCAGTGCGCCTGCTCAAAGACAAAAAAGAAGATAAAAAGAGCGCATATCCATTTACGTTTTCTGGGGAAATGGCGTCGGTGGAAGAGCGCCTCCCATATGCTCTGACCGGGGCACAGAAAAAGGTAATCCGGGAGGTGTACGCCGATTTGTCCGGCGGGCATATCATGACCCGATTGATTCAGGGCGACGTTGGTTCGGGTAAGACGATTGTGGCGATTCTGGCGTTGCTGCAGGCGGCGGCAAATGGATATCAGGGGGCGCTGATGGTGCCGACGGAGGTATTGGCGCGCCAGCATTACGAGTCGATGACCGAATTGTTTGCGTCGCTGGGAATCACATATCGTCCGGTGCTTCTGACCGGTTCGATGACAGCGAAGGAAAAACGGCTTGCCAGAGAGTCGATTGAAAATCACGAGGCAGATATCGTGATTGGGACCCATGCGCTGATTCAGGAAAAAGTGGTGTACGACAATCTGGCATTGGTAATCACGGATGAACAGCACCGTTTTGGAGTGGCACAGCGGGAAATGCTGAGCAAAAAAGGCGGCGAGCCGCACGTGCTCGTCATGAGTGCGACGCCGATCCCGCGGACGCTGGCGATTATTTTATATGGGGATCTTGATATTTCCATCATCGATGAACTTCCGGCAAACCGGCAGCCGATCAAGAACTGTGTCGTGAACCGTGAATTTCGCCCGAATGCCTACCGTTTCATCGAAAATGAAGTCTGTGCCGGCCGTCAGGCATACGTCATCTGCCCGATGGTCGAGCCGAGCGAGATGCTGGAGGCAGAGAACGTCATCGATTATACCGAAGAGCTGCGCCGCGCCCTGTCCCCGTCGATCCGGGTGGAATATCTGCACGGAAAGATGAAGGGAAAAGAAAAAAATGCGATCATGGAAGCATTTGCGGCAAATGAGATTCATGTGCTGGTATCCACCACGGTCATCGAGGTCGGAATCAATGTCCCGAATGCCACCGTTATGATGACCGAAAATGCCGAGCGTTTCGGTCTGGCGCAGCTCCATCAGCTCCGCGGGCGCGTCGGTCGAGGAAAAGACCAGTCCTACTGCATCATGGTCAACGCCTCCGGCGAAGAAGACGCCGGAAAGCGGCTGGATATTCTCAATAAGTCAAATGACGGCTTCTACATCGCCTCCGAAGACTTAAAACTGCGCGGTCCCGGCGACCTCTTCGGCGTCCGCCAGAGCGGTGATCTCGAATTCCATTTAGCAGATATATTTGCAGATGCAGATATATTGAAGGCAGTTTCGGATGAAGTGAAGAAATTAATGGATAAAGATCCGCTGTTGGAGGCGGAGGAGAATCAGGAGCTGAAACGGAAGATGAATGGATATTTAGAGAGAGGATGGGAGAAGGTGAATTTGTAAAAATTAAAATTTATTGTAAATTATATTGGAGTTTGAATTAAATTGTAAAATATTGCATTTAAAAATATGGAGAACAATCAACATACATGATACAATAATATAAATTTCAAGAGGATTTACATGAAAAAACGATTAGTATAACAAAATCCTTTTGCAATAGTTTGAGTTTGATACTCTATTTAAGTGTACATTACGAAGAAGGAGAAGATAAAAATGGGATTATCAGAAATGACAAATTTTATAATAATTGTTTTGCTTTTGGTAATTATTGTATTACAAATTATAGGACATAAAAAAACAGACATTAGCGAAATAATATCCGTGCTGAAACGTACTGCTGAAGAACAGCGTAAAGAAGTGCAACAGCAAATTTCAAATGGGGCAACAGAACAGTTCGAACGTTTTGGAGTTATTCAGCGAAGCATTCAAGGAACGCTGTCTGAGAATCGAAAGGAGGTTAATAGACAACTTAAGGAATTCGAACAACAGATGGAAAGTAAATTGGAAACTATTCAAAATGTTGGAATGAAAAGTAACGAACAGATTGGAAGAAAAGTAACAACTGCTTTGCAAGATAACCGTAAAGAGCAGAATGATCAGCTTCATGAGTTCGGTGAACAAGTAAATAACCGCCTTTTATTTATACAACGTGCGAATGCTGATAACATTGAAAAGATTAATTCTACTCTCGAAAATAAAGTAAAGGAATTGCAGGAGAGCAATGAAAAAAGATTGGAGCAAATGCAAGGTGTGGTAGATGAAAAGTTACAGAAAACACTTGAAACTCGCCTTTCTCAGTCCTTTGAGTTAGTAAGCAAACAACTTGAAAGCGTAGGTCAAGGATTGGGGGAGATGAGGGCTCTTGCTGCGGATGCTAAGTCGTTGAAAAATGCGCTTATAAATGTGAAGGAACGTGGTACATATGGAGAAATTCGCTTGGAAAAATTGCTTTCTGATATTTTAGCGCCAAATCAATATGAAACAAATGTGGAAATTGCAAGCGGAAAACGAGTAGAGTTTGCTATAAAACTTCCTGGAAATGGAGATAGCCCACTGTTCTTACCAATCGATAGTAAATTTCCTATTGAAGATTATAATAGGCTACTTGATGCAGAGGATAAAACTTCGATAGATGAAGCAAGACGTTCGCTTACAGCCAAGATTCGAATTTTTGCTAAAGATATTCATGATAAATATATTGTACCACCAAAAACTACAGATTTTGCACTTATGTTTTTGCCGACAGAAGGGTTATATGCAGAAGTAGTCCAGAATGTAGCATTATTTGAAGAATTGCGTGATAAATATAAAATCACACCAGTAGGTGCAACAACGCTTTCTGCATTTCTTGCGTCTTTGCAAATGGGCTTTAAGACACTTGCGATTGAGCAACGTTCACAGGAAGTATGGGATACTCTTCGCGCTGTAAAATCTGAATTTCAAAAATTTGGCGATATGCTTGATAAAGCTCAAAAACAGCTTCAGACGGCTGATAAAACACTTACTGAAATTGTTGGCAGACGCACTAAAGCAATCAATCGTACTTTGCGTGGAGTGGAAGAATTGACAGAAACAGATTCGCCTATGTTTAGCAAATTAGAAGATACGGTTGATGAATAAATGCATTAAGATGAAGATGGAAAGAGGATTTATATAAGTTCAGTGAAAGTAAAATCCCACATGGGGACAAAAATTTCTATTTTGTCTCCGTGTGGGATAAAATTTTAATTTGATTTTTTAGGCGAAACAATTTAACTTTTCAACCAGATATCTATGAATCTGATTCAGCAGGATCAAATCCCACAGCTCTTACATCTGTCCCTCGTTATACCGCTTAATCAGCTTCTGGATCTTCGCAGTCGGTGTCAGTGCGTTCTCCAGAGATACGTTATGGTTCAGGGAGTTGATGATTGCAGCGATAAACTTGCTCATATCTGCTTCTACATACCAGTCACGTTTAAGAAGTTCTGGCGTGTGGTAGTTTAAGTTGGTGGTTACGACGCAGTCGAGGTAACCTTTTGCGAAAAATTCGTCGAATTTCTCAAGTCCGTTGGTGAACAGACCGAAGGTAGCGCATACAACGACGCGTTTTGCCTTGCGCTCTTTGAGGGCGCGGCAGGTGTCCAGCATGCTCTCGCCGGAGGAGATCATGTCATCGATGATGAGAACGGTCTTTCCTTCAACGGAAGAACCTAAGAACTCATGGGCAACGATCGGGTTACGTCCATTGACAACACGGGAGTAATCGCGGCGTTTGTAGAACATACCCATGTCAACACCCAGGTTGTTTGCCAGATATACGGCGCGGGACATAGCGCCCTCGTCCGGGCTGATAACCATCAGGTTGTCCTTGTCGATCTTTAAGGTTTTGTCATGGTTCAGTAATGCCTTGATAAACTGGTAGGTCGGCATGAAATTATCAAAACCGCTTAACGGAATGGAGTTCTGTACACGCGGGTCATGTGCATCGAAAGTAATGATGTTGCTTACGCCCATCTGAATCAGTTCTTCGAGCATCATCGCACAGTCAAGGGATTCACGACCGCTGCGCTTGTGCTGGCGTCCTTCATATAAGAACGGCATGATAACATTGACACGATGTGCGGTAGCAATGGATGCGCCGATGATACGTTTTAAATCCTGATAATGGTCGTCCGGGGACATATGATTGGTAAATCCGCTCATTTTGTAGGTCAGGCTGTAGTTGGTTACATCGACCATGGCGTAAATATCGGTACCACGGACAGACTCATTGACGATGCCTTTTGCTTCACCGCTTCCGAAACGCGGGCACGCGCAGTCAAGCATGTAGGAATCAGCATCATAGCCGCGGTACTGTAAATTTTCCTGACGCTTTTTCAGGACTTCAATATCGTTGCGGCGGAAATTGATAATGTGGGAGTTGACTTTCTCAGCCAGATCCCGGCAGCTCTCCAGTGCGGCAATTTTAAGCGGCGCAACCGGAAGCGTGTCATTAAACACGTAGTCATTCGACATGATTATACCTCCAAACAGTGTAGGTCCTTCGATGCATGCGGGCAGAGCGTACAAGTTTGTCTGCCATTTGCAGGACATAATACAACTATTTTATACCATTTTACGATAAGAAACGTCAATAGCAAATGAGAAAATTACAAAAAAAATTCGCATCTGCGAATCAGAAGCACAACTTTACAAAAAAGCTGATTACTGTTAATATAATACTGGATTCTTAGGGTTTAAAAATATTTGAAATGAGGATTTTATAAATGAAAAAAGGTCATCTGATAAAATCGGTCGATCCGGGCTCGATTGCGGAGGAAATGGAGCTGGAGCCGGGGGACGTCCTTCTGACGATCGATGGAGATGAGATAGAGGATATTTTTGATTATGAATATAAGATAAACAGTGAGGAGATTACTCTGCTGGTCCGCAAGAAGAACGGCGAGGAGTGGGAACTGGATATCGTAAATGAGTATCAGGATTTGGGGATTACCTTTGAAAATGGTCTGATGAGCGATTATCGTTCCTGCAGGAATAAGTGCATCTTCTGTTTCATCGACCAGATGCCGCCGGGCATGCGTGAGACACTGTATTTTAAGGACGATGATTCCAGACTTTCGTTCCTGCAGGGCAACTATATCACGCTGACGAATATGAAGGATAAGGATATTGAGCGGATTATCCGGTTTAAGCTGGCGCCGATCAATATTTCAGTGCAGACGACAAATCCGGAGCTGCGCTGCAAGATGCTTCATAACCGCTTTGCCGGTGAGGCACTCCAGAAAATCGACCGCCTGTATGAGGCGGATATCCCGATGAATGGTCAGATCGTTTTATGCCGGGGCGTCAATGACGGGGCGGAGTTAGACCGTTCGATCCGTGATCTGACGAAATACATTCCGGCGATGCAGAGTGTTTCGGTCGTGCCGGTCGGTCTCTCGAAGTACCGCGATGGTCTGTATCCGCTTGAGCCGTTTACACCGGAGCAGTTGGGCGATACCATTGATTTGATAGAGAAATGGCAGAAGAAGATCTATGCGGAACACGGTATTCACTTCATTCACGCCAGCGATGAGTTTTACATGGGCGCCGGGCGCCCGCTTCCGGAAGCGGATCGCTATGATGGCTATATCCAGCTGGAAAATGGGGTCGGCATGATTCGCCTGATGGAGGAGGAGATAGCCGAGGCGCTGGAGCAGCTGCATCCGGGAGAGGCTGGCGAGGTGTGCCCGGAGGAGATTTCGATTGCAACGGGACGGCTGGCTGCCCCGTATATTGAGCAGTATGTAGAGCGCGTGTGCCGCCAGTTCCCGGGGAAAAAGGTACATGTATATGCGATCCGCAATGACTTCTTTGGTGAGCGGATCACGGTGGCGGGGCTGATCACGGCAAAGGATCTGATTGCACAGTTAAAGGAACAGCCGCTTGGCAGCCGCCTGCTGCTTCCAAGCGCCATGTTCCGAAGCGGCGAGGAGACATTTCTGGATGATCTGACCCGCACGGATGTACAAAATGCTTTACAAGTTCCGGTGGATATTGTAAAATCAAGCGGACGTGATTTTGTGGAAGCAATTCTGGCTCCTGTGAAGGAGGAAAGCTCCAGGCATGGCGAGTATGAGCCGGATCCGGAGGAATTTGCCGCTCAGATGGATGATAACTGGCAGGAAGAAGATCTGGATGGCGTACAGGTGTACGCATATGAGCCGGAAGACCTGGATTAGGATGCCCCGGACGAAGTCGTTTGTTTTGAAGAGGAAGACTCAGATCTGGAGGATGAGAAAGAAACGTGGTGGCTGGAAATACAGTGGAAAACGTGCTTTCGGACACACAGAAAGAAAGCGTCTGGATGTGAAATGCATCACAATGAAAGAAACAAGTAACTGGACAATAAAAATAGCAGCTGTGGATTTACAAACCAGCTGCGGAGCATGAAAATAAATGGAGGCATAAATATGAAAAAGAAACCGGTGGTGGCGGTCGTTGGACGTCCAAACGTGGGAAAATCCACCCTTTTCAACGTCCTTGCGGGCGATATGATTTCGATTGTAAAAGATACTCCAGGTGTAACGCGTGACCGTATTTACGCGGACTGTACCTGGTTAGACCATGCTTTTACCCTGATCGATACTGGCGGTATCGAGCCGGATACGAAGGATATTATCCTGTCCCAGATGCGTGAGCAGGCGGAGATCGCGATCGCGACGGCGGATGTGATCCTGTTTATCGTAGATGTGCGTCAGGGCATGACCGATTCGGATTCCAAGGTGGCGGATATGCTGCGTAAATCGAGAAAACCGGTTGTTCTGGCGGTCAATAAAGTAGACAATCCGGCGAAATTTGGCAATGACGTCTATGAGTTCTACAACCTCGGTATCGGTGATCCGGTAGCGATCTCGGCAGCCTCCCGTCTGGGACTGGGCGATCTGCTGGATGAAGTCGTGGCACATTTCCCGGAGGGAAGCGGTGACGAGGAAGAGGATGACCGTCCGAGAGTGGCGATTGTCGGAAAACCAAACGTAGGTAAATCTTCTATTATAAATAAGCTTCTGGGCGAGAACCGCGTTATCGTATCGGATATCGCCGGTACGACCCGCGATGCAGTCGATACAGAGATTGTCCGCAACGGTACCGAATATGTCTTTATCGATACGGCAGGTCTGCGCCGCAAGAGCAAGATCAAGGAGGAGCTGGAGCGCTACAGCATCATCCGTACCGTAACGGCGGTTGAGAGAGCTGATGTGGTTCTGATGGTCATCGACGCGAAAGAGGGAGTAACCGAGCAGGATGCAAAGATTGCCGGTATCGCACATGAGCGTGGAAAAGGTATTATCATCGTGGTAAATAAATGGGATGCGATCGATAAGACCGATAAGACTATTTATGAGTACACCAATAAGATTAAGACCGTTCTGTCCTTTATTCCGTATGCGGAGTTCGTGTTCGTATCCGCACTGACCGGACAGCGTATGAATAAGCTGTTTGAGATGATCGACATGGTGCGCGAAAATCAGACACTGCGTATTGCAACCGGCGTTCTCAATGAGATCCTGGCAGAGGCAGTGGCACTGCAGCAGCCGCCGTCTGACAAGGGCAAGCGTTTAAAGCTCTACTATATGACACAGGTAGCGGTCAAACCGCCGACATTCGTTGTGTTTGTCAATGATAAGGAACTGATGCATTTCTCATATACACGGTATCTCGAGAACAAGATCCGTGACGCATTCGGATTCAAGGGAACTTCCTTAAAATTCCTGATCCGCGAGAGAAAGGGGAAGGATCAATAATGGAACGTCTCATCTGTATTGTGATTGGCTATATCTTTGGTCTGATCCAGTCCGGCTATCTGTATGGAAAGGCGAATCATATGGATATCCGCCAGTATGGCAGCGGAAATGCCGGTTCTACGAACGTCCTGCGTGTGATGGGAAAGAAAGCGGGCGCGATCGTATTTTTAGGGGACTTTTTCAAGGCGGTGTTTGCAATGGCAGTCTGCCGTCTGCTGTTTAAGGGAAATGCGGACGTGGATCTTCTTGCACTGTATGCGGGTCTGGGAGTCACACTCGGTCACAATTTCCCGTTTTACCTGAAATTCAAGGGCGGCAAGGGAATTGCCTGCATGGCGGGTATCATGACAGCGATGGATCTGCGGATTACGCTGACCTGTTTCGTGATTTTCTCCGTGACGGTGTTCCTGACCCGCTATGTATCGCTTGGTTCGATTCTTGTGTCGATCACCTTTTTTGCAGAGCTTGTGATCTTTGAGAGTATGGGTTCCTACCGGGTAAGCACGCCGAACCGCATCCAGTTCTATGCACTGGGCGCGATTCTGATGTGCATGGCGATCTGGCGCCATCGGAGCAATATTGGGCGTCTGTTGTCCGGCACAGAAAACAAACTGGGCGCGAAGAAATCATGAAAGAAGTTTAACAACACTTTACATAGTTGCCATAAGGTAATTGTTCACAGGTGGGCACTTTTGGAACCGAAAGTGCCGTAAGAAAACGTGGTGGCAGCAGGAATTTGC
>OLFY01002151.1_pt1 | contig 20829 bp, 15 predicted proteins | sample 1605611 | NCBI WGS metagenome assembly OLFY01 (sample SAMEA3888923, study PRJEB22519) | human gut metagenome | biome: human gut; feature: human-associated habitat; material: faeces | place: Denmark | collected 2011
CCACGCCCCCATCCCCGAAAAAACTTTTGCTCCGGTGATGTCGCCTGTCCCCGTCGCTGTCTGGAGGACAGGGATGGAACTGTGTTCCCGGCAGGGCTCGAAGGGGACAAGAGAGAAAACGCTGGAAAGCCGTTCCATGAGGAGCGGCTTCTTTCGTTATGGGCGCCGGGATTAGTTATGGATGCCGGGAAAGGGCAGGGAGTGATGGCGAGGGGCCTTTATCCGGCATGGGGGAGGCGGGAACGATACAGTGCGGGGAAGTGCGGAGGGCTTTACTCCAAAGGCGGGCTGCCTCCCCGGGCTCGAGGCATGAAAAAAGGGCGCCCAAGGGCGCCCTTCTGCTGTTTTGTCGGGGAAAGTTATTTTTTCAGTTCTTCTTCGATGGCCTGCCGCATCTCGGGCGAGATCTTCGGATCCTTGAGGCCGGCCTCCCAATGGGCACGCCCCTTGTCCTTTTGCTGCAGGAAGTAGCTGTAGAGCACGCCCAGGCTGTAACGCACCGTGGCGTCGTCCCGCAGGACCACCACCTTTTCCAGGGTCGCGGCCGCTTCCTGCGGCTTGCCCTGATTGTGCAGGATGACGCCCAGCATGTAGAGGGGCTGGGGATCGTTGACGTCCAGAGCCACGGCGCGCTGGGCAAAGGTGGCCGCGGCGTCCCATTCCTGGGTGGCCATGAGGTGTTCGGCCAGATGCATCAGGGCGTCCTTGTTGGTGGGCTCGGCGGCCACCTTCTGCATCAGGCTGGCCAGCAGGTTCTGTTCCTGCCCCATGCCCTGCGGGGCCGTGGGACGTTCGGTCACCAGATGAGGATTGCTGACACGTTCCTTGATGGTGACGCCCAGCATGACCAGCAGGCTCAGGCCCAGCAGCAGGATGATGGCGCGGGCGGTGAAGGAAAGACGGTTATCAGTCATGCAGGATCTCCATCTGGCGCAAACGGGCATCCAGACGCCGCTGGGCACAGCCCATGAAGACCAGGTACGCGGCCAGACCCAGCCAGACGGCGGCACCGGCCGCCACCAGCCACAGGAAATTGCTGTCCATAGGGCACTCCTTGAAAGCGGGGATCCCGCTTGTATCCGTTGAAAACAGGGCTCATCGAGCCCGGACGGAGCACGGCTCCGCCTGTCCGCTCCCCGGGAGCGGCACGTCCGCGGTCGTCATCCCGCCGCACGCAGCGGCAGGACAGGGCCGGGATCCGAAAGATCAGTCTTCCGCCTGCAGGCGCAGGCTGTCCAGCCGGTCGCGCAGGCCCAGCTGGCGGGTACGCAGCCACACCAGGCCCGCCCAGAACAGGCCCATGGCCGCCACGCAGGCGATGGCGGTCAGCTTCATCTCCGGCTCCAGACCGCCGCCCTTGGAGGCGAACACCGCCGGATGGATGGAACGCCACAGCCGGGCGGAAAGGAAGACCAGAGGCACGTCCAAAAAGGCCACCACGCCCACCACGGCGCAGATCATGCGCTTGCGCTGGGGCGGCAGGCCCAGGCCGCGCAGCACCAGATAGCCCGCATAGATGAACCACATGACCAGCGTGGTGGTCAGGCGGGGATCCCAGGTCCACCAGACGCCCCAGGAGCGGCGGGCCCAGATCATGCCCGTGACCAGGGCCAGACCGGCCAGCAGCACGCCCACCTCGGCAGCGGCCGCGCAGACGCGGTCAGCGGCCGGGGAACGCCGGAACAGGTACATGATGGAAGCCACGAAGACCACCAGAAAGCTGATGAGCGCCCACCAGGCCAGCGGCAGATGGGTATAGAAGACCTTCTGCATCAGGCCCAGCTGGGCTTCCACAGGGGCATAGAAAAAGATCAGCCACTGGCACACGGCCAGGGCCGCACCGCCCAGCAACACCAGCAGCAGGGGCCACACGGAAAAGGCGCGTTGCATCATTCGTCTCCCGAATACATGAAGCCGAACAGCAACAGTCCGGCAGCCAGAAAGACACCGTCGAAGGCGGCGGCCAGCCCTATCCACGAGGCCGGGCCGTCAGGCGCGGGCGCGCCGAAGACCTGGGCCGCCACGCCGATCCCCGCCAGCAGCAGGGGCACCAGCAGGGGGAAGAGCACGATGCTCAGCAGGGATTCGCGCGCCGCGCCGCCCTGCGAGAGCGCGCCCAGCAGCGAACCCAGAGCGCACATGCCCACGTCCACCAGCAGCAGCGTGCCGAGGCCCACGGGCCAGAGCGCGCCGATCTCCTGCGACAGGAAGACCACGGCGGCGGGCAGGAAGAACATCTGGGCCACCAGCAACAGCAGCAGCCCGGCCAGGGCCTTGCCCAGCCACACGGCCTGTATGGGGGCCGGGGCCAGCAACAGGCCCAGACGCGCGCCGTTGGCCTCTTCCAGCGCATAGAGCGTATTGAAGATGAGCACCTGACAAAAGGCCGAGCCCAGCCAGAACACGGCGCCCGCGCCCTGCGGGCTCATGCGTTCGCCCACGCCCTGCGACAGGCTGAACACGAACAGCAGCAACAGGCCCAGCAGCAGGCCCTGCACCAGCCCGCTGCCGCGGGTGAAGGTCAGCAGCAGGTCCTTGCGGGCCACGGTCAAGGCAAAAGAGATCATGCGGGCACCTCCCCGGCGGCGGACACCGCCCCGGCTCCCGTGGCCGCGTTGAGCACGGAATCCACGGCGGCAAGGCCCTGCGGCGGCCCGTCATAGGCCAGGCGGCGGTTCTCCAGCAGCAGCAGGCGGTCGGCCAGGGGGCTGTCGCCCGCCAGATCGTGGCTGACCACGATGACGCAGGCCCCGCGCTCCCGGGCGGCCAGCATCTCGCGCCGCACCAGGGCCATGGAATTGACGTCCAGGCCGGTGCCGGGCTCGTCCAGCAGCACAAGGTCCGCCTCCAGCAGCAGCACCCGCGCCAGGTTCAGGCGCTGGGCCATGCCGCGCGAGAACACCCCGGCCCGCTCTTCGGCGTGGGCGGCCAGCCCCACATGCTCCAGCAGGGCCAAAAGCTCCGCCCGCGAAGGGCGCAGACCGTGGGCCCGGGCCCAGAACTGCAGGTTCTCCAGCGCGCTCAGGCCCGGATAGACGAAGGTGGCGTGCCCCAGATAGGCCAGACGCGGCCCGTCCTCACGGGCGACGCCGCCCGCCCCCGTGCCGTCGAAGATGACCTCGCCCGCCGAGGGGCGGGACAGACCGGCGATGATGCGCAGCAGCGTGCTCTTGCCCGCGCCGTTGCCCCCGGCCAGCAGGGTGATGCTGCCCGCCGTGAAGCGACAGCTCACCCCCTTGAAGACCACCTTGAGGCCGTAGAGCTTGGCCAGGTTCTCAAGACGCAGCATGGCGGCCTCAGGCCTGCGGCCCGTTGGGAGCGTCGTTCCCCGCTTCGGGCGCCTGCTTTTTGCGGCCGCGGGTCAGCATGAGGAAGGGGAACAGGCACATGAGCGTACCGCCGATCCACATCCAGTTGACCAGGGGCTCCACGCTGAAGCGGATCAGCACCGAGGCGTTCTCGTCCAGGCCCAGGAAGGAGGCGTACAGCTCGTTGCCCAGGCCGGGGACCACGTCCACTTCGGAGAACTGCATGGTTCCGAATTTGTCGTACATGCGGCGCTGCGGCTTGAGCTCGCCCAGCAGCGTATCGCCTTCATAGATCTTGAGGCGCGCTTCCAGATAGTCATGGTCCACGGCGCGGCCCTGCTGGGCCTCCAGCAGCTCCACGCGATAGGCGCCGGCCTGCTGCACGCCCTTGCCGTTCTGGAAGAGCAGGTCGTATTCCTGCTTGTAGGGGCCGGAAAAGGCCATGCCCAGCACCAGCACCGCCAGGCCCACATGTAGGCCCGCGGCGCCGACGGCACGCCAGCCGCCCTTGCCCAGCAGGGTGGGCAGACTGGCCAGCAGCCCGGCCAAACAGGCCACGGAACCCGCCGCGGCCAGCAGGGCCACGGGCTGGCGGTAGCCCAGGAAGAAGAAAGCGGCGCCCGAGGCCACGAAGGCCCCCAGGGCCAGCCAGAAGCGCGGCGCGTCACGCAGGCCGCCATCCCAGCGCAGCCAGGGGCAGACCATGAGCAGCAGCATGATGAGCATGCCCAGGGGCACACAGACACGGTTGTAGAAATTGGCGTCCAGGCCGTGGGGCTCCGGCGTCCAGAGCAGGCTGATGACCGGCCACATGGTGCCCACGAGGATGATGACCGAAAGGGCCAGCAGCAGCCAGCAGACCATCACCAAAAAACCTTCGCGGCTGACGATGCCCGCCAGCTCGCGTCCGCGCGCGGGCACGGAGAAGGCCGCCCAGAAGGAGATCAGCAGGCCCCCGAGCACGAAGACCGTCAGCGGCGTGCCCACGCTGCCGTCGCCGAAGGCGTGCACGGACTGCACCACACCGCTGCGCACCAGATAGGTGGCGAAGAAGGCGGAGATGGTGGTCAGGCACATCAGGGCCACGTTCACGCGGTGCAGCTTGTTGCGGCGTTCCTGCACGATGAGGGTGTGCAGGGCCGCCGTGCTGATGAGCCAGGGGATGAGGGAGGCGTTCTCCACCGGGTCCCAGGCCCAGTAGCCGCCCCAGCCCAGTTCCATATAGGCCCACCACATGCCCAGGATGATGCCCGCGGTCAAAAAGGCCCAGGCCAGCAGGGTCACGGGACGGGTCACACGGTGCCAGCCGTCCTCGCCCTCACCGCCGGAAAGGCTCTGGGCCAGGGCCAGACAGGCGGGCACGGTAAAGCCGCCGTAGCCCAGGAAGAGCAGCGGCGGATGGAAGATCATGCCGGGGTTCTGCAGCAGGGGGTTGAGGCCGTTGCCGTCCGGCGGCACGGGCGACTGCATCTCGAAGGGATTGCTCCAGCAGGAGAGGATCAGGGCGAAGAAGGCCATGATGGCGTAGAAGAAGCCCCAGTACCAGAGCCGCGTGGCGGGCGTCAGGCGCTTGTAGGCGGGCGTCAGGGCAAAGATGCTGCCGCTGATGGCCACGGAAAAGGCCCAGAACAGCATGGAGCCCGGCTGCCCGGCCCAGAAGGCCGTCAGGCGGTAGAAGGCAGGCAGCACACGGTCCGTGTAGCTGGCCACATAGACCAGGCTGAAGTCGTTCCAGAACAGGGCGTGCAGCAGCAGGGCCGCCGCCAGGGAAAGGGCGCCGGTGATGGCCCAGTGGACCTTTTCGATCAGCGCCAGGGCGTCGCCGCGCTGCTGCCAGAGCTGCAGAAGCGCCAGCGCACTGCCGCCCAGAGCACAGATCAGGGTCAGCAGCTGCATGGCATAGGCAATGAAATACATGGGGCTCCTTTGGGCACGCCACGACCAGCCATGGCGGCACATTTCCGGTGAGGACGCGACCGGCCCCTAAGGCCCGTGCGCCAGGAAGGGTACGGCCTGCGCCGCCCTAACTCTTGCGGTTTTCCTTCTGGTACTTGGAAGGACACTTGGTCATGAGGGTCTTGGCCATGAAGCGGCCGTCGGGCTGCAGGCCCCCTTCCACGATGACCTCGGCGCCCGCCTTGAAGGTGTCCGGCACGGCGCCCTTGTAGACCACGGGCAGGGTCAGGCCCGCATCGTCCTTGTCCTGCAGCAAAAAGCTGGCCCCGGGGCCGTCCACGTTCTTGAGCAGGTTGTCGGGGGCCACGGTGCCGAACAGGCGGGCCGCCTGCAATTTGTCGGCCGTGGCGGCCCTGGCTTCGGAGACGTTGAGGAAATAGACGGTATTCTCCGAAAGGCCGGAAAAGACCAGATAGCCCAGACCGCCCAGGAACAGCAGGGCGGCCACGAGATACATACAGGTGTTTTTCTTGCGGGGCATGGGGTCTCCTTGCATGAAAGAACGTGCCTTTCCCGGCACGAAGCTGCTGCATACCCTAGCACAACCCTGCTTTTTTGACAAGTAAGAATCGCTCCTGATAGGACAGCAAAGCCGCATGAATCAAGTGTGCGCGCACGCACACTCCGGCCCTTTCAGCCGGGCTGACCGGTGGTATCGGCAAGGGCCGTCAGGCCACGGTCCCGGCATACGCTCCGGCCCGCGTGTGTCCGCAGGAGCCCCTCCTTCCAGCCGGATACGAAAAAGCCGGGGCTCTGCTGAGCTCCGGCTTTGCGCTGCCTGACTTCCTGGGGCAGAAACGAAAAAAGGGTCTGCGTTTCCGCAAACCCTAATTTCCTTTTTGGTGGAGCTGAGGAGAATTGAACTCCTGACCTCTTGAATGCCATTCAAGCGCTCTCCCAACTGAGCTACAGCCCCTCGGCAAGAAGGTACATTGCCAAAAAGCGGCCCCCCTGTCAACAAAAAAATCAAAAAAGTTTTCCCGTCTCCGCAAAACCCGGAGGCCTGCTCCGCTATCCCCGCCCGTATCGCGCCCGGACGGGCCTTTCCTTCCCCGGCCAAAAGCGTATGCTGCGGGCATGAACTTCCTCTATCTCACCGACGTTTTTTGTCCCTGGTGCTACGGCTTCGCGCCGGTCATGCGCCGTCTGGTCGCGGATCATCCCGAACTGCCCGTGCGCGTTCTGGGCGGCAACCTCATGGACGAGCCCCAGACCCTCACCGGCATGCTGGAAGAATACCCCACCATCCGGGAGTTCTTCGCCCGCCTGCAGGAGACCACCGGCCAGTCCACGGAGCATTTCCGCCAGGCCCTGGAACGGGCCGTGGCCGGTACGGGCCCGGACCTGCTCATGCATTCCCCGGCCATGAACCTGCCCCTGGCCGCCCTGCGCCATCTGGCCCCCGGTCACCAGCTGGAACAGATGGAGGCCTTCCAGATGGCCTTTTACGCCCAGGCCCGTGATGTCATGGCAGCCGGGGAGCAGGCAGCCATCGCTGCAGCCTGGCTGCCTGCGGGGACGCCCCCCGACGCCCTGACCACCGCCATGGCGGATCCCGCCATCCAGAGCGCCGCCCGGCATGACGCCGCCGAAGCCGAGGAAGTCATGGGCGAATTCCTCCTCTATCCTACCCTGTATCTGGAGCACGGCGGCCAGCGCACCCTGCTGGCCCGCGGCTACAGCGATTACGCCAGCGTCCGGGCCAAGCTGGACGATGCCCTGCGCGGTGTGCTGGAAAGCCCCGTGGCCCAGGGCGCGGCCTGCGGCCTGGACGGCAAGTGCTGTTTTTAGGGCACTGATGTTTCGTTGAGAGGGGGAGGGGCGTTTTTTGGGCAAAAACTGCCCCTCCCCCTCTCAAACTCTCCCCCGCCCCGAAAAAACCTTTTTCCGGTGACCGGGAGGTCCCCGTCACCGGCTGAAGGAAACCGCCATCTCCCCTGGCCGGGAGGACCCGGCACAACGCGCTGCCATAACAAGCAGGTACGTCCCCACTCCCGAGGGAGCCTGTTTTTTTAGTATGTGATGCACCGCCAAACAAAAAAGCCCTCCGCGAACGGAGGGCTTTTCGTTTACTGGTAAGACCGGCCGACTAGCAGCCGTACTTGGCTTCGATCTCGGCGGCGGCTTCTTCCACACCGGCCTGCATCTTGGCGCGGGCGGCGCGGATCTTCTCGTCCAGCTCGGGGTCGGCCACGGCCAGGATCTGGGCGGCCAGCCAGGCGGCGTTGCGGGCACCGGCCTTGTCCATGGCCACGGTGGCCACAGGGAATCCGGGAGGCATCTGCACCGTGGCGAGCATGGCGTCCATGCCGCCCATCAGGCCGCCGGAGACCGGGATGCCGATGACGGGACGGGTGGTGCGGGCGGCCACGGCACCGGCCAGGTGCGCGGCCATGCCGGCGGCGCAAATGAAGACCTTGGCGCCGGCGGCTTCCTGTTCGCGCAGGATCTTTTCCGTGCGCTCGGGGGTACGGTGGGCGGAGCTGACCGTGAAGAGATAGGAGATGCCCAGCGAACGCAGCACGTCCACGCAGGGGCTGACCTTTTCTTCATCGGACTTGGAGCCCATCATGATGACGACTTGAGCCATAGATGTTCCTTTATGGCGGCACGGGGCCGCGGTTGCTTACTTTTCTTCCTGCGCCAGCTGTTCCAGACGGCGGATGCCCTTCTGGCCGATATCGCTGCGGTGGAAGCTCTTATCCATGCGGATGGCCTTCACGCCCTCATAGGCACGGGCCTGGGCGTCGGCCAGGGTATCGCCCAGCGCGGTCACGCAAAGCACGCGGCCGCCGCTGGAAAGGATCTTGTCGCCGTCCATGCTGGTGCCGCTGTGGAAGACCTTGACGCCGGGCAGGGCATCGGCTTCGTCCAGGCCCTCGATGACCATGCCCTTGGGATAGGCGTGCGGATAGCCTTCGGCGGCCACCACCACGCCCAGAGCGGTCTGGGAGGTGTGGGAGAGGCTCTCGGGGCGGAGCTTGCCCTCGATGCAGTCCAGCATGATCTGCACCAGGTCGCCTTCCAGACGCATTAGCAGGGGCTGGCATTCGGGGTCACCGAAGCGGGTGTTGTATTCCAGCACCTTGGGGCCGTTCTCGGTCATCATCAGACCGGCGTAGAGCACGCCCACGAAGGGATGGCCGTCCTTGGCCAGCGCGGCCAGGATGGGGCGGATGACCGTATCGGCCATGGCTTCGGCTTCGTTGTAGGGCAGGATGGGGGCGGGGCTGTAGGCGCCCATGCCGCCGGTATTGGGGCCCTGGTCGCCGTCATAGGCGGCCTTGTGGTCCTGGGCGGACGGCAGGGGAACGGCGGTCTTGCCGTCGCACAAGCAGAGGAAGGAGGCTTCCTCGCCCACGAGGAACTCCTCGATGACGAGCTTGGCACCGGCGGCACCGTGCGCGCGCTTGCACATGATGTCGTCCACGGCATCCAGGGCTTCCTGGGTGGTCTTGGCCACCACCACGCCCTTGCCGGCAGCCAGGCCGTCGGCCTTGACCACCAGGGGCGCGCCCAGTTTGACCACGGCGTTCTTGGCTTTGTCGGGATCGGTGAAGACCTGGCTGTGGGCCGTGGGCACACCGGCGCGGTTCATGACGTCCTTGGCGAAGGCCTTGCTGCCTTCCAGACGGGCACAATAGGCATCCGGGCCGAAGCAGGGGATGCCGGCCTCACGCATGCGGTCGGTGATGCCCTTGGTCAGGGGCAGTTCGGGACCGGGCACCACCAGGTCGATCTTTTCCTTGCGGGCCAGTTCCACCAGGCCGTCCAGGTCTCCGGCGTCCACCGCCACGTTGATGGCGCCCTCACGGGCCGTGCCGCCGTTGCCGGGGGCCACAAAAACTTCACTTACCCGAGGGCTCTGCTTGAGCTTCCACACCAGGGCGTGCTCACGCCCGCCAGAACCGATAACCAGGATGCGCACAACCTCTCCTCCCTGAAAAATAAACATACGGAAAACTTTCCGGCAGCCGGAGCTGCTGAAAAAGCCCCGTCCCGCGCCGCTGCGACACGGAACGGGGCTGCATCCTCTTGCTTAGTAGTTGGGGGTCACTTCAAAGTCGCTGAGGTCGGCAGGCGTGTTGGGATCCATCTGCGACACGTCCAGCGGATAGGCAGTGACGATGCACTGACGGCTGCCCACACCCAGATCGGGCGAGGTGTTCAGGCCCACCACCAGGTCCAGGACGCCGTCGTTGTTGAAGTCGGCCAGGTCCACGGCCGCCACGGAGCCGCGGATGCGGCGGGTCTTCCACTTCAGGGCCAGGCCCACGCCGTCCCAGAACAGGGCATGCACTTCGCCCTGGGGGAAGTAGCGGTAACGGTCGAAGATCTGGGCCGCCGTGGAGATGGGCTTGTTGATCAGCAGGGTGTATTCGCCGGTATGGCCGATGTCGGCCACGATGAGGCGCATGGGGGCAAAGTACTTGCTGGGCATCTGGTAGTTGCGGTCCACGCCCAGGCCCGGCATGCCCTTGTAGTGCTCCATGCCGGTAGCGGAACCGGAGAAGCGTTCCATGGTCGTATGGATCAGGGTCTGGTTGGCGCCCTGGAAGATCTTCAGGCGTTCGTCGTCGGTCAGCATGACCAGCTGGTCACCCTTCTTGCCGGGGATCCAGGCCACGTTGAAGACGTTGGCGCCGCTGGGCAGGGTGATGCGCTGGCCCAGGGCGTAGGTGCCGTTCTGCTTGACCATCATGTGCACGCCGGGGGCGAACAGCTTGATGGAATCCCAGCCCTGGCCCACCAGCGTGGGCTGGTAGGAAGGCGGCAGGTTGATGACGCTGGCGAAGTAGGAGCAGCGCTTTGCCACTTCCGTGAACTTGTTGCCGCGGAAGCCGTAGAAGTAGGTGTAGGGGCGGTTGCTCTCTTCTTCGAAGGTGGCCACCACCAGATCCTTGGCGCCGTCACGGTTGAGATCCATGGCGCGCATGGAGAAGTTCAGGTTGCTGCGGGAGATGGTGATCTCGCCCAGCTTGCCCAGGCGACCGTCGTTGCCCCACTTGTAGATGACCAGGCGATGGTCGTGCAGGATGGCGATCTCGTTGCGGCCGTCACCGTTGAAGTCGGCCACGGCCATGTCCACCATCTCGTCCTTGAGGCGCTGGCTGCGGATGCGGGAACCGTCAGCGGAGTTGCCCTGGTAGCGGAACTGGGGGTTCAGGTAGGAACCCTGCTGGCCGGTCTCGTTGCGGATGATGTCCGAACGGCCGCCACGGCTGGCGGCGGCAGCGCCGGCCACGCCCAGCACCTCGGAAGAGAAGGCGCCGGCAAGGCGCTGCACGGTGGCGTTCAGGCCGCTCATGGGGCCCTGGGCCGTGCTGCTCCAGGTGGCGCCCTTCTTGTCCACACTGTTGAGGACGATGGTGCAGTCATTGCCCATGACGCTCACCGTGCCCCACAGGGCATAGTCGGCACCGCCGATGAACTTGCGGGCTTCGGCGGCGGAACCGGCCGCACGGGGCCCCATGGTGCCCGTGGCGCCTGTGGCGTTAAGACGGCCCATCAGCGTGGAAGGCACAGCCTTGGACAGATAGCTGTAGTTCTGGGGCGCGTGCACCTCAAAAGGCAGCAGCACGAAAGACTTTGCCTGGGCAGCCTGGGCCTGGAGGCCCATCACCAGCATCAGGCAGGCGGCAAACGCCAGCTTCATGGCAAATTTCATTCAAAATCTCCTTGCAGTTCTCTGCGTACGTCGACCGCCCTCGCAAAGGAGGGCTCGCCCGGCCGGAGGATCTGCCGCTGTCGTGGCGGGGACCGTACAGCCTGCGGCACCGGAACTATAGCGACACTTGGCCTGCCGCGCAACTTGAAAGCCGTATCCGCTGTCACGGCGCGGGCCTGCGCCCTTTCGGGCATCCTGCGGCAGGCGCTCTTGCTCCCTCCAGACGGAACAGATAAGAAAGGCCCATGAGTACCGCCAATCCTTCCCGCCCCACGGGGCGTTCTTTTCGTCTGGTCTGCCCGCCGGAGCAGATGCCGCAGGTGGAGAGCCTGCTGCGCGCCCAGGGCTATGAGTTCGAACCCGAGCCCTTCTCGCCCTTCTGCCGCCGCCTGCTGTGCGAACCGCGGCCGCTGGGCTCCTCGCTGGCCGCCTTTTTCGGCTACATCTATATCCAGGACAGGTCTTCCATGCTGCCGCCCCTGGCCCTGGCGCCCCGGCAGGGCGAGGCCGTGCTGGACATGTGCGCGAGCCCGGGCAGCAAGACGGGCTTTTTGGGCCAGCTCACCGGCCCGGAGGGCTTCGTGCTGGGCAACGAGCTTTCCCGTGCCCGTCTGGCCACCCTGCGGGCCAACCTGCACGCCTGCAACCTGCCGCATGTGGGCACCTGTTCCTATGAGGGCCAGGCCCTGCCCCTGACGCCCGGCACCTGGGACGCCATCCAGCTGGATCCCCCCTGCTCCGGCTGGGGCACGGTGGAAAAGAACCCCCAGGTCCTCAAGCTCTGGCAGGGCGACAAGCTCAAGGGCCTGGTGGGCCTGCAACAGCTGCTGCTGGCCCATGCCGCGCGCCTGCTGCGCCCCGGCGGCCGCGTGGTCTTCTCCACCTGCACCACCAACGATGACGAGAACGAAGCGCAGGTGCGCTTTGCCGAAGAGGAACTGGGCCTGGTGCGCGAGCACCTGACGCCTTTCGAGGGCTTCGTCTGGGAACAGCGCCCCGGCGGCGAAGGCACCCTGCGCGTGGACGGCGAACGTTCGGCGGCCCAGGGCTTCTATGTGGCCCTGCTGCGCAAGCCCGCGGACGCTCCCCTGCCCGAGATCCCGCCCGTCTCCGCCGAGCCCGATGCGCGCACGGCCGCCCGCAACGCGGCCCGCGGCCGCAACCGCCGCGACGCACGCCCGGCCTTGCCCCAGGGGCAGGTGGTGCCCCGCAGCGCCCTGGCCGGGCCCTGCTGCGATCCCGACCGCCTGCCCGCCGGTGAGGCGCGCATCTACGGCGAGCAGGTGCGCTTCATCCCGGCCCACGCCGACCTGCTGCTGCCGCAGGGCTTCACCTGGCAGGGGGCCCTGCTGGGCCGCATGGCGGGCGGACGCCTGCATATGGCGCCCCGTCTGCGCTGCCTGCTGCCCGCCGTCCCCGACCCGGCGCACAGTCTGGTGCTGGACGACATCAGCGACATCGCGGCCCTGCTCAGCGGCCAGAGCCGCCAGACAGGCCTTGCGGGCAACGAGGCCGCCCTGTGGTGGCGCGACCTGCCCCTGGCCCGAATAATGCTCAAGCAGGGCCGGGCGACCCTCAGTTTCAACTAGGCCCGGCCCAGGATGCCGGACAGGGCCGCAGGCAGGCTTGCCTCTTTACCTGCCTGCGGCTACTCTTGCCCCCACTTTCACAGCGCAAGGAACAGCGCACAGGACAAGGCCGCCGTGACGGCGGCCGTTTCATGCACGCAGAGGAGCGATCATGGCCAAGAAGAAGACTTCCCAGCAGCCCGCGCCGGTCAAGGACAAGCCCCAGGCCCCCGTACAGGATCAGGCCCAGACGGCGGCCCCGGCCCGCGTCACCACCGTTTCCCTCACCACCTGTCTGGTCAGCGTGGTGGTGGCCCTTGCCCTGGGCCTGTGCATCGGCAGCATGCTGCCGGGCTTCATGGACAGCCGTCAGGCCCCCGCTCCCCGGCCCCAGGCCGCCGCTCCGGCCCAGCAGCCCGCCCCGCAACAGCAGGCGGCGCCCCAGCAGCAGGCCAAGGCCAGCCTTTCCCCCGAGCTGAACAGCGCCCTGCTCAAACTGCAGGAAGCCGTGGTCAAGGAACCCAACAAGGCGGAGCACTGGATCAAACTGGGCAACTTCCAGTTCGACAACCAGAACCCCTCCGCGGCCGTCACGGCCTATGAGAACGCCCTGCGCCTGCAGCCCGGCAATGCCAACGTCCTGACCGACCTGGGCATCATGTACCGCGAGCTCCACCGCTTCGAAGATGCCCTCAAGGCCTTTCGCGAGGCGGAGCGCGTCCAGCCCGGGCACCGGAACGCCCTGTTCAACCAGGGCATCGTCCTTTATTACGACCTCAAGCGCAAAGACGAGGCCGAAGCCGCCTGGCGCAGGCTGCTGGCCGCCGATCCCAACGCCCACGCCCCCGACGGGACGCCCGTCTCGGAACTGATCAAGCATCTGCACTGATCCGGATACGGCTGCCCCGCCCCAGGGCCGGGGCAGCCGGCCTTCTGTGCCTTGCCGTGGTTCGCAGACCACCGGTCCGCTCTTCCTGTCCCTGCTGCTGTCCCGGTATTTCCCGGGGCCGTCTCCCCCGTGGCGGAGATGCCCCTCAAGGTAAAAAAAGCATGACGTACCCCCTTCTTCCCGTACAGGCCGCCTGCCGCAGGCTGGCCCTGATCGTCATCCCGCTCCTGCTCGTCCTGTCCCTGGCCGCCACCTGCCCGGCGGTCCCGACACCGCCCCCGGTCCCCGCGCCCACGCCCGCCCTGCCTGCGAGCCTGTCCGCGGCGCCCCAGGCCTCCGCAACGGGCCAGCTGGGCATTCTGCCCTACCTTTCGGCTTTTCTGGATACGGACGGCGACATGAGCGTGGAAGAAGTGGCCGCGCCGGGCATGATGGCCTCCTTCCAGCCGCTGCATCCCAGGGCCCTGCCCCGCAGCAGCGGCGTGACCTGGCTGCGCCTGGAGATCCCCGCCGCCGGGACGGCACGCGCCGAGTCCCTGATGCTCGACCTCGGCCAGGGCGTCCCGGCCGGGGCCGTCCTCTACACGCCCGACATCGACCCGCTTTCCCGCCAGACCACCTGGCAGGAGAGCCAGGCCAACTGGCGCAACCTGCTGCCCCTGCCCCTGCCCGCTGAAACGCCGCAGGTCTGCTTCATCCGTCTGGACGGGCAGCCGCCCCTCTGGTTCGCGCCCACCCTGCGCAGCCTGGACAATCTGGCGAGCGCGCCGGAAAGCCTGCTCGGCCCCGGCGTCATGCTGGCCCTGGCCGTGGTGATGCTGCTGGCCCTGCTGCGCGGCATCACCGAGCGCGGCCAGTGGCGCTTCTGGACGGCCCTGTATGTGGGCGCCGCCCTGACCCATGCCGTCCTGGGCGGGCCCGATCTCGGCGCCGGCAACATCACGCCCGCCGATGCCGTCAGTGCCATGGCCCCCGGCCTGGCCCTCATGTTCCTGGCCCATCTGGCCCGGCACCTGATGCAGACCCCCAGCCATTCCCGCCTGCTGGACATCCAGTATCTGCTGCTCTCCCTGCCCGGCGCCGTGCTGGCCCTGCTGCCCCTCTGGCCCGACTTCAGCTGGATGGGCCGCTTCCTGCCGCTCTGGCCCATGCTGGCCCTGATCTTCGTGCCCACCACGCTCGGTGCCTGGCTCATGGGCGTTCCGGGCGCCCGCCGCTTCCTGCTGGGCTGCCTCGTGGCCGCACTGGGCGCCGGTCTGGCCGTCCTCGATCTCGGGACGCTGCTCCCGCCCTTCGTCCAGGGCACCCTGCCCCTGTGGGGGACGGCCCTCAGCGCCCTGATCATCGCGGGCATGAGCGCCCCCGGCCGCGAGACGGGCTCTTCCGCCGAGGCCGCCGATCCCCTGGCACCGGGCCGTCCCGCCCAGAACCAGACCATCACGGATCCCAACCTGCGCCTGCTGGATACCGACGGCAACACCCTGCCGCTCATGACCGGCCTCAGCCAGCCCGCCCCCGCACCGGCCACGGTGGAAGCCGAAAGCGCCTCCGCCACGGCCATCCGGCGCCTGGAGCAGGCCCTTGCCGCGCCCCTGCGCGAGATCGTGGAACAGAACCGCCAGCTCGAGCAGTGCGCCCTGCCGCACGATGCCCGCTCCCGTGTGGAGAGCATGGGCCGCCGTGCCCGTCAGGCCCTGAGCCTGCTGCACGATCCCGCCGGTGAGACGGCCGCGCCTGCGACGCCGGCCCCCACGGAAACGGCCCGCGCCGAAAAGCGCGTCTTCGATCTGCGCAAGACGCTGCGGCAGACCCATGAGACCTGCCGCGCGCTGGCGGAAAAAGCCGGCATCGCCCTGGGCTGGCATGTCCCGGCCGACCTCGAACAGCTTTACGAAGGGCCCGCCGGGGATCTGGAAGACGTCCTGCGCCTGCTGCTGGAAGATGCCGTGCGTGCCTCCAAGGGCGGCAAGATCCATTTTGCCGTGCGCCGTGTGCCGGACAGCAAAAATCCCGGCCATCTGCTCTTCCAGGTGCGCGACACGGGCACGGGCCTGCCCCCGGAACAGCGTTCCGCGTCGCTCCTGGCCCGCATCTGGGAGCTGTCGTCGTCCCACGGCGGCTTCCTGGGCGTGGAGAGCGGCCCCCGCGGTACGTCCGTCATCTTCACCCTGCAGCTACATCTCCCGGAAGCTTCTGACGATGAGGAGCTGCCCACGGTCCTGGTCTGCGCTCCTGATGCCGCCACCCGCCGCGAGCTGGGCGCCATGCTGCGCGACCTGCCCTGCACCTGCCACGAGACGGGCACCCTGGCGCACGGCCTGGCTGCCGGGGCCCGCAAGGGCCGGACACCGGCCGCCGTGCTGCTGATCTGCGGCCCCGAGGCCTCCGTGGAGGCCGCGCCGCTGCTGCGCCGTTATCACAGCCTTGCCGAAAGGACAGGGCCCTTCGGCGCCGTGGCCCTGACCCCCGACCAGAGCCAGTGGGATGCGCTGGCCCACGCCGGTTTCAGCCATGCCCTGACCCTGCCCGTTGCGGAAGATGCCCTGCGCGAGACCGTGCTCGAGATCCTGGGCAGCCATGACGATGTGGCCGACCTTGGCGCGCCCCTGCCCGAGAGCAGGCAGGCCGAGGCTCCCCTGCCTGACCTGTTCGGCCCTGCCGCGGCACCCCAGGCAGACCAGGGCATGCCCGATCTGCTCCTGTCCACCGATGATGTCCCGCAGCAGACGGCTCCGGCCGCTCCTGCTGCGACAAGCGGGGATCTGCCGGGTCTGTTCGCCGCTCCGGCGGCCGCTGTAGCGGATGCTGCCCCGGCGGCCCCCCTTACCCTGACGGACGACATGCGCCTTGATGCGCCCGCAGCGCAGCCTGTGGCCGACGCCGCCCAGCCGGTGGAGCCTGCCGCCGCGGACAGCCCTGTGCAGGAAAAGGAAAATGCTCCCGATGCGACCGCAGACGAGGTCCCGGCCGCGCCCACGGCTCCGGCCTTCCCCTCCGTGCCGGTGGCGGAGACGCACGATGATGCCCTGCCGGAGGCCCCGGTGGAGGAAAAAGAAGAAGCGGCCGCTCCGGCTGACGAAACGGCGCAGGACGAAGAAGAGCCCCGGCAGGAAATGACGGCGGACGCTGCCCCTGTGGCTCCGGTCGATGGCCCGGATGAAGCTGATGAAGCTCCGGCCGCCAGAGCGGATGATGCGGAAGAATCTGTTACCGCCGCACCGGCCCCTGCCGACGTGGCGAGCCCCGTACAGGAAGAATCCGCCGCAGCTCCCCTGAGCGCTCCGGCCACCCCGGCCCAGGAAGCAGAGGCCGAACAGCCCCTGCCCGGCGACGATGCACGTGCCGAAGCGCCTGTGGCCGACGCCGCACGGCCGGCGGAGCCTGCCGCCACGGACAGCCCTGTGCAAGAAAACGAAAATGCTCCCGATGCGACCGCGGACGATGTCCCGGCCGCGCCCACGGCTCCGGCCTTCCCCTCCGTGCCGGTGACGGAAACGCCCGCTGATGCCCTGCCGGAAACCCCGGTGAAGGAAAAAGAAGAAGCGGCCAGCCCCCTTTCCGGTGGCTATGTGAGCCCCAGCCTGCGCCATGCCGGCGAATGGGTCGGAGAGCCCATGCCCATCGGTACGCCGGTCAGCCGTCCTGCTCCCCGACAGGAGGAAGCGGCCTCCGCTCCGGTGGAGACCGTCGTCACGGTCCGTCCCCTGCGCCGGGACGTCAGCCCGGACGAGATCGCCCGCAAGCTTGGCAAGCCCAGCCTGGTGCCCACGGACAGGTCGGCCCTCATCACGCCGCAGCCCCGCAAGAGCAGCAGCTCCGGCCCCGCCGCCGGGACGCAGCCTGCCTTCCCCGGCGCGCCTGTGGAAGAGGCGCCCCAGGCCGTGCCCGGCAGCAAGGACGTTTCCAGCCTGCCGGACATGACGCCGGACAGCACCACCCTTCTTGCCAGCGGCCGGGAGGAGACCAGCCGGACCAGGGCCGCGGCCAATACCCTGATGCGTTTCCTTTCCCGTTTCCACACGGGCAACAGCCAGCCCCAGGACAGGGAAGAGGAAGACAAGGGCCCGCAGTCCCCTGCCGCGACCGCCCAGGAACGACAGGGCACCCCGCGCCCCATCCCCAGGAAGGAAGCTCCGCGGGAAGAGGCGCCGGAAAGCGCGGCGGACATCCCCGCCACGACCAATCCCTGGATAGAGCGCCGGACAGCGCCCCGTCCCGTGGCCCCCACGCCGCGCATGCCCGTACCGCCCATGCCCCAGCGGCCCCAGCCGCCGGACGATCCCGAGGATCCGTTGCCCGCACTCATGTGGCGCATGGACAAATATCTGGCGGAGGCCGGCTATGCCCTGGAGCAGCGCCGTCTGCATCTGGTGGCCGATGCCGCCGGACGTCTGGCCGCCGAGGCCGAAAGCTACGGCTTCCGGGTACTGGGCCGCATGGCCCGGTGTGTGGAGAGCGCCGGACGCGCCAAGGACCTGCAGGCCGTGACCGACCTGCTGCCCGAACTGGCCACGGCGGTGGAACGCCACCGCATCTCCATGGGTTCCTGATGCACATACCGGGGCCGGTCCTGCTGACCGGCCCTTTTTTCGTTCCCGGGCCCGCGCGGAGGCCGGGACGGGCCCTCTTGCACAAAGGGGCAAGTCGTGCCAGACTGAACCTTCAACGCCCACAAGGGCCATCTCTTATTTTATGCAAGGAGTCCACATGAGTTACGAACGTGTCCTTCTGCCCGTGAGCGGCAAGCATTCCGGAGAACGCGCCCTCAAGGCCCTGAGCCAGGCCAGGAAGCTGGATCCCAAGGAGATCATCCTGCTGCACGCTGTGGCGCCCAGCGTGGGGTCCCCCATGCCCAACATCATGCGTGACCAGCAGGACGTCACCGTCAAGGCCGAGGCCCTTCTGGCTCCTCTCGCCGCCGAACTGGACAATGCCGGCATCCCCTATCAGACCGTCATCCGTCACGGCCTGCCCGTGGAGACCATCGTCAAGACCGCCAAGGAAATGGACGCCGAAGCCATCGTCATGTTCTCGGACGGCCGTGACGACCTGACCGACAGACTGTTCGGCTCCATCACCGAGCATGTGCTGCGCAACATCCCGCTGCCCGTGCTGGTCGTCCGCCAGTAGGTCCCTGCCGCACCATCGTCATCAAGAAGCTTGTTCCCCGGAACGGGCTTTTTTTGACGGCGCCGTCCCGGCCCGGGCAGGCTTGCACAAATCGACCCGTCGTGCGACAATGCCTAGTTGAAATGCCCTCTGGGGCAATGTCATCCCAATCCAAGGAGCCCACATGATCTACCAACGTGTCCTCGTGCCCGTGAGCGGCAAAAATTCCGGCGAACGCGCTGCCAAGGCTCTGCGCCATGCCAAGACCCTGTGCTCCGGCGAGATCATCCTGCTGCATGTGACCGAAGCCTTGCCCAATCTGGTGGGCGGCGCTGCCCATACCGAACTGGAACGCTCCAATACCGCCAAAGCCGAGACCCTGCTGTCTCCGCTGGTCGAAGGGCTGAAAAAGGAAGGCGTGGCCTGCCGCTGCCTCGTGCGTGAAGGTCTGGTCGCCGACACCATCGTCACCGTGGGCCATGAAGAAGGCGTGGACATGATCGTCATGTACACCGACGGCCGTGACGGCCTGGCCGACATGCTGGTCGGTTCCATCACCGAACGCGTGCTGCGCAATACCGATATCCCGCTGCTGGCTGTCCGCCGCTAGCGATCCGCCGTGCTGACACTAGGAACTTTAGGCCTTGTGGCAGCGCACCTTCTGTCCTGGGGGGCCGTCTGCCATGCCCTGCTCCACAAGCGCGATCCGCGCTCGGCGCTGGGCTGGATCGTGACGGTCCTTTTTTTGCCCGGTGTCGGCATCGTGCTGTACTGCCTGTTCGGCATCAGCCGTGCCGAAAGCCTGGCGGCCCGCCTCATGCGCAAGATGGCCGCCATCGAACCCGACTACGCCCATCATCCCGAAGTCGTCTGCCACCGCACGGCCATCGCACCGCCGCAGGAATGGCCCCTGGAAATCCTGGGCCGCTGCCTGACGGGCCAGACCCTGTGCAGCGGCAACGGCATCCTGCCCCTGCGCAACGGCAACGAGGCCTACCCGGCCATGCTGCACGCCATCAACCGGGCCAGCAAGCAGGTCTTCCTTTCCACCTACATCTTCCGTGGCGGCAGCGTGGGCGAAAGCTTTACCGAGGCCCTGTGCCATGCCGCCCGGCGCGGTGTGGACGTGCGCCTGCTGGTGGACGGCTTCGGCGGCGCCGTCTATTCGCTGCGCAAACCCTGGAAGCGCATCCCCCAGGCAGGCGGCCAGCTGGCCCGCTTTTTGCCGCCCCGCCTTTTCCCGCCCAGCCTCAGCCTGAACCTGCGCAACCACCGCAAACTGCTCATCTGCGATGATACGGCCTTTACCGGCGGCATGAACATCGCGGACAACCACGTCCTCAGCAAGCATCCCGGTTGCGTACAGGATCTGCATTTCCGCTGCGAAGGCCCCATCGTGGACCAGCTGCGCCGGGCCTTTTTGCTGGACTGGGGCTTTGCCACCGGCAAGTTCGACCAGCGCAGCCTGCCGCCCAGCAGCAACATCATGTCCGGGGACAGTTTGTGCCGCATGGTGCTGGACGGCCCCGGCACCGAGGCCGACCCGCTCAATGACCTGTACTGCGGGGTCATCGGCAGCGCCCAGCATACGGTGCGCATCATGACGCCCTATTTTTTGCCGTCGCACGAGCTCATCGCCGCCCTGCGCAGCGCGGCCCAGCGCGGGGTCAGCGTGCGCGTGGTCCTGCCCGGCAAAAACAACCTGCCCTTCGTCCACTGGGCCAGCTTCCGCCTGCTGCCCGTCCTGCTGGAAGCGGGCGTGCGCGTGTGGTTCCAGCCGCCGCCCTTTGCCCATACCAAGCTCTTGGCCGTGGACGGCTATTACTGCCAGATCGGTTCCGCCAACCTGGACGCCCGCAGCATGCGCCTGAACTTCGAGCTGAACATGGAAGTCTTCGACCCCGAATTCCATACCGCCATGGCCCTGTACATGGACATGACCATCGCCCGCAGCCGCGAAGTGACCCTGAAGGACCTGCAGGAGCGCCACCTGATCCTCAAATTGCGTGACGCCGCCTGCTGGCTGTTCTCGCCCTATCTGTAAACGGCAATACATCCTCTGCGGGCCGCCATTCGGGTCGCGCGTTGCTGTCGATGCCCGTAACTTCCTTCGTCGTAACGGGCACGGCCTCCGGCCGCCATTCGGTCGCACGTTGCTGTCGATGCCCGTAAGGCCGCAGACACGCCCTTTCCCTCCTGCCGCATGCCTGTGGGCTTTCCCTTTTCCTCATGCAACGTACTACGCATCCCCCATCCCCTGATAAAGCGCGCTGGGGAGAGGGTGGGGAGTTTGAGGGGAGGGAGGACCGCTCTCGCGCTAGCAGAGGGGTC
>OLFY01002166.1_pt1 | contig 20688 bp, 16 predicted proteins | sample 1605611 | NCBI WGS metagenome assembly OLFY01 (sample SAMEA3888923, study PRJEB22519) | human gut metagenome | biome: human gut; feature: human-associated habitat; material: faeces | place: Denmark | collected 2011
TGACGTGAGATCTATTCTGTTTGATCAAAACTACATTTTTGTGGATGCCGCAGGGGAGACAACAGTTATGATATGCCTTCCGGTTGCTGGGGAGCAAAAACAGCTTCCGGATATGAAATTGTTTTTTAAGGAACTGTTGTTTACGGTCAGTCTGAATCCGGGAGAGAACAACGACTATTTTGTTCGTATGATTAACTATTTAAATAAGGAAGCTTCTTTTTCTACAGAAGCTTTTTCGGATTTCCTGAAAAAGCTTTCGGTCGAGTCAGCACTGGTGGTACAGGGGTCTGTGCAGGCACCGGCAAGACAGGAAAATGTGCAGCCGAAGGCATCACAGGTACAGACACAGCCGCAGGCATCGCAGGGACAGGCACTGCCACGGCAAAATCAGCAGCAAGCTGCTCCGGAAAATACTTATCGACCTCAGCCACAGGTACCGCAGTCCGGGCAGCCGGTGATGCCGGCGCAGAAACCGCAGGTACAGAAGCAGCCGACACAGGTTGCTCCGGCGAGTGGTACAAATGCACAGAAAAAGGAGATGTCCTGGTTTTATCTGATGCAGCATTATAACAAGGAAAATGCGGCTTTGTATAAGAGCCAGAAGGAACAGAAGAAGCAGGAAAAGAAGACAGGAAAAGAAAAAGGAAAGAAGCAGGAAGTCAGAAAGAATCCGGCAGGCACAACGGGAGCAGTACAGACGCAGCAATATGCGGTTCCGGGTGCGTCGGGGAATGTGCCAAATAACGGTATAACGATACCGGGGAATATGCCGGCAAACGGAATGATGCAGAACAGAATGGCGAGTGTGCCGCAGAATACCGCAGGCCCGGCAATTTCAAACGCCGGACCAAACGGAATGACATCACAGCCTGCGGCACCGATGATACCACAGGGAAAGATTGTTGAGCACCGGGCGGATTTTGGAGAGACAACGGTATTAGGCGGGGGAATGGGAGAGACGACAGTATTGTCGGAAGTGCATATGCAGGGAAATGGGAATATGCCTTATCTGATCCGCGAAAAGAACAGCGAAAAAATACCATTAAGTAAACCGGTATTCCGCATCGGAAAGGAAAAAAGTTATGTGGATTATTTTATTGGAGATAATACAGCGGTCAGCCGGAGCCATGCCAACATTATCACGAGGGAAGGCCGGTGCTTTATTCTGGATACAAATTCCACAAATCATACCTATGTAAATGGTGTGATGATCAGGAGCAATGAGGAAGTCGTTTTATCCGAAGAAGATAAAATACGGCTGGCAAACGAAGAATTTGTCTTTCATGGATAAAGGATAAAAAAAGCAGGCGGAAAGGCGGAAGGTGCGGGCGTGAATTTTATTATTTCAGCGACAACGGATATTGGCACAACGAAAAAGACAAATCAGGATAGTCTCAGTATGAAAGTGATTCGTACACCGGCAGGCAGAATGGTATTTGCTGTGCTGTGCGATGGTATGGGAGGTCTTTCAAGCGGAGAAGTGGCAAGTGCAACGGTTGTGAAGGCTTTTCATGAGTGGGTGGTAAAGGAACTGCCGGGTTTGTGTATGCAAACGGAAATTATGGATTCTGAGATAAAAAGCCAGTGGGAAAAGATTATCACACAACAGAATGAGAAGATTAAATCATACGGAGCAAGACAGGGAGTCCGGCTTGGAACCACAGTAGTAGCGATGCTTCTGACACAATCGAGATATTACATACTAAATGTCGGGGATTCACGTGCCTATGAGATTAAGAACGGGATAAGGCAGCTGACAGCAGACATTTGTGGCACGCGAAGTAGCTTGCGGGAACATGACAGAAGAGCAGGCGAAAATGGATGAACGGCGCAATGTATTGTTGCAGTGTGTGGGAGCTTCCGAAGAGGTATATCCGGATATGTTTTTCGGTGAAGTGCAGAGAGATGCCGTCTATATGCTCTGCTCCGATGGCTTTCGTCATGAAATAACGCCGGAGGAGATTGAGGAAGGCTTACAGCCGGATATGCTTTTGGACGAACACAAGATGCAATGCTGTGCGACAGTGGAAAAAAACAAAATGCGCGGTGAGCGGGATAATATTTCAGTTGCGCTGATACGGACGTTTTAAGGAGGATGGGCATGCTGGAAATAGGAACGCTTGTCGACGGAAAATACAAAATCTTAAATAAAGTCGGACAAGGCGGAATGAGTGTTGTTTATCTTGCAATGAATGAAAAAGCAAATAAACAATGGGCGATTAAGGAAGTCCGCAAAGATGGCGTCAAGGATTTTGAGGTGGTAAAACAAAGCCTTGTTGCGGAAACGGACATGCTGAAAAAGCTGAGCCATCCGAGTCTGCCCAGTATCGTGGATGTGATCGAGGATGAGAGTACATTCCTGATTGTGATGGACTACATACAGGGAAATCCTTTGAGCAGAGCGCTGGAAGAATATGGAGCGCAGCCGCAGGAACATGTGATTGAGTGGGCAAAGCAGCTTTGTGATGTGCTTGGTTATCTGCATACCAGAACACCGGAAATCATATACCGGGACATGAAGCCGGCAAACGTGATGCTTAAGCCGGACGGGAATGTGACGCTTATTGACTTTGGAACGGCAAGAGAATTTAAAGAAAAAAACCTCGCAGATACCACCTGTCTGGGAACTGTGGGGTATGCTGCACCGGAGCAGTTCGGAGGAATGGGACAGACGGATGCAAGGACGGACATTTATTGTCTGGGCGCTACGCTGTATCTGGTGACCGGGATGAATCCCTGTGAGCCCCCTTACGAAATCCGACCTATCCGTGAGATCAATCCGTCGCTTTCCGGCGGATTGGAGCAGATTATTTTAAAATGTACCCAGCGAAACCCGCAGGATCGATATCAATCCTGTGCAGAACTGATGTATGCACTGGAACATTATGATGAGATTGATGATGTGTTCCGGAAAAAGCAAAAAAGGAAACTGACCGCATTTGCATCGAGTGTTTCCCTGATGGTCATTTGTGCGGCCGTATCCATATGGGGATACATTTCTGCGGAAAATAAAAAAAGTGAAAATTATGACATCATCCTGAAGCGTGCGGAGAATGCGGAAGATTATTATGAAGCGATATTGACGGATCCGGTAAGGACGGATGCTTACCTTGGTCTGAATGACCTGCTCATAAATGACTTTGTGCTGACAAGAGAAGAAGGGCAGACACTGCAGCAGCTGCGTCTTGGTCTGGATCAAAAAAACGCAAAGGGGTTTTATGACAGCGTAGATGTATTGGGAAAATTAAAAAACAGCAATCCCAAAGGATATGAGGAAGTGTGTTATCAATTTGGGGAATCTTTCATGTTTTATTATGATGTTAATACGGACTATGACAGATATGTAAATGCGGAAAAATGGTTTGCGGAAGTCTCGAAGGAGGACTATCCGATTGCTGGAATATACTGTGATATTGCGGACTGTATGGAGCTAATCAATCAGTATAACGGTGCCAAAGTGAAACAGACAGAAAAAATGTATGAGGAATATGGAAGATTGTGGGAAATGGTTGGAGAACTGAAGGATAAGGCGGATGAATTTGGAAGTGTAGATGCAAAGCTTCAAGTCTGGAATGAGATTAACCGTATGATCAATGAACGTGCGGTGCAGTTCCTTGAGGTTGCAACAGCGGAGGAATTGCAGCAGGTGTTGAATTCCATATCCGAAGAAGCGGGAGCGGTACAGGAATCTGTGATCAGTGAAGATATACAAAAGCTGCAGGATGCGATTCGTGAAACGCAAAAAAAACTGGATTCGGTCGGAGAATAGGGGGGAACAAGAATGACATATGAGATGTATCGCTATATTTTTGTGATAGCAGCGGTTCTCTGCGGAGTGATGTTTGGGGTCTCTGTTCTGCTGTTTTTCCTGTTAAAAATACCGGCAGTGATCGGCAATTTGAGTGGATCTACGGCGAGAAAAAGTATCCGGACGATTGAGGAAAAGAGTTCCTGGAAAGAGAATGGAACCAATGATCCGGACGAAAACTGGAAGAGCAGAGGCAGATTAACGGATAAAATATCACCGTCAGGAAGAGTGCAGCCTTTGCCGCACATGACAGGACAAATGGACATCATTACCACTAAGATTGCAACACAGCGGATGACGTCTATGCCGCAGTCGGAAGAGACGGTGGTGCTGACGGAGAAAACGGCATCCGATATTACAACGCAGCTTGAGAATGTGCAGTCCTGCGGTGAGACAACATTGCTTGAAGAAGCAGCGTTTGAGATAGAACTGGATATTACTTATATTCACACAGATGAGATTGTGGCGTGAAAAGGGATAGAAGAAAAGGAGTGCGGAAAATGAAAATCAGTAAGACATCACTGGCAGAAAGAATGATAGCGTTGCTGCTGGCGGCAGCTGTTGTCGTAAGTGCGATACCGATAGGAGCGCTAAGAGTTTCTGCAGCAACGCTGGTTCAGCTGTCAGGAAGTGTAATGGATCAGGTGACGGGAAGCGGGATTGCAGATGTAACGGTAACTTTAACTTCAGAGACATCAGATGCCGTTGTGGAAGGAACGCAGACGGATGCGAATGGAGCATATGCGGTAAATCTGACAGCGGGAGCTGCTTACACGGTAAGTTTTTCAAAAGAAGGGTACAAAGGAAATCAGATTGCTTATACGGGAGCAGATACGACGGCGGATACAAGTGGTGTGGATGTGCAGATGGAAGAAAAGAAAGAGGATACAACGTTTGCTTTTGCTATGCCAGCGCCGGATGCGGTTCCCTATGGAACAGATTTTTCAAACATTGCAGTGTCGCAGGAACAGCCGGATGTAGCTGTTACATATAAAAGTCTGGATGAAAATGTGGCAACAGTAGATGCGGATGGAAAAGTAACCGCATTATGTGCGGGTACTGTGACAATCACAGCGGCATTGGAGGAAAGTGAAGAATACAAAAAAGCCGTTGCAAGTTATGATCTTACCATTGAAAAAGCGGATCAGACCGGATTCGGATTTGCAAATCCGAATCCGGGGAAACAGGGCTGGGGAACCGGAAGTTTTGAGAATGCTGCAAGTGGCGGAGAGGGAACCGGCGCGATACATTATGCTGTTACAGAAGGAAATGAGTGTGGCAGCGTAGATCCGGATTCCGGAGTTCTTACATTTATAAAAGAAGGAACAATAAAGGTTACTGCGGAGAAAGAAGAGGATTCCTGCTACAAAGCGGCAGTGGCATCTTACCAGATTACGGTGGAGAAGGGAGATCAGACCGGTTTTCAGTTTAAGAACAGCGCACCGTCTGTTTCTTATGGAGAAAACGGGAACTTCTATACGAATGAACTGCTCGGAACGGTAGCGGACGCGACGATTACCTATGCGATCACAGAACAGAAAGATGCGGATGGAAACAACGTATCTGACGTGGCGGAAATTGATGCACAGCTTGGAACATTGACCATCAAGCGGCCGGGAACGGTAAAGGTTGTGGCAGAGAGCACGGGTTCAGCCGGTTATAATGATGCGCAGGCGGAATATGTACTTACGATTCATAAAGCAAATCCGCAGGTGGGTTTTGCAGACGGCAGCGATGTATCGATACTGTATGGTGAAAAGGGAAAGCGCTATATCAATGCACTGACCGGTGCGGAAGCACTGCAACAGAATGCGGGAAGTATTGTGTATGAAGTGACCGGACAGACCGCGGGCAGTGAGATCGTAGAACAATTGGATTCTTCAAGCGGTGAGATTACTTTCAAGGATGGTGTGACTGGAAGAGCAACCGTGAATGCTACATGGGAAGAAAGTGACTGTTATACGGGAGGAAGCGCCAGTTATACGGTGACGGTCTCCTATGCGCAGACGCCGGCAGACGCGTATGAAGTGACGGGGGATAAAGCAAATAACAGTGAGTGGTATACCGGTAATGTAAAAATTGCGGCACCGACAGGTTATCAGATCAGTTACAGCAATACGCTGGAGGATAATGAGTGGAAGACGGCAGTTGACTGGGACACTGAATGGGATAAGAATGGTACAAATCCAGGTAGAGAGATTTATCTGCGTGATTTAAACAGTGGCGCAATCACGGATGCAGTCAGCGTGGACGCCGTAAAATTAGATAAGACAGATCCCGTTGTGTATGATATTACTTACAGCAAAACCGCTGTGGATAAAGTGCTGGAGGGTATTACATTTGGTTTGTACAATGCAGAATATATTGATGTAACAATATCGGCGTATGATGCAATCTCTGGAGTGGCTTCACTGTCATACGCATATATGTCGGACGGGACGGTGGCAAATGGTGTCAGTCAGGGAGAGACGACAGTCGATGTTACAGCGGGAACGCCGGGAATAGAGATCGATACACAGACTGGTAAAGTAAGTTATTCGTTCCGGATTCCGGCAGAGTTCCGAGGTAAAATTCAGGCGGCTGCTGTGGATGGCGCCGGCAGACGGGCGCAGATCACAACAGAGAAGACGATTGTTGTGGACAATGAAGCTCCGGTGGTTGGGATTACGCTGCATGGAACCGACGGAAATGCGCCGGTGGCGGCAAATTATCAAGGCGTTTATCAGCAAACGATTGTTGCGGAAGTAACGGTTGAGGAGTCCAATTTTATGCCGGATGCAACACATGCGATTGCAAACGGCGAAGAAAAAATGTTTGATTCTTCCTGGAGCAGAGTAAATGGAACGGATACGTGGAAGAATACGATTACATTTTCTGAGGATGCGGTGTATTCTTTGAAGGTTTCTTCAAAAGACCTGTTAGACAAAGAGACATCAGAGGAAGTGACTTTTACGGTGGATCAGCATGCGCCTGCAACAGGGGATATTCAGATTGAGTACAGTCCGACAGCGAGCACATGGGAAAAAGTTCTGCATATGGTTACCTTTGGATATTATGCGTACAAAGATAATGTAACGGTAACATTACATGCACAGGATCGGGTGTCAGGTGTGGAATCGTTTGCATGGACTTATACGCAGGAAGAAAACACCAGCACGACAAAAAATGTTGCGTTGAAAAACGGTGTGATAACACAGGATCAGATTGCGTATTCCAATAATGGGAAAAATGCAAAGGCATCCTTTGTACTCACTGCAACGGAGGCAGAACAGTTTCGGGGAAGCGTAGCGGTGACAGTGACGGATAAAGCCGGAAACACAAGTGATGTCAAGAATGACGGTACCAGAATTAACATTGTCGATAATATCAGTCCGATACGCACAGTTACATATTCTCCTGCATACAGGGTAGTAGATGCTGCCACATATGAGGAGATTGAAAATTATAATTATGAGAGTGAGAACACAAACGCAATTCTTTATTATGATGGCGATATTACAGCAACCTTTGCCGTCACAGAGGCAAACTTTTATCCGGAGGATGTAAAAATTTTTGTGAACGGAACCAGACAGGAGTCACAAGGATGGACGCAGAACGGAGATCGATGGACGAGCAGTCTTACCTTAACGGAGGACGGTATCTATACGATTACGATGGAGTATGACGACAGATCCGGAAATGTGATGGATTCTTACACTTCGCAGCAGATGATTATCGATACGGAAAGACCGGAGGTAAAGATCGATTTTCTTGATGCAGAGGGGAGAAAAGCAGAGTGTCCGCTATACGAAAATTACTTTAATCAGGATATTACGGCAAAAGTTACAGTGACAGATCCAAACTTCGTCGCGGATGAGGCTGAACTTGTATTGAACAATGAGACGCTTTCCGGTGATTCGTGGAAGAAGGATGGAGCAGGACGCTGGGTATATACGATGCCGCTTACTACAGAGCAGTATTATGATATGCAGGTAAAGGCAACCGATTTTATGGGCAGAGAAGGAACCGGAGCTGCATCATGGTGTATCGATAAAACAGCGCCGGGTGCAGAACGCATGACGATTACCTATAACGATGCATTGAATGCATGGGAAAAAGTGTTAAATGCCATTACATTTGGCTATTATGCATATAACAGAGATATAGATGTTACGGTCACAGCGAGGGATGAGGTGTCAGGAATTGACAGTTTTGTCTGGACATACAGTAAAGAAACGGATGCCAGCGGAGTCAATGTGACGGAAAAGAGTGCGGTAATTGGAAGCGATCAGATTACATATTCTGAGGATGGAAAGCAGGCAAAGGCAACGTTTTGTTTAAGCGCATCGGAATATGAGCAATATCGCGGAAGCATTGCAGTAAAAGCGAATGACCGCGCAGGCAACAGCAGTGTAAAGAACGATAATGCACGTATTGAGATTATAGACACGATCTCACCTACACGGTCGGTAAGTTATACTGCGGCAAAACAGGTAGTGGATGCCGACACACTGCAGACAAAGGCGGAATACCAGTACGATGCGGAAAATACAAACTCAATCTTGTATTATGATGGCGATGTAACGGCCAGATTTGACATTAACGAGGCGAATTTTTATCCGGAGGATGTGGCTGTCTGCGTAAATGGACAGAGACAGAACAATGTGACCTGGAGCGGCCAGGGAGACCGGTGGACGGGAATGCTGACCATTTCCGGGGATGGTGAGTATATTGTGACAATGTCTTATACCGATCGTTCCGGAAATCCGATGATGGATTATCAATCGGAGAAAATTGTGATTGATACAGTTGCACCGGTGATACAGGTAAATTATCAAAATCAGAATGTGGCAAATGTAATAGATGGTGTGAAGTATTATAATGCAGCACAGACAGCAACCATCTCGATCACAGATCAAAACTTCCGTGCAGACGATGTGGTGGCAACAGTCCGCGCAGTGGATGCGGAAGACAATCCGGTTGTGGTAAGCGATTACGCAGCATATTTAGCAAATCGGGAGAACTGGCAAAAAAATGGTGATGTATATACGGCGACGGTAAACTATTCTGTGGATGCAAATTATCAGTTTGCGGTTGCGTATAAGGATCTGGCATTGCATGATGCAGCAGCTTATGCCACGGATAAATTTACGGTAGACAAGACGCCACCGACAAATGTGACAGTTTCATACAGCGAGAGTGTTTTGGAGGAAATGCTCGAAGCGGTGACATTCGGATTTTATAATGCACAGGCAACCATAACGATCACTGCGCAGGATGAGACAACCGGAATTCATCAGATCGTATTTGATGCACCGAAAGGCAATGATGTAAGTGATGTGAATTCTGAGATTGCCGGAATGGTGATTACGGAGGATCAGATCGGCCACGGAGGAAAGAATGCATCTGTTGCCATTCAGGTTCCGCAGGGGGAACTGGGAGAACAGAATCAGTTCAATGGAACCGTGGCATGCAAAGTTGCGGACCGGGCAGGAAATACCAGCAATTTGTCGGATGACAGGAGAACGGTTGTTGATAATATCAAGCCGGTGATCAATGTAACAATGGATGATCCGGTGAAAGAGGAAAATGAAATTGCCTACTATGATGGCGATGTTACCGTAACCATGGAGATTACGGAAGCAAATTTTTATGCGGAGAATGTAGAACTGCATGTGACAAGGGATGATGCGCAGATTTCCGTGACACCGCAGTGGAGTGATGAAAGTAAGGATGTACATATCGGAACCTTTACGCTTGAAGGCGATGGCGATTATATGATTACAGCAGACTATACGGATAAGTCAGGAAATGAGATGGAGCAGTATGCTTCGCAGCAGATCACGATTGACACGGAGGATCCTGTGATTTCTGTGTCGGATATTGTGGCAGGCAGTGCGAGCAAGGAAGAAAAATACGGATTTACCATTACAGCGGAAGATCAGAATCTGGATGGAGGAACATTCGAGGCAAGCCTGACGGCAGTTGAGCAGAATGAGAACGGTTCTTTTGAGACAAAAGAGATTCCGCTGGGGACGGCACACGCTGTGGAAGCGGGAAGAATCTATACTTATACGGTAGATAACCTGCCGGATGATGCGATCTACACACTGAGTTGTTCGGTTACGGATATGGCGGAACATACGACACAGAAGTTTTCTCTTGCAGATGGAAGCGAGTATGAAAATGTACAGTTTTCCATCAACCGTCATGGCTCAAACTTCCTGCTGGATACCGATACGGAAGAATTGACAGAGCAGTATTATGTATACAGTGTGGAAAATGACGTGATTGTGCGCGAGATCAATGTGGACGTTGTGGAGGACTATACGGTACGTCTGAATGATGAGGTGTTAGGCGAAAACAGAGATTATAAGACGGAGCTTTCCGGCGGCGACGGACAGTGGAGTGAGCGGGATTACATCATTGATAAGAAACTGTTTCAGGAGGAAGGCGAATATTATCTGACTGTTGAGTCAAAGGATAAGACGGAGACGGTGGCCTACAGTGATGTCAAGAACGCGGGAGTTGCATTTGTCGTCGATCAGAGTGCGCCGATCGTTACGATCACCGGATTAAAGCAGCAGGGAAGATATCAGACAGATGAGAAGACCGTAAGTGTTATGCCCACCGATGAAGGCGGAAAATTAAACAGTTTTGCAGCGATCGTGCTGGATTCAGACGGAAATCCGATAAAGAATGCGGCAGGAGAAGATATCAGCAGACGTGTGGAACTGACAGGAGAAGATCTGCTGACACAACTGGCTGATAATGATGGAAAGATTACCTTTACAGTGCCGGAAGGACTGGATATGCAGGTTCAGATTATCTGTACAGATTGTGCCGTGCAGCCGGATGGATCGACAAATGAATACAATGAACTGTTTCAGGAGATCACAGTATCCCCGAGTCAGTGGATTATGTTTTATGCGAATAAACCGCTGTTCTACGGTGCTATTGCAGTCGTGTGCGTGCCGGTAGCGGGAGGTACTGCATGGATCCTGTTGCGGAGAAAAAGAAAAATATTAAAAAAGTAGTTGAATTTGCTTTGTAGTATGGTATAATGAAAAAAGAATAGCAGTAGTTGAAACTTTTTCAACTACTGCTATATCCATGAAAGGGAGATTAGTGGAAATGTCAGAGACAGCACAAGGTGGAGTTATTGTTATATGCGGTTTGATTGTATTTATTTATGGAATTTTAAGATGGGTAATTTGGGGGAAATCAAGAGCACAGCGCTTTATAGAGAAAGCACAGAGAAACGGCTGTAGTGCAGAAGCTGTGTGCGTTAAGACAAAGGACTTACATAGGTCAACAAATCGTGATATATATCGTATTGTAAAGAAGAAGTATGAATATATGGTAAATGGAGAAAAGTATTATATTACACTGAAATTTGAGAGCGGTGTTATGAAGACGCCGCCATATTGTATTACAGTGTATTATGATAAAAGAAAACCTAAGAAGGCAGTATATGCATATGAGGGAAGTCGTGAGAGACAGGTTCAGACCGGTTGTGGATATACAGCATTGGCAACATTTTGTACCATGTTCCTGGTTGCAAAACTGTTGGCTCACATATTTTAATGCCAGAGGTTATTGGTATCAGAGTGTTTGTCTTTGTTTTGTTATATTGTGGGAGAAAGGCTGCTGGAGAAGCCAGCTATTTTAGAATGGGTATAACAGATTTGGTTAAATAGCAATACTTGAAAAATCTTAACTGCGGTTATATCCATAAGAGGGAGATATGGATAATAATTTAAAAAAAGAGGAAAGACAGATCATTGCTATGATTATAGGATTCATAGCAGTTATCATATTTGGATTGATGGCAATGTTTATATCCCAGTTTGGCGGACTGGAGGCATTGACACCGGTACATTTTGCTATTGGATTTATAAAGGCAGGGATTGTGTTTTCTATATTCTTTTTTGTGTTCGGTTTATATGGAAACGGACGAAAGCAGAGATTAATTCAGAAGTGGGAAGCAAAGGGATGGAAAACAACAGCATACGTAGGAAATGTGTCAACAGAATATAGATATGCTGTAGGTGAAGAGGGACCTTTGAAAGGAGATCAGATAGATTATCATGTGAGATATGTGTACCATGTCGATGATAAAATTTATTACCATGATATCGTTACTCAGTTTGAAAAATGGGAGCCACAACTTACTGTATGGTATGATAAGAACCATCCGAAACGGCATGTGACGAGCGAATATTCAGAAAGCAAACGAAAATATTACGGATGGGTGTTTACGATTGTACTTACCCTTGCAGCATTTCTTTCTGGATTCTCTTCATAGGAATGAAGGATATGGATATAAAAAGAGAGCAATGATGCCCAAGAATACACAGGAAAAGAGGAAGATAAAATGACACCGGAAAAGTTTTCTGTATATTTCATGCTCATATCCGTAGTGGTATTTAGCATTGGGTGGATAGTGAGTGCAATTAGGAGAACAGTAAAAAGAAAAAAAATATTGCGTGAAGGCAATGAAGTAATGGCAACACTAAAAGAGGAAGACGGTACAAGAGGCAGATGGGTATATTATGAGTATAAGGTGAGAGGCAAAACATATTTGGCAAAGACCAGAAGGGATTTTATAAGAGAAAATAATGATGTGGAAATGATATTATATGAAGATGACTGCCCGGATATTCAAATATGGAATATATGAGAGGCGTTCTCTGAGCATTAAGTACACATTGGAACTTCTGTGGATTGTCTGTGGGATGCTGGTAATATGGGCAGTGGCAGACCGATATATGGGGTAGGAGAAAGAAAATGAAGTACTTTTATGTATGTAAATATTGTGGAGCAAGCTATGAAGACACCAAGCCGGAAGTATGTGAGCAGTGCGGAGCACCGACGGAGGACATGGAAGTCAATGCATACAAGGAAAGTAAGGATAGAGCAGCAGAACAGGCAAACAGAACGTTAAGGACATTCATAAGAATGATAGTGTTGATACCATTGGGCTATGGGTTACTAATGGTTTTAATATGGCTGATACCATCATTACTGGTATTTCTAAGTGGATCAGTGTTGGATACATTTATTAAATAAATGAGAAAGTAGAAGCATCACAAACACTATCATCAAAGAATCCGACCTCCAGACATATCACAAAAGCAATCTAAAAGCATTGACTTATAAAAGCTCCGTGTATTATAATCAGTGTTAATACGATAAAGTGATAACGTGGAAGCAGGAGGAATGAGATTGGCATGGAGAATACAGTAGACAAAGTAATCATAACAGTCGTTGGAAAAGATACCGTCGGTATTATCGCAAAGGTATGTACCTATCTTTCGGAGAATCATATCAATGTTCTGGATATTTCGCAGACGATCGTGTCCGGATTTTTTAACATGATGATGATTGTGGACATGAGTCAGTCATCGAGATCTTTCGGGGACTGCCAGAAGGATCTGGATGCGGTAGGGGAGCAGATCGGTGTGTCCATCAAATGTCAGAAGGAAGAGATTTTTGAAAAAATGCACAGAATCTAGGCAGATGTGCAGGAAGATCGACCGATGGACATAATGTCCACAGAAAGGGATAGACGGAATGATTAACATATGGGAAGTAAATGAGACCAACAAGATGGTGGAGCAGGAGAATCTCGATGTCCGTACCATCACGATTGGTATCAGTCTTTTGGAGTGTATTGATTCTGATTTAAAAAAGCTCAATGAGAATATCTACAACCGGATCACGACCGTGGCGAAGGATCTGGCGGCAGTCGGAGAGAAGATTGAGAACGAGTACGGGATACCGATTGTCAATAAGCGTATCTCCGTGACACCAATTGCACTGGTGGGCGGTGCAGCCTGCAAGACGCCGGAGGATTTTGCGACGATTGCGGACACGCTGGACCGCGCAGCCAAGACGGTTGGGGCGAACTTGATCGGAGGCTATTCGGCGCTGGTGTCGAAGGGTATGACGAAGGCGGATGAGATGCTGATTCACTCGATTCCGATGGCACTCTGCCGGACAGAGCGTGTCTGCAGTTCGGTGAACCTTGCATCCACGAAGACCGGTATCAATATGGATGCAGTCAAGCTGATGGGAGAGATTCTCTTAGAGCTTGCGGAGCAGTCAAAGGACCGCGATTCTGCGGACTGCATGAAGCTTGTTGTATTTTGCAACGCACCGGATGACAACCCGTTTATGGCAGGAGCTTTCCACGGTGTGACAGAGGCTGATGCAGTGATCAACGTCGGAGTCAGCGGACCGGGTGTTGTAAAGACAGCACTTGAGAAAGTGCGTGGCGAGAATTTTGAGGTACTCTGCGAGACCATCAAAAAGACCGCATTTAAGGTAACAAGAGTTGGACAGTTAGTCGCACAGGAGGCATCCAGACGTCTTTCAATTCCGTTTGGTATCATTGACCTTTCCCTTGCTCCGACTCCGGCCATCGGTGATTCCGTCGCAGATATCCTCTGCGAGATCGGTCTGGAATATGCAGGTGCACCGGGAACAACTGCAGCACTTGCCATGTTAAATGATCAGGTCAAAAAGGGCGGCGTTATGGCATCTTCCTATGTCGGCGGCTTAAGCGGCGCTTTCATTCCGGTCAGTGAGGATCAGGGAATGATCGATGCAGTGACGGAGGGAGCTTTGACCTTAGAAAAATTAGAGGCAATGACTTGCGTATGTTCTGTAGGTCTGGATATGATCGCTATACCTGGCGATACCAAAGCGACAACGATATCCGGCATCATTGCGGATGAGATGGCGATCGGTATGGTCAACCAGAAGACAACAGCAGTTCGATTGATCCCGGTTATTGGCAAAAAAGTCGGAGAAACAGTTGAATTTGGTGGATTGCTTGGCTATGCACCGGTAATGCCGGTGAATGCTTTTGATTGTGAAGAGTTTATTAATCGTGGTGGACGCATCCCGGCACCAATTCATAGCTTTAAGAACTAAGCGGTAAGTGACAAAAAGAATCATGTGTATGAATTGTGCCTGATGATTCCGGATTTAGGGATTGTCAGGCACATGGAGGATTAGAGTGAATAATAAAATAAAATCGGCAGATAAAAAAAGACTGCCCTTATGGTCCAAAATATTGATTGGTATTCTGATCGCTGTTATTTTGCTTGGAGGGATCGCATATGGCGTATTTACGTATTATTACCATCAAATGAATATCAAGGGATTAGAAGATAATGATACCCCGGCTGCAAAGGAATATTTTGATACCGATGAAAATACCGGTAATTTGGAAGAGTTGGATCCGAATAGTATTCATTTAGATAGTGCAGAGAGCGTCTCTACCAACAAAGATGTTATCAATATTTTGTTGTGTGGTGAAGAGAGTATTGGTGGTGGAAGAGGTCGCACAGATAGTATTATGATCGCTACGATCAATCAAAAGGACAATCAGCTTAAGCTAACTTCTATTATGCGTGATTCGTATGTGCAGATACCGGGATTTTCGGACAATAAGATCAATGCGGCGTACCATAATGGTGGTATGAAAACTTTGATCAAAACGATCAAGAAAAATTTTGGTATTGCTGTAGATGGTTACGTATTGGTTAATTTTGATTCATTTCAAAAAATTGTGGATGCTGTTGGTGGCATTGATATTACGCTGGACGAACAAGAGGTCAAATACTTAAACAGTACAAATTATATATCAGACACATCTAACCATACGTTGACGGTTGGTAAAAATCATATGAACGGGAATCAAGCCCTTGGTTTTGCACGTGTGCGTTATGTTATGCGTGATGGAGAATGCGGTGATTTTGCAAGAACACTTCGGCATCGTACGGTCATGACAGCACTTTATAAACGTGTGATCGACAAGTCAACACTGGAACTGGTTGCTATGATACCGAAGATCCTGCCGATGCTTACGACCAATATCAAAAAAGAAGATCTGGTCAACTATATTGCGATGGCAGTACAGGTGCGGGATCAGAACAAAAAGATCTATACGCTCAATGTTCCTGTGGAGGGCGGGTATAAGATCACTCGTGCCAGAAAGATGTCGATCATTTTGCCGGATCCGTTGTCTAAGAGTGTCAATAAAATGCAGAAGTTTATTTATGGTAGTACACTCGCAACCAAGGGGGAAAAAGAAGAGGGTGCCAATATTACGGTTGGTCAGTAAAAATGCATGAGAGATGCAGAATGATCCGGATTGAACAATTGTATACAATTATACATTGACGCAAGTATACTTTTGTGATATGATGTGCCGAGGCGAGCTTGTGCGGATTCGACAAGATCTCACCAAAAGAGTAATGGGAATCAATGAAAGGAGAATGACTATGTCATTAGAATTATCAAAGAAAGCAGCAGCAGTTAAGCCGTCATCCACGTTGGCAATCACTGCTAAGGCAAAGGAATTAAAGGCACAGGGCAAAGATGTAGTAGGATTTGGTGCAGGTGAACCGGATTTTAATACACCGGAAAATATCTGCAATGCTGCTATTGATGCGATTAAGAGTGGCTTTACGAAGTATACGCCTGCTTCTGGAACAAATGAGTTGAAAGAGGCAATTTCTAAGAAATTCAAGAGCTTTAACAATCTGGACTATGCACCGGATCAGATTGTGATCAGTAATGGTGGCAAGCATTCTTTGACAAATATATTTACAGCATTGATCAATCCGGGCGATGAAGTGATCATTCCGGCTCCGTTCTGGTTGAGCTATCCGGAGATCGTAAAGCTTGCAGGAGGTGTTCCGGTTATTGTAAAGACAACCAAGGAGCAGAACTACAAGCTGACCGTAGATGATCTTAAGGCTGCGATCACAGACAAGACCAAAGCTCTTGTATTAAATACACCAAATAACCCAACCGGTATGTTGTATACAGAGGAAGAGCTTCGTGCAATTGCAGAAGTTGTTGTTGCAAACGATTTCTATGTAGTTGCTGATGAGATGTATGAGAATCTCGTTTATGGCGAGCAGAAGCATGTCAGCATTGCATCTCTTGGCAAAGATATTTATGACAGAACAATCACTTGCAGTGGTGTGGCAAAGAGCTATGCGATGACTGGCTGGAGAATCGGTTATACCGGATCTTCCAAAGAAATTGCGAAGATGATGGGTAGTGTACAGAGTCATCAGACTTCCAATCCAAACTCCATTGCACAGAAAGCAACCGTAGAAGCATTAAACGGCCCACAGGACTCTGTTGCAGCAATGCATGATGAATTTGATAAGAGACGCAAATACATGTATGAGAGAATCCAGAAGATGCCGCTTGTCAGCTGCATCGAGCCAATGGGTGCATTTTATGTATTTGTTGATGCCGGTGAAGTATTAGATAAGTCTTACAAGGGTGAGAAAGTCGGTACGGTAGCACGCATGGCAGAGATTTTGATCAATGAGTATAACACCGCAGTTGTACCATGCGCTGACTTTGGTTTTGACGATCATTTGCGCTTGTCCTATGCAATCTCTATTGAGCAGATCGAAAAGGGCCTGGATCGTATCGAAAGTTTCTTAAAAGGTTTGGAATAAATGAAACGAATCAAATACATTATTATTATGGCAGCAGTCCTAGTGACTGCTGTCTGTTTTATGATCACATTTTTAAGAAAGAACCAGGCGGGTAAACCGGACCAAGTGCCAGAAGCCTCTTTTGTGTTTGCAGATAAAGCAGAATCCGAGGGGGATTATAGCTATATTGTGCAGCAGGATACGTCGGGAGGTGCATTATTCGGTATTTACCGCACCGATAGCAATGGTGTTGAAAAAGTATATGAAAAGCAATTCTCACATCCGACGGTTTTTTGGAAGTATGGCGCGCGAGTATATATTATACAAGATATTCATGAGAAAAAGCAGATACAGACAACGGTTTACGAGATATCGGATCCGCAGAAACCTGTGGAAGAGCAAACCTATGAGCAGCAAGGCAGTTTGATGGGAACCAACCTGTCGGGAGAATATCTGAGGGTTGTGACTAAACAAAAGGACAAGCCGTCTGCCGTAAGTCTATATTTGGGATGCAGGACAAGATATCGGTTATACGCTGCCCGGTGGCAGCTTAAAGAGCCAAAGAATTCGCCAAAGACGAAAGAGGATACCGTCAATGGAGATAAAGCATTGCAAAAAAATAAATGGTATCAACAAGTTCAAGGATCAGATCATACATTAGTTCCTTATGATAGAGATTTAAATTTGCAGGTGAATATAGACTTTGGGAAAGAAGTGACTTTGTGCATGCGATCAGATACCGGAAAGCAGCAGTCCAAAATATATCCTCAAAATCGACCGCAGGAAAATGTGATCGTGGATAACCGACGCGGTTATATTGGATTATGTGTGTGGAATCCGGAAAAATCGACGTATCGGTATGTTTTATTGAATTATAATGCCGCGATAGGGTTTAAGGAAGTGTGGCACAGTGAACAATATGAGACGCCGGTGCTTGGACAGATACGTGCCAATGAGTTGTATTTATTTGCACACGGCACAGGAAAAATACAAGAACTGCCACTCTAACGTTTTTGTCAGAGTGGCAGTTCTTGAAAGAAATCATATATTATGATAAATATTATAAGCGGTCAGCAATATTATAGATCAGCTTTTCACTTTCATCCCATCCAAGGCAAGGATCTGTGATAGATTTGCCATAAACACCATCACCGATCTTCTGGTTGCCCGGTTCAATATAGCTTTCGATCATAACACCTTTGACTAATTTCTTGATCTCATCTGAAACATTACGGTTGTGTAATACTTCATAAACGATCCTTGGCTGCTCGTAGTAGCACTTATTAGAATTTGAATGGTTAGCATCAACGATGCAGGCCGGATTCTTTAGGTTAAGTTTACTGTACATTTCTGCCAGACGGATCATATCTTCATAATGATAATTAGGCTTGCTCTGATCGTGTTTATTAACGGCACCGCGCAAAATAGTATGTGCATACGGATTGCCATCTGTCTTAACTTCCCATCCGCGATACATAAATGTATGACTTCCCTGAGCAGCGATACAAGAGTTAAGCATAATGCTGTAAGTACCACTGGTTGGATTCTTCATGCCGCAAGGAATATCAATACCGCTGGCGGTCAGACGATGCTGCTGATTCTCTACAGAACGTGCACCAATGGCAACATAAGATAAGATATCAGAAAGATATGGCCAGTTTTCAGGATAGAGCATCTCATCTGCTGCAAATAAATGAGTTTCAGCGATAGAGCGAAGATGCATCTTGCGCATAGCGATCAGACCTTCAGCGAGATCGGGTGCTTTTTCCGGATCCGGCTGATGAACGATTCCTTTATAACCCTCCCCGGTAGTACGAGGCTTGTTGGTATAGATTCTTGGAATGATAAGGATCTTATCCTTAACTTTATCCTGAACCTTTGCCAAACGGCCAATATAATCACATACAGAATCTTCGTTGTCAGCAGAACAAGGACCAATGATTACTAAAAATTTGTCAGACTCACCGGTAAAGACTTTCTTAATCTCCTCATCTCTTTGTGCTTTTAACTGTTTGTGGGCTTCCGGAAGTGGATATTCGCTTAATAGCTGCTCCGGTGACATCACTTTTTTTACATAGGTTTTTCCCATATTTTTCCTCCTTCTGCTTTGACATTTGCTGCAAAGCGTATTTTATTTTGTTGTTTTTGGCAGGACAAATAGTTTGTCAAATCTGCCATTCGTAGTCACACAATTTCTTATTCTAAAATAAGTCGTGTAAATCGTCAATTGAAAATTTGCGGGTTTCGTGGTTGGAAATGACAAGATTTGCTCGTCTTTCCGCCATTTTACAGGCTATTTCCTACATAAATGGTAAGAAATAAAATTTTATTGAGAAAAATGATCAAATAGCGGTTCAAATGAGAAAATATACTTATTTATATCGATCTTTTATCGTAAAAAGCGTGTAAATTCGACAAAATCTACATTGAAATTCTTTACTTTTTGGATGCTTAGTGATAAAATATCTCACAGAATTCATAAATTAAGGAGGATAATTCAAAAATGGCTAGAGCAAAACAGTCTATGGATGGAAATACCGCTGCAGCACACGTGGCGTATGCCTACACAGAAGTAGCAGGTATCTATCCTATCACACCTTCCAGCCCGATGGCAGATTCTGTTGATCAGTGGTCTGCAGCAGGACAGAAGAACATCTTTGGAAACACAGTTAAAGTGGTAGAAATGGAGTCTGAGGCAGGTGCAGCAGGTACCGTACATGGTTCCCTTGCAGCAGGTGCACTTACAACTACATTTACCGCATCTCAGGGTCTTTTACTTATGATCCCTAATATGTACAAAATCGCTGGTGAGCAGTTACCTAGTGTATTCCATGTATCTGCACGTACCGTATCTACACATTCTTTGAATATTTTCGGTGATCACAGTGATGTATATGCTTGTCGTCAGACAGGTTTCGCAATGTTAGCAGAGACAAATCCACAGGAAGTTATGGACTTAAGCCCGGTAGCACATCTTGCTGCATTAGAGGGTAAAGTACCTTTCATCAACTTCTTTGATGGTTTCCGTACATCTCACGAAATCCAGAAGATTGAAAAATGGGATTATGAAGATCTTAAAGAAATGTGCAACATGGATGCAGTTGCAGAGTTCAGAGCACACGCTCTTAATCCTGAGCATCCGGCATCTCGTGGTTCACATGAGAACGGTGATGTATTCTTCCAGCATCGTGAAGCATGTAACAAAGCATACAATGAGTTACCTGCAGTTGTAGAAAAATACATGAAGAAGATCAATGATAAGCTCGGAACAGATTATGACTTATTCAACTACTATGGAGCAGCAGATGCAGACCGTGTTATCGTAGCAATGGGATCTATCTGTGACGTAGCAGAAGAAGTAATCGACTACTTAACAGCAGCAGGAGAGAAAGTCGGATTAATCAAAGTTCGTCTGTATCGTCCTTG
>OLFY01002176.1_pt1 | contig 20642 bp, 29 predicted proteins | sample 1605611 | NCBI WGS metagenome assembly OLFY01 (sample SAMEA3888923, study PRJEB22519) | human gut metagenome | biome: human gut; feature: human-associated habitat; material: faeces | place: Denmark | collected 2011
TAAAAAAGTTTTGTACTGCGCTTGCATGTACAGTACACACTCATTCTTAGTGCAAATAAAGGCGGGCTTTCGCCCGCCAGTTGTTAATTCTTGTCGTAATTGATTACAACAGAAATTTCGTTGCCAGAATCGGCACTCACAACGATATCGTTATAATTGCCGCTGGGTACAGTAGATTGCGTACCGTATTTATGGAGAGTTAAGCCGTCATCGTCATTTTTGAGAACTGAACGAGAGACTTCCAGCTGGTACTTATTTTCTGTACTGAGCGTTTTGTTGATAGTGTTTACGTGCTCTCCTCTAGGCACACGTTCATCGCTGATCATTGTGATATCGTATTTACCTGAGCTATTGTTATACTGAAAGAGCTTGATAGCGTTGATTCCCGTGGTATAATCGTCAGTCGGTTCTTCTTTGAAGTTAGTAGTGATTGTTTTGACGGTTATATTGTTAGAAACAGTGAAGTTCAAAGCAGGGTCATGGCCAAAGTAATGTTCAGAGACAGGCTGAGGTGCGTTTGAAGGAAGTTTAGCGGTAATGGATACAGTATCTTTGTTATAAGTAACTGTCCAGCTTGCACTCGTAGCACTGCCCCAGCTGTATGCACTGCCGTCATATTTCACAGTGATAGCATACACACAAATTTTATCATGCGTTGCGTCACCCTTATCAGTGAACGCCATGGTCCTTACATTGCCGTTGTTGATATTCAGGTTTGCAGTAACAGTGCTTTCATTAGCACTATACAGCACACCCAGAAATATCGTAGCAGTCCCGCCAGCACTGACACTCATCGGAATAGTCACCGTACCCGGAGCTTTCACGTTCCACACAGCGGCGGCATCACTCTGTCCCTGAAACGTCAGTGCAGTACCAGCAACAGCACCAACGTCCAGAGCAAACGGAATAGCTTTCTTGCCGTTATCCAGCGGAATAGCATCAGGCCGGTCACTGGTTTCCTGCACCCGGTAGAAACTGCCCCTGTTGTCACCAACAGTAGCTTCACCAGTAGTCAGGACAGTGGTGTTGGCTTTCAGCGTGGTGTCAGCTCTCATCTTAGCAACGTTGTCATACGTTCCCAGACTTGCGGCCTTGATTTCAGCAACGCTCGTGCCGAAACTCTGAACCACCTTATCAACCTCACCCTGAAACTCGCTGTAATCATAGGGCTGGAACTCGAACGGAAGAGCAAACAGCCCATTTTCCAGAGCCACAGCCTTAGCAGAAGTCTCGCCGACCACCTGATAGAACGAACCACCACCGTCACCGATAGCCGCATTGCCGCACGTCAGCAGAGTGTCACCCAGTTTCAGTGAGCTGTCAGCCACCATATCGGCCTTGGTATCATAGCTGTGCAGTGTATCAGCGTAGAACTGGTCTACAGCCTGAGTGTACGTCTCCACGTTCTGGTTGTACCGCTCCACATTAGCATGATACTGCTCAACGTTCTGGTTGTACTGCGTCACCTGAGCATTCCAGTCTGCGCTCTTAATCCAGAACTCAGTATTGGTAATCTCAGTGTTTGCAGGAACAGTTTTGCGGCTGACATAGCTCTGTTCATTGGTATAGACCACGCTCAGAGCGGCGTATTCGCTGGACTTATCCCAAGCACCCATGAACTTCGGAGCATAACGAGCACCAATATACTTCTTAATAGCCATATTAGAAACCCCTTTTATTAAATAAACTGTCCACCCATTGAACCAGAACACCCGGTTCACCCTCCCGATAGGATTGAAGAGTGCCTATCACACGTCAAAGTTACTGTACAACTTCCGGTTCCCAGAGCAAAGCAAGTTTGCCATAGTCATCAGAATCGGGGTTCATTTCTGTGTCAAAGTCAATGAAGTCCCAAGTGTCAGGAATCCAAGCAATGAAATAGCCGTCCTCGTTTATTTCAAACCAGACGTATTTCACAACCTTGGAAACCATTACCTGTAAGTTGTTGTCAATCCACGTTGCAAGAGCCTGTACATAAGTCTCGATATACTCACCGTTAATGAGCTTCCGAATCTCAGTATAGCACTCTTGAACCGTTTTGTTAAGCTGTGCAATTTTGGCATCAATGTCTTTCTGATAGTTGTTTTGCTGTGTGGTGATATCAGTTTTGAACTGAGCGTTTTCGTTGTTTATCTGTGTTTCAAATGTATCCAGCTTGTTCTGAAAACTTGTTTCCAGCTGTTCAATCTTAGTATCGTAGTCACCGTAGAACTCGATAATTTCATTGAACTGTTTCACAGCGCTGTTGTAGGTTTCCACAACTCGTGCCAGAATCTCATAGTCGCTAGAACCCGGAAGAAAAGTATTCAGGTCAAACTTACCCGGAATAGGCAGGAATGGCAACGGAGTAAGAGTAGTAAGCGGCATAGTGACACCCCCTTTACAGATGGAAGTAGTCGAGCACCCACTGAAGCAGGGCGCTCAGGAATTTAGCCAATGAGACTAAATCCATAATTATCACCCCTTTCAGGGAAGTTTAATCCATCCCTCGATGTGGTACTCCTGAGAATCGGCGGTAGCGGCACCCAGAGAAATTGTGATATCGTGAATGCCGTCAACGGAACTGACAGTATCCTTCACCTTGGCGGCGGCAGTTGCGGCATGGTCAGAACTGGTGTTGTACCAATTCAGTTCAGCGTGCTTGCCAACACCCGGCAGGTTCACGCGCAGGACAGGGCTGTTTTCTTCGACAACGCCGGAAGCAGTGAACACAGCATTGACGTGCAGTGCATCGTTCAGCAAGTAGGAAACATCTTCATTGATTTTGATTTTGCTGTCAGCAGACTTAATGAAGTTGACCATAGTTTTACTCCTTTACAAAATTCCCATGAAGCAATCTTTCAAACTGTCGATAACCTCTAAATCCAGATTGCGTACGGATTCAGAGTATTCTTTGAACAGTTCTGCGTAAGACTTGTTGTTCAAGCCAGACACGGTTCTGTTCCGGTTGTCATTGTGCTGTCTGTCTGCTGTGGTGCGTTCATCGAGTGTTGTAGTTTCTCTGCTGTTATAAGTGGTGGTATCTGTGCTGTTACTGTTTCCTGTGTTAGTTCCATTATTTTTATTTTTGTTAGCAGAGGAAGCGTAGGTGTTATTTGCGATATCACTCTCAATGTTGAGCATTTGAGCAGGAGTGTCAGAATTAACATTGAGGGTGTAATCGTTATGGGAATTATTTTGTGTACTGACATTGTTGGTGGTATCAATACCAGACCTAGCAAGTACATCAGTACCAGTTTTCGTACCGTTATCTGAACTAGTACCGTCAGCTTTGATAACCTCAGTGAGCGTGCCACCTGTGTAGAACTGCCAATTCTCAGCCATAGCGTCATACAGCATATTGAAGTAAGGCATTCTCTCGTTAAGTGTGTTGTTCAGAAAGAACTTGAATCTATCAGGTGGCAGACAGCATATCTCGTTGAAATAGTAGTGGTTAATGATTTTCTTGTTCAGTGCTTCTCTCCATGCTTGCATATCACCAGCAGAGCGGAGAAAAGACGGAAGAGGGTAATCTTTCATGCCAATGTCGAATCCATCGAGAGTAAGCAGTTTGCCCAGTTCAATGGTATACGTTGCCATTATTCCTCACCCCCGTTATCATCTCCACCACGAGCACGCACATAGGAGATAGTAGAAGCATTTTTGCTGTACTTGTCACCGTCAGTGATGTAAGGTTCATTAGCCAGTCGAACAGATACGTTCAGTCCGAACATATCATTGATAAGTTTGCAAGCGTGTTCACGCTGAGACAGACCAATGTTAGCAAGGGCATTTGCTTGTTGGTCGAACTGTTCCACCTCGTCAGTTACTCGCCGTTCACGTTTGAAGTCTGCCATACCGATACCAAGGAAAGACAGGTACTCGTTGTACTTTGTAATCTTGATATCCTGCAACTGACCAGCGACAAACGGTGCATCAGTACGTAGAACCATGAAACTGTTCGGGTCAAACGTACCTTTCATGCCGTAGATAACAGGAGTGTTACCAGTGTACTTCTGATAAACGGCCTGTGCAGTCTGTTTCTGCTTGGTGTCAGTAAGAATCAGGACAGGAGTTTTCTGAGCGCCGATGTTGACTTTGATAGTCTGGTCGATATCGTACAAGTCCTGTGTGTAACGGATAGTAGTGAGGAAAGTTGGGTACATATCGGGTGTGTTTCTGATAAGCACGCAGTCCTTAATGTCGTATTCTGGGAACGTTTCTACAGGACTGATAGGTCTGATATACATAGGCTCATTGTAGAAGTTGATTCCACGAAGTGCACCATTCAGGCACATATATCCACGGGTTGCGTGGTTGAAGAAAACGGCCTTGCCATAGGTGAACAGGCAATACTCAAGATATCGTTCATTCACGCTATCGGGCAGTCCTTCCCACTTAAACATAGTGCAAGCAAGTGATTTAAGGCGAAAGTAATAGTCAGCGTAAGCGGCGTGTGATGCTTGTTTGTCTGCGAGTTCGTTATCGTAATTGTACATTTGAATCACCTCTTAACCGAATATAGAGTTGATAAGCCAGCTAACACCAGCACTTGCAAGAGCGCCAACAACATAGCCGACAGGGCCAGCAATGGCCGCTCCAATTTTTCCACCTATCTGTGACCCAGCTATATTAACAGCAAGAGTAGTTAATCCAGTAACAACCCATTTAGATACGACTGGAACAAGATATTTTTGAACAACTGTGGTAGCGACTGTTGATACAACTTGAACCAGTACGTTTTTAGCCGCTTGCTCAATAGAGATGTCGCCTTTCATAACACCGCCAATCGACTGGCACATAGTGTTGATGATGCCGGGCACTAAGTCTGCGGCAATCTGGTTGAGTTCTGTGCTTTGTGAATGAGAACCAATATAGGAAGTAATTGCATTTGCAAGAGCGTGAGAACCAAGTTCACAAACATAGTCGATTGACTGTCTCTTGGTTACTTCCAAGAATTGACCAGCGGCTAGTTTTACATCACCTGTTGTTAGTGCAGTAGTAACGGCTTGCCAACCGTTTGCAACAATAGTGTCAACATAAGAATCAAGTAGATTCAGAGTGTGAACGCCTAGTTCAGAGTTGCGCTCAATCTTAGTAACGTCTACAATCCAGTCTTTTAGCTGTGATTTTGCTTGGTTAATTTCATTCTGTGCGGCTTGTTGTCCAACTGAGATAGCATATTGAAGCAGGTTGTTGATTTTGTTTTCAACGTACCAGATGGAATTGTTTACAACGTCAGAGCAGAACTTGTTAAGAACTCCGCTGAAATCACCAGTAGTGAGAATATCAGTAGCATAGCCAGCGGCATTTGCTTTGATACCGTCCAACTGTGCTTTAACGTAGTCTTTAATAAGTTTTGCCAGCTCACTGGAAGGGTCAACGTTCTTTGCGGCAATAATTCTGTCAGCTATTCCATTTACTGTTTCGTTGAACTGAGATTCCGTAACAGTGCCGTCCTCAGATGCCGCACCCTGTATTACTTTGATATCAGCATCCGTAACGTAAGGGCTTTTGTGCATCTCAACTTGGCTGTAATGATTTTCCGTATAAGGTGTTCCGGGGAAGTCTTTGATATCGTTAGGATTTACACTAAAAGTGTGGCTCACTTTGCCGCCATCAAAGTTAGTGTAGTCTGTGCGAGTTGCAGAAGTAAAGTAAATCTGGAAGTGAAGGTGAGCGCCAGTAGATTTTCCTGTGTTGCCTACTGTACCAAGTTGGTCACCTTGTGAAACTTTAGTTCCGGTAGATGGGCCAATCTTTTCCATGTGGGCATAACGTGTATAGTAGCAATTGCCGGAAGCGTCCGTTGTATCATCGTGTCGAATTAGAATGGTGTTTCCCCATGAATCTGAAGAATAGCTCTGTACAACTGTGCCAGCTTTTACAGCGTAGATAGGTTTTCCAGCAATCTGGCCTGGTGTTCCAGTAGTAAGGTCAATAGCAGAGTGAGAAGCACTGAAAGCAGTAGTGCAATACCAAGTTCCAACACCTAGCGGATGAAACCATTCATCAGTACTGTAAAAACCAGTAACGTTATTTTGTGCATTACTGCCACCAGTTCCGGGCGAACCAGCAGTCACTTTGATTGTTATATAGTCGTGGTTATTGGCAACAAAGTTATTGGAAGTTAGCCAAGGGTTCAGCTGTAATAGCGTTTGGACTGGTACGCCGCACATTGTTGAAATCTGCTGAATATCGTCCATCCATGAACCAGTATACTGCACTTTTAAGGTAGCGTATACAGCATTGCTGGCAGTTGACGCAGATTTAAATTCTTTTAGCGTTTCTGCCGCTGAGTTTGCCATATAATCACCACCTTACACAATAGCATTGTTTTGTCCAAAGTTTCCGTATGTTGCAGTGTAAACCCAGAAGAATATGCCGTTATTGAATGCACGCTTGATAATGTTCATATCATCGTCTGGGAAGTTACCGCTTGCATTCAATCCATTGGTTTTGATGTAAGTCCAGCTTGCTCTTGCATGAAGGTTGATTGCTCTGTATTCGCTCTGTTTGTAGCCATAGACGGTGAGAAATTTGTCACAGCGTTTAACGATATCAAGCGGCGGTACTTTGAAACCGTAGGACAAAGCCGTTTTACCTGTTGCAAGATAGATATTACTAGAAGCAACACCGCCAACGGCGGGGGCTGTCATGCTTTCAGTTATGTAAGTAAGGTCTTGTGAAATATCATCAACACCGTAATCGTATATTTTTTGTTGCTGTGCTGTTTCGTATACATTCATTCCAGCTTGAGCAATAGAAGATGCTGAATTTAGTGCTCCGCCAATAGCGCCGCCAACGCCACCAAGGGCAAGACGAGCTAAATTAAAAGTGCTGAACTGACTGGCGGCTGTTCCTGCCGCTTCAACTCCTGCAATTGCAGTCTTAAGAGCGGCAGTGTTTCTAGCAGTAGAGCGCTCAATACTAGCTCTCCTGTTATAGATTGCATTACTTCCAGCGTGAAGATTGAAGTCATTTTTGTATTGGTTGTATGCCCAAGTGCTTTCAGGAATTACAGCTGTTAAAGCTAAAGCGGCTATATTGTTGTTACTATAATTGTTTACAATAACACCGACAGTGCCTGATGTTTCGTCTACTCCAATTTGTAAACTAATATTAGAGCCGTTAATTCCCTCAGGATTGAACGTCATTTCTTGACCGTACATCTGAACATAAGCTGTCAGAAATGCTCCTGATAATAGTTTTTTATTGCTTGGAATGTATGTTGCTATTCCAGTGCTTGATATGCAGTCTAAGTGGTCTGGGTGTTTAGCAAAACTTACGGATTTTGGGCGGTTCAACGGCGATTGCTGAATCCTAGAAACAGCAGTTGCAGTTCCCTGTTTAACATAGTTGTCTAAGTGGTCTTTAAGAGTGGCAATGTTTGAAATGCTCAGTGAAATTAGCTTTCCAGCGCCACTGAAAATACCATTTTCAAGTGTTCCGTTATTGGGAGCGCCAGTTGGAGAAGATGTTGCAAACACTGTGATAAAATCTGGTGTCATGTCTTGACTGCCAACCTGAAAATAACCCATGCCAGAAGAACCGCTGAAATCCTCAGGCACGATATTATCTCCGGCAACATCAGTATCACTGTGACACCTATCAACATAACTGTCATAGTATGTGATATCGAAGAACCAAGTCTGGATAACGTCTGTGCTAACGTACAGTCTTACGGAGCTGTTGCTTGCCCACTCGATTCTATCAATGAAGGCATAGAACCATTTATTGGTAAAGTTGTTGTTCTGGTACATGATGTAGTTGCAGTTATACAGCAAGTCCACTTCACCGTCCACAACAATAGTGTTATTCTTTTTAATGTACTGAAAGTTATCGTAGGTCTTAATCGTTCTTCCTAAGAAATAGGCAGTTTGTGCTTCTCGATTAGGAAACCACAGCGTGTTTCTGTAATCACTCTCGAGTGGAGTGTCGAGTAGCCTTAAAGCAGTTGTTGGTGTAAACATAATTTGTACCTCTCTTGCCCCTGTCCCACCCTCACTGGTCTAAAGCTCAACCAGCTACCGTAAGAGAGAAAATTATGGAGCAGTTACGTTGTGAAGATTACTCTTCGGTGAATGCCCACGCATTAGCAAACGGACTGCAAGCCATAGTCTCCCAGTGATGCAGGAAGTAGGTGCGGCTCAGAGTGCTTGCATTGTACGGGGTTTCGGCCATCTGGAAACGGTTGTCGTGGGTACGCAGGAAGGTGTTGTCTGCGATGATTGCCAGCGTCTTAGCGGCATCACCAGTATCACCAAAGCTGTCAACCATCACCTGGCGGCCAAGGAAATCAGCCTTGCTCATGTTGAACGCCTTAGCCAGAACTTCAACGTCAGTGAAGGCGGCAACATCAGCACGAACCAGAACGCTGATGCGGTCAGGAGAAGTCCAAGTAGTCAGGGGAGTTGCGTTTGTAATGCCCTGAGCTTTAGCCATCTTCTGATAGCAGTTGTAATTGGTAGAAGGGAACTGGAACTGAAGGTACTTGGCACGCAGGTCGGTGACAAGGGTTTCAGCAAAGGCACGGTGGTCAGTACCAGCGGTCAGAGGGGTTTTGTTGATGTTGCCATCGTTGATAGCCTGACCAACGACACCCTTCATCAGCTTAAACTCGTCAATGTTGTCACCACTGGTCAGGGTGTTCAGAATCATAGAGACGAAGTTGTTGAAGGTGTCGGCGTTGGTGAAAGCACCAGCCAGAACGGCATCATAGACAGTAACCTTGTACTTGTCCTGCCGGTTGCGGCGGTAGTACACGGTTTTAACGTCAGGAGAAGCAGGAGACAGAACGTCACTCATTGCAGAGCTGTCGTAGGGAGTAGCAACAGCGGGGTTCGCAATGCTGTCCTGCACGTCAGTGCCGTAGGGAATATCAACGCCCTTGAAAATGCGAAGGGGGTTGTCATATGTCATGTTGTGCGCTTCCTGAAACAGAATGCGGTTCACCAGACCATTGATGAACTCATTCATAAAGGGAGTGTACTGCATGATAGCGCCACCAGTTGCCTGAAGAGTGGCATTGGTAGCAAGCGGAATGTTATCTTTCAGCGTGGAACTAGTCTCAATGACTGCGTTCACAATGTCGATAGCAGTTGCCATGATTTATCACTATCCTTTCTAAAATGTTTAACCATTGAGATTAAGGCGGCCATTGGTAAACAGGCGATTGATAGGGTCTTTGTCCTCTTCCGGGCGAACACCCTGCTTTAACTGTTCATCGGGAACAGTAACACGAAGGAAGAGATTCATGTTATCTTCTTTCAACTTCGCATTTTTAGAAGTGAGTTCATCCACACTGCGCAGAGCGGCCGCTTTTGCGGCAACCTCTTCACTGAAACCAGTGGTCAGTTCTGCCAAGATGTTGGTTACTTCGCCTTGGTCTGCGTTATCACCCAAGTGCTTGATAAGCTCTTGTGTCCTGGCATTGAAATCGGCAAGCTCCATAATTTGCTCCTTTCAAGTATTTAAGTGTGAGGGTGACAGTAGAACTGTCTGCTGGCAAACCAGCAACGTTATTTTTGTGTTCGGTAGTCCCATCGTGACTTTCCCTCTCTTACATCCACATGGACAAAGGTGTTGTACAGTCCAAGTCCAAGCGAATTAGGGTATTTAGAATTGAGCCACGAGTACAGCTGTAATGGCGTAACACCTGAGATTTTAATATCTGCGGCGTTGCCAAACACATGCTGTGATTTAGGGCTGGAATTTTTAATTGAACTGTTGTAAGCTACTGTGCGATATGCTGAGTTGATAATAAGTGGTTTGTTGTAGTGGTTACGGATAATTTCAAGAAGTTCAAGAAGTGCTTTGTTTAGCACAATGACACGGGATAAGTCAGAACAGCGAAACTCATGCGCTTTGAAGTGAGGTGACAACTGTTCATCAGGGTTGAGGGTGTAATCAAAAACATAATATGATTTAGTTTCCATTATATACCTCAATCAAGTTTCCAGATGCGGACTTGATACACTGTACCGCCATAGTCTTCAAAACGGGTTTCCAGTAATGTCCATGAACCGCCGAAATAGTCAGAGGGGTTATTACTATTTAAGGTGTATAAGCAACAGCCACGATAAAAACTAGGGCCGGGGTCACCTTTCGGGCCATTAGGGCCAACCGGGCCTTGAATACCTTGTGGGCCTTTCGGGCCAGTCTCACCCTGTAGACCTCTCGGTCCAACTGGGCCAACATCACCTTTAGGGCCGGGGTCTCCTTGCGGGCCAGTCTCACCCTGTAACCCTCTCGGGCCAACTGGGCCAACGTCACCTTTAGGGCCGGGGTCGCCTTTCGGGCCAGTCTCACCCTGTAGACCTCTCGGGCCAACTGGGCCAACCTCGCCTTGTGGGCCAACGTCACCTCTAGGGCCGGGGTCACCTTTAGGGCCTTGAATGCCCTGTGGGCCATTTACACCCTGTGCACCTCTCGGGCCTTGTGGGCCAACCGGGCCAACTTCGCCTTGTGGGCCTTGCGGGCCAGCTGGGCCTTGTACACCTTGAGGGCCTTGAGGGCCAGCCGGGCCGGGCAGACCAATGAAATCACCATCTCGGATACCCTGTAACAAATCATTCAGAGCAGACTGTGCTTTAATTGCCGATTCATTGGCAATCTTAGCGGCGGCTTTTGCCACTTCTGCTTCTGCATTGATTTCTGCTACTAGCTGAACCCAAGCAGGAGACGCTGGCTCAGGAGTTGTGCCGTCCTCAACACCAGAGTTCTCACTTACAACATAAGGGATATCAGCTGTGGTAAGAGCTTTCATGCCGTCAGTGCCCTCAATTGTGATAACGCCGCCAGCCGTAGTAGCGGTAATCAAAGCGGGCACATTAACGTAATCACCTACAAACAGCTGTGCTGGCGGGTCTTGTTTATTTGCTGTGTGAAAGAAAGCTCTTACAGTGAGGTTTTGCCACACCTTAGAGCGAACAATGTGTAGACGGTAAATGTTAGCGTTCTTCTGATAGCCAAAGTAGATAGTGTTGTGCCATTCGGTGGGATAAATTCTAACCCCGCCGTTGTCAGAAAGCAGTAGCTCAACATCAACCATTGTTCTCACCTTCTTTCTTGTTCAGTGCAGACAGGAACGGCGCAACCAGTTTAACCAAGTCGGGGTTAATCTGGCCCAGATTCTCAAGCACAGAAATAGCTTCCGTTACTACAATCAGAGTACAGATAGTTGCGGCGGCAGGTAAATTGAAACCCATATCCACATAGTCCATAGCATAATCAGCGAGATAGCCGAACGCAATTAACAAGATAAAACTGGCTTTCTTGTAAATTCCTTCCCTTGCCTTTGTGGAGTTCAACTCTTTGTTTTTGACAGCTTTCAACAATCCGGTGAAAACGTCAATCACCATAAAGGCCAGAGCGAGTTTTACTTCCACTGGAACGGAATAGACGGTACTCATAAGCTCACCCCCTTTCCGGTCTAGCTTCTATAATTATTATACCATAGGTAGTTGAAAAAAGGAAGTAGGTATGATATAATTATTTTAGAGAGAAAATGTTCCATGTGGAACAAATAGGAATAATTCCTAAAAAGGAGCTGAGACAATGGGTGACTTCTATGACGGTACAAAGCTACTGTCTTTGATGGACACGAACGGCAACAAGCCAGAGATTTATATGTGTACCACCAACCGTTCTGGCGGTAAGACTACTTGGTTCAACCGGTATTGCGTCAAGCGCTTTATCAACTACAAAGAGAAGTTCATGTTACTGTATAGGTTCAACTATGAACTTGATGGATGCGCTGACAAATTCTTTAAGGATATCGGCGTTCTGTTCTATCAAGGACACGCAATGACTTCTCAGCGCAGAGCCGCTGGCATTTACCATGAACTGTTTCTTGACGGTGTTCCATGTGGTTATGCTGTAAGTATCAATGCGGCAGACCAGATTAAGAAGTATTCTCATTTTTTCTCAGATACCACCAGAATGCTCATGGACGAGTTCCAGAGTGAGACAAACCATTACTGCGCAGATGAAGTAAAGAAGTTCCGGTCTATCCACACTTCTGTTGCTCGTGGTCAGGGCGCTCAATCTCGGTATGTTCCTGTTTATATGCTGTCTAACCCCGTTACACTGCTAAATCCTTACTATGTTGCAATGAATATCAGCTCACGTCTGAATGACAACGTAAACTTTCTGCGTGGCGTTGGCTGGGTACTCGAACAGGGATATGTCGATGCCGCTTCTAAGGCGCAGGCTGAATCCGCTTTTAACAGTGCGTTCAGTGGCGATACATACGATGTGTATCTGACACAGGCTGTGTACCTGAACGACAGCTCCGCATTCATTGAACGCCCTACTGGTGCTTCTCGTTACTTGGGTACAATCCGCTACATGAACAAGGAATACGGGTTGAGAGAGTTCCCAGACACAGGCGTTATTTACTGTGATGATAAACCAGACTTGACTTACAAGTTCAAGCTGGCTGTTACAACAGATGACCACAGAGTGAACTATGTTATGCTCAATGCGTACAAGATGTTCACAGACCAGATGAGATATTTCTTTGACCGTGGCGCTTTCCGATTTAAGAATCTGCAATGCAAGGAAGTTATCTTGAAAGCGCTGTCTTACTAATGCTTATCCCTCTGAGACAGTACCACCGATACAGGCGGGTTTTGCAACGGCGATGAACCGTCCGCTATGTAGTTTCGTATCTGCAATGCGCTTTGGTGCACCTCAGAGACAGGATATAGAAAACCCCTCTTGCCGTTCCGTTAGGTTCGACTTGAGGGGTTTGTTTTATTCATTTACAACCAGAAAGCAGTCTACTGGCTCAACACTTATATTGTGGTTGAAATATTGAACCTTACCTGTTTCAAGTTTAATTACCATGCTATTCCAGTATCTATCACTTGGCATTATCACCATGTGCAATGCACTGTTAATATAACAAACATCACCAGGTTTTAAGTTTTTTATAAAATCAGAGCGTCTTTCTTTTTCTTGATGAATAATATTCATATTACCACCTCAATGACAGCATAGCCGCAAGAATCAACAGTGCATCACAAATGTACACCGACTTATCAAGTTTATACTTGTATCTGCACACCGTGATGTAAATAGAGTAGGATGCCGCAATTGCAAACACGATAACTTCGCTCACTTTTTGTTCTCCTTTTCTTTTGTGTACCACAGTGTAAAACCAGAACCAGCAATGATTGCTGTGAACGTCTTATTGGTGTCAATATGGTACATGAAAACTTTAGACCTAAGCATATCATTTGACAGAGATGAAACTTTAATTGCACCATCGTTGATGCCCGGTAGATGCACATACTCTCTGTTTAGAGAATATGCAACATACATGAGTGAATTTTTAGACAGGCATTTTCTGTCATAGTTCTCTCCGGGGATACGGATTAAAAGGTGCTTCTTTTTGAGCTTTTCTTCTGCCGCTCCTTTTGCATCGGGGATAATCCCATTACCCATTCTGAGTTCCCCCTTGCTGTAAGCACTCACCAGCGTTTACCGCTGTCACCTTGTGAAAGATAAACCAGTCCTTTGGTTCAGGCTGATAGTGCTTGATGTGGTACTTACAGCCGATATAATCACAACCACCAGTTCTCTTGTCATACGAGTGGTCACAGATTTTGTGCAAGTCTTTCATATTACTCACCTCTTCAAAATAATAATGACCTTATCAAATGCGTATTGCGTAACCCTAGCCTGATTAGCCTGTATAGCCGAAAACACACTGACAATAGCTTTATCATATCGCCGCCACTTATCACGCTCACCAAACCTGAACGCAATAAACTCTTCATCACCATCGTACTTGAGTTCTACTTCTGTGTGCTCGTCAATGTCACACCATGCATACCAAAGTTCCTCTAATGTAATCATCTCACGCACTCCCTCACTTGTATTCTTACTTTGTCTTTACGAACCTCAAACGTGCTCACATGAAGGTTTCTGAACTGGTTCTTCATGGGGTCAAACCGCCCACGATACAGGAGCGTGAAGAAACTCCACAGCTCAAACTCGGTTTTCCAGCCACAATTCTGGCAGGACTGATAAAACTCTTCAATAGTCATTTAAAATGCACCTCACAATCAATAATGCAACCAGTGAAATCAAGTTCTTTAATCCAAAGGGTTGCTACCTGAGCACCCTTGTACGACTTGGAAATATCAGGCCAGCTACAACCAGCCCGAATTAAACCAGAACTACTGTATAAATCAAACCTTGCATCTCCTGCAAAGAATAAAGTTGCATACAGGTCATTAAGACTTGAAAATTTTCTTGCCATTATATCACCTCATTGTAAAATCAGTGTCCACCAGCAACACACCACCTTTGATTCTTCTAGGCAGTAGTTTACCGGGAACTGTTAAACCTGTCTTGAAGTCTTTGAATGTGCGTGTTTTACTAAGAAATGCAATCTCTTCTGGTGTAAGTTTAGAATCTGATAGTGCTTGTTCCTCATTTCTTGGATTTATTCCGTTTTCAATGTCCTCTGCAACTTTGTTGTCAAAGGATTCTGCAAACAGGTCTTTGCACTTTTTTGGCATTCCTGCGCATTTGATATTGTAGTAATGGTTCTCTATCGGCTCTAAGTCCTCAGCTACAACATGCTCAATGTACGTCTTTTGGCGCACAAACCAGCCGATGTCCCAGCTAGATTCTAGCTTCCAACAGCAGAAATTTGATGGGTGCACCGTAATTCCTTTTAACTGCTCAGGCGGCAGGTCACAGTGTATACTGTCTGTGTCGGCGTAGATAAAACCGGGCTTGTCCTTTCCGTAATAATTTTGTTGAGCCGCTCGAATGGTAAAGTTGCGGGCATAACTAGTGATAGCTGAACCAACTGGAATGTATCCGGGTTTTTTGTCATTTTCGTTCACCTCGTAAAATCCAACAGAACCATCATCTTTTTCAAATGCAACCTTGAAAGAGCTGTTCATGCTAGATGCCATTTTTCCGTATAAGTTGTTTAGAAATAGTTTTGCAAGTTGTCTCATAGCGCCTTTGCTTGTTTTTTTGATTGCGGCATACTTGTCAATGTACTCGTCAAACAGGCCAATAGTTGAATCAAACTCACAGTAATCAAGTAGTTCATAATCAACTAGATTGTAGTGTTCACGCAGTAGAATGAAATCTGTTTGTGTTAATGTAAGCTCAACTCGTGTATCGTGTAAGTTACCGTCAATGTCATAGTATTCGGAACGTGGAATACCGTCTTTGCCAACAATATCTGAGCTTTCGAGTGCTTCTGTTCCTTTGTACATCCAAGAACCTTTAATCTGTACAAAAGGCAACTTACCAGGTTTCAGATAGAACCGGGTCTTAATGCGGAAGAAATAGAACTTTCCGTATTCCCAAAGCTTTTTAGGCTTTTCTGTCGGCTGAAACCAGAACGGGTCATATTTGATAGGACAATTGTATGCGTCCCAGATATCACCTTCGTTTGCTTCAACATGAATGAACTTAGGCTTGCCAATAGGATAATCTGAGCCAGATTCAGAGTGCATTACAGAAGGATACAGACTGTTCACATCTGCTGTAACACCATTTCTATACTCCTTGCACTCTTTGCCTTTCACCAGATAACACCAGCCACCTTTGTACGATTTGTGAATCCATTCACCAGCTGTGCTAGAACCATAAACTTCTTGGTCGAGTGGTATTTTGTACAGGTCTGGGAACAGCGTGCTGTAATCGTCTCCGACTGTGTGCCCCTTCTTAAACTCGTCCAAACAGCAAGAACCAATTGTCAGTTTCTTGTGTCCCTCTGAGAACATAAATTCAAGTGCTTCTTTGATAACTAGAACGTCATTTGCAATGTACTTTAGTTCTTCTTGAGAGATAGGGCAACCAGCGTATCTGTGCCCTTTATACTCCATGTCTAGTTTCTGGTGTTTGGTTTTGAAACTGACACCTATTTGTTTCAGGCTGAATGGCAGTAGTTTAAGACTGTCTTTAAGTTCAATGTAGTGCCCATTCACTTTGATAGTCATAGTGTACCATTGGCCCATATCTGATATAACGTATTTGAACGACCTGTCAGGCATTTCCCAGTTCTTTTTGAACTTTCCGCCTTTCTGGTCTGGCGTTGGGTCAAAGGCTTGCTTGAATTTGAGGTCATAGAGTAGATACGACAACCAGAAGTTTCCATCAAATTTGAGATTGTGGAAGTATACCACAATGTTCTCGTTCAGTGACACATAATAGTCATACAGCTCACCAATGGAATGGAAAACCATAACGTCCTCAGTCCAAAGTTCAACACTAGCGGCACTCCACACCTCAGTCACTGTCTGTTGTCTCGTATTCTCTTCAACTGTTGTCTCAAAGTCAGCACTGAAAGTTCGCCACTTTTCGGAACGTGACATTAGATATCATTCCTCATTATCGTCATAGTTGAACTGCCCTTCAATAACGTCTTGCATATCGCTCATTCTATGCCGTATTACACCGGGTTGTCTATCGCTCGGCATAAATATTTTGAGCACAGTTTGCAAAGCGCTTGCGGCATTTCCAGCATAACCAATAGCGGCTATAATGGACGCTTCTTGTAACTCGGTATAGTTATCATTTATACGCTGTGCAACCGCCTGTACACCTTCTCTTGCGACAAGGGATTGCAAAGCGGCACGCATTTCATAGATGTTCTGGCGGTTCTCTTCAACCATCTTTTCTTTGCCGTAATCTCTGTCACCCCTATAATCTGGTGCATCCCAATTGACGTGCATCGTTCTCCACCACGATTCATCAATAGCAGTTGTGGGTGAATGAACAACATCAGTAAGAAACTGCTCAAATTCGCCGTATGCTTTTAAGTCAACAAAGGACTGTGCAACAGTTTCAGCTGTGTTATCCAGCATAACCACTTCTTGCCTAGCTGGCTTTACAGGCTCTCTGTAAATAGGACTGCTGGCATAACTAGCATACCGTTCTACCGCTTTTTCGCCAGAAATGGGGATGCCCTGTGCGTTTTCAGCGTACACATAATCTTGAACCTTCTGAGGGTCACTTGCTATTTGCCGCATTCTCTGCACATCTCTCAAGCGGTACTTGTCAAGCTCAATCAAGCGCTGTATCTGTGGCGTTACTTCTGCTGTGCCGCCTTCTGCCCGCACTTCTTGCATATACTGATTGACCTTTAATAACAACTGATGTTTGGCCTTTGCCAGCTCTCTAGCGTGCATAGCGGCTACTTGTTGGCGATGATTCATAATTTGTTCATCTCCTTTATAAAAGAATCCCGGCCAGTGAATTGGCCCACCAGCCGGGAACTGTAAGTGATTTTATTTAAGAAGAACTTCGCCTTTCTTCTTAATTAGTTGTTTACCTGTGTGATTAACCAACAACCACACAGTCGATGTAGTCACGACCGTTCTTGGAAGTGCCGGTAGTTACCTGAATCTTGTGGAACTCTTCGCCGAACTGACCGAAGGTTGCCACGGCGCTCTCAAAGGAGCGGCAGAACGTTGCAGAGTTGGTGCAGTAGGAAGTACCGTCAACGGTAGACAGAGCCAGCAAGGACATTTCCTTGCCATCCTTGTCAGGCTCAGTGTACAGCACCCACTTGTCAAGCTCAATGGTCTGGCCCTTGATATCGGTCAGCTTTTTGCGCACGGGGGACTGCACGAGCTTGTACAGGTCGAAAGCGGATACAACGTTAGAGGACTTGGAAATGATATTCATAGTGATACTCCTTACTTGTTATGTGTTTGTTGGGCGGATAAACTTACTGTGCGTTCTCGTCAGACTTCTTCTGACGCTTGCCGAACTGGGCCGCTTCCTCAGGGTTGATATCGGTTTCCTCAATAACATCGGCGTTGTCGAACCACTGGGCGGCAGTCATGCCATAGGTCTTGACCTTGCAAGACAGACTGGTAACTGCAACAGGGTTGAACTCGTCATTTTCCCAGACCTTCTGAACGGCCTTGAGTGCGGCAGAGTTGTCAGCGAATGCACCCTCGAGAGTGGCAGTCATATCAACCACTTCAAAGGTGTTCAGGTTGACGGCCTTGACGGTGGCAGTGGTGACGATGGAACGGCGGGTGATAGAATACTTACGCATGATGAATACTCCTTTGTTTTGTGTTGTGTTGAAGCGTCTAAATTAAGAGATGGAAGTTATCTCCCACACTTATTGTACCATATCTAGGTACAAATTAACATGGACTTTTGTTGCGTTAGGGATAGAGATTTTATACGTCCGAGTTATGGTACTTTTCGATAAGATTGTCAAAAATTTAACAATCGGGTATTCCCAACTAAGGCGGGACTTTTAACAGTTTCAACATAGTTTTCAACACTCCTTTCACGTGGTAATTTCCACGTTAGTACCCTGTACCACGGTACAGGATACCGGCCTAGAAATTACAAGGCAAACAAGAGTTCAGCTTTACGATAGGTGAAATGCTCAAGTGGGTAATTAGTTCCGGACTTGACCAGCCAGATAGGCAAGCCTTCTTCCAATAGGTAGTTCATAGCGTCTGTTGGCGATTTAAACCGATTCTCAATATCCGGATAGAACGCCACATCAGGCTCAGCAAATACACGAGTATCCATGGTATAATAAGTGTTCTGCAACTGTTCAGCAGAATACTGGGTCAGCAGGTGCTTGTATACACGGTGGGCTAGCTGTGAACCATTAAGGCGTGCACTCATTTTACAAAATCCCCCTTTCCATCCATATACCCGGACATGTACTGTAATACTTCATCTAAGTCCTTTACCGTATTTGTCGGAACATCAGACTTAATCATAATACGTGCCATCGACATTGCATTGTAAAGCTGAACCAGTTCAGCGGGTTTGTAGTTCTTGAGATACAGTCTAATCATATCACAACCATCCTTTCAAAGTTGCATACAGGTACAGCCCAAAGCATACACCAACAGCCGCTAAAATAGGTGCGATACACTGGAAATGATACATAGACATTTTTCATGCCCTCACTTTCTCGTGGTAGTTCCCACGTTAGTATCCTGTACAGTGGTACAAGATACCTGCCTAGGAATTACTTAGCCTTATAACGATATTCACTGCCACCAATAGGGCTAACTCTAATCAAGAACACATTGGGCCTAGTACTTGCCATACGGTTTGCGGCGGCACATGCACGATTGATGGACGTGTATTGGCGCTCACAACTGAACACACAGTAGTCATTTTCAGCAGACGGTACACAAGTCATAAATTCTTCTGTAAAGAACTCGATTCTATACCATCTCATATAGTACACCTCTTCAATGTAGTTTGGCTTGTCATCATCAGCGTACAAGTAGCCATCTTGTGCGGACACCGGATACCCGGTGTTTCGACTTAGTAGTGGAAGTGTTTGCCGTAGTTCTGGTAACCATTCCAGAAGTTCATAATGGCATTGTTATTGAGCATATCAGCCAACGTGGACTTATTTGCCCACGCCTCTTTACATTCAAAGTAATAGTTGCATCCAAACAATTCATGCGTAAACCGGTTGACGTGACGGGCTGTAGTGCGGCTATATGCCGGATTAAACACCACATTAGTTACCCATACAAACTCACCGTCTTTTTCCACCCGGTCAATCTCAAGAATAGGCGTGCGATAGCTAACCAGACGAATAGAAACCAGCACATTGCAATTATCATGCACAAACTCAACATGGACTTGTGCGGCAGGCATGGAACGCAGATGATAATTCATAGTAGTCATAATAGTACACCTCTTCAATGATACTTTGACTAAATACTGTGATAACGACTTGCCATCATCAGATAACAGGTTGTCGTCCTGTTATGACCGGGATAAACCCGGTTTCGGCTTTATGAACGAATATCCTTTACCAATTCATACTCGTAATCTGCGCAAGTTGCCTTAATTGCGTGCAAATATTCGGTACTGTCGGCCGCTATACATTCGCCATTAGCCCACAGAGTAAAGTAGCCATCATCATTGAATGCAATGCTGTCTGCCCAAATGCTGGTAACATAATACTTGAACTGTCCAGCATCAAGATTCTTGTTGTCGGCCAATGCATAAATAGCAATGCGAATAGATTTCTTTTCAGTCATAATAGCATCTCCTCAATGTTTCTAATGTTCGTGGATATCCCCACGTTAGAACCCTCAACAGGGTTGAGAGCTCCGGCCTGTGGATATCAGCCTTTGAACATTTCACACGCCAACGCGCGTTCATCGTCTGTACGCCACAATTCAGAATAAAGAATATCCTCAAAATCGTATCCCTGTTTCCGACATTCCGCCACTCTACTCTCAATCTCCCAAAATCTTTCGCAAGTCATTTCATAAGTCATTTTAATGTTCCTCTCTTTCTACATTCATTATATCACATTCATCACAGTTTGTCAAGGGTTTTCTTCAGGTTTCCGTTTCGGACTTCCCTATGCCATTCCGTATGACCTTCAGGTGTTCCCCCCTTCATTGACTATATTATACCACAGTTGCGGTACAATGTCAACACTTTTTTCAAAGTTTTTTTATTTTCTTTTTATTTCGTTGCGTGTGTTAAAAGTTCCTGCAACTCTGCGCGGCTGAAATGATAGATTTTATCGCAAAACTGGCAGGTTACCTCACTATTTTCCTGTTCTTCCGCCATCTTGCAAAGTTCGGTCCTGCCCATGCTGATGAGCGCGCGCTCTACTTTTTCACGGCTGCACGCACAGCGGTAGCCGATTTCACTGGTCT
>OLFY01002180.1_pt1 | contig 20616 bp, 18 predicted proteins | sample 1605611 | NCBI WGS metagenome assembly OLFY01 (sample SAMEA3888923, study PRJEB22519) | human gut metagenome | biome: human gut; feature: human-associated habitat; material: faeces | place: Denmark | collected 2011
CATTCTGAATTGTCCCCTGCCGCCGGTCGGCACGATTCTGGTACTCGCCTACTTCATGAACAAAGAGGACTTTGAAACCGATCAGCCGAAGCTTAAAACCGTAGACTGGTTTGCGGTTGCCGGTGTCATTCTCGGTGCCATTGTTGCGAACATCTTACACTGGGGTATCGCTTCCATCAACGGTATGGTTGTTGCAGCCGTATGCTACTGTGTCGGACAGGCCGTAAACAAAAGAAAATAACAATAACGCCCTTGGCATGTTTCTCGCTTTCATCCTGGAAACATGTTCAGGGCTTTTTATTTCTTCTGATTCGCGTTATAATGTATGCATAACTCTGCATAGTTATAATTTTCGAAACGAAAGGAAACTGCCCGGATGATCCATTCCACCATATCTGCTCCCAAAGGAGAAAAAACAAAGTACCGTCTTGCCGAATCTATGAAGGAGTGCATGAAAACAACACCCGTTGAAGAGATCACCGTGCGCCAGATCTGTGAAATCTGTGGTGTTACCCGCCAGACCTTCTACCGCAATTTTCTCGACAAATACGATCTGATCAACTGGTATTTTGATAAATTACTGACAAAATCCTTTGAACATATGGGTCGCGGAACGACCGTTTTTGACAGTCTGGAAAAGAAATTTACCTATATTCAGAAAGAAAAAGCTTTTTTCGCCGCTGCCTTCCGCTACGACAAGCAGAATTCTCTGCGTGAGCACGATTTCGATCTGATTCTCGCGTTCTACGAAAATCTGATTCACGAAAAAAGCGGCAGTCCGGTTTCACCGGAAATGCATTTTCTTCTCGAAATGTACTGTCAGGGTTCCATCACCATGACCGTAAAATGGGTGCTTACCGGCATGGATCTGACACCTTCCGAGTTTGCCGCTCTTCTCGTCCGGGCAATGCCGGAAGACTTAAAAAAACTGTTCCGGAATCTGCAGCTGCTCTCTTAGAGCGCGTGTCAAAGTGGGGCTTGCAGATTGCGGAAATGGTTTTTCAGACACGCTCTGGTTATTTTTCACAAATTTTGTTCTGTTGTTTTTGTCACAATGGCGATTTTTTTTAAAGTGTTACACTTCGCTTCTTCTGTCACTTTCTTTTTCCCTTCCGGATTTGTTAATATAATAACAAGTTCAGTAAAACCATTTATTCATTTTAGAAGGGAGTTTTTCAATCATGGCAAATCGTATTAATTTAAACGCAACCTCTTATCACGGAGCAGGCGCTATTGCCGAGATCGCAAATGAAGCAAAGGCACACGGCTTCAAGAAAGCTTTCGTATGCTCTGACCCGGATCTGATTAAATTCAACGTTACTTCCAAAGTAACCGATATTCTGACCGCAAACGGACTCGACTATGAGCTTTACAGCGATATCAAGCCAAACCCGACCATCGAAAACGTAAAACACGGCGTAGAAGCTTTCAAGGCATCTGGCGCTGACTATCTGATCGCCATCGGCGGCGGCTCTTCTATGGATACCTCCAAAGCCATCGGTATCATCATCGCAAACCCGGAGTTTGAGGATGTCAGAAGCCTTGAGGGCACCGCACCGACCAAAAATCCGTGTGTACCGATCATCGCCGTTCCGACTACAGCCGGTACTGCTGCAGAGGTTACCATCAACTACGTTATCACCGACGTAGAGAGAAAACGTAAATTCGTATGCGTTGACCCGCACGATATGCCGATCATCGCAGTTGTTGACCCGGATATGATGTCCTCCATGCCGAAGGGTCTGACCGCTGCGACCGGTATGGACGCTTTGACCCACGCCATTGAGGGCTACATCACGAAGGGCGCCTGCACCATTTCCGATATGTTCCACCTTGAAGCCATTCGCCTGATTTCCGAGAACCTGCGCGGCGCGGTGCAGAACACCGAAGCCGGCAGAGAGGGCATGGCACTCGGTCAGTACATTGCAGGCATGGGCTTCTCGAATGTCGGCCTCGGCATCGTACACTCCATGGCACACGGTCTCTCCGCTCTGTATGACACCCCGCACGGCGTGGCTTGCGCAATCATTCTGCCGACCGGCCTTGAGTACAACAAGTCCGTTGCAGGCGAGCGTTACCGCGCAGTAGGCAAGGCCATGGGCGTTGAGGGCATTGACGCGATGACCGCCGAAGAGGCTGCCGATGCAACGATTGCGGCTGTGAAGAAGCTGAGCGAAGATGTGGGTATTCCGACAAACCTGAAGGGCATCCTGAAGGAAGAGGACGTACAGTTCCTCGCAGAAAGCGCATTTGCAGATGCTTGCTGCCCGGGCAACCCGCGCGACACCTCCGTTGAGGAGATTGCCGAGCTGTACAGAAGCTTGATGTAATCGTTTTTTGCCTAAGGTAACCGAATAAACATAGAGACCCCCGCTTTCGGAGCTTTCCGGGAGCGGGGGTCTTGTGCGTTATGGGGTTATACGGATTTTTTTGCGGGAAGACGCGCAGAGAGCTTTTCGGTGATGCGGCAGAACAGGCGGCGGATATTTTCGATGCCGACGGCTGCAAGCACGCAGAAAAGCGGAACGTTGGTGTACAAATAACGGGCGCGTACTTCAAACAGGAGCTCAAAGACGGTGAGACCGATCCATGTGAGCCACAGGATATTTAAGGTTTTTGCGTGCTTATGGCTGAAGCTGCTGAACAGACCGGCGGCGCCAAGCAGCAAGATCATGAGCCAAATGAATTGCTCGAAGGTTGTGAAATACAAATAGCGGCTGCCGTCGGGGTAGTAGATGCTGCGGAGGAAGGGCGCGGCTTTTGTATTGGGCGGATCAAAAACGGTTTGAAGGAAATTTCCCTCTTTTCCCCATGCGAATGTGCCGTCATTATAGAGCGTGAGCATTTTTTGCGCGAGCTGTTTGAGCGTGCCGAAAAAGCCCATTTCCTGTAAACGCTGTTTGCCGACGGCGATATTTGCCTGCGTGCGCTCGGAAGCGGTGACAAAAGAACGGGAATAGCGAACGTCTTCGGCGGAATAGACACCTTTTTTTTCCGGGTTAAGACCCATCATCCAGAAATGTGCAATGCCGAAGCTTTGCTCGTTATCGAGCTGAATGTGATAGTGGGAACACAGAAAATCTGTACCGGCTTTAACGGCGAAAAAGGTGATGGCGACTGTCAAAAGTGAGAGCAGAAGCGGTTTTAACAGGTGCTTTTCGGACAGTGCGTAAATACCTTCAATCAAAAAAACGGCGATAAGCAAAATAAAACACTGCGGCTTGATAAAATACCCGAGTGTGCCGATGATGGCGGAAAGCACATAGGAGAGCCATTTGTATTTTGCCGGACGGATGAATACATAGAGTGTAAGGATAGGGAAAATCAGCCCTAAAGCGTCTGTGTAGCAGATGACGTTCCACGGGGAAAGCCCAAAGCTGAGTACCGCGAGAAAAAAGCCGAAAAAAGCGTATAGCTTTCGTGTGAGCTGCGCGGCGGTTTTATAAACGAGCAGACAGGAAAGCGTATTGAGTGCGCAGTTGACGGTGATGACGCACAAAGCCTGCTGTGTATCGGAGAAAATGCTGAAATATTTATTCAGCTTGAAGACGAACAGCTCGAAGAAAAAGTACAGCAGATTATTGGGATAGTTGGAAAAATAGCGGATATCGACTGAATGCTTGTGCATCAGATTGCGGGCGTTTTCTGTAAGGAGGCCCGCGTCCCAACCGGTTTCGAAATAAATGTTATAGGAAATATAGAGCTGTGCGGAAAATAAAAGCAGACACAGACAGTATATGAGCACATCGGACGATACGGTCGGACGATGCCACGAAAGCTTGACCTGTTGCAGGCGGTCAAGGGACAGAAACAGCACAAAAAGGGCGATGCCGAACAGAAGCAGAGCGATGTTTGAGAGCAGAAATGTCTGCTTTTTGGCGTATGTACATTGCGTAAAAAACAGGAGCAATACAAAAACGCAGCCGAAAACGGAGCCGAGGAAAAATTTGGAAGCTCCGAAAGCGAATTTTTTCATAAAATGTACCTCTTAAACTCAACATGCCGTGAGCAGCGGGAAAAGAAATCCCGAACTGCTGAGACAATTCGGGATCCGGTTTGGTTAGCGTATCAGTGTTCGTCCAAGACCTTTTCTTCCGGTTCGGCTTTGAGGTGGGTTTCGATGAGAAAGCGGGGGCGCTGCTTGACTTCGCTGTAAATTTTGCCGATGTAGCCGCCGACGACGCCGAGGCAGAGCATTTGCAGACCGCCGAGCAGCCAGATGGACGCGACGATGGCTGTCCAGCCCGCGACGGTGACGCCGCACAGGTGCGAGATGAGCGCGTACAGGAGGCCGAAGATGCTGAGAACGGAGATGAGAATGCCGAGGTTGGAGATGAGCTTTAAGGGCTTTACACTGAACGACGTGATGCCGTCGAGCGCGAAGGAGATCATCTTTTTTAAGGGGTATTTGGATTCGCCCGCGAAACGCTCGGCGCGGTCGTAATAGACATAGTCGCTTTTAAAGCCGATGAGCGGCACGATGCCACGCAGAAACAGGTTGACTTCCTTATACTCGGAAAGGCCCTCGAGCGCGCGACGGCTCATCAGGCGGTAATCGGCGTGATTGAAGACGACGTCTACGCCGAGAATCTTCATGAATTTATAAAAGCCCTCTGCGGTGGTGCGCTTGAAGAACGTATCGGTCTCGCGCTTGTTGCGCACGCCGTAGACGACGTCGCAGCCCTCCATATATTTTTCGACGAAGCGGTCGATGACGTTAATGTCATCCTGCAGGTCGGCATCCATGCTGATGGCGCAGTCGCACAGCGGCATGGCGGTCATGAGGCCGGCGAGCAGGGCGTTTTGGTGGCCGCGGTTGTGCGCGAGCTTTACGCCGTCCACATAGGGAATCGCTTCCGCATATTCGGAGATGATCGCCCAGGTTTTATCCTTGCTGCCGTCATCGACATAGAGAATGCGGCTTTCGGGATCGACCTGCTCGGCGCGGATCATGGTATGCATTTTTTCGGTCAGACGCTTGGTGGTCTCCGGCAGCACGGCTTCCTCGTTGTAGCAAGGAATGACGAGGTACAAGACCGGAATATTACGTTCAGTCGTCATTATCAAAACCTTCTTTCTTTTCCAAAGCGCGGTCGGTTTGACTGCGCGGTTTTACGTGAATAAGTCCGCTGTTTTCAAAATGCGCGCCATGCTTTTTTGCATAGTGGGAGAGCGGGCGCAGCACCATATTGTGGCGGGTGAGCGGCACGGGGACTTCTTTGAAGATCGTGCGCATGAGTACCATATAAAGTGCGAACAGAAGCACGCACACGACGGTGATTGCTACGCCGAGGAACAGGCCGGGCGTGCGGTATTTGAACTCGATCTTGACATTGGTGCCGGCGTTGACGCGGATGGCCATGAAGCCGACGTTCACCTTTTCGATATCGACCTTTTCGCCGTTGACGTAGGCCGACCAGCCGTCTTCGTACGGGATGCTGAAGAACACGGGCACGTCGCGGCTTGCTGAGATGGTGGCGTTAAAGCCGGTATTTGTATATTCAAAGGTATCGCAGGTGAGCTTTGCGCGGTTTTCGCAATCTGTTTTGTAGGTTTCTTTGGTGTAGGAGAGTTTGCTTGTATCGAGCGGAGAAAGCATATCGCCCCATTTTGAAACCTGCTTATCGGTGAGGACAATGCCCTTGAGCATCAAAAGCTCGCGGTAGCTTTCGCTTGTGTTTTCGTAATCCTTTTCGGTGACGTAGCTGTCGTACGTGAAGCCCATGGGAATGTAATATTCGTTTTCCCAAATGTCGAAGCCGTTTGTGTTGCCGTAGTACATCCAGCCCGGCATAGCGGGGTCGGCGTAGTCTTCGCCGGCGAAATACTCGGTATCGTGATCGTCGTCAAAAAGATACTTGACGCTTGTCAGTCCACGCAGGCCGTAGTGGGTGGTATCCGGGCGGGAAGCGACATCGCGCTGCACGCCGATGGAATCGTAGAACTCCATGAGCGAGCCGGGGACGATGCTGTGGAACGCCTGAATGGACTGTACCTCCCAGAACATGGCGGAGTTATCGAGGCTTTCGTAGAAATCTGTGCGGACGTTGTCATCGCGCAGGTCGTCTATGGCGACATCCGCGCCGCCGTTTAAGGCGTAGGGGATGATGTGGTCATAAGTGTAATCCGACTGTGTTTTGCCGAGCGCGATGAAGAAAACAGAATACAGCACGATGGTGATGCTGAGGCAGACGGACGCAGCGCGGTAGAACGGGCGGGAGCCGCGGTTATAAAATGCAAGAACAAAGCCGACAAGTGCAAGTGAGAGGAGCGCAATGGCGGCGTATGTCCAGAAGCGCGTGGGGTATTTTTCGAGACCGAACGTGACATCGGTAATCTCGCCGTCCGTTTTGGTGAGTGTGGGCATGAGGCCGATGACGAGCGTCATGGCGAGCGTGATGAGCGTTGTCCACTTTAAGGAACGGCGCCAATCAACACGCGGGTTTTCGAGCGCCATCATGGTGGCGGCGGCCATCATGAGCGTGAGCATATAGAACCAGCGTGCGTAATACGACGCGTTCATGAGCTGGAACAAAGCGTTGAGACCGGGAATGAATGCCATGAAGAACAGGACGTAGAGCATCTTTTTCAGCCAGTGGCGGCGCTTCAGCTGCATCCAGCCGATGACGCCGGTCATGCTGAACATGGGCAGCCACGCGCCGAGGGACGCCCATTTGGATTCGGAATCCGGGGTGAAGTTCGGGCGTGCGGGAAGATCCGGCGGGAAGAAGAGACACTGCAAAATGTGAATGTAGCGCTGGTTTCGGTCATAAAGCAGGGCGCTCCAACCGCTGATGGGATTGGAAACGCGGTAGTTTTGAATGATGCACAGAACGCTTGGCACAAGCAGAATGCACGCGATGCCGAGGCCGAGCACGGCTTCGAGTGCGAGCAGGAGGAAATCTTTGACCGTGATGTGCCAGCTGCCGGAGAGCAGACGCACAAAGAAGTAGATGACCGTGAATGTCACCATGCCGACGAAGAAATAATAATTCACGATGCACGCGGCGGCGACCATGAGCGCAAAAATGCCGCGGCGCTTTGTGTACATGTATTCATCGAGCGCGGCTAAGAGCAAAGGGAATACGATGATGGCTTCGTGGAAATGATTGAAGAAAATATTGTAGATCGAGTATCCCGAGAACGCGTATAAGAGAGACGCTAAGAGCGCCGTGTTGGGGTTCTTTGCATAGCGGTGCAGATAAATGTAGCCGGAGAGGGAGGCGCAGCCGAACTTTAAGATGAACAGCGGGCCCATGAGGTATTGCAGCCACTCGCCCGGGAACGGAATGGTGAGCCAGAAGAACGGGCTGCCGAGCAGGTAGAACGAATAGGAACCGATGAAATTGACGCCGAGGTCTGTTAAATGATTCCAGCCGATGTTGCCGGAACGAATGGCATCGTGCGCGATGCGGTAGAACGGCACCTGCTGCACATTGAAATCGCCGTAGAACAGAAAGCGGCCGCCGTCTACGATCATGAACGGCACAAAGATGACAAAGGCCAGAGCGAGGCCGAAAAGGAAGGAGAAGAGGAAATAATTGCCGCGCGGCTTTTGCTGGATGCGACCATCGCGCACATAAGATTTTGAGGTATCCAAGTGAATGTCCTCCTGTATATGAATTTAGAATGAGGTTTCTTGTAAGCGTGGTTAAAAGTTTTTGATCGACCTTTTTTCAAATGAAGGTCAAACCGAACCTGCGGTTCGGTCGTGGGGTCTCGGGGTGAAGCCCAGAGTCGTCGTCCGCAGACGACGAAAACTTTTTGCCTCCCAAAAATCAGGACTGGGAGAAACCAATGCTTCGCATTGCTATCAAACAGTCCGGTGGACTGTTTTTGCGCGGGAGACCCAATTAGGGGGTCTCCCGAAAGGCGGCAATGCCGCCTTTTTATGCTGAACAGAGGGAAAAAGTACGAATGAGAGGCAAAGACTAAAAGTACAAAAATGCAGAGATTATACGAATGAATCTGTGTAAAATTATTGACAAAAAGACTTGAATACAGTATACTTTAGTTAAATAAAGGAGTTGAGTCCGATGGTTTTAATATAAGCGATTCCGGTACAATGAGGAAGGGAGAATTTGCTATGAAAAGAACCGTTGTAATTTTACTTGTTTTACTGATGGGATTGCTGACCGCGTGTGCTGTGCCGCCGAAAACGGAGGCGAACGTGACCGACCCGGATGCCATGAATGCTACCGCAGTGCGTCAGACAGAAGCGGACACCAAGACGGATTGGGCGCAGGGCTTGACGGAACAGCAGGAAGTCGAGACGGAGATCGAAAACGCTGTGAGCGCAGATACGCTTGACCGCTTGCAGCAGGATGCTGCGGAGCTGCTTGAAGAGTACGAAACGGCGAAGCTGGACGGCACGGAAGAGGAAGCCGCAAAGCTGAACGAAGCGTATGAGCGTGTGCTTGCGGAAATCAATGCGATGCTCGGCTGAAAGTGAAGAAATGGAATGTTTGCCGCTGCATGGCTTTTTGGGCTGTGCGGCGGCGTTTTTCCTCAAAATTTTCGTACTTTCCGGTGCTTTTGCAAAATATCTTGAAAATAAGTCCGTACAAATTTTGCGAAAGGTATTGCAAAAAGTTGTACGGCTTTTTATAATAAGGTTGTATTGAACCTGTGCAAACAGGTATCCTTTTTGAAAGGAACGATGACATGGCAGACACAGAAAAGAAAACTGCGAAATATCGCTTTCTGGTGGATACCATCAAGGAGAAGATCAAAAACGGCGAATATGAGCCCGGCGAACGCATGGAATCTGAAAACACGCTTTCCGAGCAGTTCGGGTACAGCCGCCAAACTGTGCGGCAGGCGCTTTCCGTCCTCGAGCAGGAGGGGCTCATTGAACGCAGACGCGGCAGCGGCACGTATATCAGCTCCGAGAGCCGACGCACGCCGCGCGGCAACAGCATCGCCATTGTGACGACGTATATTTCCGACTATATTTTTCCGACGATCATCCGCGGCATTGAGGAAACGCTGACGAACGCGGGCTATGATTTGACCCTGAATGTGACGAACAACCACGTGGAGGAGGAAGCGCGCATTTTGCAGTCGCTCATCTCCCGCCGCGTGGACGGAGTGATTGTGGAGGGCACGAAGACGGCGTTCCCGAACCCGAACGTGGAGCTTTACCGCAGGCTTGAAAAAATGGGCGTGCCGGTGGTGTTTTTCAACAGCTATTACCGCGATTTACCCGATTCTGTTTACGTGGTGACGGACGACCGCAAGGCCGGCTTGCAGGCGGTCGACCTCTTGATTGAAAAGGGGTGCAGACGTATCGGCGGCGTGTTTAAATCTGACGACATGCAGGGCCACGGGCGCTACGCGGGCTTTTCCGAGGGGCTTATCCACAACGGATGCGTCCTTGGCGACGACAATGTGGTTTGGTACACGACGGCCGAGCGCAGCAGGCTTTTTCGCCCCGATAACAGCGACTACATGTTTGAGCGCCTGCGCGGGTGTGACGGCATTGTGTGCTACAACGACCAGATTGCGTATGGGGTGATTGACCTCTTACAGAAGCACAATGTGCGCGTGCCCGAGGATGTGCTCGTCATCGGGTTTGACGATTCGAGCATTTCGGAATACTCGCCGGTGAAGATTACCTCTTTTGTGCACCCGAAGGTGGAGATGGGCAGAGCCGCGGCGAATAAGCTCATCCACATGCTGCGCAGCAGCGACCCGGAGCAGCCGCTTGTGCTCGATATGCCGCTGCACGAGAAAGAATCGACAAGACGATAAATTTTGATATAAAACAGTTTGAAAGGAACGAATGAATATGAAGATTGAGAAATTATCCCCGGCATTTAAGGACTATCTGTGGGGCGGCACAAAGCTGCGCGACGTTTACGGCAAAAAGTGCGATTATGAAAAGGTTGCGGAGAGCTGGGAGCTTTCTACGCACCCGGCGGGCCAGAGCGTGATAGACGGCGGTGAATACGACGGGCTGAAATTCGGCGAGTATTTGGAAAAAGTCGGTGCGAAGGCGCTCGGTGTGAACGGTGCGAAGTTTAAGGAGTTCCCGGTGCTTATCAAGTTCATCGATGCGAAGCAGCCGCTTTCCGTGCAGGTGCACCCGAGCGACGAATATGCGCTGCGCGTGGAGGGCGAATACGGCAAGACCGAGATGTGGTACGTTGTGGACTGCGAGCCGGGCGCTTCGCTGTACTTCGGTGTGAACCGTGCGCTGACGAAAGAGGAATTCAAAAAGCGCATTGAAGACAACACGCTGACGGATGTACTCTACAAGGCCGACGTGAAGAAGGGCGACGTGTTCTTCATTCAGTCCGGTACGATCCACGCAATCGGCGCGGGAATTCTCATTTGCGAAATTCAGCAGAATTCCAACACGACATACCGCGTGTACGACTACGGCCGCCGCGGTGCGGACGGCAAGCTGCGTGAACTGCATATTGATAAGGCCATTGACGTTTCCAAGCTGACCCCGAGCGACACGTCCGACAAGCAGGGCAAGCCGGAGGAGATTCCCGGAGGCACAAAGTGTGCGCTGGCTTCCTGCCCGTACTTTACGACGGAGAAATATGTTGTGGACGGCGAAGTCGAAATGGATGTGACGGGCGATTCGTTTGCGTCGCTTGTTGTGACGGAAGGCAGCGGCAAGGTTGTCGGCAGCGAGAACGAAGTGGAGTTCAAGCCGGCGGACAGCCTGTTTGTACCGGCCGGCAGCGGCAAAATTAAGATTAATGGCCACTGCACGGTGGTGAAGACGACGGTTTAAAAGGGGAAACGCTATGAAGATGGAGTTTGTAGACGAAGCTGAACTGCAGAAAGCTGCGGAAGAGCCGGAGGACGAGGTGCGCGGGCGCATTGTGCTGGTCGGCGAGCCGATGGGGCTTTTCATTGCGGAGGAGCTCGGCGAGCTGGAGGATGTGACACACTTTTCGGCGGCCGTGGCCGGTGCGGAATATAACGTGGCGGTGGGACTTTCCCGCCTTGACCATGAAGCGCTGTACTGCACGCGCCTCGGCGACGACCCGGTGGGCAAACGCATTTTAAAGAGCATGAAAGGCAACCACGTTTCCGACGCGCTTGTGACCGTGACGGACACGGCTTCGACCGGGTTTATGATGAAAGGCAGGACCGAGGCGGGCGACCCGAAGATCGCGTATTTCCGGCGAAACAGCGCGGCTTCGCAGATCTCGACGCATGACATCGATAAGCTCGACTTATACGGATGTGATTTTCTGCACGTGACGGGTATTTTTCCGGCGGTGTCGAAGTCGGCATTGGACGCGGTGAAACGATTGATGAGCCGCGCGAAGGCGCTGGATATGTTTATTTCGTTTGACCCGAACCTGCGCCCGCAGCTTTGGAAGGACGAAAAAGAGATGGTGCGCACGCTGAACAGCCTCGCACAGGAAGCAGACCTCGTTTTGCCGGGCCTTAGTGAGGGCAAAATTCTCACAAAGCGTGACACGCCGGAGGGCATTGCGGAGTTTTACCACGAGCGCGGCGTAGACAGCGTGATTGTGAAGCTGGGCGACAAGGGCGCGTACTGGTCCACGGGCGGCGAGCACGGCACGGTGCCGGCATTCCCGGTGAAAAGAATCGTGGACACGGTTGGCGCGGGCGACGGCTTTGCGGCGGGCGTCATCTCCGCTGTGGCGGAGGGCATGTCCTTGCAGGAGGCTGCGACGCGCGGCACGGTAATCGGCTCGATACAGATTACGCACCGGGGTGACAATGAGGGTCTGCCGACGCGTGCGGAGCTTGAGACCATCACAAAAGCGGGCATTGTGTAAATTCTAATAATAGCGGTGCCGCGCAGGAAATGAGGGTTTGTTCTGCGCGGCATTGTGCTATTTGGGGAGTGAGAAAAATGGGCAGAAAAGAAACGGTGGAGCTGACAAACATGTGCATGGTGGAGGACGGCAAGGGCAACGTACTCGTGCAGAACCGTCTTGACCCGAACTGGTCGGGTATCGTTTACCCGGGCGGGCACGTGGAAGCGGGGGAATCCATCACGGCATCGGTCATTCGCGAAATCCGTGAAGAGACCGGGCTGACGATCGAAAACCCGACGCTGTGCGGTGTGAAGCAGTTCTGGCTTGATAACGGCGTGCGGTACATTGTGTTTTTGTTCCGCGCGGATAAATTTACGGGCGAGCTGCACGGCTCCGAAGAAGGCGATGCGTTCTGGCTGCCGCGGGAAGAGCTTTTCGAGCACCAGACGGTGGAAAGCTTTGAGGGCTTAGTGCACGTTTTTGAGACGCCGGAATGCAGTGAAGTTTATTATAAAGACGGCGAAACGCATTTTGCATGATTTGAAATTTGAATTCGGGAGGAAAATTTTATGACACCGCATAACGAAGCAAAAAAGGGTGATATTGCAAAGGTGGTTTTGATGCCGGGCGACCCGCTCAGGGCGAAATTCATTGCGGAGACGTTTTTGGAAAATGCCGTGTGCTTTAATACGGTGCGCGGAATGCTAGGCTATACGGGCTTGTATAACGGCAAGCGTGTTTCCGTAATGGGCAGCGGCATGGGTATGCCTTCTATGGGCATATACAGCTACGAGCTGTATCATTGCTACGATGTGGAAGCGATCATTCGTATCGGTACGGCGGGCGGCATTGCGGACGGCGTGGAGCTGCGCGATTTAGTATTGGCGATGGGCGCGTGCACAGACTCGAACTTTGCGCACCAGTACCGTTTGCCGGGCACATTTGCGCCGACGGCGAGCTTTGAACTGCTTGAAAAAGCGGTGCAGACGGCGCGGGAGAAGAACTTACGTTATCGCGTCGGCAACGTGGTGACGAGCGATATTTTCTACGGCGACTGTGAAAATGAGACCGCCGAATGGAAAAAAATGGGCGTTCTGGCCGTGGAAATGGAGACGGCGGCGCTGTATATGACGGCGGCGCGCGCGGGCAAGCAGGCGCTTTCCATCACGACGGTATCCGACTTGCCGCTGAAGGGGGAATCGACCTCGAGCGAAGAGAGACAGAAGACGTTCACGCAGATGATGGAGGTAGCGCTGACGGTTGCCTCTGAGGCGGTGGACGGACATGACAAATGAGGTCATAAAAAAGCTTTCGGAAGCGGCGCTTGATGTGCGGAAAAAAGCGTACTGCCCGTACTCCGGCTTTGCGGTGGGCGCGGCGCTGCTTGCGAAAAGCGGTGAAATATACACGGGCGTGAACATTGAAAACGCTGCGTTTACGCCGACGAACTGTGCGGAGCGCACGGCGTTTTTTACGGCGGTTGCAAAGGGCGAGCGAGATTTCGTCGCTGTTGCAATCGCGGGCGGCAAGGCGGGCGAGGAGCCTGAAGATTTCTGCGCGCCGTGCGGCGTGTGCAGGCAGGTGATGCAGGAATTTTGCGGGGACGCGTTTGTGATCGTTCTTGCAAAGCCCGGTGAAGAAAAGGTTTACACATTAAAGGATTTGCTGCCGCAGAGCTTTTCGCCGAGAGACGTTCTGGGCGAAAAAGCGAAGCGGTAAAAAAAGGCGGTGATTTTTGTGCTGCATATTTTGGACATTATCCGCAAAAAGCGGGACGGCGGGACGCTGACAAAGGACGAGATTGAATATTTTGTGCGCGGGTGCACAGACGGGAGTATCCCGGACTATCAGCTTTCGGCGCTTTTGATGGCGATTTATTTAAACGGCATGACGCACGAGGAGACGGCGGAGCTGACCTTGGCGATGGCGCATTCCGGCGACATGGCCGACCTTTCCGCGATACACGGCGTGACGGTGGATAAGCATTCCACGGGCGGCGTGGGTGACAAGACGAGCATGGTTATTGTGCCTGTTTGCGCGGCGTGCGGGGTGAAGATTGCCAAGATGAGCGGCCGCGGGCTTGGACACACGGGCGGCACGGCGGATAAGCTGGAGAGCATTCCCGGTATGCGGATCGATCTTTCTCCGAAGGAATTTACAGCGCAGATCAATAAGATCGGGTGCGCGATGATCGGACAGACGGGCGAACTGTGCCCGGCGGATAAGAAGCTTTACGCGCTGCGCGACGTGACCGGGACGGTGGAGAGCGTGCCGCTCATCGCTTCGAGTATCATGAGCAAGAAGATCGCCTCCGGCGCAGAGCGGATTTTGCTGGACGTGAAGACGGGCAGCGGCGCATTTATGAAGACAACGGAGGACGCGATTACGCTCGCCGAGGAAATGGTGGAGATCGCGAAGCTTTCCGGCAGGCGCGCGGCGGCGCTCATCACCGATATGGACAGGCCGCTTGGGCACGCCGTGGGCAACACCTTGGAGGTGCTGGAAGTTTTGGAGACGCTGCACGGGCGCGGGCCGGAAGACCTTACGGAAGAGTGTTTGGAGCTTGCGGCAAACATGATCTGGCTCGGCGAGCAGGCGGAGAGCCTTGAACACGCGCGGAAGAAAGCGAAAACGGCACTGGAGACGGGCAAAGCGTTTGAGAAATTCTGCGAAATGGCCGAGGCGCAGGGCGCAGACGTGCGGTACTTGAGAGAACCCGAGCGGTTTGCGCTTTCGCCGGTGAAAAAAGACGTGTGCGCGCCGCGCAGCGGGTATGTGGTGCATATCAACGCGGAGCAGGTGGGCATGGCAAGCGTGCGGCTCGGCGCCGGACGCGAGAAGGCCGACGATATGCTCGACTACGGCGCGGGCATCGTGCTGAAAAAGACGGTGGGCGACGCGGTACAAAAAGGCGAGGTGATCGCCGAGCTGTACGGTGCGAGCGCAGAAAAGTGCTGCGACGCGGAAAGCGTGCTGCACGGGGCGTTCCGCTACGGCGACGAGAAAACAGAAGAATGTTCACTTGTACTGGCAAGGGTAGAGTAAAATAAAAAACCGCACCTGAAAAGGTACGGTTTCTGTGCGTTCGGTTTTAACGTTTGCGATTAAAATCAGCCGCGCTCGGGGCCGGTGACGGGCTCGTCGTAATCAACGCCGAAGGTCTCGACGGTGACTTTCGTCATGACCTGATCTTCGCGCGGGCGGTCGGACCAATCGCGCGGGGAGGAAACGATGGCCTGTGCGACATCGATGCCCTCGGTGACCTTGCCGAATGCGGCATACTGGCCGTCGAGATGCGGAGCGTCATCGACCATGATGAAGAACTGGCTGCCTGCGCTGTTCGGGCGCTGGCTTCTTGCCATGGAGAGTACGCCGGTAGTGTGCTTCAGATCGTTCTTGAAGCCGTTCATAGCGAACTCACCTTTGATGCCGTAGCCGGGGCCGCCCATGCCGGTGCCTTCCGGGTCGCCGCCCTGGATCATGAAGCCGGGGATGACGCGGTGGAAGATGGTGCCGTCATAAAAGCCCTTCTGAATGAGGGAAATAAAGTTGTTGACCGTGTTCGGCGCAATCTCGGGGTAAAGCTCCGCCTTGATGGTGCCGCGGGTGGTCTCGAAAGTAACAATAGGATTCTGCATACCGAATAACTCCTTTCATAGAGGCCTTTCGGGAAGAAAGACCGTTCGTAAAATTCAGTATACCATATTTAATTTGAAATTGGAAGTGATTTTGCTTTGAAGTTGATTTCTTGGAACGTAAACGGGTTGCGCGCCTGCATGACAAAGGGCTTTAATGACTTTTTAGCGGCGGAAAACCCCGATGTTATCTGCTTGCAGGAAACGAAAATGCAGCGCGAGCAGGCGGATTTTGATTTTGCGGGGTACACGGAATTCTGGAACTCTGCCGAGAAAAAAGGGTATGCCGGCACGGCGATCTTTACAAAAACAGAGCCGCTTAATGTGACGTATGGCATCGGCGACGAACAGTTTGACTGCGAGGGGCGCGTGATTTGCGCGGAATTCCCGGAGTTTTACCTTGTGACCGTGTACACGCCGAACGCTCAAAAAGAGCTTGTGCGCATTGATTTTCGTATGGCGTTTGAGGATAAGTTCCGCGCGTATCTCGAAAGGCTGCACGAAACGAAGCCGGTTATTGTGTGCGGCGACATGAATGTGGCACACAGGCGCATCGACATCAAAAACGCAAAGCCGAACATCGGCAGCGCGGGATTTTCGTACGAAGAAAGAGGGAAGTTTTCCGAACTGCTCGCGGCGGGTTTTGTGGATTCGTTCCGCGAATTGTATCCCGATGCAAAGGACGCGTATTCCTGGTGGTCGTATATGGGCAAGGCAAGAGAAAAGAACGTCGGCTGGCGCATTGACTATTTCCTCATCACGGAGGAGCTGAAAAAGAATTTGGCGGACAGCAAGATCCTCTCCGACGTGATGGGCAGCGACCATTGCCCGGTGGAGCTCATTTTGAATTTTAGCGAGGAAAACGCATGATTTTTAAGGAGAAAAAGACACCGACGCTTTTGATGATGCCTTTGGCGAACGGCTGGCGCGCGGTGCACAAGAAATATAAAAACGAATACGGCACGGTGATCTGCACCGAAAAGGGTGATACGGTGGAAGTCGTGACGGACTTCGGTGAATTTTCCACCGAGCGTACGGAAGCGGTGGAAAGCGCTGCGGCGATGATTTTTGAAAACAGCGGCGTGAAAGAGATTACGGTGGACGGAGAGAAGCTTACCCGCGAAGCGTGGCAGGAAAAAGAAGATGCGCGCCTAAATGCGCTGCACAGGACGCGGGAGGATTACAAAAATGTGCTTGGAAAGCCCGTGCACTGCGTGACGGACAGGCCGCTTGGCTCTGCGCACCCGCGCTATCCGGAGATGATCTACCCCGTGAACTACGGCTATGTGCCGGGCGTGATGGCGGGGGATAACGCCGAGCAGGACGTGTACATTTTGGGCCCAACGGAGCCGCTTAAAACCTTTGACGGCGTGGTGATCGCGGTGGTGCATCGCTTTAACGACGTGGAAGACAAGTGGGTGGCGGCGGAAAAGACCGGCGTTTACACGGCGGAGGAAATCCTGAAAATTCTCGATTTTCAGGAAAAATACTACGAAAGCGAGCTGATCCTCTAAATGACCGAGGAACTCATGCGCAGGCTACGGGTCATCACGCCGGAGGAACAGCGCATTTTGGACGGCGGCGCGGTGGACAAGGCGGCCTACACGGCGCGGGCGGTGTTTACGGTGGACAGCGAGAAGCTTTTGGAGCGCGGGCGGCTCATCTCCGTGCGCGCGCACACGCGGTTTGCACCATTCCCCAGACACGCGCACAGCTATATTGAAATCATGTACATGTGCTCCGGCAAGACGGTGCACCGCATCAACGGCGGCGAGCCCATCACCGTACATGCGGGCGAGCTGCTGTTTTTGGGGCGCGGCGCTTCGCATGAGATAGAATGTGCGGAATATGAGGACATTGCGGTGAATTTCATTGTGCTGCCGCAGTTCTTTGATACGGCGTTGGAGCGCATCGGCGCGGACAACGCGCTTGGGCGGTTCATCGCGAACAGCATCAGCCGCGCGGGGGGCTCGGATTTTTTACTGTTTAGAGTTGCGGATGTGCTGCCGGTGCAGAATCTCGTTGAAAACCTCGTTTGGACGCTTGTGAACGACACGAAAAACCGCAGACGCATTACGCAGAACACGATGGCGCTGCTGTTTTTGGAGCTTTTGAACTGCACGGATAAGCTGGCGGCGAGCGAAAACGAGGGCGATCACAGCGCACTTGTGATGACGGCGCTGCGGGAGATTGAAGAAAATTACCGCACGGCGAGCTTGACGGACATTGCGGAAAAGTACGGTGTGACGATTTCGTACCTCAGCGCGGCGGTACACAGTACGACGGGGTTCACGTTTAAATCGCTTCTGCGGCGCAAGCGAATGGAGAAAGCGGCGGTGCTGCTTTCCGGCACGAAGCTTTCCGTGAGCGATATTATCATGGCGGTGGGGTATGAGAACACGAGCTATTTTTACAGGGCGTTTTCGGAAATGTACGGCGTGACACCAAGGGAGTATCGGTTGAGGCAGAGAGGTTAGTACGCATAAAATAACGCCGCACGCTCGATGAGGAAAACGAGGGTGCGGCGTTGCTTTATTTCTAAGAACTTACGCCTTTGAAAAGGCGGGCGAAACTTTTAACTACGCTTTTCGGAAGCTCGGTTTACTTCACGAATCTCAAAACATTCCACGAGGTTTTCGTGAGGTTCGCTTTATAGAAATTGCCGTCTTTTTCGGTTCTGTCCGTATGGCGCTTCGGGGTGACGGCGCTGTGCTCGGCGGTGTTGACGGCCTTCATATCCGGGTTTTCAAGGACGATGTGCTCTGCGAGGCGGTAATCGCCGAAGGAGCGCAGGTCGAGGTCGAGGACGATGTCATCCGTCAGGCTGCGATTGACGGCGAAGACGGTAACTTCGTCCTTTTCGTCGTTCCACACGGCGATGGACTCGACGTCGGTGACATCGGTGAAATCGATGGTATCGTGCTTTGTGGAGGTGAGCACCGGCTGGAGCGCAATGCCGCGGCCGTATTTGGAGGCGTGGAGCAGCGGATAATAAATCGTCTGGCACCATGCGGGGCCGTTTTCTTCGGTCATAATGGGTGCGATGACGTTGACGAGCTGTGCCATGCACGCCATTTTTACGCGGTCGGAGTGCTTCATCAGCGTGATGAGCATGAGGCCGACGAGCAGGGCGTCTTCAAAATCGTAGTGGTCTTCGAGCAGGTGCGGCGCGATCTGCCACGGGCGGTTCTTCATGGTGTCGGCATCGGTGGCATCGGCGTGGAACCAGACGTTCCATTCGTCGAAGCTGAGGTTGATGTTTTTCTTTGCGCGCTTCTTCGCTTTGACGAAATCGCACGTGGCGATGACGGTTCGGATGAAGTGATCCATGTCGTCGCTCTGGGCGAGGAAGTTTGCGGTATCGTTGAAGCGGTTGCCGTAGTACTGGTGCAGGGAGATGTAATCGACGCTGTCATACGCCCAAGAGAGCGCGGTGTTTTCCCACTCCGGGAATGTGGGCATGCCCGTGCTGGAGCTGCCGCAGAGCACGAGCTCGATGGACGGGTCAATCTGCTTCATGGCTTTGGCGGTCTCATCGGCAAGGTGGCCGTATTCGTCGGCGGTCTTGTGACCGGTTTGCCACGGGCCGTCCATTTCGTTGCCGAGGCACCAGACCTTGATGTTGTGCGGGTCTTTGACGCCGTGCTTGACGCGCAGGTCGCTGTATTTGGTGCCGGACGGGTGGTTGCAGTATTCGAGCAGGTTGCACGCTGCTTCAATGCCGCGTGTGCCGAGGTTGACGGCCTGCATGATCTGCGTGTCGGCTTTTTTCGCCCACTTTGCGAACTCGTTGATGCCGATATAGTTCGGTTCTGTGCTGCGCCATGCAAGCTCAAGGCGCTTCGGGCGGTCTTCTACGGGGCCTACGCTGTCTTCCCAGTAGAAATTGGAGACGAAGTTGCCGCCGGGGTAACGGACGATCGGCACTTGCAGCTCGCGCACGAGGTCGAGTACGTCGCGGCGGAAGCCGTCTTCATCGGCAGTGGGGTGGCCCGGCTGCCAGATGCCGCCGTATACTGCACGGCCGAGGTGCTCGATGAATGAGCCGTAGATGCGCTTATCGATTTTAGAAATTTGGAAATCCTTTTCAATGGTGAGTTTTGCCTGTTTTGCCATAGACCTGATCTCTCCTCAGAAGTTGTATGTACAATTTATGTGTTCATTTTAGCTTGAAAGCCTTGGATTGTCAACCTATTTCGGCGGAATTCTTTTGCTGTGTGCCGAAAAGTGAAGCGCGGATTTGTGCAGTTTGGCGGGAGAAAATTTTGTGCGGCAGAAAAGTTAAAATAAAGATAGTTTTAAGTGAAAACAACGTCCTTATTTTTGGACACGGTTCCTGCTATACTATTGCTGTAAACGAAAAAACGGAGGGCTTATATGAAAACGTATTTGGCGGTGGACATTGGGGCTTCAAGCGGGCGGCACATTTTGGGGTGGCTCGAGGACGGAAAACTGAAGCTGAAAGAAATCTACCGTTTTAAAAACGGGGCGGAAGACCAAAACGGCCATTTGTGCTGGGACATTGACCGCCTTGAAAGCGAAGTGATCAACGGCATTGCGGCGTGTGAGACCGCGCCCGAGAGCGTGGCGGTGGACACGTGGGCAGTGGATTATGTTTTGCTCGGTAAAAACGGAGAACGCATCTGCCCGGCGGTGGCGTACCGCGACAGCCGCACGGAGACGGTGCCGGACGAGCTGGAAAAAACGGTGCCGTTTGCGTGGCTGTACGGAAGAACGGGCATTCAGATGCAGAAGTTCAACACGGTGTATCAGCTGGCGGCGCAGAAAAAAGAAATGCCGGATGTATTTGAAAAGGCCGAAAAGCTTTTGATGATCCCGGATTATCTGGCATACAGGCTTTCGGGCGTGGCCGTGAACGAATACACAAATGCGAGCACGACGGCGATGGTCTCGGCAGAACATAAGACATGGGACAAGGAGATCATAGCGCGGGTGGGTTTGCCGGAGAAAATCTTCGGCGCGCTGCACAAGCCGGGTGAAGCGCTCGGCGGGCTGACAGAGCGCGTGAAGGAGAAGGTCGGTTTTGATTTGACGGTGCGGCTTGCGGCTTCGCACGACACGGCTTCTGCGTTTTTGGCGGTGCCGGCGAAGGATGAGAATGCGGTGTTCCTTTCGAGCGGCACGTGGAGCCTCATTGGCGTGGAGCTGAAAGCGCCGGTGACGAACGACGAGAGCCGTGCGCAGAATTTTACGAACGAGGGCGG
>OLFY01002189.1_pt1 | contig 20486 bp, 12 predicted proteins | sample 1605611 | NCBI WGS metagenome assembly OLFY01 (sample SAMEA3888923, study PRJEB22519) | human gut metagenome | biome: human gut; feature: human-associated habitat; material: faeces | place: Denmark | collected 2011
TTACGCCGCCCTCCAGGGTGGGGTACTCCGTCTCCGCAGCGGATGCGGGCAGCGCCAGGCTGAGCATCAGCACCAGGGACAGGAGCAGGGACAATGTCTTCTTCATACGCATTCCTCCCAAATTCTCGTCGGTCCTGTTGCGGGACCTTCTGTTTCGTATCATAGCACAGGCGCTTCCGCTTTTCCAGAGGGTTCCCTCCTTTTCACGCATTTTTTCAGGTCTTCCCGGAGCTGGCATCCGCTCTTGCGGTCCGCTTTCGGGTTAGATATAATAGAGGGGTATTTCATGGAACCTGGGAGGCACGACTATGGACTTCACGGAACTCCGCCATTTGGCGGAGCAGATCGAGACAGAGTGCGGCAAGGCCATCATCGGCAAGGGTGAGCAGATCCGCCTGGTACTCACCAGCCTGTTTGCCGGCGGGCACGTGCTGATTGACGATATCCCCGGCGTGGGCAAGACCACGCTGGTGAAGGCCCTCTCCGCGGTGCTGGGCTGCGGCATGGTGCGGGTGCAGTTCACCCCGGATCTGCTGCCCTCAGACATCGTGGGCATGAACATTTACAGCCAGAAAACCGGGGAGATGGTCTTCACCCCCGGCCCCATCATGACCAACATCCTGCTGGCGGACGAGATCAACCGGGCCATCCCCCGTACCCAGTCCGCCCTGCTGGAGGCCATGGAGGAACGGCAGGTGTCCGTAGACGGCGTCACCTATCCCCTGGCCCCACCCTTCATGGTCCTGGCCACCCAGAACCCCGTGGAGACGGAGACCACCTTCGCCCTGCCCGCTGCCCAGCTGGACCGCTTCCTCTTCAAGCTCTCCATGGGCTACCCCACCCCCAGGGAGGAGGCCGCCATGCTCCGAACCGTGGGAGATGGAGCCGCCTTTGCGGACCTCCGCCCCCTGCTCTCCCCGGAGGAAGTCAATCGGTTCACCCGGGAGATCCGGCAGGTCCGCCTGTCCGATCCGGTGGTGGCGTACATCGTGGAGCTGGTCCAGGCCACCCGGGAGCAGCCGGAGCTGGCCTGCGGCGCCAGCCCCCGGGTGTCCCGGGACCTGTTCCGGGCCTCCAAAGCCTATGCCGCCCTCTCCGGCCGGGACTATGTCACCCCGGACGATGTGAAGTATCTGGCCCGCTACGTCCTGCCCCACCGGGTACTGCTGTCCCATCAGGCGGCGCTCTCCGGCCTGGAGGCGGCCGGCGTGGTGGAGACCGTACTGGCCCAGGTGCCCTGCCGGGAGACCGGGGAGGTCCTTGCCCATGGCCAGAACGCCTGAGTCCGCTGCAGTGGACTTCGCCGAGTCCAGCCTGTTCACGGGGCGCTTCTCCATCCTGGCCCTGGCAGCCTGCGGAGTGGGCTTCGGCCTGAGCGGGCGGCTGCCCGCCGCCATCTTCTCTCTGGCGGCCGCCGCCGTGGCCGCCGCCCAGGGGGCCGCTGTTATAGCCCTTGACCGGAAGCCCGGTATATTCCGTAATCATGCGGGCGGTTGTGCCGGTTCCGCATAAGAAATGTTTTTTGAGGATCTCTTTGTTCGCCTCACACCAGTCGATGAGTTCACGTTTTTTATTGTCGTGTGCGATGAGTGCAATATTTTTTTGTTTTCGAATTGTCATTGTTAAAAAATCCATAGAATCATCCTCCTTTGCCATGATTTTTGCATAGCATTTGGATATTGTCAAGAAAATACAAAACATTTCACAAAAAAATACGAATGTTTTTCGTGAGTACATAGAAAGAGGTGTGTTTTTCTGCGTACAGGAATTGCAAGAAACATAGAAAACATGCTATACTACGAGAATAGTGGAACAGGAGGAACGAAAAAGATATATGTCTGCTGAAAATACAACAAACACAGGGGCACAAGAGGCGGAGAACGCAGAGAAGTACGCGGTCGAAGTGAAAAATGTGACCAAGATATACAGGCTGTATGATAAACCGATCGACCGGCTGAAAGAATCGCTGAGCGTCAGCCATAAAGAATACCACAAGGATTTCTACGCGTTGAGCGATCTTTCCTTTACGGTTGAAAAAGGTCAGACGGTCGGAATCATCGGTACGAATGGTTCGGGTAAATCGACGATCCTTAAGATCATTACCGGCGTTCTCACGCCGACGACCGGCGAGGTGACGGTGCGCGGCAAAATTTCGGCGCTGCTGGAGCTGGGAGCCGGATTTAACCAGGACTACACCGGTATCGAAAATATCTATATGAACGGTACGATGATGGGATATACCAAAAAAGAGATGGATGCAAAGCTGCCGGAGATTCTCGATTTTGCCGAGATTGGCGATTTCGTCTATCAGCCGGTCAAGACGTACTCGAGCGGTATGTTCGTGCGTCTGGCATTTGCGCTTGCGATCAACGTCGAGCCGGAGATCCTGATCGTTGATGAGGCGCTCTCGGTCGGGGATGTCTTTTTCCAGTCCAAGTGCTACCGCCGCATGGAGGAGATCCGCAAAAACGGCACGACGATCATCATGGTAACCCACGATATGGGAAGTATCATCAAATACTGCGATAAGGTAGTGCTGCTCAATAAGGGAGAATTTATCGCACAGGGTTCGGCGGGCAAGATGGTCGATCTCTACAAAAAGATTCTGGCAGGACAGATGGACGCGCTGCGCGCCGAGCTGGAAGTGATGAACGATTTTTCCGGGGACAAGGTAGTAAAAGCGGAGAAATCAGGAGCCGCAAGTGCGGAGAATGGTGCATCTGGAAATGAGGATGGAAATAACGATGCCGGAGATGAAAACGGCTCCGGGGCAGTGGATGGCACCGCAGAAAATGGAGTTGGTTCAGCATCGGACGGCACCGGAAATCCGGCTGGTTTGAACGGAGAAACGGCGAAAAAGCCGGGCTTGATGCGCGACAAGCTGACGATCAACGCAAACCGCGAGGAGTACGGCGACGGCAGGGCGCAGATCTTCGATTTGGGACTGGTGGACGCGCGCGGCAATATTACTAACTTGCTCTTAAAAGGCGAAGAGTTTACCATCCGCGAGCGCATCCGTTTCAATGCACCGATTCAGGCACCGATCTTTACTTATACGATCAAGGATAAGAAGGGAACCGATCTGACCGGCACGAACACCCTGTTTGAGGGAACGGATGTCCATCCGGTCAAGGAGGGCGATATTTACGATGTCGCGTTTACGCAGAAGATGACCCTGCAGGGCGGCGAATACCTGCTGTCCATGAGCTGTACCGGATTTGAGGGCGGCGAGCATGTGGTGTACCACCGTCTCTACGATGTGGCCAATATTACCGTTATTTCCAATAAGAATACGGTCGGTGTCTACGACATGGAGCCGGATGTAGCAGTCAGGTTATCGCCAGCCGGGGAGGCGGCGAAGCAGGCGGAGTCGCTTAGTGCGGACGAGGCGGCACAGGAAGATCTGCAGGTATGATAAAAGGAGATTAAGATGAAAAAAATCAATCAGGAGCTGATCGCTCTGTTTGATAAATACGGCAGTGACCGGCGCCGGGCGCTGCGGGAAAATAAGAAGCTTTCCTATCTGTACGCACTGGCAGATCTGCGGGAAAACCTGTTGGACTGGTACCAATTTGACCCGGAACAGCAGGCGCTGCAGATCGGGGCGGACGCGGGCGCGCTGACAGGGCTGCTTGCCAGACGTTTATCATCGGTAACGGTGCTGGATGTTTCCGAAGAAAATCTGGAGGTAGTACGCCGTCGTTTCAAGACAGAGCCGGAGCTGGCGGCGAAGATCCGCTATGTCTGTGCGGATGTGGAGACGTATGCGAGGGAAGCGGAAAAGTGCGGCGGGACATATGGATATGTAGTGCTGATCGGGGATTTGACGGCGGCAGATAGGGCTGGACGCGCGGCGCAGATGACAGCCGCAAAACAGCTTCTTTCTGCTCATGGAACCTTGATTGCGGCGGCTTCCAACTGGTTTGGCGTGAAATACATGGCAGGCGCAGAGCGGGAGACGGGCGCACTTTCCTGGAATGAAATGAAGCAGCTGCTTCCGGGCGGGAAATTTTACTATCCGATGCCGGATTACCGGACGGCGGGAGAGATTTTTTCAGATGCCTATCTGCCGAAAAAAGGCGATCTGACCGGTGTGTTACCGGTCTATGACTGTCCGCAGTATATGCTGATGGATATGGGGGCGGCGCTCGATGCAGCCTGCGAGGACGGACGGTTCCCGGAATTTGCGAATGCATTTCTAGTTTTTTGGCAGAGACAGGCTGCGCCGGAAGCTGAGAATGCTTCACAGGACGTTATCTATGTGAAATACAACCGCACCCGCGAAGACTGCTTCCAGATCCGGACAGAGATCCGTGAAAAGAATGGAACCCGCGAGGTCTGGAAGACGGCGCTCTATCCGGAGGGAAAGGCACACATCCAGTCCTTCGAAGAAAAATATCAGGTGCTTGACCGTCAGAATCCGTCCCTGAAACTGGCAAAACCGGAGCTTCAGGACGAGGGAATGACAGCGGTCTTTCCGTATTTAGAGGGAAAAACGCGGGCGGAACTTCTGGGAGAAATTCTGACTGCCCAGGGCGCGGATGCGGAGGTTTCCGCGATCCGGGCTGCGATGGATGAGATCTACAACATCCGCCCGGAGGAACGCAAACCATTTGCGGTGACACCGGAATTTATCAAGGTATTTAATGCGCTGGGCGAGCTGGATCCCTATCGGGATAAAGAGACAGAAAATGGCGGCGGATGGGCTTCTTTAGGGGCAGTTCTTGCGGACGAGAGCTACAGCGCCTCCAACATTGACGCCCTTTTTGAAAATATGCTGGTGACGGCGGACGGAACCTATGCGATCGACTATGAGTGGGTCTTCTTATTCCCGGTTCCGGCTGGCTTTGTGAAATACAGGACACTGGTTTATTTCTACCGCCGTTATAAGAGTCTGTTGGGCGGTCAGGCCGAGAGGGAATTTATCGGACAGTTCCCGGAGTATGTGAAGGCGGATGAGAAGCTGCTTTCGCTTTACGAGGCGATGGAACGCGGCTTCCAGGAGTACGTACACGGGGAAAACCAGCGCACCTACCAGGAAGATTACATGGTAAAGACGAAGACATTAGCCGATCTTTCCCATGTGGACGGAGAACTTGCAAGGGCAAACGAACGTCTGGATGCGCTCCGGGCAGAAAATTCGGAAAAAGATACGGCACTCCGCAAAGTGCAGGAGGTACAGCGCCTGACGAATAACCACGTGGCGAATCTGGACGTTATCATTTCTGATCTGCGCCATGAAAATGCAGAGCTTGGCAAGACGCTGACCTACTTAAATGGTCATGAGGCGGTCATTTTCAAGGTGCGCCGCAAGCTCGGACAGGCATTTAACCGGTGCTATCCAAAGGGCACGGTACGCCGCAAGAAGCTCGGCTACTGGAAACGGACGATTCTCCATCCGGGCAAAATGATGAAGATGTACACGACCGGGGAAGGAAAGAACCTTATCAAAGGTGATTTTGAGATCGGTGAGGAGTACCTGACCTACGGAAAAATCCACCTTCCGAAGGAAGAAAATCCGACGGTTTCCATCGTGATTCCGGTATACAACCAGATTCACTATACCTATCTATGCCTGCAGTCGATTCTGGAGCATACGAAGGACGTGAGCTACGAGGTTATCATCGCAGACGATGTTTCGACCGACGCCACCGAGCATCTGGCGGAGTTTGCCGATAACCTGGTAATCTGCCGTAACCAGACGAATCAGGGCTTCTTGCGCAACTGCAACCAGGCGGCGAAGGCGGCGCGCGGCAAATACGTGATGTTTTTAAACAACGATACCCAGGTAACAGAAGGCTGGCTAAGCTCCCTGGTAAATCTCATTGAATCTGACTCCACCATCGGTATGGTAGGGTCTAAGCTGGTATATCCGGATGGACGTTTACAGGAGGCAGGCGGCATCATCTGGAGCGATGGTTCCGGCTGGAATTACGGCCGCCTCGACGATCCGGACAAGGCAGAATATAACTACGTCAAGGATGTAGACTATATTTCCGGCGCAGCGATCCTTTTATCCACCGCACTCTGGAAGCAGATCGGCGGTTTCGACGAGCGGTTTGCCCCGGCGTACTGCGAAGATTCGGATCTGGCATTTGAGGTGCGGAAAGCGGGCTACCGCGTCGTTTACCAGCCAAAATCCAAGGTCATCCATTTCGAAGGCATTTCCAACGGAACGGATGTCAACGGAACCGGTCTGAAACGGTATCAGGTGGAAAACAGCGAGAAGCTCAAAGAAAAATGGAAAGAAGAGTTTAAGAACCAGTGCGTCAACAACGGCAATCCGAATCCATTCCGCGCACGCGAGCGCAGCATGGGCAAAAAGATCATTGTCGTGATCGATCACTATGTGCCGACCTTTGACAAAGACGCTGGTTCCAAGACAACGTTCCAGTACCTGAAAATGTTCCTGAAAAAGGGGTATGTTGTTAAGTTTATCGGAGATAATTACCTCCATGAGGAACCGTATACGTCTACGCTGCAGCAGATGGGAATCGAGGTCCTCTACGGACAGGAATACCTGACCGGTATCTGGGACTGGCTGGTGAAAAATGGAAAAGATATCCACGTGGCATATCTGAACCGTCCGCATATCGCGACGAAATATGTGGATTTTATCAAAGAACACACGGATATCAAGATGATTTATTACGGTCACGACCTTCATTTTATGCGTGAGTTCCGCGAGTATGAGCTGACCGGCGATGTGAAGAAGCGTCAGGAATCCGAATATTGGAAATCGATCGAGTTTTCACTCTTCCACAAAGTGGCGGTGTCTTATTATCCGTCCTACGTCGAAGAAGAGGCGATCCACGCCGTTGATGAGACGATTCCGGTCAAGGCGATCACGGCATATGTCTATGAGGAGTTTTTACAGAATCTGAACAAAGACTTCGCCAAACGGGAAGGACTCCTGTTTGTCGGCGGCTTTGCGCATCCGCCGAACGCAGACGCGGTGCTCTGGTTCGCGAAAGATGTATTCCCGAAGATCCGGGAACAGATGAAGGTCAACTTCTATATCGTAGGTTCCAAGGTGACGGATGAGATCAAAGCACTGGAACAGCCAGGAAACGGCATCATCGTCAAAGGCTTTGTAAGTGAAGAAGAACTAGCAGAACTGTACCGGAACTGCCGTATCGTGGTTGTACCGCTCCGCTACGGCGCAGGTGTTAAGGGCAAGGTGGTAGAAGCCATCTATAACGGTGCCCCCATCGTCACCACCTCCGTCGGCAGCGAGGGAATCCCGGATGTAGAAAAAGTTCTCCTCGTCAAGGATCAGCCGGACGAATTTGCCGAGACAGTCGTAGAGCTCTACAAAGACGAAAAACGCCTGGAAGACCTGGCAGAGAAAACGCAGGTTTATATCCGCGAGCATTTCAGTATTGATGCGGCTTGGGATGTGATTAAAGAAGATTTTGAATAAAAAATAGTAAAAGATAGAAAATTATATATAATAAAGAAAACGATCAGGGGAATGTGCTTCTGATCGTTTTCTTGCGTAAGGATAATTTAAAGTTATCCAAGGAAGGAAAGAGCATTCTATATTACCGATCGTTCTTCCGCAGCGCTTCCACCCGTCCATACCTCCGATACATCAAAAGTTCAAATACCACCATACAAGCCCATCCAATCGTCGTACCAATCGCGACAGCCTGAATTCCCAGCCGTCCAAACAGCGCATAACTGATCACAACGCGGATCGGAATCTGTACCAGAGTCGCGAACAGGGTGATCAGCAGGTGCCCGATTCCCCGGTAATATCCCTGAAAGGTATTGGTGATACCACTGATGAAGTAAAAACTAGCCATCGGCACCAGATAGGACATGCCCTGACGCAGCGCCTCCGTTTCATTCGGCTTCAAGAAAATGCCGAGCAGCGGGTGACGGCAGAACAGCACGACCACTGCTGTCAAAATAATATAAATTTCTGCAATCACCAGCATTTTCCGAAGCCCTTTCGGAATCCGGTCATACTCTTTCGCGCCGAGGTTCTGTGCGGAGAACGTCGTGATAGATGCCGCGAGGCTGTCGCCCGGGGCGAGCACGTAGCTGTCGATGATGGAGACGGCATTAAAAGCGGCAACTGCATCGACACCGAGCGCATTGACGCCGGACTGGACGAGCAGGCGGCCGACGTAGAGAATCGTCTGCTGGACGGCGGAAATGGAGCTGAAATCGATCGTTTTTTTGAGCATCGAGGTTTTCAGTTTCAGATCCCGGATGCCGAGCCGTAAGAGCGGCACTTTCGACCAGATATAGACAAAGAGGGCGAGCGCAGAGACCGCCTGCGAGATGATTGTAGCGATTGCCGCACCGGGAACACCGAGGCGGCAGATGCCAACCAGGAATACATCCAGAAATACATTGACAATGGTCGTCAGGATCAGGACATAGAGCGGCGCTCTGGAATCTCCGATCGCGCGCAGGGCGGCGGAGAAAATATTGTAAAAAAAGGTAAAAATAAGACCCAGCGAGATAATCTGCAAATACAAGGATGCCTGCGCCGATATCTCTTCCGGCGTCTGCGTCAGACGGATAAACAGGCGGCTTCCGGCCAGTGAGATTCCGGAGAGCACGATGGTCAAAAGCAGTCCGGAGAGTACAGAGGTCGCAAATTCATCTTTCAAATGCTGGTAATCTTTTGCTCCAAAGTAGCTTGCCATCAAAATCGATGCGCCGAGTGACAGTCCCACAATCAGAAAAGTCAGGATATTCATGATCGGACCCGCCGCGCCGACCGCCGCCAATGCTTCTTTTCCGTAAAATTGTCCGACAACCACCGAATCGACCGTATGGTAGAGCTGCTGAAATAAATTTCCAAAAACAAGCGGAACCGCGTAGGCAATCAGGTGTCCGGTTATATTTCCTTTTGTCATATCACGTGCCATATGCATTTCCTCCAAATCCCGATTTATAACTAAGATTGTAGCACGGAACAGAGTGTCTGCCAAATGAAAAAATCTGTCGAATCATGCAAAAAAATCAACAAATTGTTGCAATTTCCGCAAGGAAGCGCTGCGAATCTGATGGGAAAGTGGTAACAGCATAAAACCGTCCTATCTAGTGGAAATCACTAGGGAAATGTGGTAAGATATATAAGTTAAACTGGACTTAATAGCGGTTGACAGATTGACAACAGTAAAAATTGTATCTTTCAGTATAAAAACAGTAAAAATTGAGTTGGAAACAACAGACAGAAAGGAAGTACAGTATGCAGGCAATCATTCTGGCTGGCGGACTGGGGACGCGGCTTCGCAGTGTGGTAAGCGATCGTCCGAAACCGATGGCGCTGGTTGAAGGTAAGCCGTTTCTGGAGTATGTGCTTCAGGGGCTGAAAAAAAGCGGAATTGATGATATTATTTTTGCCGTCGGTTATAAGGGCGGCATGGTGGAAGAATATTTTGGAGACGGATCGCGGTTTGGCATCCGGGCGCGGTATGCGTATGAGGAAGAGCTGCTCGGCACGGCGGGCGCGATCAAGAATGCCGGGAAATATGTGACGGACAAGCAGTTTTTTGTCCTGAATGGCGATACATTTTATCAGATGGATTTCGGTGATTTGAGCCGGATCCAGCAGGAAAAAAATCTGGAGATGGCGCTGGTTCTGCGCGGTGTGCCGGATATTTCACGTTATGGGGCGGCGCGCCTGACCGACGGGCTGCTGACCGCTTTTAATGAGAAAAACGGCAATACTGGGGCGGGCACGATCAACGGCGGTGTGTACCTGATGAAGCGGGCGCTGCTGGACGAGATTCCGGAGGGAAAAGTTTCGCTGGAAAATGAGTGCATCCCCAGGTGGATGCAGGAGGAAAGACGTCTCGGCGGCATCGTAAATGATGGCTATTTTATTGATATCGGTGTGCCGGAGGATTATTTCCGGTTCCAGGAGGATGTAAGAAAAGGAGACATTACATGGTAATCAGAGGAAGAGCGCCGCTGCGCGTGAGCTTTGGCGGCGGCGGTACGGATGTAGAACCATTCTGTGTAGAACAGGGCGGTGCCATTATCGGAAGTACTATCAATAAATATGCATATTGTTCGATCATTCCGAGGGATGATGACCAGATCACGGTTCATTCCCTGGATTTTGATATGACAGTCAAGTACAATGCGAAGGAAAATTACGTCTGCGATGGACGGCTGGATCTTGTCACAGCAGCGCTGCGGGCGATGGATATCAAGCAGGGATGCGAGGTTTATTTACAGTGTGATGCTCCGGCTGGTTCGGGACTTGGAACCTCCTCGACCGTCATGGTAAGTCTTCTGACCGCGATGGCGCGCTGGAAAGGAATTACGCTGGATAATTATGCGATGGCGGATCTGGCTTACGGCGTGGAGCGGATCGATCTGGGGATTTCAGGCGGTTATCAGGATCAGTATGCGGCGACCTTCGGCGGCTTTAACTTTATCGAATTTCACGGACGCAACAACGTCGTGGTAAACCCGCTCCGCATCCGCCGGGATATCATTCATGAGTTACAGTATAACCTGTTGTTATGCTACACGGGCAATATCCATGTATCCGCGAATATTATCAAGGATCAGGTAAGCAACTATAAGAAACCGGACGCATTTCAGGCGATGTGCGAGGTAAAGGCGCTTTCCTATGCGATGAAGGACGAGCTTTTAAAGGGAAATCTCCACAATTTTGGCCGCCTCCTGGATTACGGCTGGGAGAGCAAGAAGCGGATGAGCAGCAAGATCACAAATCCGCAGATTGATATGCTCTATGACGAGGCGAAAAAAGCGGGCGCCCTCGGCGGAAAGCTTTTAGGTGCTGGCGGCGGCGGCTTCCTTCTTGTGTACTGCCCATACAATGTTAAACATCAGGTGGCGCGCCGTCTGGAAGCGGCAGGCGGACAGCTGATGGATTGGAATTTCGAACTGCGCGGCGCTCAGAGCTGGATCTGCGATGAGGACCGCTGGGACTACCGCGATATTCAGGTGCAGATGCCGGATAAGGAGTATACATTCCATGTGTAAAAATAGCTGTAAAGTAGTATTCCTCGACCGTGATGGCACGATGAACGTGGAGGTCAATTATCTTCACCGAAAAGAAGATTTGAAGCTGATTGACGGTACCGCAGAGGCGGTCCGTCTCCTGAACGAGGCCGGATATAAGGTGATCGTCATTACCAACCAGGCGGGCGTGGCGAGAGGTTACTATACCGAGGCGGATGTAAAAATCCTTCATGATTATATGAATGAGGTGCTGGAGCGTGACGGAGCACACGTAGATGCGTTCTACTATTGCCCGCACCACCCGGAGCATGGGATTGGACTTTATAAGAAAAAATGCCATTGTCGCAAGCCGGAGACGGGAATGTTTGAGATGGCAGAGCGAGATCTGCCGGAGGGCATTGATAAGGTGCATTCCTATATGATCGGGGACAAGCGCATCGACGCGCAGGCAGGAAAAAACTTCGGCGTGACCGGGGTCCTTGTCGGAACCGGCTATGGGGCAAAAGAACACGCGGAAGATAGGGCGGCTGGACTTATAAAAGAGGACGGAAGCTGCCCGGCGGGCGGTTATGATGCGTATGCGGAGACGCTGCTGGATGCGGTGCGCGGGATTTTAGGCGGGCGTATATAGAATGCGGCTCACAAAAAGATTCCGGGAGTACATAAACTAGAAAGAGAGGAACCATCGACATGCAGAATCAGAGACAAAACGGACGACCAGACGCAGCCGTGCGCATGGCTGGTCTTTTTCTGGTGCTGTTCTGTGTGGCGGCGGTTCTGATTCCGGCGAAAACGCTGTTTACGGGAAATGGTTTTTTTGCGGATTACATTCATTTCACGGAATCGAAACGGATGTATGTGGAGATTGCGATTCTGGCAGTCTTGATCTTTGGGGGGCTGGCGCTTTTGAAGCGCGGACGCAGCCGGATGTATTGGCTGACGGTGGTTGTGCTGGTGTTTTCCTGGATTCATGTGGTATTTCTGCCGATGGTGGTGTCGGCGATGTATCTGATTAGCCTGTTGGCGATCGGGCGGTTTTTGAGAAAACGGGTGTTTTTCAGGGGAACGGTCTGGGAGCGGCCTTATTTTTCTTTTTATATGGACTTCCTTTTTGGCGCCTCCTTTGCAATCGTTGTGTATTGCCTCCTTTCTGCCCTTGGCGTTGGAAAAATCGCCTGGATGCGCCTGAGTGTCTATGCTCTGGGTGTGGCGGCGCTGGGCTTTGATTTTTCCTCGATTTCCTGCCAGTGCATCATGGGATGGCAGACGCTTTCCTGGATGCTGGATGGCAGGGACAAGGTGTCGGTTCATGTGATTGAGGCAGGGAAACAGGCGTTACTGTTCACAGGTAGGCACTTTTGGAACCGAAAGTGCCGTAAGAAAACGTGGTGGCAGCAGGAATTTGCCGTATTTAAATGCGAAGCCACGGCAAATTCCGTTACTGGGCACGTATGCGTGAACAGTAACAAACCGGCTGGCAGCGGGGCATCGCGGGAAATACCGCGCCGGGTGCGCCGGGCATGGACGCTGGCGGCGGGCTGGTGTGTCCTGATGTTCCTGATTCAGGTGGGACGCCTGAATATCGCACTCGACTTTGATACACTCTGGTATGGTGTGCGTTCCCAGTACATTGTGGCAGGCGGAACCGGGCTGTATGAGAATCCGGGGCTGGTCGGCATGGTCTATGTGTATTCGAAGGGCTTTGAGGTGCTGACTCTGCCGCTCTGCGATCTGGCGAGTCACAGCTACCTGACGTTCTTTAACCTTTGGCTGGCAGTTCTGGGAATCGGGGCGATGGTCTGGAATGCGGTGCTGCTGACGGGCAATCGAAAGCAGGAGACAGAGAAGAAACTAACGTATCACAGCGTCTTGCCGGGAATTATGGCAGCTGTTTTGACGGTTTCGGTGCCGGGCATCATGAATATGACGCTCACAGCCAAGGCGGATTTGATTACGTGGCTGCTGCAGCTTATTATGCTGGGATGTTTCTTTCAGTATATTCATGTGTATGAAAATCATTGGATATTCCTCTCCGGGGCAGCCGGTTCCTATTTCCTGTCCCTCACGATGAAGCCGACCTCCCTGGTCTTTTCCACTGCCGTATTTGGCATGATGGGGCTGTACCTTCTGTGGTTCTGGTTTCATGAGCGCGGGGCGGCGGCTGACCTGTTTCACCATCTGGTCCGCCTGATTGGCTCCTTATGCCTGCCGTTTGGGGCATTGGTTGGTATCTGGGCGCGGACGATGAAGATCACGGGAATGCCGGTCACTTCGGTGTTTACTTCGATTTTTGCATGGTTTGGTTTTAAAATGAAATACCCATTTGCTACCTCGGAGCTGCCGCAGAATTATCAGGAGGAATCAACGCTTCATGTGCTGGCGCGGCGCATCTGGCAGATGCTGATGCAGCCGCAGGGTGAAGATATGGGGCATGTAATTCTGGCGTGGGGAACCTCGCTGATGGCGGTGCTGATTGTGATGCTGGTGCTTTATGGGATTTTCTCCAAAAAGGGAGATGAGCAGTCCCATATCTGGAACGCGGCATTGGTAATTTTCTTCCCATTTGTGATCGTCAGCCTGATCAGCCTGTCGATGCTTTACCAGATCGACGGAAATTATTTCATGCTTCTGTATTCTATGCTGATTCTGGGGGCATGCCGGGCGATGGTGTATTTTAAGAAAATCGGCTTTTATCCGCTCGCGTCGAAGTGCCTGGCGCCGTTGCTGGTATTAAATCTGATTGTCACGGCGATCAGCAGCTGGGCGTGGACGGCTGGATTTTCGGAGATTCATCTTCTGAATAAAGGGCGTGTCAACCACCGGGCGCAGGAACAGGCGCGGATGGAGGAAAAGGGAAACACGCTGATCTGGCAGGAAGTGTCGCAGGATCCGGAAAACCGGGTGATCGCATTTGGAACGCATCCGTACTGTTTGCAGTTCCCGTGCAATGTGGAGTCGTATAAGGATATTACATCGCCGTGGGGCAACGTCGAACTCGTCAACTCGCCGGAGGCGTTTGAAACCTATATGGCGTATGCGAAGACAGATTATGTCTACGCGGAAGCAGGCTATCTGGGACCGGGAAGCTGGGAGTGGAGTCTGGATCTTCTGCGGGAGCAGATCCGCAGAGGCAGCCTGACCGATCTGTTTTTTGAAAATGGAAATATGCTTGCGCGGGTATCCGACACAGCGGTGCCGGAGGAAGAAGCGCAGAACAATCTGGAAATGTTTGAGCAGGAGTATTTATTTTATGATGCAGAAGCTCAATAGACATCGAAAAACCTGACAGGAGGAAATAGAAATCATGAAGGAATACGAGTACCTAGACGAGCTGATCAGCCGCTATCCGGTTCTTGCACCGGTGAAAGCGGATATTCGCACTGCGTATGAGACGCTGAAAGAGTGCTATGAGCGCGGCGGAAAACTTCTGATTGCCGGAAATGGCGGAAGCTGTGCGGATTCGGAGCACATCGTGGGCGAGCTGATGAAGGGGTTTGTGAAGAAACGCCCAGTTTCGGAAGAGATAGAAAAGGCACTGAAAACGGTGGATCCACAGATGGGAGCGGAACTTTCCGAAAAGCTGCAGCAGGGACTTCCGGCGATCGCGCTGACCGGCCATGCGGGGCTGACCACCGCATTTATGAATGATGTGGACGGCAGCATGATTTACGCGGAACAGGTGCTTGGATATGGAAAAGAGGGGGATGTGTTCCTCGGAATCTCAACCTCGGGCAATTCAAAAAATGTCCTGTATGCAGCCGTGACGGCAAAGGCAAAGGGGCTTAAGGTTATCGGGCTTCTGGGACGCGACGGCGGGCGGATCCGTGGGTACAGCGACACTGCGATTGTCGTGCCGGAGCAGGAGACATTTAAGATTCAGGAGCTGCATCTTCCGGTGTACCATGCACTGTGCCTGATGCTGGAAGAATATTTCTTTTAAGATATATTTTGTTTCATGGAAAGGAAGTAATGATTCAGCAGGTTCATGAAGAAAACTGGATGATTACAAGGGAAAAGTATGTTATTTGGAAACAGGCCGGCAGACAAAACGGCAAAATGGAGAGTCACTACCCGCAGCTTTGTAGTGCTGCTTGCCTATACGCTTTTTATCTGGTGGCTGGAAGTGCTGGATCTTCTGGCATGGCTTTTACATGTACCACAGGGAACGGTTTTGTCGCGGGCGGCAGCGCTCGTTTTATGCGGCGCTGTCATGGCGGCAATCGGAAGATTTGAATGGGACCATGCGGGAGTGAGCCCGTTTTTTATAGCGGGAAGCTTGTTCATCCTGGCGTTCTTTTCGGTCAAGGGATTTGCCCCGGATCAGAGCTATGATACGCAGAACTATCACCTGCTGTCGCAGATCCCCGGATTTGTGGACAACCTTCATTATCATGTGATACCGGGACGGTTCCAGATGTTCGGTTTCCGGCTGGGCGACCGGATGTTTTATCCATTCAGGGCGATTTTGGGGCTTCGGATGGGGACAATGTTAAACGCACTGGCGATGCTTGTGATTTATCGGCAGGTAACGGTGTTCCTGAGCATGGAGGCAGACCGGTTGGAAAGAAAATGCAGCTGGTCGAAGCATCTTGCGCCGGTACTGGCATTTCTGATTGTCAGCCGCCTGGAGTTGATTCAGGAGAGCGGCAGCTACATGGTCGAGCTTCTGGCGCTGCCGTTTCTGCTGGAAATGGTATTTCTGCTTCTGCGCGGGCTGGATGAGGCGAAGCGGGAGCGCCAGGCGGTTTTATTCTGCCTGTTTGGTGGAATCCTGTTCTGCCTCAAGATGACGAATATCGTGTATCTGGTGCCGCTGGTGCTTTTGTATCTGTGGAAAATCCGGAAGTATCTGACACCGAAGCTGTTTCTGGGGTGTCTGGTGACGGGGGTGATTCCCGTCAGCGTGTACCTGATTTACAATGGGATAGCGATGAAAAATCCAGTTTATCCTTATTATAACAGCCTGTTTCATTCGCCGTATTTTGGGGAAACGGACTTTAAGGACCCGAGATGGGGACCCAGCAATATAAAAGAGTTTCTTTTGTGGGCATATTCGATGATACGGCATCCGGATTACCGTCTGAGTGAGATCCCGGCGAAATACAACCTGGATCTGGCGCTGATGTATCTGGGAGTGGCGGGAGCCGGGCTCTGCTGGATTTGGAAGCGGGTCAGCAGCAGGACGGGAACCCTATTTCTGCTGTATGCCGCATCCTTTATTCTCTGGGCGGCAACGACGGGACACAGCCGCTATTTTATGGGTGGAATCTTATTTGCTGGAATGCTTTGCGGGTGCCTGGTGCTCCAGGGAATGGCTTCCATTTCTCCCAGGCTGACAGGCGGCGTTGTATTTGCAATTATGTTTATAGTTGTTTACGCCGGGCGCGCTTACGATGCTTACACCTGTGTCTGGAACGGCGGGGAATGGGCGATGCGGGCGGTGAGCTGTGAGAGTATCCGCAGCAACCTGCCTTACGTATTTCACGATCATCAGCTGTTTACACCGGAAGAACGTTCCAAGATTGACCGCATTTTCCTGACCTGGTCGGATGTGGGGAGTTATGCGCGGCTTGCGGGCGAAGATGTGCCGGTCTGGAACCGGTATTCGATCGTCAATGAGCTTTCGGAGCAGAAAGACGCCTATATCGATGAAATCGAGGCGGCGATGGAGGCAGGCGAGGGCGTCTATGACATGATCCCGCAGGGACTTGAGACGTTGGAAAGCTATCTGGAATGGATGAATGAGGCGGGATGGTACGTGCATGATATGGAGTATCAGGAAACAATCCTGCAGGGCAGCCAGTCCTTTACACTGGCAGGGCTTGAGATGGCGCATGGACGCGAAAACTGCTGGTACCGCACACAGGAGATTTTCATGGATGCACAGGAACCGGAAAAAGAAGTACCAGAATGGCGCTGGGAGAATACCAGCGGCGACGATCATCCGACTATCCGGGCGGTTCTGTGTGATCCGGACTACTGGGTGCTGAAGCAGCCATTTGAAGTGAAAATCATCGCCTCGGATGGGACAAACAGCCGGACGGCTGCTGTGATCCAGGCGGGACAGAAGGAATATGAACCGGTGGAAGTACAGCTTGATCTGACAGGGCTTCAGAGAGAGATAAAATTGGAATTGGTAAGTACAGCTGAGACAAAACGGGCTGTTGTGATCAATCCGGAATGGTCCGCCAAAACGGTGGAAGAGTGAAAACGGGAGGAGAAAAATGGACAAGATAGCGGTATTAATTCCGTGTTATAATGAAGGTCAGACGATTGCCAAGGTGGTCAAGGACTACCGCGAGGCATTGCCGGAGGCAACGATCTATGTATATGACAATAATTCATCGGATCACACGGATGAGATTGCCAGGGAGGCAGGCGCGGTTGTGCGCTATGAATACCAGCAGGGCAAGGGAAATGTCATCCGCAGCATGTTCCGCGACATTGACGCGGAGTGCTATGTCATGACGGACGGCGATGACACCTACCCGGCGGAGGACGCGAGAAAGCTGGCAGACCAGATTTTACAGGGAAAAGCGGATATGGTCATCGGCGACCGCCTTTCTTCGACGTATTTTACCGAAAATAAGCGTCCGTTCCACAATACGGGAAATCGTCTGGTGCGTGGGCTTATCAACCTGATTTTCAAGAGCAATATCAAGGATATCATGACAGGCGCGCGTGCATTTAACTATGAATTTGTCAAGAGCTTCCCGATTCTTTCGACCGGATTTGAGATTGAGACGGAGATGAGCATCCATGCGCTGGACAAGAACTTTAAGCTGGTGGAGATCCCGGTTGGATACCGTGACCGCCCGGAGGGAAGTGTGTCAAAGTTAAATACATTTTCGGATGGATTTAAGGTGCTGCGCACGATCGCGAGACTCTTCCGGGATTACAAGCCATTTGCGTTCTTTGGATGGCTGGGACTCATTTGTTTTGCGATTGCAACGGCATTTTTCGCGCCGGTGCTCAGCGGCTATCTGGCAACCGGCATGGTGCCGAAGTTCCCGACCCTGATCGCGTGTTCCGGGCTCTATGTGATTTCGTTCCTGTTGTGGATCAGTGGTGTGATTCTGGAGGTTATTACGAAGAAACACCGTCAGTTATTTGAACTTTACTTGAACCAGCTGAGCATTTTAAAGAGGAGAAACGGATGAAACGCCGTGTATTTTTAGGGCTTCCGGTTATTTTGGGGATTTTGTTTTATATCTGGTATATATTTCATGCCTCGGACAATGTGGCGTATTCGGATTATATCCGGCTGGTCAATTCGTATCTGCCGGATGTGACAAATCCGGCGAAATTCTTTGTACCGGATATCCTGACGCGCGTTCCGATCACGTATCTGGGGCGCATTATCAATGTGAAACTATTTGGCTATAATACGTATTTTGACATGATTCTGGGTGTTTTGAGCCTGGGTGCGGGCGCGGCGGTGCTGGCGCTCTACGCAGAGCGGAACCGCTCGGTCGGCTATCTTTCCTTCCTGTTGATTCAGTTTGTATATTTCAGTCTGAATAAATGGGAAATGATGACGAATGGGACCGGCTGGGTCTGCACTCTGTCGATCTCCGGATTTTTATTCCATTTTGCAGTCCTCGACCATGCAGCGGCGACCCGGTGCCGGAATATGTCTGACCGGGTGCTTCTGGCAATTCTGCCGATCCTGCTGGTTGTGCTGGTGGCAGGACCGTACAGCGGCGGCTATGCGGTGATTCTGGTGCTGGCATACGGCGCACTGTGGCTGGCGGATCGGCGCGGGGGTGCTGAAACAAGCAGCCGCTCCTGGAGCCGAAAGTGCCGGAGAACCTGGTGCATCGGGGCATTGACAACGGTTCTTGCGATGGTATTATATCTTTGGAGCAATTCACAGGCAGTTTACGTGCACCGTGGAGCAGTGACGGATGTTTCAATCGCTCAGGAATTTGCCGCCCAGCCGCTCTTTTTCCTGCGGTTTCTGCTGAAAGCGGTGGCATCGTCGGTGATTGGCGTGGCGCAGATTCAGGATCTGGAGGCAGGAAGCCCCTGGTTTGTCCGGCTGCATCTGGTGTATCTGCTGGGGCTGGCAGTGTTTGTTTCGTATCTGCTGGCACTGTATCTGAATGTGCGGTTTCAGCTTTATAAAAAGACTATTTTTCCGCTTCTGCTGGTTCTCAGCGGCGGCTGTAACCATCTGCTGGTGCTGGCGGCGCGGTGGATTTTCCTGAAGGACGAGTACGGGATGTCCTCGCGGTACGAGATACAGTATCAGATGGGAATTGTAGGAATTCTGCTTACGTTTGCACTCGTCTGGAGTGTGTGCCGGGAAAAGGCGCAGGAAACAGAGGCAGATAAGGCGAAAACACGCGTGCCGGAGAAACGGGCAGCCCGCACACTTTTAAAGGTCTGTATGCTGGCATTTACCGTGCTGACGGTCTTTGGAAATGCATGGACAACCCGGGCAGAAATCCGGACAGCACCGTACCGGAAAGCATATTTACAGGTATCAAGGGAGCTGGGACTGAATTACCGGACGGCGAGCGATGAGGATCTGGAAACCTACCTGCATAACGACCCGGATGCAGTGCGGGATGCGATGAGAATTTTGGAAGAAAACCATTTGAATATATTTCGATAAAAACGATGGACAGAAGGAGAAGTGCAATGAAAGTTGTAATATTAGCGGGTGGATTCGGCACACGAATCAGCGAGGAAAGCCATTTAAAACCAAAGCCAATGATCGAGATCGGAGAACAGCCGATTCTCTGGCATATCATGAAGCACTATTCCCAGTATGGGTTCAATGATTTTGTGATCTGTCTGGGCTACAAACAGTATGTAGTAAAAGAGTATTTTGCTGATTATTTCCTGCATACGTCGGATGTGACCTTCGATCTGGCGAAGAACGAGATGCAGGTGCATAACAACTATTCCGAGCCGTGGCGCGTGACGCTGGTCGATACCGGACTGCACACGATGACGGGCGGTCGTATCAAACGTATCCGCGATTACATTGGGGATGAGACGTTCATGCTGACCTACGGCGACGGCGTTTCCAACGTGGATCTGGACGCGCTGGTGGCATTCCACAAGCAGCACGGCAAGATCGCGACCCTGACCGGCGTCAACATCGGACAGCGTTTCGGTGTCATGGATGTTGACAGCGACGGACACATCCGCGAGTTCCGTGAGAAGAACGATGATGACGGCAAGATCGTCAACGGCGGATTCATGGTACTCGAACCGGGCGTCTTTGACTATATCGAGGGCGATGATACCGTCTTTGAGAAAGCGCCGTTGGAGCAGCTTGCCAAGGACGGACAGCTGATGGTATACCGCCACGACGGTTTCTGGAAATGTATGGATACCCAGCGTGACAAGATGCAGCTGGAACAGATGTGGCAGGAAGGCAATGCACCCTGGAAGCTGTGGAAATAATATACTGTAAGGGAAAATTCAAGGAATATACACAAATCCTGTAAGAAAGTATGATATAATGAGCGCAAGTGAGCCAGAAAGCTGCTTGCAGATTTATGGCGAAC
>OLFY01002190.1_pt1 | contig 20482 bp, 17 predicted proteins | sample 1605611 | NCBI WGS metagenome assembly OLFY01 (sample SAMEA3888923, study PRJEB22519) | human gut metagenome | biome: human gut; feature: human-associated habitat; material: faeces | place: Denmark | collected 2011
AGGCCGCACCTTTTGTCCACAAAAGGGGGGCCTCCCCCTCGCATCATCCCTTCAGAGTCTAGTCTTCGGGTTGCGGATCCACGGGGGTGTAGTTCATGGTGCGCTGCACGGGGGTGAAGCCGGCGGCACGGATGATCTTGTGGATCTCATGACGGGTCAGGTGGTAGGACACGCCGGCGGCGGCCACCACGTTCTCTTCGATCATGAGCGAGCCGAAGTCGTTGGCACCGTAGAAGAGGGCCAGCTGGGCCACTTCGGGGCCCATGGTCACCCAGGAGGACTGGATGTTGGCGATATTGTCCAGCACCAGGCGCGACACGGCCAGCAGGCGCAGATAGGCGGGCGCGGGCAGGGGGGCCGTCACGTTGATGCGGGTATGGGCGGGCTGGAAGGTCCAGGGGATGAAGGCCGTGAAGCCATGGGTCCTGTCCTGCACCTCACGCACGGCGAAGAGGTGGTCCAGACGGTGGCGGGGCTCTTCCTCATGGCCGAACATCATGGTGGCGGTGGTGCGCATGCCCAGGTTATGGGCGCGTTCCATGACGTAGAGCCACTGGTCGGCGCTGCACTTGTTGGGCGAGACCTGGGCGCGGACATCGTTCTGGAGGATCTCGGCGCCGCCACCGGGGATGGAGTCCAGACCGGCGGCCTTGAGGCGGGAGATGACTTCGTCCACGCTCAGACCGAACTTCTGCGACCAGAAGAAGATCTCCGGCGGGGAGAAGGCGTGGATGTGCAGGCTGGGCCAGGTGGCACGCATCCAGCGCAGCAGGTCTTCGTACCATTCCAGGGGCAGGTCGGGGTGGTGTCCGCCCTGCAGCAGGATCTGGGTGCCGCCCAGGCGCAGGGTCTCGTCGATCTTCTGGGCCATCTCCTCGCGGGTGATGACGTAGCCTTCGCCGGATTCGGGCGCACGGAAGAAGGCGCAGAAGCGGCAGGCGCAGACGCAGACGTTGGAGTAGTTGATGTTGCGGTCGCCCACATAGGTGACGATGGGCTCGGGATGCAGGCGCAGGCGCATGGCGTGGGCCAGCTGGGCCAGCGTATGCAGGGAGGCACCGTAATACAGGGCTTCGGCGGCGGCGCGGTCCAGGCGCTTCCCGGCCAGGGAAAGGGCCGCGGCCTCCTTCACTTCGGGGCTTTCGTCAAAGGCGCTGTGCGCCGGACGGAACTGCTGGTCGCTCATGCGCGGGCCTCCTCGGTCTGGACGGTATTGAAGATGGCGTTGCGCCGCACGGGCGTGAAGCCCGCTTCACGGATCATGAATTCCAGCTCCTTGAGGGTCAGGCCCTGGGCGGAACCGGCACCGGCCATATGGCCGATGTGCTCTTCCACCACGGTGCCGTCCAAGTCGTCGGCGCCGTACCAGAGGGCCGTCTGGGCCAGCTTGGTGCCCATCATGATCCAGTAGGCCTTGATGTGGGGGATGTTGTCCAGCATCAGGCGCGAGACGGCCACGGTGCGCAGCTGGTCGAGACCGCGCACGGGGCCGAGCTTTTCTTCAGGCAGCTTGAGCTTGCTGTTCTCGGTCAGGAAGGGCAGGGGGATGAAGCAGGTGAACCCGCCGCTCTTGTCCTGCTGCTCGCGCAGGCGGCAGAGATGGTCCACGCGCATGGCGTAGGTCTCCAGATGACCGTAGAGCATGGTGCAGTTGGTCTTGATGCCCAGGCTGTGGGCCTCGCCGGAGATGCGCAGCCATTCGGCGGAACCGGCCTTGTGGGGGCAGATCTGGGCGCGCAGGCCTTCGTCGAAGATCTCGGCGCCGCCGCCGGGCATCATGACCAGGCCGGCCTCCTTGAGGCGCTGCAGCACTTCAAGGGTGGAACAGCCCTCCATCTTGGCGAAGTGGGCGATCTCCACCGGGGTGAAGGCCTTGATGAGCAGGTCGGGATTGAGTTCGCGCGCGGCGCGCAGGGTGTCCAGGAACCACTGGAAAGGACGGGTGGGGTGGCAGCCGCCCACGATGTGCAGCTCGTCCAGATGCAGGGGCGTGGCGTCAGCGGCGCGCAGACGCTCCAGCACTTCCTCGGTGCTCAGGCAGAAGGCCCCCTGGTCTTCTTCGCGGTCGCGGCGGAACGCGCAGAACACGCAGCCGTTGACGCAGACATTGGTATAATTTATTTGGCGGTTGACCACATACGAGGTCTTGTCCCCGTGCATGCGGCAACGCGCATGGTGGGCCAGAGCGCCCACGGCGGTGATGTCGGGGCAGGCGAAAAGCGCCATGCCGTCTTCGGCGCTCAGGCGCTGGCCGGCAAGGACCTTGTCCAGAACGTCGGCAAGCCCGAGGCTTGCGTAATAGGAAGCATCCAGCATAATGGTTATCCTCAAATGATGATTGGCCGAAGGCCGGAACAGCGCAGTATATGTTCCAGTCTCGCTGCCTGTCAAACTGTTACGCCGGATAAAACAAAGAGAGGTGTCCCGTGGCGGAGAACATGACGCTGGGCCTTTCGCCCTGTCCCAATGATACCTATATCTTCCATGCCCTGCTGCACCATCTGGTGCCGTCCCCGGCGCATTTCACGCCGCACATGGCCGACGTGGAGGAGCTCAACGCCCTTGCCCGGCAAAAGAAGCTGCCGGTGACCAAGCTTTCGCTGGGCGTGGTGCCCTACATCATGGATGATTATGCCATCATGGCCTCGGGTGCCGCCCTGGGCTGGGGCTGCGGCCCGCTGGTGGTGGCCCGCGAAGACCTGCCCGAAGAAAAATGGAAAACGGCCCGTGTGGCCGTGCCGGGCCTCATGACCACGGCCAACCTGCTGCTGACCCTGCACGGCGGCTTCCAGGGCCCGCGCGAAGAGATGCTCTTCAGCGATGTCATGGACGCGGTGCTGACCGGCGAGGCCGATATGGGCGTCATCATCCATGAGGGCCGTTTCACCTATGCCGACCGCGGCCTGGTGAAGCTGCTGGACCTGGGGCAGTGGTGGGAAGCCACCTATCATGCGCCCCTGCCGCTGGGGGCCATCGCCGTGCGTCGCGACGTGCCCGTGGAGCTGGCCCGCGCCATCGAAGCCGCCATCACGGCCAGCGTGGACTATGCCAATGCCAACCCGCGCGCCTCGGCGGAATTCATCCGCGAACACGCGCAGGAGCTGGCCGAGAGCGTGACCTCGGCCCACATCAAGACCTTCGTCACCGAGTACAGCCGTGATCTGGGCGATACGGGCCGTCAGGCCATCGCCCGTCTGGTGGAGACCGCGGCGAAGATGCAGGGCCTGCGCCTGCCCGAAGCGGGGCTCTTCCTGTAAGCCGGGCCGCATCAGGCCTGTTCGTACCTATCCGGGGGCCTCGCGCGGTCATGCCGCCGGGGCCTTTTCAGGGCCGTTCCGCAGGGAGCGGCCCTGTTTTTGCCTCCATCACAGAACATGATGACCAAGAACAGATTCTTTTCCCTCAATGAGGCCCGCCGCTTCCTGGCCCTGGGCCTGCCCGTGCTGGTGACGCAGATCGCCCAGATGGGCATGAACTTCGTGGACACGGCCATGACCGGCCAGGCCAGCACGGCGGACATGGCCGCCGTGGCCGTCTCGGGCTCCATCTGGGTGCCGGTTTCCCTGCTGGGCATGGGCTGCCTGTTGTCTCTGCCCGCCATGATGGCCCATCTGGTGGGTGGCGGCGAGCAGCAGCGCACCCCGCATCTGCTGCGGCAGGGCCTCTGGCTCTCGAGCCTGCTGTCGCTGGTCTTGATGGGCGTGTTCGCCTTCCTTTCCCTCCATCTGGAGCTGTTCGGCCTGGATGCCGAGCTGGCGCCGCTGGCGGCCGGGTATCTGCGGGCCATGCTCTTCGGCCTGCCGGGCATGATGCTGTTCGTGAACGTGCGCGGCTTTCTGGAAGGCTACGCCCGTACGCGCCCGGCCATGCTGGTGGGCCTGCTGGGGCTGGCGCTCAACGTGCCCTGCAATTATGTGCTCATCTACGGCAAGCTGGGCCTGCCCCAGCTGGGGGCCGTGGGCTGCGGCGTGGCCACGGCCCTGTGCTACTGGTTCATGGGCCTGACCCTGGCCCTGTATGCCCGGCGCGAGGCGCGCTGCCGCAAGCTGGGGCCGCTGTTCCTGCCCCTGCTGCTGCCGCGTACGGCAGGGGAGGGCGTTGAGGCCCGGCGGGTGGACTGGCCGCTGGTCTGGCGCATCTTCCGTATCGGCCTGCCCGGTGCGCTGGCCGCCTGTTTCGAGGCTTCGCTGTTCGCGGTCACGGCCTTGCTGCTGGCACCGCTGGGCAAGGTGGTGGTGGCCGGGCACCAGATCGCCATGAATTTTTCCAGCATCGTCTACATGCTGCCCCTGTCGCTGAACATCACCGTGGCCATCCGGGTGGGGCAGAACCTGGGCGCCGGGCGTCTGGAACGGGCCCGTCTTTCGGCCCGTACGGCCCTGTGCCTGGGGCTGGGCCTGGCCCTGCTGACCATGACGACCACCCTGTGTCTGAGGCCGCAGATCGCCCAGATCTACAACTCGGACCCTGCCGTGCTGGGGCTGGCCGTGGGGCTGCTGGTCTTCGCCGCCGTCAACCAGATCCCGGAATCGTTGCAGACGGTGAGCATCGGTGTGCTGCGCGCTTACAACGATACCCGCTACATCCTGGGCGTCTGCCTGTTCTCCTACTGGATCGTGGGGCTGGGCACGGGCTGGACACTGGCCCGTACGGACTGGCTGGTGCCCGCCATGGGCGCCACCGGTTTCTGGATAGGCTATGGCCTGGCCCTGTGGGTGAGCTTCAGCCTGTACCGTTTGCGCATGGGGCGTTTGCACCGGCTGGATGCGGAGGCCGTGCGGCAGCGCATCCGTCGCTGACCGGGAGCGGCATGGGGTTGGTGCCGGATACGCACGCAGGGAAGGGGAGGCATGGCAAGGCCTCCCCTTTTTGCATGGCTGAAGGCCTCCTCACGGGCATGCTTGTGTGACGGAGCGCGTTTCGTTCCTGCAGGGCGTTGCGGACAGGCGGCAGAGGGGCCCCGCCGTTTGTCCGGGAACATCTTTCCCCGCTATGGCGCGGGCTTGTCATTCAGGGGGGGAGCAGGTATAGGAGGGGCGCGGACCGTACCCTGCCACGGCTGTGCCGGCAGGATGCCCCGCCTGCCTCCGGCCCGGCATAAGGGCTTGTCTTGTAACCGGATATTTCCGGCTGCGGATGGGAGACCATGCAGAACCAGTTTTTCTCGTTGTCCGAGGCCCGGCGCTTTGTTGCTCTGGGCCTCCCTGTATTTGTGGCCCAGATGTCGCAGATGGGCATGAACTTCGTAGACACGGCCATGACCGGCCAGTCCAGTACGGCGGACATGGCGGCCGTGGCCGTGGCCGGTTCCATCTGGAACCCCCTTTCCCTGCTGGGCATAGGCTGTTTGCTTTCCCTGCCGGCCATGAGCGCTCATCTGGTGGGCGGCGGTCAGCGTTCACGCACCCCGCACCTGCTGCGGCAGGGCATCTGGCTCACGCTGGTCATCAGCGCCATCCTGATGACCGTCTTTTATGTCATCTCCTGGCATTTGCAGTCCTTCGGACTGGATGAGGAGCTCTCCCGTCTGGGCGGCGGCTATCTGCGCGCCATGCTCTGGGGGCTGCCGGGCTTCATGCTGTTCGTCAACGTACGCAGCTTCCTGGAAGGCTATGCCCGCACACGCCCGGCCATGATCATCGGCATCCTGGGACTGGCGCTTAACGTGCCCTGCAACTATGTGCTCATCTACGGCAAGCTGGGCCTGCCCCAGCTGGGGGCCGTGGGCTGCGGCGTGGCCACGGCCCTGTGCTACTGGTTCATGGCCGCCTGCATGATCTACTACGTGCGCCGGGATGCCCAGTACCGGGATCTGCATCCCCTGTTCCTGCCCCTGCTGCTGCCGCGCACGGCCCGTGCCTGCGGCTGTGAGGCTCGCGCCCGGGACGATGCCAGCCCCCTGGCCGCTCCTTATACGCCCGAACCGGTGCCCTGCCGTTTCGACTTTCCCCTGATCTGGCGCATCCTGCGCATCGGTCTGCCCGGTGCGCTGGCCGTGTTCTTCGAAGTCTCGCTGTTCGCGCTTTCGGCGCTGCTGCTGGCGCCGCTGGGCAAGGTGATCGTGGCCGGGCATCAGATCGCCATGAACTTTGCCGGGCTGGTCTTCATGCTGCCCCTGTCGCTGAACATCACGGCGGCCATCCGGGTGGGGCAGAGCGTGGGGGCCGGGCGTCTGGGCCGGGCCCGTCTTTCGGCCCGCACGGCCCTGTGCATGGGCGCCGTCTCCTCGTTGATCATCGCGGCCTGTACGGCCCTGTTCCGCGAGCAGATCGTGCACATCTACAATGATGACCCCGCCGTGACGGCGCTGGCCATGAGCCTGCTGCTGCTCGGTTCCTGCTACCAGCTGGTGGATGCCTTGCAGACCATCAGTATCGGCATCCTGCGTGCCTACAACGATACCCGCATCATCTCGCTGGTCTGCTTCACCTCCTACTGGATCATCGGCCTGCCCCTGGGCTTCACGCTGGCCCGCACGGACTGGCTCGTCCCGGCCATGGGGCCTGCGGGCTTCTGGATCTCCTATATCGTGGCCCTGGGCTTCGGGGCCCTGTGTTACCTGATACGCGTGCACCATCTGCACGGTCTGGATGCCGAAGCCGTACGGCGGCGCATCCAGCGCTGACGTTCCGAAGGGCCCTGCGGCACCATGCCGTGGGGCTTTTTTTGTCCGTCCGCCGCGCCGTGATTTCTTGTTACGGAGACAAGAAAAATAATTGAAATTTGAATTTTAATTCGTTAACGTTTTTTGAACATGGCAGGAAGTATTCTTGATTGGATAATGGAACTTTAGCATTATGAGGCGGCAATGGGCAGTATTTCCCACGGGGGGCACGAGCGCGGCAAGCGCGGTGACGGGGATCTGACCCGGGCCCGGATCCTGGAATCGGCAGGACAGCTGGCGGCCGAATGCGGCTATGCCAACATGACCAGCAAACAGGTCTGCGAACGGGCCCATGTGAACATGGCGGCGGTCAACTACCATTTCGGCAGCCGCGAAGGACTGTATGCGGCCGTGCTGGCCGAGGCCCATGACCGTCTTTTTACGCTGGAGCGCCTGCGCCAGATCCTGGCGGAGGGCACGGCGCGTGAAAAACTGTCGCGTACGCTGGACGAGCTGCTGGCCCATCTGCACGGGCCGCGCAGCTGGCATGTGCGGGTACTGGCACGGGAATTTTTTTCTCCGGCGGGTTTTGTGGACCCTTTCCTGCAGGAAAAGGTGCATCCCAAGGCCCGGTTGTTGCGCGGCCTGCTGAGCGAGATCACCGGCATCCCGCAGGATGCCTCCCAGCTGGACTGCTGCATCGCCAGTTCCATGGGGACCTGCATGATGCTCATCATGCTGGATCCGGCCTTTGCCGACAGTCTGTTCCCGAACCTGACAGAAAAGAGCGCATCCCTTGACCAGATGGTCAAGGACTTCATCTTTGCCGGGCTGGACGACGCCGCGGCCAAGTGGCGCGCCCGTTCGGCAGGGGACGAGTGCGGGACCGGATCCGACGAGAGACCATAGACAAGATTTATCCGGCAGAAGCGGGGGAATCAGGTAATGGAAGAAGCTTTGTATCTCGGGCTCGATGCAGGCTCCACCACGGTCAAGCTGGCCCTGGTGGATGCGCGGGGCACGCTGCTGGAAGCCCGTTATGAACGTCATGGCGCGGCGGTGCGCGCGACCTTGCGCACGCTGCTGGAGGACCTGGCCGAACGGCGACCCGGCCTGGTGGTGCGCCCGGCCATGACGGGTTCCGCGGCCCTGCGGCTGGCGCAGGCCCTGGAGCTGCCCTTCGTGCAGGAGGTGCTGGCCACGTCGCGGGCCATCGCCGTCCTGGCGCCGCAGACCGACGTGGCGGTGGAACTGGGCGGCGAGGACGCCAAGATCCTTTATTTTTCCGATGGTTCGGACAATCTGCGCATGAACGAGGCCTGTGCCGGCGGTACCGGGGCCTTCATCGACCAGATGGCCAGCCTGCTGGATACCGATGCGGCCGGTCTTGATGCGCTGGCCGCGCGCCACACCACCATCTATCCCATCGCGTCCCGCTGCGGTGTCTTCGCCAAGACCGACGTGGTGCCCCTGCTCAACGAAGGCGCGCCCCGCGAGGATCTGGCGGCCTCCATCTTCCAGGCCGTGGTGGAACAGACCATCGGCGGTCTGGCCTGCGGTCACCCCATCCGCGGCAAGGTCGCCTTTTTGGGCGGGCCCCTGCACTTCCTGCCCCAGCTCAAGGCCCGCTTCGTGGAGACCCTGCACATGGCTCCCGAAGACGTGGTGGACGTGCCGGATGCCCAGTACGTGGTGGCGCGCGGTACGGCCCTGAGCCTGGTGGACATCCCCGGCCTGGGGCGGCCTGTGGCTTCCACGCCCGTGAGCGTGGCCGAACTGGCCGAACGCGCCCGTACCCGTACGTTCGAGGGCGAGACCAGCGCCAGCCTGCCGCCCCTGTTCGATTCCGAAGCCGAATACCACGCCTTCCTCGACCGTCACCGCCGGGATGCCGCGCCGCGCGGCCGGCTGGACGAGGCCTCGGGCCCGCTCTATCTGGGCGTTGACCTGGGCTCCACCACGGTCAAGGCCGTGCTGGTGGACATCAACGGCGCCGTGCTGGACACCTGGTACCAGCGCAACCAGGGCGACCCGCTGGCCGGGCTGCTGCCCTATGCGGCCGATCTGGTGGACCGTCTGCCCGCCGGTGCCTGGATCCAGGCCAGTGCGGCCACGGGCTACGGCGCCGACTATGCCCGGGCGGCCCTGGGCTCCGTCATCTCCGAAGTGGAGACCGTGGCCCACCTCAAGGCGGCCTGCCGTCTGGTGCCGGACGCCACCTATGTTATCGACATCGGCGGCCAGGACATGAAATGCCTCAAGGTCCGGCAGGGCTGCATCGCGGGCGTGACCCTCAACGAAGCCTGTTCCGCCGGTTGCGGGGCTTTTCTGGAGACTTTTGCCCAAAGCCTGAACCTGAGCATGGAAGAGTTCGTGCAGGCCGCGCTCTTTGCCCGCCATCCCGTGGATCTGGGCTCGCGCTGCACGGTGTTCATGAATTCCAAGGTCAAGCAGGCCCAGAAGGAGGGCGCCTCCATCGGCGATATCGCGGCCGGCCTTTGCTATGCCGTCATCCGCAATGCCCTCTACAAGGTGCTGCGCCTGCGCACGCCCGACGAGCTGGGCGCGCGCGTGCTGGTGCAGGGCGGTTCCTTCATGAACGATGCCCTGCTGCGCGTCATGGAAAATCTGCTGCAGCGGGAGGTCAGCCGTCCCGACATCGCCGGGCTCATGGGCGCGTACGGCGCGGCCCTGCTGGCCCTGCGCCGCTGTGCGGGGCAGGAGGAGCGCACGCCCCTGAGTTCCGCCGGGCTGCGCTCGCTGGAGATCACGACCAAGTCCGTGCGCTGCCGTGGCTGCGGCAACCATTGCCTGCTCAAGGTGCACCGCTTCTCCAACGGGCACCGCTTCGTGTCCGGCAACCGCTGCGAACGCGGCGGCATGGGGCATTCGCAGGGCGATGTCCCGGTCATGCCCAATATCTACGCCTGGAAGGCCCAGCGCCTGTTCCGCTACCAGCCGCTGGAACCGGAGCAGGCCCCCCGCGGCCGCATGGGCATTCCCCGTGTGCTCAACATCTACGAGCATTATCCCTTCTGGTTCACCTTTTTCACCCGTCTGGGCTACAGGGTGGAGCTTTCCCCGGCATCGGGCAAGGAGCTGTACGACCTGGGCCTTTCGTCCATGCCGTCCCAGACGGTCTGTTACCCCGCCAAGCTGGCCCACGGCCATGTGACGGCCCTGCTGCGCCAGGGTGTGCGGGAGATCTTTTTCCCCTGCCTGCCGCGTGAAGGACAGGATACCTCGGTGCGGGGCTACAACTGCCCCGTGGTCTCCGGCTATCCCGAGGTCATCCGTCTGAACACCGACGAGGTGCGCGAGCTGGGCGCGCATCTGTACACGCCCTTCGTCTCGCTGGAGCATCTGGACACCCTGGTGGACCGCCTGCACGAAGTACTGGGCCTGCCCAAGCTGGAACTGTGGGAGGCGGCCCACGCGGCCCGTGCCGAGCAGGAGGCCTACCGTGCCGAACTGCGGGCCGAAGGCGAACGCATCCTGGCCCAGGTGGAGCGTGAACAGGGCCTGGGCATCGTGCTGTGCGGCCGTCCCTACCATGCGGACCCGGCCGTGCATCACGGCCTGCCGGATTACATCGCCTCGCTGGGCGCGGCCGTGCTCAGCGAGGACAGCGTGGCCCATCTGGGCGTGCTGCGCGATCCGTTGCGCGTGGTGGACCAGTGGAGCTATCACTCCCGCCTGTACCGGGCCGCGGCCCTGGTCTGCGAGCGTCCCCTGCTGGAGCTGGTGCAGCTCACATCCTTCGGCTGCGGCCTCGATGCCGTGACCAGCGACCAGGTGGCGGAACTGCTGACCCACCATGGCCGTCTGCATACGCTCATCAAGATAGACGAAGGCGCCTCTTTGGGAGCGGCCCGCATCCGCATCCGTTCGCTGCTGGCCGCTGTGCGGGAACGCCGCGAGAGCAGGGCGCCGGAGTTCCGGCAGTCCCCGCGTCCGGAAAGCCCGTACTTCACCGAGGACATGCGCGAGACCCACACCATCGTGGCCCCGCAGATGGCGCCGCTGCATTTCTCCATCATGGAGGCGGCGGTCAACAGCGCGGGCTACCGCTTGCAGGTGTTGCCCGTGGTCAGCCGTCGGGCCATCGAGCTGGGCCTGAACTACGTCCATAACGATGCCTGCTATCCGGCCATCGTGGTCATCGGCCAGATGCTGGACGCCCTGTTCAACGGCCAGTGCGACCCGCAGCGCACGGCTCTGATGCTGGCCCAGACCTGCGGCCCCTGCCGCGCCAGCAATTATCCGGCCCTGCTGCGCAAGGCCCTGCAGGAAGCGGGCTTCCCGCAGGTGCCCATCCTGACGTTGAGCAGCGGTTCCCTCAACAAGCAGCCGGGCTTCAAGATGTCGGGCAGCATGCTGCACCGCATGATCCTGAGCTGCCTGTACGGCGACATGCTGCAGCGTGTCTCCATGTCCTGCCGGGCCAACGAGCTGCACAAGGGCGATACCGACGCGCTGCTGGAACGCTGGACGCAGCGTGCCCGTGAGGTGGTGGGCAAGGGCGATACCCGCGCCTTCCGCAAGGACATGCGCCGCATCGTGGAGGACTTCACGAAGATCCCGCGTGACGGCGTGGTCCGGCCCAAGGTGGGCATCGTGGGCGAGATCCTGCTCAAGTACCACCCCGATGCCAACAACCATGTGGCCCGGCACATCATGGAAGAGGGCGGCGAGCCCGTGCTCACCGACATCATGGACTTTTTCCTCTACTGCTTCATGGATCCCATGTACCGCTGGCAGCGGCTGGGCGGGCGCATCCTGCCCGCGCTGGGCAGCTGGCTGTTCATCATGCGGGTGGAGATGCTGCGCACCTCCATGCGCAAGGCTCTGGAAGGCAGCATCTTCATGCCCGTGTCCCGCATCCGGCACCTGTCGCACAGCGTCAAGGGCATCATCTCGCGCGGCAACCAGGCCGGTGAGGGCTGGCTGCTGACCGCCGAGATGCTGGAACTCATCGACAACGGCGCCACCAACGTGCTCTGCCTGCAACCTTTCGGCTGCCTGCCCAACCATATCACCGGCAAGGGCGTCATGAAGGAACTCAAGCGCCTGCGTCCCGCGGCCAACCTCATGGCCGTGGACTATGACCCCGGCAGCAGCGAGGCCAACCAGCTCAACCGCATCAAGCTCTTCATGTCCATGGCCCACGCCAAGTTGCAGCAGGCCTGATGACGGGGAGCGCAGGCATCCCCTGAACGTGTCTAAAAAAACAGCCCGAAACCGAGACGGTTCGGGCTGTTTTTGCATTCCAAGGCAAATGATGGCCGGTTGCTGTCTTGATGCGTTGGGATCTCTGCATGCCTCGCAACAGAGACCTCCCCGGAAAGAGGCTTTTTACATCTTGTTCCGCGATACGGGCTCCAGGGCCCGCAACAGGTCGCGCAGCCGCTCCGGCCCGGCGGCCTCGCCCAGGTCTTCGGGCACGGCGCCTTTGGCCAGCAGGGCGGCCAGAGTGTCGGCCTCCTTGCGGGCGTCGGCGGTGCGGGCCATGTCGGTGGCGGCATCGGAACCGGCGTGGTGCCGGGTGGCGGGATGGATGCTGCCGGGTTCCTGCTCGCGGGCGGCCTTTTCAAAGACTTCGGTCTTGACGCGGATGGGCACCGAGGCGCGTAGGGCCAGGGCGATGCCGTCCGAGGGGCGGCAGTCCACGCTGATGAGGCCCGCGGGGCCGCGCAGCAAGAGGACGGCGTAGTAGATGTCGTCCCTGTAGTCCACGATGTCCACGCCGGTGAGCGTGCCGTTGAGGGCTTTGGCCACCATGAGCAGCAGATCGTGCGCCAGGGGGCGGGGCAGTTCCTCGCCGTTGAGCACCAGCGAGATGGTCATGGCCTCCATGGCGCCGATCCAGAGCGGGAGCAGGCCCTTGCCGTCGTTCTGCCGCAGGATGACGATGGGTTTTCGTGTCTGCGGATCGAGGCTCAGGCCCTCCACGTGCATCTCTACCATGGCTGTCCCGTGGCTTCTGCCACCAGGCTGTGCTTTTTAGCTTCCACGATGCGGGCGTTGACCAGGCGGCCGGTATGGTCGCCGGCGGGCAGGGGCACATGCACCAGGGCGCCGTAGATGTCGCGGCCCTGCCAGCTTTGCAGGCTGTCGTCAGCGGTAGCCTCGCGACGGCTGGCGTTCTCCAGCAGCACTTCGCACTCCTGGCCCACGCGGGCGTCGAGCCAGCGCTGGGAAAGCTCCTCCTGCAGGGCCTGCAGGCGCAGCAGGCGATCCTGCTGCACGTCGGGAGCGATCTTGTCCAGGAAGCGGCTGGCGCGGGTGCCGGGGCGGTCCGAATAGCAGAAGGAGAAGCTGGACATGAAGTCGCTGGCGCGCATCAGCTCCAGGGTGGCGGCGAAGTCTTCCTCGGTCTCGCCGGGGAAGCCCACGATGAGGTCCGTGGACAGGGCGATGTCCGGGCGGGCATCACGCAGGCTGGCCACCAGCTCCAGATAGCGGGCGCTGTCGTACTTGCGGCCCATGCGCTTGAGCACGGCGTCGGAACCGGCCTGGAGGGGCAGGTGCAGGCGCGGGCAGAGCTGCGGGATGTCGGCGAAGGCCGCCACGTCTTCCGGGCCCATGTCCTTGGGATGGGGCGTCACGTAGCGCAGGCGCTTCAGGCCGGGCAGGCCGGCCACTTTTTCCAGCAGCGTGGCAAAGCTGACGCCGTCGCCGTGCGTATCGCGGCCGAAGGCGTTGACGTTCTGCCCCAGCAGGGTGATCTCGCGCGCGCCGCGGTCCAGCAGGTGGCGGCACTCGTCGAGGATGGCCGGGGTCAGGCGGGACTTCTGGCGGCCGCGGGTATAGGGCACGATGCAGTAGGCGCAGAAATTGTCGCAACCCTGCATGATGTTCACGAAGCCCACGGGCGCGGACGGCGTATCGGCGCCGGGTTCGCGCTCTACATAATGGCTGGTGAAGTCCAGCAGGGAAAGACGCAGGGCGGGCTCGTCCAGCAGGCGCTCGATGGCCTGGGGCGCGCCGCTGATGCCGTCGCTGCCCGCCACCAGACGCACCTGGCGGCTGAAGAGTTTTTCGCCCAACTGCTGGGCCACGCAGCCGGTGACGGCCACCAGCACACGCGGCGAGTTTCCGGTGACCTGGCGGATGCGGCCCAGGGTGCTCATGACTTTCTGTTCGGGCTTTTCGCGCACGGAACAGGTGTTGACCACCACCACGCGGGCCTCTTCCAGGGGCGCCTCGCAAAAGCCGCGCGCTTCGAGGGCGCGGGCCAGCCATTGCGAGTCGTGCACGTTCATCTGGCAGCCGAAGGTGATGATGTGGAAGCTGTTGTCGATCATGTCTTCTACTGTTCGGGGCCGGTGATGTTGCGGGGGTAGACGGCCATGCCGCTTTCGTCCATCTCCAGGGCGGCGACGCGGTCTTCCAGCCATTCCAGCACGGCGCGGGCCGTGTTGTAGTTGAGCAGCACGCGGGTATTGATGCGGCGCACCACCTCGCGCACTTCCAGGTTCTCCTCGTCCATCATCTCGGGGCCCAGCGAGCCGTCCGGGGCCACCAGGCATTCGGACCACTGGGGCAGGGAGTCGCTTTCCTCATAGAAATTGAGTTCGATCTCTCCCTGGGGATTGATGCCGCCCCAGACGCCGTGGGCCGTGCTCATGCGCACGCTGTCGTCCATGACGTACTTGTAGCGGATCTTCTTGGGAAGCTCGGGTTGGTTGCTCATGCAGGCTCCTTGAAAAAATATGGGGGATGGTAAAGAAGACGGCCGCAATAGTAAAGCCCGGCCGGCCCGGCGCATGTGAAAGGATGTGCAGGCTTGACGGTCGCCTTTCCTTGGTTACAATAGCACGGTAAAGAAGGGCTCATCCTGATGCCCGCAAGGAGAGACTGTGAGCGAGATTACCGTTACGGAACACGAGATCCGTCCCTATTTCGATATGGAAGGCTTCATGACCCTGAGCCAGGAATCGCGCCTGGGCGGTGCGACGCTGGAACGGCTGTGCAAGCTGTGGGAAGAGTGGATGCCGCAACTCAAGGTCTGCGAGATCAAGACGGCCAAGATTTCCTATCTGGCCGTCTGGCTGCCCGAGAGCGTGGAGCAGCAGGTGGACGCCGCCTGGGAAAAATCCCCTTCGGACGGCTGGCAGGACAACAACCTGGCCCAGTACATGTGCATGGCCGCCGTGCAGGAAGTGCTGCCCCAGGTGGAGGATGCCGGCTGTGCGCCCGCGCCGCGTCCCACCGAGGCCCTGCGTGAGGCCCTGTCCGGCCTGGGCCTGGAATATCGTGAAGATGCCCCCACCCTGAACCGCCGTTTTGCTCTGGTGACCCACTACCCCTTCAAGGGCGGCTGCGAGATCTGCCATCTGCAGTCCAACTGCCCCAAGGGACAGGGCAAGAGCGAGGCTGCCAGCGTGGTGCTGCCCGGCTACGAGCAGGGCGCCGACGAATAGGCATGACCCGGTCGCGCCGGGGCCACGGGGTTCCGGCGCGTCCGTCCGCGACGGCTAGCGGCCTTCCATCACCAGGGTGTGCGCTTCGCCGTCGGGCGTGCGGACCACGATCTCCACGGTGCGGCTGTTGCGGGTGACGGAGACCACCAGGCAGGTGGTCGTCTCGTCATTGCTGTAGTTGCGCACGTCCACGGTGTCGCCCTTGTTGGGCAGGGCATCGGGGATGATCTCCACCAGGTCGGCGGAATCCGCATCAAAGCCGTCCCAGGCCAGCGCGGGCAGCGGCAGGGCCAGAGAGGCACACAGGGCGATGACGGCCGGCAGACGCCGGACACGCTGATTGCGTAAGAGTGTCTTCATGGCTGCATGTGTAAAACCATTTTTGCTTCTTGGCAACAGGAGGCCCCGGAGGGACGATGAGCATCCATGCCCTGCACGACGACCACGGCCGCACGGTACGTTACCTGCGCCTGTCACTGACGGACCGCTGCAACCTGCGCTGTCTGTACTGCCACAGCAATGCCCGGCACCAGTGCATCCCGCACGAGAAGGTGCTGCGCTACGAGGAGATGATCCGTCTGGTGCAGATCGTGCGCGGCATGGGCGTGGGCAAGGTGCGCCTGACCGGCGGGGAACCCTTTGCGCGCAAGGGCTGCGACGACTTCCTCCTGCGTTTGCGGCAGCGCTTCGATGATCTGGACATCCGCATCACCACCAACGGCACCCTGCTGGAGGAGCACATCCCCCTGCTGCAGCGTATCCGCATCAGCGCCGTGAACCTGTCGCTGGACAGCTTCGACCGCGAGACCTTTGCCCGCGTGACCGGGCGCGACATGCTGCCGGAAGTGCTGCGGGCCCTGGACGCCATGCTGGCCGCGGGCATCCGGGTCAAGATCAACGCCGTGGGCCTGCGCGGCATCAATGACAGCCAGATGGCGGACTTCGTCCATGCGGCCATGACCCTGCCCGTGGACGTGCGCTTCATCGAATTCATGCCCATGGGCAGCGATACCCTGTGGAGCCCCGAGAATTTTTGGCCCGCCGGCGACATCCGCGCCGCCGTGGAGCAGCATGTGCGCCTGGTGCCGCTGGGCGACGCCAACGAAGGCCAGCGCGGCCCGGCCCGCATGTTCGCCCTGGAAGGCGGCAAGGGGCGCATGGGCTTCATCACGCCCCTGACCAACCATTTCTGCTTGTCCTGCAACCGTCTGCGCCTGACCAGCGACGGGCATCTGCGTACCTGTCTGTTCGCCGACAGGGAGTATCCGTTGCGGCCCTTGCTGCGTCATCCCAAGGTCACGGACGAGCATATCGCCCGGGTCATCGCCCAGGCCTGCAAGAGCAAGCCCGTGGGGGCGGATCTGCTGGCGGCCCGGCAGGGCGGTGCCGTGGCCAGCAGCAAAATGGTCTCCATCGGCGGTTAGGGCAGGGCGTTCCTGCCGCGCGGCAAGGTGGCCTGTGTGGCAAGGCGGCAGGAAAAAGCGACCTTGCCTTATATATTGATACAAAATGATACAGGCAGTCCTTTTTGCGGACATGCCTGTCGTGCGCTTATGGCGCGGAGTGCGTCCCGGCCCCGGTCGTGATGTGGCCCGCCGGTGCGTGCAGCAGGCGTGGCCCCCGGGCCGGCTGCTCCCCAGCGGGAAAAGCGTCCTGCCCGCAAGGGCTGGGCTGCAGTCGTCGGGCAGTGGGGCACGTCACGTGTACCCGCAGATCGTTTCCGGAGGCCTGAGGGCCGGGAGCCCCGGCGACAGGGGGAGGAAAGTGCCATGTGGCAGGTCTATGCCTTGCTGGCGGCCGTGTTCGCGGCCCTGACAGCCATTTTTTCCAAACTGGGCGTCCGGGACGTGGATTCCGGGCTGGCCACGGCCATCCGGGTGGGCTTCATCCTGCTCCTCACCTGGGGCATGAGCCTGTATGCCGGTACCTGGCGCGAGGTGCGCCAGATCGGCGGGCATACCTGGTTCTTCCTGTTTCTTTCCGCCGTGGCCACGGGCCTGTCGTGGCTGTGCTATTTCAAGGCGCTGCAACTGGGCGACGTCTCCAAGGTCGCGCCGTTGGACAAGCTCAGCGTGCCTCTGGCCATGCTGCTGGGGGTGCTCGTGCTGGGCGAGCCCTGTGATCCCAAGACCGTGGCCGGGGGCATCCTGATCACGGCCGGGGCCCTTTTGCTGGTGCTGTAAGGCCGCTGCCTTCGTCCCCCTGTTTTTTCGATGACATCAAGGAGCATCCATGATCGCCTATCTTGAAGGCCTGCTGGCTGAGACCTGGGGCACCTCCTGCATCGTGGTCACGCGTGGTGGCGTGGGCTACGAGCTGGATCTGCCTGCCCACACCATGGCATCCCTGCCCGGACGCGGGGAGAGCGTGGCCCTGTACACCAGCCTGGTGGTGCGCGAGGATGCCCAGCAGCTGTTCGGCTTTGCCACCTTCGAGGAACGGCAGGTCTTCGAGGTGCTGCTGACCATCTCCAAGGTGGGCGCGCGCACGGCGCTGGCCATCCTTTCCCTGTACCGGCCCGACGATCTGCGCCGCATCGTGCTGGAAGAGGATGTGGATGCCCTCACCCGGGTGAGCGGCATCGGCAAGAAGACGGCCCAGCATGTCTTTCTGGAGCTCAAATACAAGCTCAAGGTGGAGGACGTGCCGCAGGCGGCGGTGCTGGCGCCCAACGGCCGTCCGGGCTCCGTGTTCCGGGACGTGCTTGATGGTTTGTCCAATCTTGGCTATTCTGAGGACGAATGCGCTCCTGTGGTCAAAAACATCCTGTTGCAGGAGCCCGACCTTGACGTCACCGGCGCTCTGCGGGCGGCGCTCAAGGCGCTGGCGCGCGGTCGTCTGTAGACCGGCGCTTTCTTTTTCTTGAGTGTTCCCCGCGCAGGCCCGGCCTGTGCAGGGGGCAAATCCTGACCGACTGGACATCATGGCACAGAAATCTTCCCCTTCTCCCGCAGCCCGTTTTTTCGGCAATGATGACTGGGATGCCCCTGCGGAACAGCACACGCCCGTACCCGCGGCCGGTACGGAAGACCCCGGCCTGAGCACCGCTGCGCTGGAAGAGAGCGTGCGGCCCCGCAGCCTGGATGATTTCATCGGTCAGGAAGAACTGCGCGCCAATCTGCGCGTGTACCTGGGCGCGGCCCGTGAACGCGGCGGCGCGCTGGACCATACGCTCTTTTACGGCAATCCCGGTCTGGGCAAGACGACCCTGGCCCAGATCATGGCTGCCGAGCTGGGCGTCAACCTGGTCTGCACCTCGGGCCCGGTACTGGAGCGCAGCGGCGATCTGGCCGCCATCCTGACCAACCTGTCCCGCAACGACATCCTCTTCGTGGACGAGATCCACCGCATGCCCATCGCTGTGGAGGAAGTGCTGTATCCGGCCATGGAAGACTTCAAGCTGGATCTGGTCATCGGGCAGGGCCCGGCGGCCCGCACGGTCAAGATCGACCTGGAGCCGTTCACCCTGGTGGGGGCCACCACGCGCATGGGCCTGATCTCCGCTCCCTTGCGCGGGCGCTTCGGCATCCTTTCGCAGCTGGAGTTCTACACCCCTGCCGAACTGGCCCGGGTGGTGCTGCGCACGGCACACATCCTCGGCATCGCCGTCACGCCTGACGGTGCGGAGGAGATAGGCCGCCGCTCCCGCGGCACACCGCGCATCGCCAACCGCCTCTTGCGTCGCGTGCGGGATTTTGCCATGATGGGCGGCCACGACGTCATCACCGCCGAACAGGCTGCCGAAGCCCTGCGGCGCATGGACGTCGACGAGATAGGTCTGGACCGCATGGACAGGCGCCTGCTGGAAGTCATGATCACCCACTACGACGGCGGACCCGTGGGGCTCAAGACGCTGGCCGTGGCCTGCTCCGAAGAAGTGCGTACCATCGAAGAGATCTACGAGCCCTACCTCATCCAGTGCGGCCTGCTCAAGCGTACCCCCCGTGGTCGTATGGTGACCGCCAAAGCCTACCGCCACCTCAACCTTTTACTGCGCTGAGAGGCGCACGAAGAACAGCCGCGCTGCTTTTTGTCGCATCCGCATGGTTGCGAAGGCAACGTTTTTCTGTTCTTCCCGGAGCTCGGCTCCAATTTGTGCCGCGCCGGTAACGGCGCCGTCGCTTTTCTGTTCTCTTCTGAAAGGCGGCGGGACGTTGCCCGCGGCGGACGTCGTTTCGATAACGTCCCCTTGCCCTGCCTTCCCGACCGGCGCCGGAAGGAGAGGCATGGAGGCGGAGGCGGCGCCCCCCTTGGTTCATCGCCGGAGTACCGCGTTGTGTATGGACGTGGTCGGAGTTTTCAGAATGAAAGTGACTGTTGACAAATCTGTGTTGTGCAAACGTTATGCGGGCTTCACCGTGGCACTGCTGGTCTGTGCCCTGGGGGTCGCGCTGGTGACCAATGCCTGTCTGGGGACCTCGCCCATCACCAGCCTGCCGTATGCCCTGAGCGCCATCTTTCCCCTGAGCCTGGGGACCGTTACTTTTCTGTCCAATATCTGTTTTCTCGTGGTTCAAAAGGTCCTGCTGGGCCGCTACTTCACGGTGGGGCATCTGATGCAGATCCCGGCCGTCTTCCTGTTCGGCCTGTTCATCGACGGCTGGATGTGGGCCACCTCCTATCTGGTCACGGATGTCTACTGGCAGCAGATGCTCATGTGCCTGGTGGGGTCCATGGTGCTGGGCCTGGGCGTGAGCTTGGAGATCATCAGCAATGCCACCGTGCTGCCCGGTGAAGGCATGGTCGTGGCCATCGTCTTCCGCACGCACAAGAATTTCGGCAACATCAAGGTCTTGGTGGATTCCTCCATGGTGCTGGCGGCGGTGCTGCTCAGCCTGGCCGTCCTGCACACCATCGTGGGCCTGCGTGAGGGCACCATCATCTCGGCCGTGCTGGTGGGCATGAGCGTCCGCTTCTTCTCCCGCTGGACGCGCCGTCTGGCCCCGCTCTTCTGGGAAAAGGAAAAGCTGGAGAAAGCCCGCCGCCGTCGCCTGGTGCTGCAGGAAAGCTATGCCGCCTAGGCATTGCCATGGATACGCATGAGAGGGGAGCCTTCGGGCTCCCTTTTTTGTTGCGGGCAGCAAGTCGGGAGAACGAGCGATGGAAGCCCAGGACGCGGAAACAGCCTCCAATCTCTGGAGGATCTTATCTTTTGGGGGGAGGGGAGCGGTGTGTTCCCTGCCAGAGAGGCGAGGAGCGGACGTCGGCTGACGAGAAAAGAGAGGAAAGGGTAAAGAAAATTTCCACCATTTTCTTGTGTCTTTCCGGTGTGTTGATTGAACAATCAGTCAGCAGAGGGCAAAACCGCAATTTTTTTTTTGCGGAAAATGCTTGACGGTGGGATCGAAAAGGCGCATAAAGCCGTTCGCGCCAACGAGCTGGCCACGTCCGAAAGGGCGACGGGAAAAGAAATTTTCCCGGATGGCAAAAAAGTTCTTGACGCGGGTTTGAA
>OLFY01002192.1_pt1 | contig 20467 bp, 17 predicted proteins | sample 1605611 | NCBI WGS metagenome assembly OLFY01 (sample SAMEA3888923, study PRJEB22519) | human gut metagenome | biome: human gut; feature: human-associated habitat; material: faeces | place: Denmark | collected 2011
GCGAAACTTTTAACCATGGTTACCGCAGGCTGCGAAAAATCTTTACAAATCTTTTTCCGTGCGCTACAATAGGGGAAAGATTGTTTTGAAATGGGGTTTTATAGATGGTGAAGATTCCCGAAAATTACACGCCGAGCCTTGGTCTTTACGAGACGCAGAAGGCAATCGGTCTGATAAAGAACGTATTTCTCGTCAAAATTTGTGCGGCGCTGCATCTAAAGCGCGTCACCGCGCCTCTGTTCGTCGATCCTTCCACGGGTCTGAATGACGACTTAAACGGTGTGGAGCGCCCGGTCGAGTTTGACATTCCGGCAGTCGGCGGCAACGCGCAGGTGGTGCATTCCCTTGCAAAGTGGAAGCGCCTTGCGTTGCATGATTACGGCTTTTACGTGGGCAACGGCCTTGTGGCGGACATGAACGCCATTCGCCGCGACGAGGAGCTCGACAACCTTCACTCCATCTATGTGGACCAGTGGGACTGGGAGAAGGTCATTGACCGTGACACGCGCAACATGGCGTACCTGGAAGACACGGTGCGCCGCATCGTCAGCGCCATCTGCGGCACGCTGGACGAATTAAAGTGGCAGTTCTCCGGCCTTTCCACCGAGCTTTGCCGCGACGTGTATTTCATCACGGCGCAGGAGCTTGAGGACCGCTACCCTGACCTCACCCCGAAGCAGCGCGAGAACGTCATCGTGCGCGAGCACCGCACGGTATTCATCGAGCAGATCGGCGGCGTGCTCAAAAGCGGCAAGCCGCACGACGGCCGCGCGCCGGACTACGATGACTGGAGCATGAACGGCGACCTGCTGTTCTGGCACGAGCCGCTTGGCATGGCGCTGGAAATCAGCAGTATGGGCATCCGCGTGGATGAAAATTCGCTTGCGGCGCAGCTTAAAATTGCGGGCTGCGAAGCGCGCGCGGAGCTGCCGTTCCACAAAATGCTTTTAAACGGCGAGTTGCCGCTCACCATCGGCGGCGGTATCGGGCAGTCGCGCCTTTGTATGCTTCTGCTCGGCAAAGTACATATCGGCGAGGTGCAAGCTTCCCTCTGGGACGAGGAGACCCGCCGCGTCTGTGCCGAAAAGGGCGTTATCCTGCTGTAATTGTGCTTGAAGTTGAATAAAACGGAAGCCCTCTGCTGCGATTCTTACTTTGCAGCAGAGGGCTTTTTTATGCCGAAAAAATTTATAAAGACGGAAAGTGTTTTAGCGTTCGCGGAGTTCAGCTGAATTTTAACCGACAAAGAGGTATGCTCAGCACTTCGTCCACTTCATCAAAAGCGATTTTGGCAGGATATGCGCTAAGAAGCGGTAGAACTTATAAAATCCGCCCATGGTGCAGGCGCTTTTGCCTTTTAATCCGGCTTTCAGGGCGCAGGTCGCCATTTTTGCGGGCGACTGGTGCGGCAGCATGTCGAGCGTGCGGCTTTTATGCGTGGGGCGGTCGGCAACCTGCCAGAACTCCGTGATCATCGGGCCGGGGCACACGGCAAGGACGTTGATCTTTTTGGGCTTTAATTCCTCGCGCAGCGCGCGGGAGAAGCTTTGCACGTACGCCTTTGTGGAGCAATACACTGCCATGCGCGGTGTGGGCGCAAACGACGCGATGGACGAGATGTTCAGGATAAGCCCGCCCGTTTTCATATACGGCAGGCTGTACCGCGTGACGGCGGTCAGTGCGCGGCAGTTCAAATCGATCATCGCGGTCTGGCTTTCGATGTCGCTTGTCGCCAAAGCCCGCATTATTGATGAGCAGTGAAATTTCCGGCTTTTCGCGTTCAAGCAAAGCATTAAATTGTTTTAATGCGGCGGAGTCGGTGAGGTCGAGCGCGATGGGGCGCAGATTTTTTTCCGGGAACTGCGGCTTTAATGCTTCCAAGCGGTCTTCGCGGCGAGCGATGAGCCAATAAGTGTCGATCTCCGGGCAAAGGGTGACAGCGGCGCGTAAAAACTCGATGCCAAGTCCTGAGGAAGCGCCTGTGATCACGGCGATTTTCATAGTGACTGTCCTTTCAAAATTTTCCGATGGTTGTGTCTCCATTCTACCGCCGCTTCAGCTGCCTGTCAAACGCCTTTTTGGACAATTTGTAAATTCGCGCGAAAAAACGCAAAAAACGGTATAAATTTTCGTGAAAGTGTGGTACAATGACAATAATTACTGTGATGCGTACGCACCGTGTACGCAGAAAGGACGCATACATGACAAATCAAAGAAAAAGCATGCGCTTTATAGGCTGTCTGCTGACAGTTTTCATGCTGGCAGTTGTTTTTTGTCTGCCGGCTTTGGCGGACAGTGCATCATCGAACACATACACGATTCCGGACACGAACATGACCGTCACAATCCCCGAGGGCGCGACGGTGCTTTCCGTCGATACCCCGGCGGGCGATGCCGCGTGGAGCAAGGCAGGCATTTTGGACGCGAGCGAGAAGATCAAGGAAATGCAGAAAAACGGGACCACGGCGGAGATTGTTGCGGCAAACGGCGATACCATAGCCGTAGCGGCGAAGTCTTCCGATTACGCGAACTCCGTTTTTAACCTCAATAATCTGGATGAAAAGGGCAAGAAGGATTTTTTGAAATACATGGAGCCGTCTTCCATGGACGGCAGCACGACCGGCACCATCACGTGGTACGACCACGCACAGATTCCGTTCTTTATGATCGACATCTGTGCGGAGAATATCAAGGAGGAGGGACCCGTGTACGAGCGCCTCTATGGTACGCTGTACGACGGCAAGATTGTTTCGTTTGACCTCTTCGGCGATACGAAAGAAATCTCGGAGGAGACGGACGCATTCATGCGCGCCGTGGTCGATTCCGCCGTCATCTCTGCCTTTGCGGAAGCACCTACGATTGAAAACGGTTTGAGCAGACAGAGCGCTGTGACGCTCGGCGCAGTGGGTGTGCTCATTGTGCTGCTCATCGTTTACTTTGTGACGACGCACAGCCGCAACAAGCGTGAAAAGCAGCTTAGAAAAGAGACGGCGGATCGCCTTGCGGAATACCGCCGCTCGAAGCAGGACGACGAATCCGTCGGTACGGGCGCGTTGCGTTTTGTAAACGAGACCGACCACGACGACGCGGCCATCAAGACGTTCGCGAACTATCAGGCGTATCACTTGCAAATTTTCATGCCGGTGTTCACGGTCGTTTTGAGCGTCATCGCGCTGTACGTCGTGTGGCAGCTCGGCAATTTCGACAGCAACTGGTGGGTCATGCTACTGCTTATCGGCTTTGCGATTTACAGCCTTTATAAGCTTGCGACGGCTTCCACCAACACGGCAAAGGTGCTTATGCGCTCCTACGGTAAGCTGCGTAACCGCCGCGCCGCGTACTATTTCTACGATGGCGACTTCCGCATCACGGGTTTACAGGCTTCTAACCTGCACCCGTATTTCCAGATCAGCCGCATGTATGAGACGAATGAATATTTCTATATGTATTTTGGCGAGGGCAATACGTACTTTATCCGCAAGGACGGCTTTAAGCAGGGAGACGCCGATGCGTTCCGCACCTTTATGAAGGAAAAGCTCGGCAAGCGCTTTAAGTAAAAGCAACAAATAAACAACAAAATAATAGGAACGCGCAACAAATGAAAATCGACCGCGCGGGCTTTATGCGGTATAATAGGGGCGCTTTGAAAGCAGCCCCGAAAGAGAGGATTTCTTACATGATCGGTATTATCGGAGCGATGGAGATTGAGGTCGCGGGCATCACCGCGGCGCTGACAGACCATAAAACGGAAACGCTGTGCGGCGTTACGTTCCACACGGGCAAGCTGAACGGCACGGACGTTGTCGCCGCAAAATGCGGCGTGGGCAAAGTGAACGCGGCCATGTGCACGGCGGCGATGATCCTCAGCTACGCGCCGTCCGTCGTCATCAACACGGGCGTTGCGGGCGGCATCGGCGAGGGCGTGAAGATCGGCAATATGGTCGTTGCGTCCCACACCGTGCAGTACGATTACGACACCACCGCCATCGGCGAGCCGAAAGGCTTCGTAATGATCGGCAGTGAGGGTGTTGTGCAGCTGCCGACGAGCGCGAAGCACAATGCGGTGCTCGAAAAGTACGCCGAGAAGATCTACAACGGCGTGCACACGGGCGTCATTGCGACCGGCGACCGCTTTGTGGCGGATCCCGCCTTCTGTTTGCAGCTGAAAGCCGAGTTCGGCGCAATCTCCTGCGAGATGGAGACCGGCGCTGTGGCACAGGTGTGCGCGGTGAATAAAACGCCGTTCTGCGGTCTGCGTGCCATCTCCGATAACGCGAACGACGAGGGCAGCGTCGATTTTGAGACGTTTGCAAAATCCTCTGCGGAAAAGTGCATCGAGCTTTTGAAAGATGCTGTGGGTGAGCTGAACGAAGTGCAGTAAGACAGTTTGGTTTAGAGCGAAAGGAAAGAATGTATGCAGAACAAATATCTTGCCATGACCCCGCCAATGGGTTGGAATTCATGGAACACCTTTACATGGAACATCAACGAAGACCTCGTGTGCGGCGCAGCAGACGCTCTGTGCGCAAGCGGCCTTAAAGATAAAGGCTATGAGTACGTCGTCATCGACGATTGCTGGAGCCTCAAGCAGCGCGACGAAAACGGCCGCCTTGTGCCGGATCCGGAGAAGTTCCCGCACGGCATGAAGGCTGTGGCGGACTATGTGCACTCGAAGGGCCTCAAGTTCGGCATGTACTCCTGCTGCGGCACGCACACCTGCGCGGGCTACCCGGGCAGCTTTGAGCATGAGTTCGTAGATGCCGAGACGTTTGCTTCCTGGGGCGTCGATTACCTTAAGTACGACAACTGCTATAAACCGAAGCACATGGACGGCGAAGTGCTCTACAAGCGCATGTCCCTTGCGCTGCGCAACTGCGGCAGAGACATCGTGCTCTCCGCCTGCAACTGGGGCAACGAAGACGTGCACAGCTGGATCAGAAGCTCCGGCGCACAGCTGTTCCGCTCCACGGGCGATATTCAGGATAACTGGGAATCTGTAAAGAACCTGTTCCTCTCTCAGCTCGATAAGACGGCGTTCAGCGGCCCGTACTGCCACAACGACATTGACATGCTCATCGTCGGCATGCACGGCTCCAGCAACAACGAGTTCATCGGCAACATCGGCTCCTGCTCCGACCTCGAATACCGCTCGCACTTCGCACTGTGGGCCGTCATGGGCTCCCCGCTGATGATTGGCTGCGACGTGCGCAATATGACCGATGTGACGCTTGAAACGCTCGGCAACGAAGACCTCATCCGCATCAACCAGGATATCGAGTGCCGCGCGCCGTACTGCATCCGCCAGTGGAACAACCCGGAGAACGTCATGGCACTCGTAAAGCCCCTTTCCGACGGTTCTCTTGCCATCTGCTTCGTAAACTTCGGCGATAAAAAGAGCGAAATGTCCCTGCAGTTCTGGGATATGGGCATCTCTTATGCGGAGAACATCGGCCTCTCCTTCTACAACTGCTATACAAAGCAGGATGAGGGCAAGTTCGCCGAGCGCTACGTGGCGCAGGTGGAGCCGCATGACACCATGGTGTTCATTGCAAAGCCCGTGAAGCTGAAATAATGGCAAACTATAAAACCTGCCGCACCTGCGGCGCACCGCTCCACGATGACGACATCGCCATTTACCGCAAGCTCGTCTACCGCGGCGCGGAGGACTTTTTGTGCATACAGTGCCTTGCGGATTATTTCAAGTGCCCGAAAGAGGAAATTGAAAAGCGCATCCGCTATTACCGCGAAAGCGGCGTGTGCACGCTGTTCCGCTGATTCTATCCCGTAAATTAACACCGCCGGAGGATTTTTTTGCCTTCCGGCGGTTCGGCGTTTTCATTTATAAGAAATCCATTTCGCAAAAAGGAGATACCGCTATGGCCGATACCATATCTGTCAGTATCATCATCACGTTTGCAGCAGAGCTGCTGTTTTCGCTTGCGCTGCCCATCCTTGCCCTTGTCATCTGGAAAAAGAAGGAGGGCACAGAGCTCCGCCCGGCGTGGATCGGCGCGGCAGCCTACTTTGTGTTCGGCATGGTGCTGGAGCAGCTCATCAATGCCGCTGTGCTCGGCACGGGCAGCTCCGCCGTTTCCGCGTTCCTGCTCGGCCACCCGTGGCTTTACGCCGTGTACGGCGGTCTTTCGGCCGGCATTCTGGAGGAGACCGCACGCTTTCTCGTATATAGAACGATGCTGAAGGACAGCGTGGGCCGCGAAAACGCCGTTACGTTCGGCATCGGCTTCGGCGGGCTCGAGTGCATCATGGTGCTGGGCCTCACGGTGCTCTCTACGCTCATGATGTCCATCTCGTTCAATAACATGGGCGCAGAGGCGTTTGCCGCGCAGTATGCGAACTCGGAGTACCAAATCGTCCTTGAGACCATCGCGGAGATCAACGCCATCAGCCCTCTTGCCGGCGTGATGAACTGCGTGGAGCGCACTGCGGTGTTCGCACTGCAAATTGAGCTTTCCGTTTTGATGTTCGGCGTGGTGCGTTCGCGGAAATTCTGGCTGTACCCCGTCAGCATCCTGCTGCACGCGGCTGTTGGCTTCCTCGCAGCGCTGTATCAGACGAACGTGCTTACCTCCGTCTATCTTTTGGAGGTGCTGCTCGTTGTGTACGCCGTGGCGGTCTTCTTCCTCGCGCGCAAGGTCTACTGTGAGCTGCCCGTGGAAAAACCGCGCGAGCTTGACCATTTCGGCAGAGTAATTAAGCGCAAATGAGTTTAGAGGCTACGGCAAACTCCTTATGCGCGCGGCGCTGACCGAAGCCAAAAACGCGGGCAAAGGCATCGAGCTCGACGTCGATTCCGAAAACCCGCCCGCCTTAAATTTATACCGCTCTTTCGGCTTTGCGCCGACCTTTGAAGTGGAATACTGGCGTGTGTCCGTGCACGACTGCCTGTAAAAAATGACCCCCGCACTCTCGTGTGTTAACGAGAATGCGGGGGCGTTTAAATTCAACTTATTGCACAAAAAGCCGCACTTTTCCCGTGATGCCGCTCGCGGGCAGTGTCATATACGTCGAAAAGAAATCCTGCATACGCTGTGCAAGCGTGTTGCAGACGAACACTTCTACGTCGTTTTCGCCCGCTTTTACGGCTTCCGTAATATCCCAGCGGTACGGGCGGCAGATGCGCTGCCCCATGTCCTTGCCGTTTACGAACAGCTGTGCCGTTACGCCGACATTTTCAAATTCAAGCTCTACGTGTGCCGTATCGTTTATGTTGAGCTTTGTCTTATACCGCATTTCGCCGGAGAACTCCGTTTCACCGTTTTTGCCCGTGATGTTAAAAAGCTTCGAGTTTTTACGGAACGGCTTGAATTCCGTCTCCTTGCCCGTCTCACGCAGGTCAATGTCCCACAGCGTCTCAATCTCCGCCATATGCAGACCCTCGGATTTCTCCGGAAAGCCTGCCCATTCATCTTCCGTAGCGCTGCCGAAAATGAGGATCACCGATTGCCCCGCTTCAAGTGCGAGCCCGACTGTGCCGTCTGCCGTCTCGCCACGCGTATAGACGCCGTTTAACAGATCCGCCGCGATGTACTTGCCGCTGACGGGCAGCGAAAGCGTCTCCTGTACCGCGTTCGGCGCTTCGTTGAAGACAAAGAAGCTTGTCGCTTCGCCGCGCGTGAACTTTGCAATGCGCAGCAGATGCTCCTTTGCGTTATATTCGTGCGCGAGGCCGCTTTCTTTGATGTGCGCTGCAAGCTTTTGAAGCGGCACGATCTCATTTTCACTGATATTCACGCAGTCCGGTGCGTAATCGACAAAGAATACCGGCACGCCTGCGTTTTTGAGCGCTTTGCAGATTTTTGCAAAGCGCTCCGGCAGCTTTCTGCACGCCGGCACGACGAGGTATTTGTACCCGCGCCCAAAGCGCCCGTTGTTCTTTTCCACCGTCTCCAGATAATCGAGCGGCACGATGTCGTAGGAAATCTGCGCGTCATAGCACGCTTTTGCAGGCTTTTGCGTCAGCATGGCGCTTGATTTGTCCATCCACTCGGCTTCCGCGTGGTATAAAATTGCGCCGGAGGCTTCCATCTCTGTGCCGCACAGATAGTGCGCCGCACGGTTCACGTAGTGCATCAGCTGCGTGAAGCCCGCAAACTGCGGGTCGTTGCCGTCTGCGCCAAAGTGCGGCGGACAGTCGCGGTCGGGGAAGAAATCGTCAAATGCGTGCGGCACAAAGTGGTTTACGCCGCGCACAAGCAGGAAGTCCATCAACCATTTCATGATGTTCGCGCCTTCTGCCCAACCGTATGCGCCGAACACCTCGCACATGGCGCGGCCGTTCATATTCGGATTTTGCCGCGCGTGCGAAGCCGCAAGCTGCCCCAAAACATAGTGGAAGAATTCGCCGTCCACCATGCCGCCCGAGACGAGCGCCGCCGTTTTGTAGTCGGCCATGCCGGGCATTACCTGGTGCAGTACAATGTCTATGCCACTCATGTCCTGCCCGTCGAGCCCGCGGAAGTAATGTCCCGCACTGCACCCAAGACGCGCGTGCGCGTTCATGTCTTCAATCAAATGCCCAATGTATTGCACGCCGTGCGCACGGCACCAATCGCCGAGCGGATAGGAGAAATTCTCTTTCCAAAGCAACGTCACGGCGTCCATGTACGCAAGGCGAATTTCCGCGGTCAGCTCGTCATGTGCATACCACAAAATCGGCAGATAGAGCGTCGGCTCGTCGATGCCGTCTTTTGCCATGTGCACGGCGGCCGCGTCGCGCCACGGCAGCATCACGCCGGGCTGGCCAACCGAACGATTATAAATGCCGGTGTCGTACCCCGTCATGCCAAAGTGCGGCGCGTCAAAGCCCGGCTCATCGGAGAAAAATCCTGCGAGCGTGTTGCCGAAATACTTTGCATAGTGGTCGTAATGCGGCTCGTACACGGCTTCAATGAGCTTGTGCACCGATTCTTTTGAGAGCATGTCAATATAGTACTTTTTGTTTTCTTCGCCGCTGAACGTCTCAAACACGAAACATACGCGGTAAAGCCCCTCGGGCACACTGAAATATACGAATTTATCCTCCGGCTGCACGTCAAGCTCAATCGGTTCGCCGGTCAGCTCTTCATCTTTGCCCGTGCGGCGGAACAGCACGGCAGAAACGAGCTTTTCCTCCGGCGTGTGCATTGGTACCAAGACGGACGCTTCCGCCATGGGCCCCATCACGTCCACATGCGATTCCCGCAGGAATTTTCGACGCAGGTCCAGGTCTTCGTGCTCTAAAATACCGTTTGCGTAGCCCGTCGGGAAATGCTTATCGTCGAGAATCCACACGCGCATGCCGCGCTTTTCGGCTTCCGCCAAAATAATGTCCATCGTCTTCCACCACGCGTCCTCGCAGAAGTGTTCATACGGGCGCGATTCCACACAAAATGCGCGGCAGCCGCTCTCATAGATCTTCTGCACGCGTGCGGGAATCTCCGCGTCGTGCCCGTCGTGCTGCCAGAAAAACGGCAGCAGGTAGTTTTCCGTTTTATTTTCCAGTATACTTTTCAAAATTGGTTCCATTCAAATTCCCCCAAAAGAGTTTTACAAATAAAGCTGCATCGACGCCATCGCGTACACGGCGAGGTAATATAGGATCAGCGCACCGTTTTTCTGTGTGCCCGTAATGCCGCAGATGAAATCCCGCGCAACGAACAAATCCGAAATGCAGAACGCCGCTGCACCCAACGCGAACAGTATCCACTGCGGCGAGACAGCAAACGGCAACGTGCCCGCCATAGCTGTCATGAACGAAAGCACGAGCGGGTACAGCACCATCGGGAGCAGCATAGAGCCGAGCGAATGCAGATATTGCCGAAAAATCAGTGCAATGATGCCGTAAATAATCAAAGCTGCAACGACCGTGCCCCACCGAAACCCGCCGAGCTGTGCAATATACCCGATAAGCACAAGGTGCGCGAGTCCGAACGAGATTACGCCGAAGCGAAAATCGCGCTCAATGACAAAATCCGCGATGCAGCAGAATAAAAGCGCCAAAGCGAGCAGCCACGCGTTCGCCGGGCGATTAAACAACACGATGCCGAGCACCGCCGTGATGACCGCTACGAACGTTGCGCCGCACTTTGCGGCTGAGCGCCACATCGTGCTGCCGAACGAGCGCGTGGTATTATAGACGTAACAGAACGAGAGCATCATCGGCAATGAGATGAGTGGCCAAAGCACACGAAACACGCGCATAAAAATGCCTCCTTTTCCACAATTATAACAAATGTCCCCGTAAAATCAAGCAAAAGAAAAGCCACCGACAGAGGATCGGCAAAATCCACTGTCGGCGGCGTGTTGACTTGTTAAATATTACCCATGAAAGCCGTAGCTGATGCACCAGAAGACGCACACAACGGCAAGCACGATGCACTGCACGATGAGCAAAGCACGGGAAATGGTGCGCTTATTGATGCCGGAGTTCGGGGAGAAGCTCCAAACGGCAGCCATGATAAGTCCCAAAACCGGAACGAGCTGGATGAGGAACATCATCACGCACTCGGAAACGGAAAGCGCAATGGTGTTTTCCGGCAGATATTCCACGGCGCGGCCGGGTCTGGAGGAAGCCTGCACAGCGTTATCATACAAAACCGGTGTTACGCCCTGGTTATAAACCGTTGCGCAGGGGGTCTCGATATCGGAACGAATTCTTTCCGGGTCCCTCGGCTGTATATTTTTTGTATAGGTTTCATTGAGCATCATAAAAGGTCTCCTCCTTATAAAACGGACGGTTCAAGTAAAAAGTGTTTTTATCTCGCGGACATATTTCCGCGTCTCTTCCTGTATACAGAATAACATGAAAAGGGCATTTTATCAAGTATTATCTAAAAAAAGGTAAAGTTTATTGCGCTGCTTACGCTTTAAATGCTTAAATTGTTCACAGCATATACGCAATTTGTCCGCGATACAAATACACTTTGCAACTTGATAAACCCGGTAATTCATGCTATTTTAAAATTGACCTTATTATACGGCAATTTTTGAGAAAGAAGGAAAAAATATGCAGCTTTGCAGTGTAAAAGCTCCATGCGAAGTCTGACCCCGGGCGGGTCCGCATGGAGCGTTTAGCCATGCCGAAAAGTTATGTGAAAGCGGAAAGCTTAGGAAGACGATGTCGATTGATTTAACGCCGGTCAGCGGCAAGGGAGCTTTCGTTCGAGACCCGTTAAGATACGGTGCGGTAGCAGTTTGTGAACAGCTTCGTATTAAAACTGCATAATCCTTTACGGGATAATTTGACAGGGATTCCAAAGTTGAGATTAAATATTGACAAAATGGTATGATATTGTTAAGATTACAAGCAAGGAAAGCGTTTGCGTACTAATTGCGCAAATTGTGCAATCAGCATGAATATGGTTAATATGAAAGGGGCGGCTATGCGACAAATAACAATAACGGCAGACAAAAAATATCTGTTGATCCCGGTTGGGAATGTGAAAGGCTGGACGATACCGGCAGAGTCTATACAGTATTTGAGTATCTATCAAAACGGAAGCCTTGTGGAAGAATATGAAGTGTGCTTGGATGCTTCCCCGCGTTGCTGGTCCTGTCTGTATTTGGAACGGTATGCGGGCGAAACATTGGAATTGCGCCTTGAAGGCGGAGACGAATCACTTATCGAACTTTTAGAGGTTTCGGATACGCTGAAAGATGCGGATACGCTTTACAGGGAACCGATGCGTCCCCTTGCGCATATTACGCCGATGCATGGATTTATGAATGACCCGAACGGTCTGTTTTATTTGAACGGCAAGTATCATTGTTTTGCACAGCTGAATCCGTACGGTCTTGGCGTTGGCAATACGCATTGGATGCACATGGTAAGTTCGGATCTTATGCACTGGCAAGAGTTGCCGTATGCGCTGCTTCCGGATGAAACAGGGCGCATGTATTCCGGCTGCGGTGCGGTAGATCTGCAAAATACCTCCGGGCTGGGAAAAGACGGGATACCGCCGGTTTTTCTGTTCTATACACCTGCGGGCAGTAAATCGCGCTGGAGCAGAGGAAAATACTTTGAAATCGCCGCGGCAGTCAGCACAGATGGCGGGATGCACTTTGAAAAATACGCACAGAACCCGATCGTGCAGCATATCGCATATATGAACCGCGATCCGAAGGTTGTGTGGGACGATCAGAACCAAAACTGGGTCATGGTGATCTTTTTGGACAATGACCGCTATATGTTCCTCTATTCGGATAATCTGCTGCATTGGGAACAGGGAGAAACAATCAGGATACGGGGGAGCGCAGAATGCCCGGATCTGTTCAATTTGCCGATTGACAATGATATGACGCAGAGAAAATGGGTGCTTTGGGGCTCTACGGATAACTATATGATCGGTCATTTCGAGGGGCGTCATTTTGTTCCCGAAACGGACGTGATTGAAGGTCCCACGCATCGGATTGATTCAGCGTACAGCCTGGAGGCGCGCTCAACGGGCGGATATGCGGCGCAGACTTTCGCGAACTTGCCGAACGGACGCGTGATCCAGATTTCGTGGATCCGGACAGTCGTTTCTCAGGGACCGTTTTCAAGTTGTTTGAGTATACCGAATGAACTGCGGCTTGTTTCAACAGAGCAGGGACCGAGGCTCACGGTAAAGCCGGCTGCGGAGGTGAAAGACTTGAGAGAATGCAGCTATTCGTTTGTTGGACGCGGATTGGAGGAATTTGAACGTATCCCGCGAGAATACCTCGGTGAAGCGATGGATATGACATTCAAATTCAGTATGAAGCCGGATAAGCTGATTGCGTTTTCCGTGCGCGGCGTGCTGATTGTATATGATCCGAAGATCGAGCGCCTTTTGCTGCCGGTGGGAGCATATAAGCTTGCGTTGAAAGACGATACGTTCGAGCTGCGCGTTGTGACGGACCGCTGCTCCGTTGAACTTTACGCGGATGACGGAAAGTTCAACCTAACGTTGGCGACGGTACCGGACCCGACCGATATTTCGATACTTCCGGTCTTGTTGGATCCGGGTATTGGGATAGATTTTGAAGTTCACAAATTAAAAAGCATGTGGGAATAATAAGGGAGGTCTACAGTTTATGTTTGAAAAGGAAAGCTTTTATCCGTCAGCTGCATTGAATTGTGCAATCACAGATACCTCGGTCAGCTTTGATCCGCAGCTTCCGCTCGGCAATAAAGCAGGAACATCACTGAGTCCGGAAAGTGACAGATTGATTCCGCCGGGCATTATGATGTTAAAAGACGGGAAAATGCGCCTGAACTTTATGGCGCCGGGGGCACAAAGCGTTACGGCAGAAGTACACCGTAAGATCTATACATTGGAAAAAGGCGATGACGGCGTTTGGAGCACGGTTGCAGATGGCGGCTGCGGCGGATTCTGCCCGGTCGTATTCCGTGTAGACGGCGCGGAGGTGCTCAATCCTATGGCGCCTATCGGGTTTGGCGCTTCAAGACCCATAAACTATGCGGATATTCCGCAGCCGGAAGAAGACTTTTACCTGTGCAAAGATGTTCCGCATGGTTCGGTCGTGCAGGAATATTATTATTCGGCAGCGACGGGAACGATGAAGAGCTGCCTCGTTTATACGCCAGCCGGTTATATGAAAGAGACTTCCGGCGAATATCCGGTGCTGTATCTGCAGCATGGTCACGGTGAAAATGAACAGTGCTGGGTACATCAGGGGCGCGTGAACTTTATTATGGATAACCTGATTGCTGCCGGAAAAGCGGAGCCGTGTATCGTGGTTATGAATAACGGTATGGTGCAGAAGAATGAAAACGGCGTACGTGTATTGGATCAGACGAGGATTGAGCGACTTCTTTTGGAGGACTGTATCCCGTTCATCGAATCGCATTACCGTGTGCGAACGGATAAATGGAGCCGTGCCATGGCGGGTCTGTCGATGGGATCCATGCAGACCAGCATCGTGACCATGAAGCATCCGGATATGTTCGGGTATGCCGGCGTATTTAGCGGATTTGTCGGTCCATTTAATAAAACAAATGCAGAAAATTCTTATATTCAATTGTTAGATGACCGTGAAAAATTCACACAGTCCTTTAGAGTGTTTTTCCGTGCTTGCGGAGACGAAGATCTTGTTGCGCTCGAGCGATTTGAAGCGGATCGTGCGTTGTTTGAAGAAAAGGGGCTTGCGCCTGCAGAAAACTCGATACATGTAGAAAAAATGTATCCCGGTGAACACGAGTGGAATGTCTGGCGCATGTGCCTGCGTGATTTTGCTCAATATCTGTTTCATGAATGATACTTTTTTGTTTGAATACCGATAAAAATCGGGATACAGCTGCGCCGTTAATCGCAATTTTGTGCCGTGTAGGTATGGACTGAGCTGCAGCCCTTATGAAAGCGTATGAGGGAAAGTTGACATGACTCCGGGTATATGATAATATAGTGTTATTATATATTACATATTGCATTAGTCGGTCAAATTCTAATAGGCACGGCATGGAGTAGCTGGAGGTTTTGATATGGCAACACTCAAGGATGTGGCAGAGAAGGTCGGTGTATCCATTACAACGGTCTCTCGGGTTATGAATGGTCGGGGAGCGATCAGCCGGGAAACAAGAGATAAGGTTTTTGCGGCAATGAAAGAACTCAATTATTTTCCGAATGAGATGGCTCGTTCGCTTGGCAATAAGTCCAGTCACTTGATCGGTTTGATCGTACCCTATATTGATCACGCTTTTTTTGGCATCCTGACAGCTGCTATTGAGGAAGCCTGCTATAAATCCGGGTATAAGCTTTTTTTCTGCACATCCGGCGGAAACCCAAATCGAGAGCGCGAGCTTTTTAAGATGCTGTGTGCGAACAATGTTGCAGGCGTTTTGGTTTGCAGCCGTATTACGGATGAATCTCTGTATATGCAGACGGATGTACCGATCGTTACCATTGAACGCATGATCGAAGACGTACCCTCTGTTTCCTGCGATAATTATAAGGGCGGTGTACTTGCGGCACAAGAGCTGCTGCTCGCAAGCGGCTGTAAGTCACCGCTTCTATTCGGCAACAGGATTATATCGAATCAGCTTCCGGCATCTCTGCGATACAAGGGGTTTCAAGATGCTTGTGCAAGGAACGGTTCACCTTGTTCGGAGTATTATATCGATGCAGAGGACCTGTTTGGAAAAAACCTTGGTGAGGATGTTTACAAAGCCTTAAAGCAATTTCCTGAAACAGACGGTATTTTCGCGACCAGCGACGTTCTTGCTGCACGCATCATGAACACATTGAATGATGCGGACGAAGCCGACACTTTTGGCCGCATCCCGGTCATTGGGTTTGACGGTGTTGATATTTCTACTTATTGTGAGATCAGCACGATTGCGCAGCCTATACGCCAAATGGGTGCGCTTGCGGTGCAGATACTGATCCAACGCATAAACGGTCAAATTGTCCCGGAGCGTTCTATTCTTCCGGTTTCTCTTATTCGCCGTAAGACCTCCGGCCCGAATTTTGTAAAAGTATAGGCATTAAATACGCCATATACGTAAAACAAAAAATCGTATGATTTTAGACATCGACCTGAAGATCGATGTCTTTTTTTTGTGTCCGCTAAGAGATGAAACGGATTTCCCGGTCATGTAAGAAGAGATATAACCGGCCTTGCTCGCAGATCCGAGAATTTGCGGACGGAAAAGAGGCTTTATCGTTATCGGAAAAACGAGGGAAAGTCATATATCTGCTTTGATGATTATAAATAATGCATTTGTGAAACCGTTTGCACTCACAATAAAATGTTGCTTCTGCTAAAAAATCTTTGAAATTCCAAAGTCGAATGTGCTGCTATGGTGCAAAATCACAATATATACAAAAACACGATGAAAACTTTGGTACAAAATTTGTTGACAAACTATAAACAACGTGATAGTATTACAACACAAAGCAAACGTTTGCGTGAGTATTGCGCGAGCGGGGAAAAACAAAATTTAACGGAGGTACAAAATGTCAACGAAAAAGATTTTGGCAGTTCTACTGGCGCTGTTCGTCCTTGCAACTGCAGTATCCGGCTGTGGGAACAGCGGGAGCAGTTCTGCAGACAGTCAATCTGGAAGCAGCGCGACATCTGAAAACAGCGCCTCTACTGAGGATACAGCCTCTACAGACGGCGAAGTTCCAACCATTTCCCTGATGGTTGTCTGTGGCACGACGCCGCCGGATGCAGATGCGGTTGCGGAAAAGCTCAGCGAGATTACACGCGAAAAGATCGGCTGCAACGTTGAGTTTATTACGATGGAGATCGGCAACGTTGCCCAGCAGCTCAATCTTCTCCTTTCCGGCGGTGATGATACACTCGATGTATTCATGGCAGGCATTTCCGTTCCGTACAGCACAATTGTCAACAATGGTCAGGCCCTTTCGCTTGATACACTTATGGAGCCTTATGCGGAAGAAGTGAAAACAGCTCTTGGTGAAAAAGTGTATGAATCCGGTCGTGTCAACGGCGAGCTTTACGGTATCGGCCGTCTGCTGGATCAGGCCTCCACAACTTGCTACAACCTTCGCCGCGACATTGCCGAGGAATTCGGCTACAAGAACGGCGATAAGGTTGACCTTGCGGAGCTTACCGAGCTTTTCGGCAAGGTCCGTGAGAAGTATCCGGATACACCGCTTATCGGTCCGATGAATGGCGTACCGAGCATTGGAGATTCCCGAATCGATTCTCTTGGCAACAAGCTTGGTGTTCTGGACAACTACGGCCAGGATACCACGGTTACGAATTATTATGAGAGCGCCGGCTATGAGGAGCTCGTAGGCTACTTCAAGCAGTGGAAAGAGATGGGCTGCTACATGGCGGATATTCTGAATGTCACAGATGCGCCGATCGATTACATCCCGTCCGGTAAGGCATTTGGCTGCTTTGCAAGTCACTTCAGTGCCGAGATGAACGGTATCTGGTCTTCTCAGAACTTCGGTACCGATATCGCTTCCCTCCAGATCTATGAGGATGCGGTCGCGATCACGCCGGGGGCCTATGAATGCATCAACCCGGCCACGAAGAATCCGGAAGCTGCAGCAGCTCTTATCTACTTGATGGCGACCGATCCCGACGTTGAAAATCTTCTGATCAACGGTATTGAGGGTCAGCACTATCAGGTGCTCGAGGATAACACGGCTACATACGTTGATGGCAAAGACATTTCTACCACAGGCTGGTGCCTTGGTTATTCTTGGACGGCATTAAACTCTACGATTTCCATTCCGTTTGAATATCCTGCAGATTATTACGATCGTATGCTTGCAGCCAACAAGAATGCACAGCAGTCCAAGGCTTTTGGTTGCCAGTTCGACCTTACAGGCGTTTCGGATGCGGTCTCCGCTTGCACGAATGTCGTGAACCAGTATGAGAATGCATTATCCGGCGGTGCCGTCGAAGATTTCGATGCAACGCTCGCACAGTTCCAGCAGGGACTTCGTGATGCCGGTATCGATGAGATTGTTGCGGCAAAACAGGAACAGCTCGATGCATTTCTGGCAGGCTGATTCTGAAATAAAATGATATAATTATAAGACTGGGCCTGCTGCATAAACTGGAAATATGTACGCAGACCCGGTTCTATTTCAGAATAAAAGCGTCGCCGTAAGGCTTATGTGCAGTTCGTTTCTCCCCGGTATCTATTTCATTTTCAGACATGTATCAAACGGAAAGACAAGAGGTAATAAAATGTCAAATTCTACAAGTCAGAATAGACAAGGGAAAATTAAGAAAAAAGGCAGCTTTACACGCAATCTCCCGCTGTATCTTTTGATGATTCCCGGTCTTCTTTATCTTATCATCAACAATTATCTGCCGATGTTCGGCTTGACCTTTGCATTTAAGAAAATCAACTATACAGTCGGTGTTTTTGAAAGCCCGTGGGTGGGTCTGGATAACTTCACCTATCTTTTTAAGACAAGTGACGCCTTTGTAATCTTCCGCAATACACTTTGCTATAATCTGGCATTTATCGTACTCGGTACGGTTTTGGCAATCGTTGTGGCGATTTTCCTTGAGCAGGTACGCACGAAAATGCTGCGTGTTTATCAGACGAGCATTCTGATTCCGTATCTTCTGTCCATTACGGTTGTCAGCTATCTGGCATTTGCATTTCTCAGCTCGGATAACGGTTTTATCAACAATTCAATCTTAAAGCTGCTTGGTATGGACGAGATCAGCTGGTATTCCTCGCCGAAATACTGGCCTTTTATCCTCACGTTCATTTATCTGTGGAAAAGCTTCGGCTATTCGTCTATCCTCTATTTTGCGACTCTGATCGGCATCGACGATTCTTATTATGAGGCGGCGGTTATTGATGGTGCTTCCACATGGCAGCAGATTCGTCACATCACGCTCCCGTGCCTCAAGACCACAATCATTACGTTGGTTATTATGCACATCGGCAGAATGTTCTATTCGGATTTTGGTCTGTTTTATCAGGTGCCGATGAACAACGGTCTTCTGTTCAGTGTAACAAACACAATTGATACGTATGTTTACCGCGGACTCCTGCAACTCAACGATGTTGGTCGTTCCTCGGCAGCCGGTTTCTTACAGTCTATTCTCGGTTTTGTTCTGGTTATGATTACGAATATGATTACGAGAAAGATCGATAAAGAAAGCGCGTTGTTCTGATTATACGGGAAAGGGATGATACTATGATTACCACAAGTAAGTCTGCTAAAATTATACCGCATATTGTTCTGATAATCTTAACGTTGGTGTGCTTGCTTCCGCTCTTGCTCCTGTTGATGGCATCCCTCACGGATGAACAAACACTTATGCTGAACGGTTATTCCTTCTTTCCGGAAAAATTCAGTGCGGATGCTTATACGTATATCTTTAAAACAGGAAAAACGGTTTTGCGCGCGTATGGCATTACCTTCTTTGTAACGGCAGTCGGTACAGTCTGCAATGTATGCATGACGGTATGCCTGTCTTATCCGCTTGCACGCCCGGGCCTCAAAGGTCGAAATGCGATCGCATTCTTTGTGTTTTTTACGATGCTCTTTAACGGCGGTCTCGTGCCGACGTACATTATGTATTCGCAGTTCTTTCATATTCGCGATACGATCTTTGCCCTTTTGATCCCGAGTTTTCTGATGAGTCCGTTTAACGTAATTCTAATGCGCAATTACTTTAAAACGAATATCCCGGATGCAATCATCGAAGCCGCAAAGCTGGACGGCGCAAGTGAACTGCGTACGCTCGTCAACGTCGTATTGCCTATGTCAACACCGATCATCGGAACGATTGGTCTGATGTCCGGTCTGGCTTACTGGAACGACTGGACGAACGGTCTGTACTACCTTGTAAAACGTACGGATCTGTACAGTATTCAGAACGTTCTGACGAATATGCTTAACAACATTCAGTTTCTCAAAACCGCAACGCAGCTGCAGGGCATCAATATTGAAATGGGTACACTTCCGAGCGTCAGCATCCGTATGGCAATCGCAGTTGTGGCTGTTATCCCGGTCATGATCGTGTATCCGTTTATTCAGAAATCTTTCGTCAAAGGCATCGTCATTGGCGGCGTCAAGGGCTGATAAAAGGGAGACAGAACATGTCTGATTGGAAAAAATACATGGAATAAAGTGATGCTTACGCAGCGTCGCTCTGTAAAAAATCGCATAAAGTCTACGATGTAGATCCTTATGTTATGGTTTTTGAAGATGAAGATGTGCCCGGTATTTTTCATATCTATTATGATGCACACAGCAAGGGCGCAAGTGCGTGGATGCACCTGATTGTCGGACATGCGACGATCGTTTATACAAATGATCGTATTTAACGCGTTTTAAAAAACTGCTTATTTTGGAGGTAAAAGTATGGCACAAATCCATTGCAATTTCTTTTCGTATTCACTTTGTCACGGCGTTGATATCGAAGTGACGCTTCCGTCTTTTACATCCTGCAATATGGATGATCCGCATACACACAGCTTGCCGGGGAAGTTCCCGGTTGTATATTTGCTGCATGGTAAGGGAAACGACTATATGTCTTGGCTCCGCTATACAAGCGTTGAGAGATATGCAGAAGAAAAAAGGATTGCTATCGTTACATTCTCTGTCGGAAACAAGGCGTATATGAATGATGATATGGGCGACAATTACTACGATTTCCTGAATCAGGAACTTCCTGAATTTGTTGAAGCCTATTTCCCGATTTCCGACAGTCCGAAGGATCGCTATATTGCGGGCCTTTCCATGGGTGGCTACGGCGCGTTGCTGCACGGCATTGAGAATCCGGACCGGTACAGCGCGATTGGTGCCCTTTCGCCGGCCGTATTCTCGAAAAAGGATATGGAAAGCAAAAAGACGAAGGGGCCGCAGTGGGTGGATCTTTACGCTGCGACAGAAAAAGCTGTGGCAGAGGGTAAGAAGCTGCCGGATCTCTTTCTGAGCATCGGCGACAGAGATTTCCTTTATAAGAATGTGCAGGAATACCATAAATTTGTTGAACCAATCTGGAAGAGCGGCCGGCTGCGCTATGATGA
>OLFY01002196.1_pt1 | contig 20413 bp, 17 predicted proteins | sample 1605611 | NCBI WGS metagenome assembly OLFY01 (sample SAMEA3888923, study PRJEB22519) | human gut metagenome | biome: human gut; feature: human-associated habitat; material: faeces | place: Denmark | collected 2011
CCATGTTATCCGGCGGCTTCGCCGACCGGAAACATACCTATCACCTCGCAAGTGTAAGTTTTTTGTGCGGAGCGCAAAAAACTTGCGCGCAGTCGAGGTGCAGCTTCTTAATCAAAAAAGCGTCAGCTTTTTTGATTACCGTGTCAGGAAGAACATCAGGGCGAAGAGGATCGTGATGACCCAGGTGCCTGCGTTGACTTCCTTGATCTTGCCGGTGAAGATCTTGATGAAGACATAGGAAATGAGGCCGAACGCGATGCCGTAGGAGATGTTGTAGGTCAGCGGCATGAACGCGACAGTCATGAAGCCCGGAACCGCAGCAGCGGGATCGTCCCAGTCGATGGAGCGGACGTTCGCCATCATAAGAACGCCGACATAGATCAGAGCTGCAGCGCAGGCGTAGGTCGGGATGAGCTGTGCGACAGGCGCGAGGAACATTGCGATGAAGAACAGAGCAGCAGTCGCCATGGAGGCAAGACCGGTGCGGCCGCCCTCGGCAACGCCGGCAGAGGACTCGACGAACGTGGTGACAGTGGAGGTGCCACAGACAGCGCCGCAGCAGGTAGCAATGGCGTCAGCCAGCATAGCCTTGTCCATGTTGGGAACGTTGCCGTCCTTGGTCAGCATATTGCCGGCAGCGCAGGCGCCGTACAGCGTGCCAAGGGTATCGAACATATCGACCATGCAGAATGCAAGCATGGTAGTGAGGAACATGACGATGAAGTTGCTCATGCCGTGCTCGGCAATGTACGGGCTGAAGTCAAAGCCTTCGGTGAAGACCTTGCCGAACGCCTGTGCGCCAAACTCTTTGAACGCGCCGAAGAAATCGGAGGTCAGGTTAGGAGCGACAGCGGTAGCATAGAAATCAGGAATCGTGATGAGGCCGATGACGTAGTAGAGAACTGCGCCGCCGAGCATGCCCCACAGGACAGCGCCCTTGACCTTCTTCTTGGACATAGCGCCGATGGCGAAGACCGCGATGATGGTCAGGAGCATCGGGAAGATGCTGGCCCAGGTAGCGGCGCCGGAGAAGACATTGAAAGAAGCGAGATTGACAAGCGTTGCACCGTCGTCCATGACGATACCGGCGTTCTGCAGGCCGATGAACGCGATGAACAGGCCAATGCCGGCAGAGATCGCAGTCTTGACAGCAGCCGGGATAGCGTCGAAGATCATCTTGCGAAGACCCGTGACAGTCAGCAGGACGAAGACAATGCCGTCAACCAGAACGAGAACCAGCGCGTTCGCGTAGCTGAGGCCGAAGGTGAAGCAGACGGTGTAGACGAAGAATGCGTTCAGACCCATGCCGGAAGCCTGCGCCAGCGGCAGGTTGGACAGAAGACCGATGAGAACGGTGCCGATAACGGCGGAAATGGCAGTTGCGATGTAGATTGCACCGTAGCTGACGGTGCCGAGGCTGGAGAACATACCGGCGTTGACCATCAAAATGTAAGCCATCGCCATGAAGGTCGTCACACCGGCCATGATCTCGGTGCGCACGGTCGAGCCGTGTTCCTTCACTTTAAAGAAATTGCTCATGTAGGGAAACCATCCTTTCTTTTTTCTCGCGGGCAGGCAAAAATTTTTTAGCCCACCAGACTTTCTGACAGCTTGATTATAGAGGATAGCGCATATAAATACAAGTGTCAGCACCAACAAAAAAGTTCACGGAAAATTTACACTACTGCACAAAAAATATGTTGTTTTCGCCAATGGCGAAAACAACGAATCAGAAGAAGGAATTGACAAGCCGCCGTTCGGCCGGTATAATATTTCTTTGGGAATGACCCGACGCACGAAAGGATATGGAGGAGAAGATTCTGCATGAAATATAGAATGAACATTGCCGGTCTTGACCGGGATCTGCCGCTGTGCAAGGTGTCCGACGATCTGTATATCGGCGCGTTCGTCATGTTCGGCGACGCGGAGATCACCGTCGCCTGTGCACGCGAACTGCTGGCAAGGGCGCCGAAGGACTACGATTATCTGCTCACGGCCGAGGCCAAGAGCATCCCCCTCATCCACGAGATGGCTCGCCAGTCCGGCGCAAAGGAATATTTCGTCGCCCGCAAGGGTCTGAAGGTCTATATGCCCCGCCCGCTGCATGTGACGGTCCGTTCCATCACGACCCAGCATGATCAGGATCTATATCTGTCCGGCGAAGAGGCTGACAAGATCCGCGGTAAGCGTGTGCTGATCGTAGACGATGTCATTTCCACCGGCGAATCGCTGCGCGCGATGGAAGAGTTGGTTGAAAAGGCAGGCGGCACAGTCGCAGGCCGCATGGCTGTTCTCGCGGAAGGCGATGCGCAGGAGCGCAAGGACATCATCTACCTCAACAAGCTTCCCGTCTTCAATGCAGACGGCACAGTCAAGGAATAAGATACATATTTAAATACAGAACGATAGAAAAACCTCTGCTGCCCGCGCGGGCGGCAGAGGTTTTTTCAGCTTTACTGGAAATGCTCCGCGAAAGCGTCCCATTGTTCGCGCAGGCGCTCACGGCTGCGCTTGAGCACGTCGATACACATGCCAAGCGACTGATAATACTCGTCAGAGAAGCGGCGGTGGGCGGAACCGCAGGAGCGATACTGCTCGATCACAATCTCGTAGCGGCGCTGCGCACGATGGACAGCATCGTCCCAGGAAATATAAATTTCCTCCTGCGCCTGTCTGCCCACACGCTTCAGAACCTCCGGCTCATGGCAAAGCTTTGCAAGCAGCGCTGCCATGGAGTCTGCGTTTTCTTCGATCAAAAATCCGTTTTTGCCATCCGTGATATCCTCAGCAGCGCAGCTGCCGCGCACAAGGACGCTTGCCAGTTCACAGGCTGCCGCCTCGCGCACGACAAGGCCGTTCGTGTCGAACGTCGATGGGAACAGGAACAGATCGCCCCGGCAGTACCACGCCCGAATGACATTGCGGTCGTATTTGGGCGAGGTAAAGAACACACGGTCCGCAAGGCCAAGTTCGTTGGCGTAGGCCACGACCTCATCTTTGTCTCCGCCGCTGCCGACGAAGACCATACGGAACGGATGGCCGCCGTCCTTAAGTTTTTTGAGTGCGTCGAGCGTGATGCGTAGGCCCTTATACCACATCATGCGGCCCACAAACAGAAAAACGGGCACGTTTTCCGGCAGATCAAACTCCCGGCAGACCGCGTGGACGTCTGTTTCCGGTACGCGGCCCCTTGCGAAATCGACGCCGTTCGGCATTACGCGCCAGTCGCCCTGATAGCCGAGCGAGCGCAGGTTCTCCCCCGCTCCATGGCTGACTGTCCAGACCTCATCGAAAGCGCTGATATTGTCAACAAGCAGCTTTTTTGCGCCCTCCTGCAAAAGCTTCGCATGGATGGCATTTGCAATGTCAATATCGAACTTGGTGTGATAGGTAAAAACCGTTGGAACATGGATCCGGGCGCGCAGTTCGCGTGCAAGCACGGCAGAGGTAATGGGGCAATGGCAGTGGATGAGATCAAACGGGTATTCCATAAGTGTCTGCATGGTCTTCTCTGAAAACGGAAAGCCCGCATGATAGCCGACAAGCTTCGTCATGTCGATGCTGGGATAGCGCACGACCGGGAAGCTGAAGCCGCTGTCGTCCGCGCCGGGATAAGCAGGCGTCACAACAACGGCTTTATCGCCGCTCTCGGTGATCGCGCGGCCATAATTGACGACCGCATTCGCAACCCCGTCCGTCACGGGCGGAAACGAATCATTGATGAGGCAAATGGTTCTGTTGGACATGGAATTCTCCTTTGTATAATAGAACGTGAGTGGTTTTCCGGCTGTGCTTCTGAAAAATGATTATTCGCCCGTAAAACTCTTGCAGTACGGGGCAAGACAGCAGCGTTCGCACGCGGGCTTTCTCGCCACACAGACTGCCCGGCCGTGCAGGACGAGGCGATGGCAGAAATCGGACGATTCCTCCGGCGGCAGGATGGCGCGCAGCTGCTGTTCAACCTTTGCCGGGTCCTTCCCGCTGGCAAGGCCCAGCAGATTGCAGATGCGGATGCAGTGCGTGTCGCAGACGACCGAGCCGGGCGTCCCATAAATATCGCCCAGCAGCAGATTTGCCGTTTTCCGGCCCACACCCGGCAGGCGCAGCAGTTCGTCCATCGTTTCCGGGACTTTTCCGCCGTATTCGTCCCGCAGCATCCGGCAGGCCAGCACAATGTCTTCCGCTTTGTGCTTATAGAACCCGCAGGAGTGAACATAGTCCTCGACCTCGGAAACGTCGGCCTCCGCGAACGCATCCAGCGTCGGATAGCGTGCGAAGAGCGCAGGCGTAACCAAATTGACCCGTGCGTCTGTGCACTGTGCAGACAGGCGTACTGCGATCATCAGCTCATAATCCTTCCCGTAATGCAGCGCACAGAGCGCATCCGGATATTCCTTTTTCAGCGCAGCAATGATACCGGCTACGCGTTCAGCTGTTTCCATACTTGCTCATCCCCTGTTTTTTTGTTTCATTGTATCACAAACAGTCGGGAAAGGGAACCGCCCGCTTGTAATTGGCAGCGAAAACCGGTATAATACATTAAAAAACAAAAAGGAGGCGGGCGATATGTATCAGCCCCTCGCGGACGCGCTTCGTCCGCAGGAACTGTCCGACGTCTGCGGTCAGCAGCATATATTAGGGGAAAACGGCCTGCTACGCCGCATCATTGAGAGCGGTTCTGTTCCGAATATGATCTTCTACGGCCCTTCCGGCACAGGCAAGACGACCGTTGCAAATCTGATTGCGAAAAAAACGCAGCGGAAGCTGTGCAAACTCAACGCAACGACCGCGTCCTCCGCTGACATTAAGGAGATTTATGCCCAGCTGGACACGTTCCTCGCGCCGAACGGCGTGCTGCTGTATCTGGACGAGATCCAGTATTTCAACAAAAAACAGCAGCAGACGCTGCTGGAGTATATTGAAAACGGCAAGATCACACTCATTGCATCTACGACGGAAAACCCATATTTCTATGTCTACAACGCTATCCTGTCGCGCTCGACGGTGTTTGAATTCAAGCCCGTGGAAAAGGACGAGGCGCAGCGCGCAGTCAGCCGGGCACTCAATTATCTCGAATCGCGCGACAGCGTGACCATCCTGCCGGAGCCCGGTGTCAAGGAGCACATTGCGCAGTCCTGCGGCGGCGATATCCGCAAGGCGCTCAACGCCGTCGAATTTCTTTACACGGCCACACGGCCCGAAAACAGCGTGGTCAGGCTCACCATGGCAGACGCAAAGCAGGTGTCACAGCGCTCGGCCATGCGCTATGATAAATCCGGCGACGATCATTATGACGATCTTTCCGCGCTCATGAAGTCCATCCGCGGCTCCGACCCGGACGCCGCTGTACATTATCTGGCCCGGTTTTTAGAGGCGGGCGATCTGCCGTCGGCATGCCGCCGGATTCTGTGCTCTGTGGCGGAAGATGTCGGCCTTGCCTATCCACAGGCGATCCCTATCATCAAGGCCTGCGTTGACAGCGCTTTGCAGCTGGGGCTGCCGGAGGCGCGCCTGCCGCTGGCCGACGCTGTCATTCTGCTTGCCACGGCTCCGAAGTCCAATTCCGGCTACATGGCCATCGACGCGGCCATCGCCGACGTCAAGGCTGGCAGAACCGGCCCCGTCCCGCGCGAACTGCAAAATGTTCATGCTGACGGCGCAGGCTTTGAGCGCGAGCAGGGCTATCTCTACCCCCATAACTTCCCGAACCACTGGATACGTCAGCAGTACCTTCCTGACAGTATCAAAGACCGTGTTTATTACACCTATGGTGACAACAAAACCGAACAGGCCGCCAAACGCTATTGGGACGAGATCAAGAAGTGACGTGGTATGTCAAGGGCGCCTTTCGCCATGCTTAGCATGACGAGAGGCGCCCTTATTCCATAATAGATAAGATGAGTGCGTCAGGCCAAAAGTCCCTTATTGGTCCTTTTGACGTGTTTGAAGACCTCTTCAAACCGGTTCAGCGCCTCATCGATGATCTCCGGCGTGTCGGCCATAGAGGTATACAGGCGGCTGCCGGCCAGCGTGACAATACCGTTTGCCATATAGGCCGCGCCCATGCGCTCCATGGAATCCTTGCGGACATACATCATATCCTTGTGCTTGAGCAGACCGACGGCGGACTTTGCAAACGACATGGACGAGAAATCGAAACTCATTGCGCCCGTACACTCGAGATGTACGATGGAGCCCTGATTATAGGCTACGAACGGCAGGCCGTATTGCTCGAGCAGGCTCTTGAGGCCGTCGCACAGGCGGTCGCCCATTTTACCCGCGATCTCACAGGCGTTCGTGCGCTCAATCTCGCGGATGGCCGTGTAACCGGCGAGGCAGGACAGCGGATTGGCCGCCAGCGTGCCGCCGACATAGGCCCGGTGTTTGCCCGTGGCAAGACCCGCCGCCATGAGCTGCGCGTATTCCTTCTTGCCGCCGACGCCGCCTGCCGAGGGGTAGCCGCCCGCGACGATCTTGCCAAAGACTGTCAGATCCGGTACAACGCCGAAATAGCCCTGCGCGCCCGAAAGCGCAACGCGGAAGCCCGTGACGACCTCATCGAAGATCATCAGCGCGCCGTATTTATCGCACAGCGTCCGCACGCCCGCGTTATAGTCGTGCGCAACGGGCCGCGTACCGCTTTCGGGGCCGACCGGCTCGACAATGACGCCCGCTGTGCCGCCGAGCAGCACGTTGCGCTTGAGCATATCCTCAAGCATGGTCAGATCGTTCGGCCGCACCTCGTCTGTTGCCTCATAGCAGCCGCCGGGAATCCCGTGCGATTCCAGAAGCGCCCGGCTGCCAGGGATTTTCAGGCCGTAGACCATCTGGTCAGACCAACCGTGATACGCGCCGCCGACCTTGATGATGCGCTTTTTGCCCGTCGCAATGCGCGCGATGCGAAGCGCCGCCATGACGGACTCCGTGCCGCTGCCGAGCATACGGAACATTTCAACGTTCGGCATATGCTTATTGATCTCTTTTGCAATCATCAACTCGGACTCGTGCAGCAGACCTGTCACCGGGCCGCATTCGTTCAGCAGTTCAATCACCTTTTCCCGGATGACGGGATAGTTGCTGCCGAGAATTGTCGGGCCGCCGGCCTGTAAAAAGTCGATATACTGATTTCCGTCCTTATCATAGAGGTACGCGCCGTCGGCCCGCGCCATACACATGGGAAACGGCTTGTTAAAGGCCAGATTATGCTGGACGCCGCCGGGGATATACTCCTTCGACTCCTCATACACAGCCTTGGAGGCTTTGCACTTTTCATCGAAATACTTGAGGATTACATTGTTGTAATAGTCGTCCGTGACCTCCCATATGGGCTGACTGGTCAGCGCCTTGAGCCTCGTATTGATCTCGTTGGGATCGTCCCAACGGCTGATGCCGCAGTTGTTCATTTTATGGGTTCCTCCTTTTTCGCAAGGTCATTTGTATCCATGCTGCCCCTGAACACGACGAACGTGTCAAACAGGTATTCCGTGACAAAATTCAAAAGCATATTCATAACGGTGACCAGATATTCGTTCCAGCCGCAGGTTTCAACCAGCCAGTTGCCGAGAAGGGTTGACAGGGGTGTGAACACGGCGTAATAGCACAAAACCAGCGCCATGGCCTTCGGCACGTTGTTGGCGCTCTTGAACGTGAATTTCCGGTTGAGCGTGAAGTTCCACACCACCGACGCGACCAATGCAATCAGATAGCACGGCCAGTAACTCCATTTGCACAGTTCATTGAGCAGCGTAAACAATCCGATCTGGATGATACCTGCCGAGGCCGAAAACAGCACAAATTTGACAACCCGCCAAATTTCTTTCTTTTTTTCTCCGGTCATTTTCCTTCCTCCTTCTGCTTTGCGTATTTCTGCTGATAGACCAAATGCTGCAGGGCAATATCCGCGCGGGAAAGCTGTGCGCGCTGTCCGAGCGCCGCCGTATGCAGCGCACAGACGGCAGCCTTGTCCGCGAGAACTGCCAGCGCCTGCGTATCATCCTCGTCCTTTCCGCAGACGACTGCACCCACACCCGGAACCAGCACCGCGCAGCGCTTGTCGAGCGCAGCGGAAATTTCACCTGCCGCAGCGATCTGCGTGACTGGGATCACGGATCCGATCATCTGCGCCATGTCGTCCAGTTGGGCGCGGATGGGCCGATTCAGCGCCGCCATAGTCAGAAGTGCGTCCGTCCGCGCGGCACAGGCCAGCGGATGTGCGTGGCGAACCTTGGCAAGCACGGAATCCAGCCGCTTCTGTTCCATGACCGGTGCAGCTTGCTCTAATACACCCTGCCAGCAGCGGCGGCAGAGCCGTTCGAGCAGCTGCGCACGCATCAGCGCTTCGTCGTGGCTGCGCGCGCAGATCAAAACACCGTGGTGCGCCATCAGGATTGTCTTTGCTCCGTGCGCCATAGCCTCGCGCATTGCGTTCTGCAGTGTTTTTGTGCCCGGCAGTCCATACCCCGCCACGGCCACACCGCCAAGCTGCTGCCGTTCCTCGCCGGTAAAGCAGCCAGGCTTGTATCCGCACAGGCCAAGCGCCGAGGCGTAGGTCTGGTGCGTGTGAATGACAAAATGGGCATCCTCAAACATCGAATAGGCAAGCGCGTGCACTGCCCGTTCGCCGGACGGCCTGCGCGGGCCGGTCCATTTGCCGTCTGCAAGATCACAGCGTGCAATATCCTCCGGCGTGATGCTGCCGTAGTCCATACCGCTGGGCGTGACAAGATAGTGCATGTCATCTGCGCGGGCTGAAACGTTGCCCCACGTCCGGGCAACAAGTCTGTTTTCCAGCAGTTCACGGCCCGTTTTACAGATGCACATCCGTAAAGCCTGATCTTCCATGCTTATGCCTCCTTCAGCTTATTTAGCAGCGCAAAATTCTTCTTATTTGACGCGTACAGCTGCCGGAACACGCGGTAATTGCGGTCATAGACCGGCTTTAAGGCCGCGTTCGGCTCATAGCGTCCGTTGACTTTCACATGCGCGGCGGCAAGGGTCAGACTTGGGAACAGCCCGCTCCCGACCGCAGCCAGCATTGCCGCGCCGATGGCGCCGACATCCTTCGTGTTTTCGACTGTCTCGACTGTCCGGCCTGTAATGTCGGCCAGCATCTGACACGTCACCTTCGACAGTGCACCGCCGCCGACGAATCGGATGACTGGGGACGTCTTTGTCTTCTTTTCCTCGCATTCGAGCATCCAGCGCTGGTGGAAGCAGATGCCCTCGAGAACCGCCCGCAGCATCTGCGCCTTGCCTGTCTCCAGCTGAATGTTGAAGAATATCCCGGCTGCCGCCGGGTCTTCAAACGGACAGCGGTTGCCATGCAGCCACGGTGTAAAGATCACGCCTCCAGAACCGGGTGCAACCCGCGCGACGGTATCGGACATGTAATCGTACAAACTCTCATAAACCGTTTCCTGACTCTCGGCCACGTCGGTCTTGGACAGATAGATATTGACCTCATCCAGCACCAGATGATCCTTGACCCATTCAAAGCACTTGCCTGCCGTCTCCATTTCGGCAAAATAATTGTATTTGCCTTTTTCTGCGCCGACAATGCCCGCAATCATCGCCGAAAGATCAACCGCCTGATGGTCCATCACCGTTCCGACCCAGCCGGACGTGCCGGAATAGATATGCGTACTGCCGACGGCGGTGCAGCCCGCACCCACGCCGATAAGCGTCGCGTCGCCTCCGCCGCCGTAAACCCTTGTTCCGGGACAGAGGCCCAGTTCCTGCGCGGCCTGTTCCGTCAGAAGCCCCGCCACGTCGGTGCATTCAATGATCTTCGCCAGGTGCCGCGTCTCGACGCCGTACATCCGGCAAAGTTCTTCGTTCCAGCCCTCACGACCGGGCCGCGTGTCATAAAGAAACGTCGAATAGGCCGAATCACGCGTCATGACGAATTCTCCCGTCGCCCGTGCGATCAGGGATTCCTTCACATCCAGCCACTTGTGGGCCTTTTGGAAGACTTCCGGCTCATGCGCCTGTACCCATTTATATTTCCAGAGCGGATCCTTGACACTCGTGGACGCAGCGTGCGTCGCGCGCAGAGAGCGCAGCAGCATCCCGACGTTCACGCCGGAAACACACGGCCCGTGCGTCTGACATGCCTTGAATTCCGCCAAAGCCCGCTGGTCCATATAGCTCATCGGGCGGCGCAGCGCGCGGCCATTTTCATCCACGAGCACCATGCCCTGCATCTGCGAACAAAAGGAAATGCCGGACACCTGCGCAGGCATCACGTCCGTCTTTTCAAACACAGCACGCGTGGTACAGCACATGGCCGCCCACCATTCATCTGCGTCCTGCTCCGCGCCGCCGTCTGGCAGGATATATAGTCCATAGCCTGCGTAGGCGCTCGCAATCAGCCGGATATCCTGTTCGGCTCCGAACAGGCAGGTCTTGACTCCGGTTGTTCCGAAGTCGTAAGCGATGAGATACTGCATACGTCTCCTTTCATCGCGCCCAGCAAAAAGCGCGTCAGCCTGTTGGCCATTTTCGTATCATCCAAAGCGGCATCGCCGCAGAAGATCTGCATCCGTTCTTGATAATATTTGCAGCTGTAGGAAAACTGCAGCATCATCAGCAGATTGTCAAAGAAAAACGCAAACAGCTGCGGCTCGATCCGCTCTGTGAGCTGTCCGCCCTGCTGCGCGCCGTCAAACAGGCGTGTATAAAGCGCTGCCGTGCGCGATTCGATCTCGCGGGCGAGTGTCCCGGCGTACTTCCGGCAGCTGCCGGCGGTGATCTCGTTATACATCGCGTTGTAACTTGCGTGGCTGCGCGACTGGCGGATGAGCGCGAGAATGAGCCGCTGCATCCGCGCCGCCAGCGGCCCGCCGCCCGCAGCGGCTTCCTGCAATGTTGCATCCATCAGTTCAAGCGAGTGCCGCACGCAGGCGAGGAAAAATGTGTCTTTATCCCCAAAATATTTATAGATCACGCCGACGCTTACGCCCGCATTTTTTGCAACCGCTGCAATAGATGCAGGCTGAAAACCGCAGCGGGCAAATTCCGCAATGCCCGCCTCCAAAATCGCGCCCAACGCCGCTTCATTCAGCTTCCGATACATAAAACACCTCAATATGACGTGAATAACGATTCACGTCATATTATAATTCTAATAAAACATCCTGTCAATCCATAAAATAATTCAGCACATCAAACAAAAATTAGTGATGCCCCAAGGCTTTCCTTAGGCGCAAGGGGAACTGCCCGTAGGGCTTGAGGGGATGCAAATGTCACAAATTTCGGAGCACTCTGAATTTTGCAACATATCCCCTCCCCTTACCGCGCAGAGCGCGGCAGGGAGGCAGGGGTGCGAAAGACTTGCGTTTCCGGCGGAGGTTTGCTACAATGGGTGCAAAAAGAATGTCAGAAGGGACGTGGTCCTCATCGCGATCACAAATGCAAGCCTGCCGTCCAAGAAGCGGATTCTGACGGTCTGCGTCAAGCTGTTTCTCGAGCAGGGCTATAAAAAAACGACTGTTGCACAGATTGTACAGCAGGCGTCGGTTTCCAACAGTATTTTTCAAAATATTTTCCGTGCCAAGGACGGCGTACTGGCTGAACTGGTGGAGTTCATGTTTTCCAATCAGTTCGCTACGGCTCGCAGCATGGCAGGCGCACATCTGCCGCCGGCCTATGTCTATGCCGTGGAGACAGCCATTCAGATGACACTGACGGAACTGAACGAAAATCTGCGCGAGATCTATATCGAGGCGTACACGCAGAAGGAAGCATCGGACTATATTTTCCGCGAGACAGCCAAGGAACTCTATCAGATCTTCGGTTCCTATCAGCCGGAGTTGACCGCACAGGACTTCTTCTTTATGGAACTCGGCTCTGCCGGAATCATGCGGGCCTATATGGCGCATCCGTGCGACGAGGAACTGACGCTGGAAAAGAAGCTGCAAATGTTCCTGACCATGAGCCTCCGGTCGTATCACGTCCCTGAGGATGAGATTCAGAAAATCATCGCCTTTATCGGCGGCATGGACATCCGAACCGTCTCCGAGCGCGTTATGCACGAACTGTTCAAGGCGCTTGCCATGCGCTTTGAATTTACACTGTAATCATTTGAACCGTTGTACCGGAACAAACGCCCTTTTCACAGACTGACGCCGCCCGGCCATGTGTATGGCCGGGCGGCGGGCAGTCTTTTTTTTATTCTGCAAACACAGCGCGCAAAACGGGATTTCTTGCGGCCTGTACCTCGTCGAGACGGCGGACAGGGGTATTGTGCGGTGCGGTATGGAGTGCTTCGGGATTCTCATATGCAAGACGGGCAAGCGAACGGAAGACCTTGATTGCCTCATCCATGGTGGCCTTGGACTCCGTCTCCGTCGGCTCGACCATGAGCGCCTCGTGGACGATCAGTGGGAAATACATTGTGGGCGGATGAATGCCGTTGTCAAGCAGGCCCTTGGCGATATCAAGCGCGGAAACACCGGTTTCTTTATGCAGCCGATCCAGCGTCATGACAAACTCGTGCATACAGGGGCCGGGGTAGGCCATGTCGTAGATATCCTGCAGCGCGGCCATCATATAATTCGCATTTAGAACCGCGTTGCGGCCCACTTCATGCACGCCCTCCCGGCCAAGCATGGTCAGATAGGCAAACGCCTTGACGACGACGAGGAAATTTCCGTAGAAATCCCGCACCCGGCCGACGGACTGCGCAGGCTGCGCAAAGCGGAAGCCGTTTTCGGTCTTTTCCGGGATGGGGCCAGGCAAAAACGGCGCGAGAAACGCCTTACAGCCCACAGGGCCGGAACCCGGCCCGCCGCCGCCGTGCGGCGTGGCAAAGGACTTATGCAGATTCAGGTGGATGCAGTCGAAGCCCATGTCGCCCGGACGGACGACGCCCATAACGGCGTTCAGATTCGCGCCGTCGTAATAGCACAGGCCGCCCGCGTCGTGGATGATTTTCGTGATTTCAAGGATATTCTTGTCGAAGATGCCGACCGTATTGGGATTTGTGAGCATCAATCCTGCCGTCTGCGGTCCAACGGCTGCGCGGAGCGCTGCGAGATCGACGCAGCCGTCTGCGCCGGACGGGATATTGACCACGCGGAAGCCTGCCATGACGGACGAGGCCGGATTCGTGCCGTGGGCGGAATCCGGGACGATGATCTCTGTCCGGCTCACGTCGCCGCGTGCGAGGTGGTACGCCTTGATGAGCAGCAGGCCTGTGAATTCGCCGTGCGCACCTGCTGCGGGCTGGAGCGTGAACGCGTCCATACCGGTCACTTCGCCAAGCAGCTTTCCCGTTTCATACAGCAGTTCCAGCGCGCCCTGCGCCGTCTGCTCCGGCTGAAGCGGATGGAGCCTTGCAAAGCCCGGCAGCGCCGCAAGGGCTTCATTGACCTTGGGGTTGTACTTCATCGTGCAGGAGCCCAGCGGATAGAAGCCGTCGTTCATGCCGTGGACGCGATGCGACAGCGCGGTATAGTGCCGGATGAGTTCATTTTCGCTCACCTGCGGCAGGTGCAGCGGCTTTTTGCGCGCCGGCGCCAGCGTCACGACGGGCACATCGCACGCGGGAAGCAGCGACAAGCCATGGCCGAGGGCCCCCTGTTCAAAAATCGTCTTCATTGGCCGCTCACCTCCTGCAAAAGCCCAATCACATGGTCGAGCGTCTTTTTATCTGTCAGTTCCGTCACGCACCAGAGGATTCCGCCCTCCACCGGCAGACCGCCCAGAATTCCGTGCGCCTCCAATACTGCCAGCGCCCGTTCCGGGCACGGGCAGGCGGTCACGAATTCGTGGAAGAATTCGCCGGGATAGACGCGCTTCCAGCCGAGCACTTCTTCGAGCCGCTGTGCGAAATAATGCGCGCGGGACGTGCAGAGCGTCGCGGCCTGTCGCAGTCCGGCCTCGCCCATGGCGGCAAGATAGACGGCAACACTCAGCGCGCAAAGCTGTTCGTTTGAGCAGATATTGGACGAGGCTTTTTCCCGGCGGATGTGCTGCTCACGCGCAGAAAGCGTGAGAACATAGCCGGTCTTCCCCTCTGTATCATGCGTCTGGCCGACGATGCGGCCCGGAAGCTTGCGCATCATGGCGCTCGTCGCGGTCATAAAGCCGAGGTACGGCCCGCCGAAGGCCGTATCGAGGCCGAGCGGCTGCCCTTCACCGACGGCAATGTCCGCGCCGCACTCGCCCGGTGTTTTCAGGACGGCCAGCGAAATGGGGTTCACGCCCATGATATATTTGGCTCCGGCTGCGTGTGTGATCTCGCCGAGCAGTTCCGCATCCTCCAGCTGGCCGAAGAAATTCGGCTGCTGGACATAGAAGCAGGCGGCGTCCGCGCCGAGCATGGTGCGCAGCGCGTCCGGGTCTGTTTTGCCGTTCTTCATTGGGACAACAATCAACTCCGTCCCGGAGCCGAAGCAGTAGGTCTTCATAACGCCGAGGACGTTCGGGTCGATTGCTGCGGAGACATAGGCCCTTGTGCGTTTACGGTCGCGGCACATGGGGATAGCTTCTGCAGCGGCAGTCCCGCCGTCATAAACGCCAGCGTTGGACACGTCCATACCGGTCAGTTCGCAGAGCATAGTCTGGTATTCAAAAATTCCCTGTAAAATGCCCTGACTGATCTCGGCCTGATAGGGCGTATAGGCCGTCACAAATTCCTCGCGGGTCACGATGGCTTTTACCGCCGCCGGGATATAATGCCGGTAGCTGCCCGCACCGCGCAGGCAGGTCTTGAACACATGATTCTGCTCCGCCAGCGTCGAGACAGCTTCAAACGTCTCCTGTTCACTCTTCCCGGGCGGCAGATTCAGATATCCATCCAGATACATCTGCTGCGGCACATCCCGGAACAGTTCTTCTGCGGATGAAGCACCGATCGTCCGCAGCATCTGCTCCCGTTCCGCAGCTGTCGTCGGGACAAATGTGCCCATCAGTGTTCCTCCTTCGTAAACGCCTCATATTCCTCCGCACTCAGAAGTTCGGAGAAGTCCGTGATGCGCTCGATCTTCATGATCCACGCCTCATAGGGGTCGGAGTTCAGTAGTTCCGGCGAATCGTCCAGTTCCTCGTTGACCTCGGCAATCACGCCGGTCACGGGGCTCATAACATCGGACACAGCCTTGACGGATTCGACATCACAGGCCGTTTCGCCCGCAAGCACCTCGTCGCCGGGTTCGGGCAGATTGACGTAGACCAGATCGCCCAGTTCGCTCTGGGCAAAGTCCGTGATGCCGACAAGAGCAGTCGTTTCGTCCAGCATCTTGACCCATTCGTGGTCGCGGGAATACTTCAGTTCAGCGGGAAAATTCATAATTCGTTCCTCCAGTTCTGTTTTGTGGGGTTGATTGGTTGAGTTGGTGGGGGGAGAAAAGGGGCACTGGATATGCTTCGCCATATTTGCAGGCAGTGCGGATTCGCACAGTATAGTAGGGGCCGATGCCCACATCGGCCCGTTGGGAAGCTGCGAATTCGCCGAAGATTTTCGTAAAACGCGGTGCAATCTGCCGGGCCGATGTGGGCATCGGCCTCTACACTGAGCGGGCAAATTTCTGATAAAGTGTACGCTATCCGCTCAGATGCCCGTAGCCTTAGCCAGGGCGGAAATGAGGCTTTCCGTCTCCGCGTCGGAGAAACAGTAGCGCATATCGGTGAAGTTCTCGCGCAGGCGGGCAGCTTCTTCCCGGACGTCCGCATTGCGTATGACGCAGTCGGCGATCAGGTGCGCAAGCTGCGCGAACTGCTCCTTCCCGAAGCCGAAGCGGGTCATTTCGTTTACGCCCATGCGCAGCGCGCCGGAGGCAGTGAAGCCCTCCTCGTCGGGCGTGGCCTGATAGTTGCAGATGATGTTGTTTTCCTCGAGCCGCTTCGCGATCTCCGGGCCTCTGGCGTAGCCGACGCGGACGATGACCTGATGCGTCTCGGTGTAGCCCACGGCCGGGTCGCCCGCCACGTCAAGGCCCTCGGCCCTCAAGCTGGCGGCGAAGCTCTTTGCGTTTTCAATCACGGCCTTCTGGTATTCGTCCTTGAACGCGTTCATCTCATACGCCGCCATCAGCTGGCCGAGAAGCGTTCCAAGATGGTGGTTGGAGACGCTGCCGGGGAAGGCGCGCGTTTCGATCGTCTCCCAGAGGCCCCATTTGAGGTCCTCCGGCTTGTAATTCACGCCGATCACGCCGCGCTGCGGGCCGAAGAAGGTCTTGTGCGTCGAGCCGGTGACGATCTCCGCGCCCTCTTCAAACGGCTTCTGGAAGTGGTCGCCGATCAGACCCAGCACATGGGCCATGTCGTACATGACGGTCGTGCGGATGCCCTGCTCGCGGATGAAGCTTACAAGCTCCGCGACCGGCTCCTTATACAGCACCATGGACTTGCCGAAGATCACGAATTCCGGCCGGTACTGCGCAAGCAGCAGCTTTGCCGCCTCCGTGTCGATGCGGTACGGGTCGTCGGCGCAGACGGGAAAGTTGACGACCATCTGCTTTTCGGTGACGGGATCGACGGCGATATAATCGTGCAGCGCACCCATGGGCTGTGCGGACAGATGGCCGCCGCGGACGATATGGTTGTTCATGACCCAGCCGAGCCGCTGCGGCGTGCGCTTGCGGTCAACACGGTTCTTAAAGTCCATGAGCGCGGAAAAGACAGCGGTATTGGACATCTGACCGGAGGTCACGCGCGTTTCAACCTGCGATGCGCCGAGGAATTTTTTCATCTCCTCAACGAGCAGTGCCTCGACCTCGCCGATGAAGTTCGTACCCTGATAATAGAAGATCTCCGCATCATAGAACGCCTTCTGTTTTTTATGCTCAGCGTAGCGGTTCGACGGGTCAGAGGCCGAGAGCAGGCGCACGGCGCGCGATTGTGTGTTTTCAGACGGAATGAGATTGATGCACCGATGCTGCCGCCAGAGGTGGTTCTCCTGCGCCTTTTTCAGGAGCGCAGCGGCCTTTTCGGCATACGGCGCGTCGCAGTGCGGCGCAGCCGGGGCAGGATGATCGGGCAGGATGGGGCGGACGTAGGGCGCGGCATCCTGCCGGATGTGCCACGCAACAACCTTGGCCGGCTGCCGTTTGCCGCGGATGTCGATCTCAAGGTCAAAGTCCTGACAGATGCGCGAATCGAGATACGCAAGGCCGATGGAGCGCTTGCCCGTCTCGGAGGTAATGACCGTTTCCAGCCCCTCGCCCTCCGTCTTGAAATACGGAATCATCGTACCGGAGGTCACATAGCCGACGGGCTTTCCCTCTGCCCACGCGTCCTTGCTGTAGACCGGGAAGCCCTTGCGCAGAACGCCCTTGCCTGCAAGATAGACCGGCTGAATGCGGTACGGGAGATCCTGAAGGGCGGAATAATCGCGGTTCATGATCTTCTGAAACGCCTCGAACTGTCGCTTCAGTGCGGCGCGGCCAATGAAATCGCCCTTTTCCTCTGCGAACGAGACGGCGAATTTGGCCAGCGGCACAGCATAGACCGGGATCTCGCCGCCAAACTCGCACTCCCCCATTTCATGGCCGTAGAGCGGCAGAGAAGCTTCCATTCGCAGCGTATCGCGCGCGCCGAGCGCGGTGGGTCTTGCCCCGAGTTCGATCAGACGGTCCCAAAAATACCGGGCGTCCCTTGATTCGCAATAGAGTTCATAGCCGATGGGTTCTCCGGTATAGCCGGTCTTGGCAACGCGGACGGGACGGTCCTCCATGGTGAGCGTCCCCAGCGCGTTTTTGACGTTTTCCCGCGTGAGCGCCTTGCCGCCCGACAGGGCCATGAGCAGCTTTTTGGCCTCCGGGCCCTGCACGGCGATGGCCGCATAGCGGTCGGAGACATTGGTGAGCGTGACGTTATAGCGTTCGGCCTCGCGCGTCAGGTGGGCGAGATCCTTGTCGATGTTGCCCGCATTGATGACGAGGAAGTATTTTTCTGCCTCAAAGCGATAGAGATACGCGTCGTCGATGGCACAGCCATTCTGATTGGGAATGATGCAGTACTGCGCCTGATTGATGTCAAGCGCCTGCACGTTGCTGGACAGGACGTGCTGCAAAAACCGCACCATGTCCGGCCCTTCGACGTCGATACGGCCCATGTGGGACACGTCGAAAATGGCGCAGTGGCTGCGGCAGTAGAGATGCTCGGCGACGATGCCGTCCGGGTACTGGATGGGCATATCCCAGCCGCCGAAATCGACCATCGTGGCCCCGGCGTCCAGATGGGCCTGATAGAGTACGGTTCGTTTCAGTTCACTCATGGTGTTCCTCCCTTTTTCCTGATCTCGCGCAGGCTGTGCGCCTGCGGGTATGCGGTGCTTCGATAATCCTTATCCGCCCGGTCCGCCTCCAGCAGATCCAGCCGGTCCAGTTCCTTGAGTTTGCGGTAAATGCGCAGCCATGCACACTCGTTTTCGGGGTTGACCTCACAGCGGCCGTTCCGCTGTCCGCCGCACGGCCCGTGGACGAGCGATTTTGCACACTGCGTCACAGGACAGATGCCGCCGGTCTGGCCGAGCATGCAGTCTCCGCACATACGGCAGGCCTCACGGAAAACGCCAGCACGTTCAATCTGCCCGAGAAACAGCGTGTCGTTCGCGGGGAAAACCGGAACCGTAGTATGGGCCGCGACGGTCTGCACGCCGTCGCCGCAGGCCAGACAGACGATGGCCTCCGCGCCGCTGTCGCGCAAGGGCTTAAGATCGCGCTTGACGAGCAGCATATGGCAGCATTCGTCCGGCAGGACACTGCCGACAGTCTCGATCCCCTGCTCTTGGAGCAGCTGGCGCATTTGCTCCAGTTCCTTTTCCCCGCCGGTCTGGCAGGCTGTGGCGCAGTTTCCGCAGCCTACCAGTGCGACACGGCGCACGCCGTGCAGCATCACAAGCACCTGCTCCACAGGTTTTTTTCTCGTTACGATCATATGCTTCTCCTTGTTTAAAGAAAACAGAGCGCGCCAAAAGAAGGCGCGCTCTGTTCGTAAACCTGAAAGATTCTCCCGGCCAGCCGGGATTGCTTCTTCGGTGCTGCGGATGCAGCTTTCCAGAGTTCCGTCCGGAATCAGTTTTTTTGCCTGAGAGTTCGTTGCGCGTTCCCCTTCGGCGGCATGCGGATATGCACTCTCCTGATTCGTTCATCCGGCTAGATTCAGTTGTCTGAATTTGTACATTCTGACGAAAATCACTTTTGTTCATCTGCGTATCTTATCCACTTTTTCAGTCTATCGTATTTCCAAGAAAAAAGCAAGCACTTTTTGGGAAACACACAAAAAAGCAGGCTGCCGTTTTCCGGCAGCCTGCTTGGATTGGAAGAATTACTCGGCGTCCTCTTCGTCCTCTGCGGCGGGAGCCAGCAGGGCGCGGATGGACAGGGAGATACGCTTATGCTCCTGATCGATGTCGATGATCTTCGCATCAACTTCCTGACCCTCGGACAGAACGTCCTCCGGCTTTCCGATGCGGCGGTCTGCGATCTGGGAGATGTGGATCAGGCCGTCAACGCCCGGGATGATCTCAGCGAATGCGCCAAAGGTCATCAGCTTGACGATCTTGACCTTGGCAACATCGCCAACCTTGAACTGGTTGTTGAACAGCGTCCAGGGGTTGGTGGCTTCGGTCTTGTAGCCGAGGGAGATCTTGCGCTTTTCGGGATCGAGCGCAATAACGAAGACGTCGATCTCGTCGCCGACCTTAACGACCTCGGACGGGTTCTTGATGCGGTTCCAACTCAGTTCGGAGACATGAACCATGCCGTCAACGCCGCCGATATCGACGAACGCGCCGTAGCTGGTGAGGGACTTAACCGTACCATGGTACTGCTTGCCGACCTCGATCTCGCTCCAAATCTTCTCCTGGGCAGCCTTGCGCTGCTCAGCGGCGACGGAACGGATGGAGCCGACGACGCGGCGGCGGGCACGGTTGACCTCGGTGATGCGCAGCTGGACAGTCTTGCCGACCATCTCGCTCAGATCGCCGCCCTTGGGAACACCGGACTGGGAAGCCGGAACGAACACACGGACACCCTTGACATTGACGACGATGCCGCCCTTGTTCTCTTCGGTGACGTTGCCTTCCAGAACGGTCTTGTCCTCGACAGCCGCTTCGATCTCTTCCCAAGCCTTACCGGCCTCGAGACGCTTGCGGGACAGGCGGACAACGCCTTCGCCGTCGTTGACATGGACGACGATTGCTTCGACCTGATCGCCGACATGCACGACGTCCTCAGGTTTGACGGACGGATCGCCGGAGAAGTCTTCCAGCGGGATGTAGGCGGTGTGCTTCGTGCCAAGATCGACTTCGATCTCGGTGGAACCGATGGCCATAACGGTGCCAGTTACCTTATCTCCATTATTCAAAGTTTTGAGGGACTGCTCGAGAAGCTCGGCAAAATTCTCCTCCTGTGCAGTTTCAACTTTCAGTTCTTCGCTCATTTTGTTGTTTACCTCCTTAATTATC
>OLFY01002207.1_pt1 | contig 20334 bp, 13 predicted proteins | sample 1605611 | NCBI WGS metagenome assembly OLFY01 (sample SAMEA3888923, study PRJEB22519) | human gut metagenome | biome: human gut; feature: human-associated habitat; material: faeces | place: Denmark | collected 2011
GGGCAGTTGATGCGGCGGAAATAGTACGGGGACTTGCTGTGATTCTGCTCGACAGTGAAAAGGTCGAGGATGCGCAGGGTGCTCTTTTTGTACTGGTCGTTAAACTGGCCTGTGCGGCCGGTCTCTTTCCAGAGAAGGTACGCGAGCTGCACCGGGTAGCAGAGCGAATCGATCTCATACTTGCGCTCCCAGACCCACGGGGTCTCGAAATCGGTATCGTCGGACTCGCCGCCGGCGGTCTGACCGAGCGTTTCCGCAGCGTACTTCGGCCAGCACATGCCGTTCGCTTCCTGATTGAACGCGTTTGCGTAGGGGTCGATATCAATGCACTTGAACTGGCGGTTCACGAGGCCCTCAATGCAATCGGCAACCTCTGCGTCGTGCTTTGCGACAGGCAGATAGTGGCGAACCTGCGCGGTGGAATCACGCAGCCACATGGCGGGGATATCGCCGGTGATGACGAAGGTATCTTTTTCGCCGATGGTTTTGACGGTGGTATCCATGGTGTTGGGGTAGCAATTTTTAAAGAGCTCCGAGAGCTTCGCGTCGTTTGCGAGCTTTTCCTCGCAGATGCGCTTGACTTCCAAATCAATGGCTTTCATGGGATGATTCCTTTCGGGTGTGAAATATAAATAGTAGTTGTCGGTAAGCGAGGGTTAAAAGTCTTTGTTCAAACTTTCTTCGAGAAAGTTTGTCCGTTTCCAAAGGTGAAACCTTTGGTCGTCGTCCGCAGACGACGAAATCTTTTTGCGTTCATAAAATCAGGACGGGAGGGCGGAACTTCCAGTGGACGTTCCGCCCGTGGGAGACCCAATTAGGGGGTCTCCCGAAAAGGCGAAGCCTTTTAGAAAAGGTCGATCAAAGACTTTATTCGTTCGCGATTACGGAAAATCGGTGATTAAAGGCTCTGCAAAAACTCCGCTGCGAGGTCGAACCACTTGCCGACGTGCGGCAGGAGCTGGGCATCGCTGTTCGAGGTGACTTCGTTGCAAAGCGACAGGCCGTGGCCGCCCTCCGGGAACATGTGGAACTCCGTTTTGATGCCGTTTTTCTGCAAGGCGCTGACGAGCATCAGGGCGTTTTCGACCGGGACGCAGTCATCCGGCTGGGTGTGCCAGACGAACGTGGGCGGGGTATCTTTCGTGACGAAGTTTTCGAGCGACTGATTCGCTTTTTCGAGCTCGTACTGCTCACCGAGAAGGTTCTTGATGGAATCGTGGTGGGCGAACGGGCCGGACGTGATAACCGGATAGGAGAGGATCTGGCCGTTCGGGCGCAGAAGCTCGGACGGCCAGTTCATAGCCTCCGCAACGAACGGGCGGCTCCAGAAATTGCCGTAGCTTGCGGCTAAATGGCCGCCGGCGGAAAAACCGATGGTGAAAACCTTTTCGGGGTCACAGCCGTACTTTACGCCTTCTTCGCGGACGTATTTCACGGCGGTGGCGACTTCCAGAAGGGCAGTCGGAAAGCGCGCCGGGGCAACGGAATAGCGCACGACAACGGCGTTCATGCCGATGGCATTGAAGCGCATGGCGATGGGCTCGGCTTCACGGTCGGACGTAAAGGCGTACGCGCCGCCCGGGCAGACGATGACGGTGGGACGCTTTTCGATGGGAACCTCTTTTGAAAGATCCAGAAAATACGTATACATGGCTGCGTAATCCGCAGAGCCCGGCACGTGCAGTTTGATTTTTTCATGTATCATAAAGACAACTCCTTTGGCCGCAAAATTGCAGGATAAACCATACTGTCTTTAGTATATCAGCTGTTGACGGGCGGTGCAAGGCGATTTTGTGAAAATTTGGGTATTATCCCGCTTTTTAGAATAATGTCGGGCAAAAAAGAAAGCCGCTGCCCGGTTTGGGTGCGGCTCTCAGCTAAACGAACTTACTTCGTTTTCTTTGCGGTTTTGGTGATTTTTGCGGCTGCCTTTGTGGTTTTGGCGGCGGGCTTTCACTTCTGCCTTGACTTCCGGCTTGGCTTCCGCTTTCACCTCTGCCTTAGCTTTCTCTTTTGCAGCCGGCTTTGCGGTTTTTGCGGCGCACTTTGCCGGGGCTTTCTTTTCCTTTTCGACCTCGGTGAGCACCCAGTTCTGGTTATCGCCCTTCACGAACTCCCAAAGCTGTGCCGGTGCGCCGTCTGCATCGCTGATGTCCTTGATGTCGACGACCTTGCCGGACGCGACATGCGTGATGCGGCGGCAGCCCTTGACGGTAGTGGTCAGCTTCCAGAGCTGGGAAGCGTTGCCCTGTGCCTCTGCGAGAACAAGTGCGGTGCCGTTTTCTGCCTCACCCGGAACGGTGAGCGCGAGACCGCTGACCTTATGGACGAGCTGCACGGACGTGCCTTCTGCCGGGACGGCACACCAGACCTGCGTTTCGCCGCCGTTTGCGGTCATCTGCACGGCAGAGCCGCCGCAGGAAGCGAGAACCTTACCGCTTCTATGGTTTGTGATAACGTATTTCTTTTCTGTCTTTTCTGCCATGAATGATCTCTCCTTTATGAATAAACCTATGCTTTTCGCATATCATTTTCTGATTTTCTATGTACGATAATTAAGTATAATCATAAATTCCTGCAAAGTCAAATCGGCCGCAAGGGCTTTTATCTGCGGGTTTTACAATGAGAATTTTGCTGTTTACAGCAGATTTTGACGGGTTTTTATCTCTCTATCGTGAAAAGTGTCAAAAATTCGGATAGATTTCAGGATAGACTTGAAAATTGAATTGACTTTTTCCATAAAATGTTAATTTGTTTTTTGCGGATATTCTACAAGCAAAAGGAAAGAATTCACAAAATCGTAAGAGAAATTTACGTTTTATATCCTTGCATTCGGGTGGTGTATCGTGTATTCTTATATCTAGATAAGAAAAAGGAGATCGTAACGGGATGGATAGCTTAGACCGTAGACAGGGGCTTTCTTCGGAGCAGGTAGCGCAGCGCGTGCGCGACGGGCTTTCAAACGCCGACGAGGGCATTAAGACCAAAACCGAAAAGCAGATCATTTTAGAAAACACGTTCACATTTTTTAACATTTTGAACTTTGTACTGGCGCTGTTCGTTTTGCTGGTGGGTTCGTTTAAGAACCTTTTATTTTTGGGCGTTATCTTTTCTAATATTATTATCGGTTCGTTTCAGGGCATAAGAGCGAAACGGACGATTGACAAGCTCTCCCTCATTTCCGCACCAAAGGCTTCTGTGCTGCGCGACGGAAAACTGCAGACGATACCCGTGAGCGGGATTGTGATGAACGATATGCTGCACCTTTCGACCGGGCAGCAGATCTGCGCCGACGCCATCGTTTTGGAGGGCGAAGCGGAAGTGAATGAATCGCTCATCACGGGCGAAAGCGATCCGGTCTTGAAGCGCGCAGGTGACGAGCTGCTTTCCGGCAGTTTCATCGTTTCCGGCAGCTGTTACGCCGAAGTGGAGCATGTAGGCCGCGAAAACTACGCAAACCGCATCGCAAACGGCGCGAAGTATGTGAAGCGCACGAACTCCGAAATTCTCCATTCCCTCGATTTCATTGTAAAGACGCTCGGCTTTACGCTGGTGCCGATTGGCATTTTGCTTTTCTGCAAGCAGTTTTTTTTGCTGCATGACACGATCCGTGAAGCCGTTGTGAGCACGGTCGCCGCGATCCTCGGCATGATCCCGGAGGGGCTCATTTTGCTGACAAGCGTGGTGTTCGCCGTAAGCGTACTGCGGCTTTCACGCTACAAGACGTTGGTGCAGGACCTGTACTGCACCGAATCGTTGGCACGCGTAGATGTGCTATGCTTAGACAAAACAGGTACAATCACCGAAGGCACGATGCAGGTGGACGAGCTGCACCCGCTGACGGGCTACACCGAAGAGGACATGACGGCTCCGCTGGAGGCGCTTGTGCAGGTTTTGACGGACGACAACCCGACGTACAACGCGGTGAAAGCATACTTTCCCGGCGGATCGGACTGGAAAGCTGCGGCGACGGTGCCGTTCTCCTCTGCGAGAAAGTGGAGCGGCGCGTATTTCGGCGAGCGCGGCACGTATGTGATGGGCGCGGGCGAATTCATTTTGGGCGAACGCTTCGGTGCGCTGCGTGAACATACAGAGGAATATGCGGCGCGCGGCGAACGCGTTTTGCTGCTGGCCTACTCCGCAAAGCCTTTCCTTGCAAACAAGGTGCTGCCGGACGACATTAAGCCGGTGGGCTTCATTTTAATCAGTGATAAGATCCGCACGGAAGCACCGCAAACGCTGCGCTATTTTGCAAAGCAGGGCGTGACGCTGAAGGTCATCTCCGGCGACAACGCCGTGACGGTCTCTAACATTGCACAGAAGGCCGGTCTGCCCCACGCGGAAAACTACTGCGATGCGACAACGCTGCACACCGACGAGGAGATTGCGGGGGCAATTGAGCAATACAGTGTGTTTGGCCGCGTGACGCCGCAGCAGAAATTGAAATTTGTGCAGGCGTTAAAAGGCCACGGCCACACGGTGGCGATGACGGGCGACGGTGTGAACGACGTTCTGGCGCTGAAAGAGGCCGATTGCAGCATCGCGATGGCTTCCGGAAGCGACGCGGCGCGCACGGTCTCGAACCTCGTTTTGCTCGACTCCAACTTTGCTTCCATGCCGCAGGTGGTGAAGGAAGGCAGGCGCTCCATCAACAATTTGCAACGCTCTGCATCGCTGTTTTTGCAGAAGACGATCTATTCGACGGTGCTGGGTGTGCTGTTCATTTTTCTTTCTGCTTCCTACCCGTTTGAGCCGATTCAACTGACGTTTATCAGTTCGATTACGATCGGTATTCCGTCGTTTATACTGGCGCTGGAGCCGAACAACGAGCGCATAAGCGGCAGCTTTTTGGCGAACGTTTTGAAGAAATCGTTCCCCTCTGCCCTGACGATGATTCTTGGCGTTTTGTTTTTGACGCTGTTTAAGGGGCCGCTGAATTTGACGAACCCGCAGGTCTCGACACTTTCGGTCATTGTGGCATTTGCCGTTGGATTTATGCTGATGTTCAAGCTTTGCCTGCCGTTCAACGCGCTGCGCGGGGCGCTGTTCGGCACGATGGTGACGGCGTTCTTTGTGGGATACATCGGCTGCATGGACCTGGTTTCCATGGTGCCGCTGACCGCCCCGATGCTGTTTATTTTGATCCCGCTGCTCATTGTGTCGATCGTCTTTATGATGCAGACAAACCATTTTATGGAGCATTTTGCAGAGCACCACACGCGGCGTTTGCTGCAAAGCAGGTTCTTCCAGAATCACCGCAGAAAGCGGCGTGAGGCAGCGCACAAAGACCGCCACGCCGCCCGCAGAACGCGCCGCCGCATAGAGCAGCCAAGCAGGGTGCGAGACGGTAAAAGAGCTTAATTTAGTCGAGATAATATGAAAATACCCCGGCAGGCGGTTTGGATGGCTTGCCGGGGTGTTCTTATGCGCTTGTTAATTTTACAGGATGCAGTATTTTGCCATGTAATCTTCCATGGCGGGGAGGATATTGTTGTATTTTTCGGACTGCTTTAAGTACTCGTGGATGTCCTCGACGGTGACGATAGCGTGGACCTTGATGCCGAACTCCTCGTTGACCTCCATGATGGCGGTTTTGCCGGGAACCTTGCCTACCTCGCAGCGGTTGACGGAGATGAACATATCGTTGACTTTCACATTGCCGCAGCCATAGAGGATCGGCATGGTCTCGCGCACGGCGGTGCCGGCGGTGATGACGTCTTCGATGATAATAATTTTATCGCCGTCCTTCGGCTTGTAGCCGACGAGGCTGCCGCCTTCGCCGTGGTCTTTCTCTTCCTTGCGGTTGAAGAAGTAGGGCTTCGAGATGCCATACTCGTTATAGAGGGACGCAGCGGCGGCTGTGGCAAGCGGAATACCCTTGTACGCCGGGCCGAACATGGCGGAGAAATCTTCGCCGACGGTCTCCTTGATGAGCGATGCGTAGAACTTGCCGAGCTTTGCGATCTGCTCGCCGGTCTTATAGTTGCCGGTATTGACGAAGTACGGCGTATTGCGGCCGCTCTTCGTGACGAAGGAGCCGAAACGCAGCACGTCTGCGGACATCATGAACTCGATAAACGCCTTTTTGCTTTCTGTCAGCATAAAAACCATCCTTTATTTCCGTCATGGGTCGGAATTTATTTTTATCAGTATAGCATAGATTTATGTTTTCGTCAAAATTTTTTACGCGAACTTACGCTGCCGGAGAAAGGCCGTTTTCCGCCGACCACGTATAGACGGAATACGTATTGCCGTCCGTTGTAACGGCGACGGTGCCGTCTGTATCGGTGCGCAGGATCTTGCAGTTGCGTTCGGAAAGACTTTCGAGCGTTTCGTGGTGCGGGTGACCGTATTTATTATCCTGCCCGCAGGATATGACGGCGACGGCGGGGTTCACGGCGCGGAGAAAATCCATGGAGGACGATGTGGATGAGCCGTGGTGGCCGCACTTTAAGACGTTTGAAGTGATGTCCGTTTCGCGTGCTAAGATATTCTCTTCAACTTCGGTTTCGGCGTCGCCGGTGAGCATAAAGGAGATATTGCCGTAGGTGAAGCGCAGAACAGCGGAATAGTTGTTGAGGTTATCGAATATCTCGTCCTTTTCCGGGGATAGGACGGCAAAATTGGCGTTTTCGGGCGCGGAGATTTTTGTATCGGTGGAGATCTGCTCGGTTTGGACGTTTTTGTCGAGCAGGGCATCGAGCATATTTTCGTATGTAGCGGTGGTGGGCGTTTGGTCGTCGGGCAAAAGGGGCATGTAGAACGTGCCGATGGTGTAATCCTCGATAATCTGCTTCATGGAGCCGATATGGTCCGCGTGCGGGTGCGTGGCGACAACGGCATCGAGCGATGTGACGCCGAGCGCCTGAAGGTCGCTTTCGATAGTCTCTCCCGCTTCGCGGGTGCCGGCATCAATGAGCATGTTGTAATCGGTGCCGATTTGAATTAAAATGCTATCCCCCTGCCCGACATCTAAAAAGTAGACGGCGCAGTCGGCGGCGTCGGTGCTTTGAGTGGGCTGTGCGGGGGCGCTTGAGTCTGTGTTCGGTGCACCGGTGAGGTACGTTTCAAGCTCCGGGAAATAATAGACAAGCACCGCCGCGAGCACAAGGACGGCGCTGATGACGGCGGAAAGCGTTTTTTTGTTCCGGGGTTGGCGGCGACGGACTGCGCCGGTTCTTTTTTGTGGCATGAGTCTCTCCTTTTTGTTTACATAATTTGTTTTACGTGATACAAAAAAGCTGCCGCAGTTTTTACTTGCAGCAGCTTACTTTGCAAATCCTACTCTTTACTTACCTTGCGTTTCGTCCTTGTAAAGGTTAAAGCGGAACAGCTTGGATTCATCCGCTTCATTATCGCAGACCACAAAGGCTTCTGCGATCTTTCCGCCTTCGATCAGAGACGTAAGACCGATGAGCTGACACAGCTTGCTTTTCAGGTTCAGCTTATCACCGTCGCGCGTCATCAGATACACATTGCCCTCGCAGCTATCCAGTACAGACAGGAAACCCGGAACATCGATGTCGTGAAGTTCGATCATCTTGGACATCAGTCATCTCTCCTTTGATATGAGATTTAGTCTCATTATGGTTTGCCGATAGGGTTCTATGTGGAAAACCATAATATCCTATGATGGCTTTATTCTATCACAACAGCAGAGAATACACAAGGGCTAAACGGAAAAAAGGTGTGTTGCATTCAGGTTAAATTTTCAGTGAATTTGTTAAACATTGAGAAAGTTTATGAATCTTTCCAATCATTCGCCGGAGGCACCGTAGTTCGCGAGCACGCGGGCGCTGGGATCGTTGACATCGCAGCCCTCCCACGCTTTGTTCGGCATCCAGAAGTCCTTGACCATTTCCGCCTGACCGGGATAGTATTTTTCAAAAATTTCACGGTAGAGAAGGGATTCTTTCGTAAACGGCGTTGCGAACGGATATTTTGCGGCGCGGAGCTTCATTTCGTCATCGGTATACTTTGTTTCGGCGTAGGCCTTGAGGTAATCGACCATAGAGTGACCGACGGCATCGGAGAACGCGGCTTTTTCGCGGTACAAAATCGGCAGCGGGAGGTAATCGCCCTCGAACGCGTGGCGCAGGAGGTATTTGCCTTTTTTGTACTTGTTGAGCTTCATCTCGGGATCGACGGACATGACGTATTTGACGAAATCGAGGTCGCCGAACGGAACACGGGCTTCGAGCGAGTTGGTGGAGATGCAGCGGTCGGCACGGAGCACGTCGTACATATGAAGCTCCCGCACGCGCTTTTGGGCTTCCGTTTGGAACGCGGCGGCGCTGGGGGCGAAATCTGTATATTTGTAGCCGAAGAGCTCATCGGAAATTTCACCGGTGAGCAGCACGCGGACATCGGTCTGCTCGTGAATGGCTTTGCAGACGAGATACATGCCCATGCTGGCGCGGATGGTGGTGATGTCATACGTGCCAAGCAGCGCAATGACGGTTTCGAGATTTTCGATAACATCGTCCTTTGTGATGATGACTTCGGTATGGTCGCTGTGAATGTAATCGGCAACTTCGCGGGCGTATTTTAAATCGATAGCATCTTCACTCATGCCGATGGCGAACGTGCGAATGGGCTTCTTTAAAAGCTTTGCCGCGACGGAGCAGACGAGGGAGCTATCAAGCCCACCGCTAAGAAGAAAGCCGAGCGGAGCATCGGCATCGAGCCGCTTTTCGATGCCGGCAACGAGCTTATCATGGATGTTTTTACAGACGGTCTCGAGGTCATCGTGGCAAACTTCTTCGACTTCGGCGATGTCGCAGTAGCAGGTGAATTTGCCGTCCTTATAGTAGTGGCCCGGCGGGAACGGCATAACGCGATGGCACAGGCCGACGAGGTTTTTCGGCTCGCTGGCAAACATAATGTGGCCGCTTTCGCTGTACCCGTAGTAGAGCGGGCGGATGCCGATGGGGTCACGCGCAGCGATGAAGCTATCGGTCTCGGCATCGTAAATAATCAGGGCGAACTCGGCGTCGAGCTTTTTGAACATCTCGGTGCCCTCTTCTTTGTAGAGAGGGAGTAAAATTTCGCAGTCAGAATCACTTTTGAAGGTGTAGCCTTTTCTCCGGAGCTCCTCTTTAACGGAACGGAAGCCGTAGAGCTCGCCGTTGCAGACGACGGCGGAACCGTCCAGTTCAAACGGCTGCATGCCTTCTTCTGTGAGGCCCATGATGGCGAGGCGGTGGAAAAAGAGCCAACCTGCAGGCGTTTCCAGTGTGCGGGACATATCCGGCCCGCGGGAAACGGTTTTATCAAAGCCCTTTCGTAAATCTTCCAAACAAATGTCTTTTGCTGTGTAACCCATAATCGAACACATATCGGTTCCCTCCAAATAAAATAATTTCAGTCCAAACGCAAATAAAAAACAGCCGTTTGTCCCAATTTCTTAGGACGAATAGCTGTTGTATCCGCGGTGCCACCTAAATTATCTTATAAAGAAGATCACCTTTACTGTCTCTAACAAGACAGGCACGGCTTAACGCGCCGCCACACGTCGCACCTACTGAGATATGCGCATCTTTTCGGCTTGAGGCTCCGAAGTGTTATTCGCCGGTGTGCTTACGCGGGGTTCACACTCTCCCCCGCTCACTGTGCAAAGCGGTCTGCCGGGTACTTCTCTTCATCTGTGCCCTTGAATTATTATGCTAAGTTTATACCACCAAAATTTCATTTTGTCAACACTTTTTTGAAAAAATTTTTGATTTTACACGAAATTTGCAATTTTTCAGTTCACAACTTGCAGTTTGTAAGCTGTTTTTAGCCATACTAAAACGTATTTGTCAAAAATCAAAAAGCTCTTTTCATTTTACGGGAGTTGTATTATAATAAGCTTGGATAAAATGCAAAATGAAACAGGAGGTCTTTTCCATGTTTGCCTATAAAACTTTGAAAAGCGGCACTGACATTCGCGGTGTTGCAAGTGAAGGCGGCGGCGCGCCGATTAACCTGACCGACGAGGTCGTGGAGCGCATTGCGGCCGGTTTTCTCGTTTGGTGCGAAAAGCACCTGGATAAGTGCGCCGAGGGGCTGAAAATTGCCGTCGGCCATGACTCCCGCATTTCCGCAGACCGTATTGCGGCGGCGCTGTTCCGCGCGTTTACGACGTACGGTGCTTCGGTTTACGACTGCGGCCTTGCCTCTACCCCGTCGATGTTCATGGCGGTTTTGGAGCTGCCGTGTGACTGCTCGGTGCAGATTACGGCGAGCCACCATCCGTTCTTCCGCAACGGACTGAAGTTCTTCACGCCTGCGGGCGGCCTTGACAGCCCGGATATTTCCGAGATTTTGGAATATGCACAGAACGGCGCTGCGCCGAAGGAGACCGACAACGGCACGCTGGTGCCGGTGGACTATATGTCAAAATATGCAGATAATCTGCGCGAGATGATCCGCAAGGGCGTGAACGCGGAAGATTATGCGCACCCGCTTGCGGGCTTTAAGATCGTTGTGGACGCCGGCAACGGCGCGGGCGGTTTTTACGCGAACGACGTGCTGAAGCCGCTTGGTGCGGACATTACAGGCAGCCAGTTTTTGGAGCCGGACGGCCGCTTCCCGAACCACATTCCGAACCCGGAGAATGAGGAGGCCATGGCGAGCGTTTGCGCGGCGACCGTGAAGGCCGGTGCGGACCTTGGCGTAATTTTTGACACGGACGTAGACCGCGGCGGCGCTGTGGACAGCCGCGGCGAAGAGATCAACCGCAACCGTCTTGTGGCGATTGCTTCCGCCATTGCGCTGGAGGGCAACCCGGGCGGCACCATTGTGACGGACTCCATTACGTCCGACGGACTCAAGACCTACATTGAGCAGACACTCGGCGGCAAGCATCACCGCTTTAAGCGCGGTTACAAGAATGTCATCAACGAAGCGGTACGCCTGAATAACGAGGGCGTGAACTGCCCGCTGGCGATTGAGACGAGCGGCCATGCGGCGCTGCGCGAGAACTACTTCCTTGACGACGGTGCCTATCTGGTGACGAAGATCATCATTAAGGCGGCACAGCTGCGCCGCGAGGGCAAATCGCTCGATAGTCTCATCGCCGATCTGAAGGAAGCCAAGGAAGAAAAAGAGTTGCGCTTCCCCATTACCGCGGAGGATTTCCGCCCCTATGGTGAGAGCACCATTGCGGCGCTTGAAAGCTACGCGAAAGCGCACAACTGGAACATTGCGCCGGACAACCGCGAAGGCATCCGCATTTCGTTCCCGGAAAACGACGGCGACGGCTGGTTCCTGCTGCGCATGAGCGTACACGACCCCATTCTACCGCTGAATATTGAAAGCAATTCCGTCGGCGGTGTACGCGTGCTGGCTGAGAAGTTGCTGAAGTTCTTTGACGAAGTGAAGCCGGAGAATGTGGACTATGCGGCGCTGAAGGGATTTTTGGAAAAGTAAGCTGAAATTAAATATTTAAATAAAAAGAACTCCCGACTGCTGCGGTTTGCGGCGGTCGGGAGTTTTTGTGTCAAAACTCGATGATATGGAGTTTTTGGGCAACTTCTTTGGCTTCGCCGCGGCGTTTGACACCGAGCTTTTGGAGGATGTGGATGACATGCGTTTTGACGGTAGCGACCTTGACACCGAGGATGTCGGCGATCTCCTGGTTGCTGCGGTTGCCGCACAGGAGCCGGAGCACCTGCGTTTCTGCGGGCGAAAGCGGTTCTGAGAGCCGCGGCATGGGACGCAAGAAATTCGGGTACAAAACAGCCTGACGGCGCGTTTCCTGTAAAAGGAGTGAAAAGAAGGGCTCGTCCTTTTTGTAGCCGGTAAACGTCAGCATGGGCATTACGGCGGCGCCAAACTGCGCAATAGGCATAACGAAGCGGTACTCATGGGTGGCATCAAGCGCCTGCATCCACTCCTCCTGCCACCGGGCGTTATTTTGCCGCTGATAGCAAACGGCCGTTAGGATGCGGATATATATGCGGTCCATCACGCGACCGCAGCGCTCACAGAACGGGATGAGTGAGGCCAATGTGAGCAGCGCGGTATTTTCTTCTCCGAGCGCGATCTCAACCATGGCACGCGTTATATACTGGTAGCGCCACATGGTACGGATGCGCGGCGTGATCTGGGGGGCAGATGTACGGTACCACTGCTCTGCCTTTTCCATTTCACCGGTGCGCAGCCATATACGGCAGCGCATGGCATCAATATTCGGCAGGAAACGCTTGTTGTCTTCCTCAAACTCTGTTCGCAGACTGTCTAAAGAAGAAAGCGCCATGATGGCGTTGCCCTGCTTTGTTTGGGCGCGCGCCATGAGACCGATGATGGCGAACGTCATATCCGGCGTACCGTGACGCTCGATCTCGGGCAACTGGGCCACAAGCGTCATGAGCCACGGAAGGTTATCCTCCCCTTTTTCAAATTTGCTTTCGCAAAGGGCGCAATCGGCAAAACCGATGCCGTCTTTGCCGAGAATGGCCTCCATCGGCTTGCGGATGGTTTTGTAGAGCAGTTCATCGTGCTTGGACCACGAACAGAAATCTTTGCCGCCGTTCATAAGACTTGGCAGCATGCTGGTGACAGAAAACGTGGGTGTTTGCAAGCTTTTATCCGTTAGAATTTTGAAATAGTTGCCGATGTTTTCTGCGATGCCTTTGCTGCTGCGCTGCGGGAGGGAGATATCGAGATATGCAAGCTTGCCGCGCACCTCTTTGTAGGCGGTGTCGGTCTTTTTGAGCGGGGCTGCATACTCCTGCAGGGCGGAATACCACATTTCGGAGGCTTCGTAATCCATGCAGAGGGACGTGAGCATGCTCATACCGCACATGAGCGATGGCGAGCGGAGGATCTCCTCTTTCGGGATAGCATAGTAATACTTTTCCATCTCATAGTAATGTCCCACACCGGGGTGCTGCTCTGCGTTGCGGATGAGCATTTCCGAGACACGGCGGTGGTCTTTGCAGCGCGAATAGCACTCGAGCGCATGCTCGTAATCTTCGTGCAGCTCATAGTAAAGCCCGGCGCGGCTGTACACTGCGGCCTGCTCCTGCGGCGTATAGACTTGGCGGAGTTCCCACATGAGGAACTGTTGGAAAAAGCTCCAGAAGCGGTATTTCTGTGCATCGGCATTTAAAAGCATGGTGGTATCGTGCCGAACGATGGAAATAAGCTCGTTGATGTGGCTGTCGCCGGAAATCATCTGGGCAAGCTCGGCGTCGAATGTATCGAACGGGGCGATGTCGAGCAGCATACGGCGCAGCGGCATTGAAAAGCGGTTGAAGATGTTATCCTCAAAAAAGTGATAGATTTCCTGCTGCACAATGCCGACGATCTCCGGCGTATAGGGCTGACCGTTTTGCATCAGGCGCGAAAGCGCCGTTAGGGCCAGCGGGTAGCCGAGAGAATCGTGGATGATGACGTTGATCTCTGCTTCCGTTGGTGTGCAGCCATTCTTTTCCAGAAAAACACGCACGGTATCGCGGTCAAACAGCAGATCTCTGGCCTCGATGAGCTGCAAAAGCCCCGTAAAGCGGAACGGCATGAGCCAGCCGGGCAGCACGCCGCGGCTTAAAATGACGAAGTGCAGCTCCGGATTTTCGCGGATCCATGCGCAGAGCGTTTGCTGGTCTTCCGGGTCTTTGAGCGCGGGCAGGGAATCGATCACAATCGCATCTACATTTTTCGGCACGGGCTCGCGCAGAAATTCCGGGTCTTCTGCCGAAAACACGCAGGTTTTGTGATTGCTGAGCAAGGCGGTGGCGGCTGTAGACTTGCCGAAGCCGCACGGCGCGCTGAAGAAAATGACGCGGCACTGAGCCCAACCCTGTAAGAATTGCTCGCGCAGCGATGGCTTGATGACGACTTCATTCATGTGCTCTACTCCCCTTTTATGGTTTATAACCACAATATATCATATTTCGTGCGAAATGTAATCCATCTAAAGATGGATTTTTGAAAAAACTTTGGTTTTGTCGAGTAGAAAAGGTGGAAAGGTAGTACGATTTTGCGGAAATGAAAAAAGCCCCTCGGACACCGGCACGTGCATGCGGTGTTCGAGGGGCAATTTTGTTGTATTTTGTACAACTGTATTTTATACAGCTTTTATGCGGCTTTTTCCTGAAGCTTCTGCTTTTTTCTCTGCGTCTTCGACGAGACGGCTCTTGGAGAGGTCAGCGTGGCGATAATAGAGCAGTGTGAGGGTGCTGCACACGAGCCAACCGGCAGGGTAGCCTAAGGCGATGGGAATGATGGTGTTGGAGATGAAGTTCGCCATGATAAAGAGGTAAATCTGGCGGAAGACGACGAACGAGCTCAACATGATAATCATCGGTGCGCGGGAATTGCCTGCACCGCGCAGCACGCCGGAGTAGACCTGGTTGACGCAGCAGAACACGTAGAACGGCGAGCAATAACGCAGCAGCATGGAACCGTATGCGACGACCTCTGCTTTGCCGTTGAAGAACGAGACGAGCTGCGGCGCGAAGATGAGCAACGGGATTGTCAGAATGACGGTTGCGACGACGGACATGATGAACGCCGTGCGTGCGCCCTTCTTGGCGCGGCCGACCTGATCGATGCCGAGGTTCTGGCCGACAAATGTGGTAGACGCAAGTGCGAGAGACTGCATCGGCAGGAAGAGAAGCTGGTCAATCTTACTGTACGCTGTCCAGCCGGACATACAGTCTGCGCCGAAGTAGTTCACATAAGACTGTACAAATACGTTCGAGAACGCGGTGATCGCCATTTGGATGGCGGCCGGGATGCCGACGCGCACAATCTTCGCGAGCATTTCTTTATCGAGCTTCAAATATTTGAGCTCGACCTTGATGCAGGAATCCGTGCGGAACAGCGTAATCATCGTAAGCATGGCGGAGACGCCCTGCGAGATGATGGTCGCATACGCAACACCTTCAACGCCCATGCCGAGCGACAGCACGAAGACGAGATCGAGAATGATGTTGAGCACGGCGGAGACGACAAGGAAATAGAACGGGCGCTTGGAATCACCCACGGCACGCAGAATGCCCGCGCCCATGTTGTAGAGCATAAGGCCGATGACGCCCGCGAAGTAGATGGTGAGATACGCGGAGGACTCCGGCATGACCTCTGCCGGGGTCTTCATGAAATTGAGCACGAAGGGGATCATAGCGATGCCGATAATCGTAAAGAGCACAGCCAAAATGAGCGTCATGACGATGGAGGTGTGGACGGTATCGCGCACCTTATCATACCGCTTTGCGCCATAATACTGTGAAATGACGACGCCGGCGCCGCTGGAAAGCCCTAAGAATATGCCGATGAGCATGTTGATAACGGGACCGACCGTGCCGACCGCCGAGAAAGCCTCGTTGCTGACATAGTTGCCGACAACCCATGTATCGACCGTGTTGTAGAGCTGCTGGAAAATGTTGCCGATGAGAAGCGGAAACGCGAATGTGATGAGGTGGCGGAAGATGCTGCCCTGCGTCATATCCACATCGCGCTTATTTTTCTGCTTCAGGATGCTGAGTTTAGACATAATAATATCACCTGCAACTAATTATACACGCTCTGTTTGAGATAATCAACTAAAATCTTAAAAATGTGGAATATCTTTTACTTTGATACGCACAATAACCCCGGTTAAACGGAAAGGGTGGTCGTATGAAAAAGAAAACACCGCAGCAATATGACGCGATGGTGCAGAAGGCTTCACCGCACTCCCCTGTACTGAAAAACTGCCTGTTTGCGTTTTTATCCGGCGGGGCCATCTGCACGCTGGGACAGGCGCTTGCGAACACGTTCATGCTGCTGGGGCTCGATTTAAAAGACGCGCGGACGTGCGTTTCAATCTCGCTCATTTTCATTTCCGCCGCGCTGACAGCCTACGGCGTATACGACAACATAGCGAAATACGCCGGGGCAGGCACGCTGGTTCCGATTACGGGGTTTGCGAACTCAATGGTCTCCCCTGCGCTGGAATTTAAAAGCGAGGGTTTTGTGACGGGCCTCGGCGCGAAGCTGTTCACGGTGGCGGGGCCGGTACTGGTGTTCGGCATTTCGGCTTCGGTTTTGTACGGGATCGTGCTGTATATCATCGGGCTGTTTTAAGGAGGGCTTATGAAAAGACTCGGACGTTACACGCTTTTATTTGAGCGCCGCCCGGCGATTTTGGGCCACGCGGCGGTGTGCGGAAAAAAAGAAGCCGCGGGCCCGCTGGCGCGCGACTTTGACCAGACGTTTCTCGATTCTTATTTGAATCAGGAAAGCTGGGAAAAAGCGGAAAGCATGCTGCAAACGGAAGCCGCGAACCTTGCGATACGCAAGGCGGGGCTTCAAAAGCAAGAGATTAACATGGTGTTTGCGGGAGATCTGCTGAACCAGTGTATTTCGAGCACGTTTGGTCTGCGCGGAATGGACATTCCGTTCCTTGGGCAATACGGGGCGTGCTCCACGATGGCGCAAACGCTCATCATGGCCTCCATCATGGTGGAATGCGGCGCGGCGAACTACGCCTGCGCGGTGACCTCTTCTCACTTCTGCACCGCGGAGCGGCAATTCCGCACGCCGCTGGAATACGGCAGCCAGCGCGCGCCGACTGCGCAGTGGACGGCGACAGCTTCGGGCAGCGCGGTGCTCGGTATGAGCGGCGACATTCAAGTGCGGCACGCGACCGTGGGGCGCATTGCCGACCTTGGTGTGACCGACATGACGAACATGGGCGCGGCGATGGCCCCCGCTGCGGCGCAGACTTTGCTGGATTATTTTAACGATACGGCGACAAAGCCTGAGGACTACGACCGCATTTACACAGGCGACCTCGGGGCGATTGGCACAAAATTATTATACGAACTGCTGCGCGAAAACGGAATCGTTCTGCGCAACCACGAGGACTGCGGGCTGATTCTATTTGACCGTGAGGCACAGGACGTGCACGCGGGCGGCTCCGGCTGCGGATGCTCAGCCGGTGTATTATGCGGGCATATTTTGAACCGCATGGATCGCGGAGAGCTGAAAAATATTCTCTTTATGGCAACTGGCGCACTGATGTCCACAACCTCTTCGCAGCAGGGCGAGAGCATACCGGGCATCGCGCATTTGGTACATGTGGGAAGGGGATAAAAAAACTCGGCACAATCTGTACCGAGCTTTTACGGCGGATGATGCAATTAAGCTACGTCATCCGCCTTATTTTTTCTTTTAAGTTTTGAAAGCAACCCGAACACAATCTCTTTTACGAGCGGTTCTTTGAGCAACAGTAAGACGATGCCGTAGAGGCCAAAAAACAATATTGCTGCAAACACCAGCAACCAGAATGTGCCGATTTGCAGATGACTGACCCAAACTGCGCTAAGCACAGCCGGAATGAGTGCTGCAAAAATTTTAAAATAATGTATATCCAGAAAAGCTCCGCGCACTTCTGAACGCAGCGCAATATACTGCACCACGAGCACCGCAAACTCGGCGGCAAGCGTACCTATAGCCGCGCCGGACGCGCCGTACTGCGGAATTAAAATCGCATTTAATATTAAATCGGTAACAGCACCGACGATTTCGGAAACGAGCACTGTTTTTTCACGCCCAAGCGGCACAAGAATTTGAATGCCCAACACATTTGTGATGCCGATGAACAATAGCGTCGGCATAATGATCTGCATAGGCAGGGTTGCCGATTCATACAGTGTGCCGCCGGTCAGGAAACGAATGCTCTGCTCGGCAAATAGCATGAAAAAGATCATCAGCGGCAGTGCCACCAGCATGACGAAGTTCAGAGCCTTTGCACTAATACGCCTGAATTCACCCTTCATCTCCATCTCAACGTAATACGACGCACGCGGCAGCAGTACCGTGCCGAGGGACGTCACCAGACTGACCAAAACCACTTTCACCTTCACGGCGGCATCGTAATAGCCGACCTGTGTCTTTGTCGCCATGATGCCCAACATCACGTTGTCCAGATTAGTATAGATTGTCGTGGCACAGGACATGGCGAAAAAGATCAGCACCGGTTTTAAATGACGGTGTATGCTGTAATATCCGACTGAGTGAAAACCGATGTACTTTCGCGCATGAAACAAATTGATGATATTTGCAGCACTGGATGCAAATACGGTGATGCCTCCATAAACTACATAATCGCTTTTTTGGTGGATCAAAAGAAACATGCCGACCATGGCAATCAGCTTAAAGATGATGGAACGGATAGCGATGTATGTATACTGCTCCAAAGCCTTATACAGCCACTCCATGCCGATGGCGGAAAGGAAGATTGTGGAACTGACGATGATATAAAGCGCTCTGTCCTCCTGCAGCTTCGGCACAAACAGGATCGCCAGCAAAAGCACGAAGTAAGACACCGCGCCGACAATGAAATTCAGCACCAAAAGCTCATGCGCCGTGCGCGTCAGTTCTTCTTTGTTGTCCCGCACCATAGCGCAGATGCGTATGCCGTAAATTGGGATGCCGAGCTGTGCAAACATGTTGAAATAGGTGATTAACGAGATGGCAAACGAAACCTTGCCTGTTCCATCCGGCAACAGAATATTGGAAACATAGCGGAAGGTGATGAGCGGAAAAATGATGGACGACATTGTGAGAATGGCGTTCATCACAAAATTTAATTTCAGGGATTTCCCTTTCATAAGCAGAACCTTTATCCTTTCGGTCTAAACCGCATCCGGTAAGCTCCGCAATTCTTACCGTATATATCTTTATGGAAACAAACATTTGCCGACATACGGGATCTTCTGCAATGCCTTTACAAGCAGCAGAGCGGCAAAATAAACCGCAAACGCACCGAATAGCCGCCACCATCTGCTTAATGTATCGACCGAAAACCACGATGTAATTCGATCGATAACCAGCACGTGTATCAAGTAGATTCCAAAACTTGCCCCTGAAAGCCATTTGATGAGACGGATAAATTTCTCGTTTCGAAAAATCGGATAATCGCAAGCATACTTTATGAATACAAAAATGGCAGCAGCCAGAAGAATCGGAAAACGCATGAACTGCGCCGTTGCAATGCATGCCTACAACGCAAAGACATGCCAAAACATTTAACACATCAAAATAAACAATTCGCTTTCGCTCTACTGCTTTTTCCATGTTGTCCTCTTAACCGTTCGCACCGACTTCTCGCTTTTTCATGGAAGCAAGTACCGGGAAAAGCAGGAAATTTGTAGATGTCAGCATTTTAAAGCTCTTAGCGCCATTGAGTTCGGTATAAAGCGTTTCGCTTTTACCTTTAATTGTTTTCACCATAGCTTTTGCGGACTGCTTTGCCGCTTTGCTGTCTGTGGCTGTCAGATAAATGAAAAGCTGCATACCGGCAATTCGGGCGATATTTCTGCGCAGGAATGCGGCAATTTTCGGTTCTGACGTACCGCTGTTTTCATACGCCGCATATGCATCGGAAAGGTGACCGAGTACCAACTCGTGCATCGCACAGTTACGCTGTAAGCTGTTGATATTCATGCTCTGTGTGGAAAGCGAAACACGATACATATAGATTGTTTGCGGTGCAACGGTGACTGTTTTCACATACGGGATGGGGTACAAAAGGTACTCTGCATCTGTATAGAAACAGTTATCAAGATGAATGTTATTCTTTTGCAGAATATCCGTGCGATAGGTCACATTGTGCATCGCCACGGTGAGTTGATCGCAAACAGAAGAAAACGGCACGTCCATACACGGAGCAACGTTCGTTTTCTCTTCTTTTTTTTGCCCTGTTTCATGGTCTACACAGCAATGATCCGCACAGACCATATCGGCATTTGTCTTTTCCAGTATATCCAGAAAAGCGCCCATCTGCGCTGTGTTTACCCAGTCATCACCGTCTACCATACGAAAATATTTTCCGGTAGCGTGCTTGATGCCGCTATTTACAGTGGAACCGGGTCCTGCATTTTTTTGTGAGATCAAACGGAATGTTCCGGGATATTTTTTTTCATATGCGGAAACGATTTCCGACGTGCGGTCTTTGGAGCCGTCATCGGTCACGAGGACCTCCACACGATCTAAAATTGCAGGATCGATAAAGGAATCAAGACACTGTTCGATAAATTTTTCTACGTTATACGCTGCGACTGAGACGCTTAGCACTTTTTGCATAATGTTCCCCCTCTTCCTTTTTTACAGTCTGCATCAATGCACCTAAGGCCATCCAGAATATGAAGGACATCGGCGAGCAGACATACAAAATTTCAGACATGAAACAGCTTGCACACACCATGGCTGCCAAAACGGCTAAATACGCCGGTGCGATTCCTTGCAGCTGCATAGAAATCTGTTTCCAATTTTTAAATACGGCAATGATGCACCACACGGCTAACGTTAAATATAGCAGCAAGCCAACCGCGCCCTGTGCGACTAAAATATCAAAGAAGG
>OLFY01002214.1_pt1 | contig 20246 bp, 9 predicted proteins | sample 1605611 | NCBI WGS metagenome assembly OLFY01 (sample SAMEA3888923, study PRJEB22519) | human gut metagenome | biome: human gut; feature: human-associated habitat; material: faeces | place: Denmark | collected 2011
CATCAACATTTTTATAATCAGAAACGCAATCCACCCCAATTAGAATCCTAATTTTGGGCAAAGAAAAATCGCGCACAGAATGAGGGAACGCAGCAAGGTCAAGTCCGTTTGGCACAGACTTACAATCCTGACCGAACCTGTCCTGAAGCCATTCCTCGCACCAAGGCGAAATTGTCAAATAGTCAATATCATTATTCAAATACGTGGCATTTGCTTGAAGGCGCAGTCTATCTCCTGGAAGATAAAAATCGGTCTCCAGATTCTGGACCAAGTACTTTTTCTTACCAATACGTGGATAGCGCCTAACAAAATCAAGAGTGTCCCAAAGGGTTGCAACTGCGGTATCAATTGCACCCGACAAAGGACATTTATCGAGCTTACCGCTAGGAACGACACGATTAAGAACAGGAATACGATGTCCGGAAACTTCAAGCCACTTTGTTGAATCATCAGTATTAAGCAACAATACATCAACGCCAGCGTCTTGAAGAATGCACAGATGCCTAAGGGCGACTAAGACACCACCGCTAGTATTCACGCTCGGCATGACCATTGCGAGATTGGGAGATTGTTCTTTTACAATAATATCTCGGATTGCTTTAGCAGCCGAAACAGTAGTGCAGTGCTCATGGCAGTATAAATATGCAGATTCGCCGACGCTCTTCCTAAGATCAGAATCTAATATCAGACGATTGAGGGCAGCACACCAGTCCTCAACACAATCGCAGAGAAATCCAGTAACGCCATCCTGAATCATCTTCTTAAAGGCGCCAACATTGCTAGCAACCGTAGGAACCTTAACAAGCGATGATTCAATCCATTTATTCTCGGATTTAGCTCGATTGAATAGAGTATTCTCCAAAGGAGCGATATTGATATCACAGGAAGCTATATAATTTGGAAGCCGACGCCAATCGCAAAATGGGAACGTGACAATACGTTCAGAAAATGGCATCAAGTCATCAGGAACATCGAGTTCCCCGCCCACCATCAGGGTGACGTTGTGATGAGTCTCCATTACCTTAGATAATGCTGGGAGCACTAAATTGAAATCTGCATTATGGGTAATGCTTCCGCTAAAATAGCCGATTCTGATTTCCTGAGTTTTCTGTTTTTCATCCCTTCGCTCAACCGCTCGCTTATAGGGAACCCTATCCTCGGGCAAGACGCTTGAGCTTTGCAAGCTGGGGAGTACATCTCGACGATAGATAGCAATATTCGAATAATCAATCATCGATTCAGATGCTACATTTCTATTTATATAGACCCTGGGAACATATTTTTTTAGTTCTTCCGCCATACCCTCAGTAGTAGTGATAGCGCAATCGCAAAGCTTCAGTGTTTCACCCATTCGCCTGACTCCATCGTCATAGCAAGACTTATCATGAGCAGTCATTGCATTAACGAACGGAATAGAATCGGTATAAGCAGTGTCGATAACCAAATCATCAATGTCATAAATAACACGCTTATTGAGTTTTTTTGCCTGCCTAATTAAAGATTCAACTTCATCACTTAGGGGACAACGGAAAATAATAAAAGTACGCGCATGCCTAAGAATATCCTTTTCCATCTCCCAGGCATTAACCTTTTGGACCGTTAAGCCGGCAGCCTCAAGTTCCTCAATCTGATGATCGACACGGTACCTAATAGGATGCGGAACGGAATAATCACATCCATTAATAAAAATAACATCAAAAAAAGAATTGTCTTGGCGAGAGCCAAAATCAAATCGAGGCCTATGCATTGAGAGTACATGGGAGACCTTCTTGGGGACGTTATAAAAGCCCTCTTCTTTAACGGTGTAACCAATGCCCTCAAGAAGATTCAACATGAAACACTAACTCCTAAAACGCAGAGAGAATTGAAATAAAGTCAACAAATAGAATAGTACTCATTATCAATGAAGAACCAAGCAAGACATGTCCTTCAGAACTTGATTTTATCGGTCGCAAGATATTCAACAGAACCGGAAGGACCAGTGGGAATAAATATCGTCCTTGGACCCCCATGATAATATCTTCACGCTTATCAACAGTAAGAGTCCAGTTCCTCATCGTCATAACAATCAGGAAGAAATTGACGAATACAACAGCAATCATTACAAAGCGATCCGTACTGCAGAATAATTTTTTATTATTCTCATCGTTATAAAACAGAACAACGGACTGAAGAATGATGTAAAGCCAAAAACAAAATGGCCAAACATTAATCGAAAGAGCGCCAAGATTGTAACCTGCATAGGATTGAAACCAGAATGGCCCCATCTCCCAAATAGACTTAATAAAGACCTTTGCGCAATGCAGCGGCGCTCGCATCAAATCAAAAGAATCTGGCATGAAACTACCATGATAAAGAAACACGAACGCACAGCTCGCAACAAAAGCTATCGCAAAGAAGGAAAAGATGAACTTTATATAGCTGTCTGTTCCTTTAAGTTTTTTCCAGTGAATAAGATTCAAGAGTACCAACGGGAAAAACATTATCTTTGAAAGAAGCAGTAAAACGGATAGCAGTATTAACGCCAGCAGAGATCGATATGAGTACAACGAGTCCGCATAAATCTTAACAACTACAGCAACGTACAAAATGGCAACAATGTTTGCGACAGAATCAGCCGAAACAGACGCTTCCTGCTGCAATAAAATGGGATTTAGTAAAAAAATCAAAACAGCATTTTTACCAACTGGCATCAGTTTGATTATCCAATAAGCCGCGAAGCAATATATTAATCCAGCGCACACGCGCGAAACTGAAAGGGCCACAAAGGCATTGAAACCCGTTTGCTGCGCAAATCCTAGAATTACTCCCGGAATTAAATAAAGATGAGGGTAATAGCTCCCCAAATACGTATGGCACACAAAGACGCTAGACCAATCGGTAGGCTGAGTCATTGCATTAAAATAATCTGCGTACGATGAAGGAAACTGACCCAATTGGAAGCAAGAGACAACATCAAAGCCATTGCCGTTACGAGACAATAAGGCGGCCGCCTGCCAAATATGAGAAGCCTCGTCTGGAACATTAGCGGGCAGCATGAAAAGGCCAAAAGCAGTTACAGCGGGCACACCAATCACCACAAAGCAAATTGCGGGATTGTGCTGCTCTTTAATTAATAATAGGACACCAACGAACAAGCAGGCGATTAAGGGCAGAGCCGAGAGCCATAGCCCAGGCAATCCGATAGCGCTGGCTTTAAAGGCGCAATAGTAGAAAAATCCCAAGCAAAGAGAGAGTGTAGCTATAAGTGGATAAACGATAAACGTCAGAGCTTTTCGATAACTATCAGATAGTTTCAGATGACCAGTAAAGGTATCTAGATTCATAACTCTACAACTCCGTCTCGATAAATGTTCAACTTACGCCGGCATTGTTGCAGCGTCATAAAGAATTGCTTCTCATGCTAAGCGAATACAGGCTACAGACTATTGGAGCAAACCACTTGGGCCAGAATTTTTGAAGCATAGTTTCATCCTCCGACCTCCTTGTATCATCTTTAATCAACGCCGTGGTCTCAGAGCCTTCATGAATTCGATGAAACATTAAAACCTCGGGAGAATAAACGAAAGATCCGTCGATTTTCGAGAATCTTTCCCATGCCTCCCAGTCCAAGTCACATTTCATGTCTGTCATAAATAACGGTGTCTGTAAGATGCTTAGATTAAATGTCACAGAAGGACAGCAGATGGCGGAACCGAACCTCAGGATATCCCTTTTATCCTTAACCGATGAAAGAGCGCCGTGGCGAGCAAACTTACGAAGTAAAATTCTCTTAATTTTCAGAATAAGGAGGTTTTCTTCATATACGCCATTTCTTATCTCACCATAATTAGAAAAGAAGATTAAAGGTCGATCCGCTTCTTTCATAGCCCGCAGCATAGTTTCCGTATAACTAGAGCTATAGATATCATCCTGATGAGCTATAGTCACAAGCTTTGTATTTGAATTCGCAATAGCACAATTCCAGTCATGAGATATGCTAGGCGACCCCTCGTTAACAATTACCGGAATCGAATAATTAGACGCTATACGATCAATATAGGAATTAGGAGTTGACGTCGATATAAGGATATTACTTCGGGTGCTTTGGTTCACTAAAGAATCTAAACAGTCAGACAAGTACGGAGACTCGCCGTATGCGCACAATACAAATGTATGATCTTTTGCCAAGCACATGGCATTACTCCCTATTTTTTGATTCAAGCTCTTTTTCAAGCAATGCAATTCGTTGAGTTAAGTTAGCAATTGCAGAAGATTGTTTACTTGACAGACATGCCATAGAAAGAACAATGCATATCAAAAATAAAAACCCTAAGACAAAAACAAAATTGGCTGGAGTCTGAAAACCAAATAAACTTGAAATGAAGTAAAGAGGTTGCGGAAAGAGGCCGCATACCAACAAAACCAATGCAAGAACAATCCAAAGAAGTGAATACTTGAGCTGAAGGCTATCCTTTAATACAAGACGCAGCACAAAACAAAGCAAAACTAAACAAGCAGTAATGACACCAAACTGTAAGGAAATATGCATAACAACCCGTCCTAATTCGAGAATGAAGAGATGATAATCGCCAAAGTAACCTTTATCATGTAATAAATGCTACTAAAACCAGAAATTGACGACTTTCCCCCCTGTCGTTCTTTCATTACGACAGGCACTTCTGTAACGCGAAGGCCCTTAACCATAGCCGCAACAGCAGAATCCGGCTCCGGATAGTCTACGGGATATTTTTTACAGAACAGATCTATGGCCTTAGATCCACATGCGCGAAAACCAGAAGTGGGGTCGCTAACACGAACGTGAGTTGTAAGATGAATTACCGCAGAGAGCCATCTAATTCCAAGACGCCTCAAGAAGGTTGACTTGAAGCCTTCAGATTCCTCAAGAAATCGCGATCCGATAACTAAATCAGACCCATTATTTATTTCATCAAGCAAGCGCGATATGTAATGGGCGTCATGCTGCCCATCACCATCAACTTGGATGTCTACATCATAGCCAAAGCGCTTGGCATATTTGTGTCCGGCTTGAACCGCGCCTCCAATGCCAAGATTCTGCGGTAAATCCAGGACATTAACCCCCGCATCGCGACAAACACGCAAAGTGTCATCAGTGGAGCCATCGTTAATAACTACATAATCGTATCCAGCTTCCTCCACAGAAGAAACCGTATCTAAAATGTTCGCCTCTTCATTAAAAGCTGGGATGATAACCAGCGCTCTTAATTCATGCATCATCTGAATCCTCAGTACAAAATATCAATCAAACAGCCCAAGTCGAACTGAAAAAACCCTATCGAAACAAGGAGAGCGAATTTACAGTTCGGATGTGACAGATTGCTTCGCCTTCCGATTTAATAGGTTAATTATACAAAGGAAGGAAAATAATAATCCAAAACCGTATGCCACCAAGATAATGATATTGATGACATTTGCATCAGAAGCAAATACCGGATTCACAAAACAATAACGAGAAAGAAACACGGCCAACGCTAACGAAGCAGCACCAGAAATCGTGCCAATAATCGGTTTTCCAAATGCAATAAAGACATCAATAGTGAAAAAGTTCAAACCAGTGAATGCGGTAGCAACGAGTGCCAACGGAAGATAATCTGAGTGAAGGCCAACTTCTTTGCCATAAATAGCAGTAAGCACAGGTTCGCCTATGAAAGCACTAGCCATGGCACACATCGCCGTCAAAACGAATACGGAAACGAGCATCTTAATAAATACTAAGCGTAATCGGTGAGTTTCGTTTTCTCGCCACATTGCCGAAATAGGTCCAAGCAGGGGGGCATATAGATAAGATACGAGAGCCTGAATTACGGCAGTCGGAGTGGCAACGGCGGCATAAAAACCCAACGCCTCATTTCCATAGGAAAGGCCATAGAACTGTCTTGTTACGCTAACAACAGCCGTGCACGCAAGAGATGCAACAAACCCGGGAAAACAGATACGTGACAATTTGATAAGGGAAGTAAAATCAAAATCAGGCAGAACGGCACAAAACCGTTTTGTCATTCTAAAATCATATATAAGCACAACAGCTATGGTAACAATAGCCATTGAAGCAACGGCTATTACCAAGTTATCAAATAGCAACAAGCACAACGAAAAAGAGACTAGAACTCCTACGCCACGAATTATTTGAGAAATAGCCGCAATGTCCAATCTGTTGTTTACCTGATCCACACCGTGAAGAACATCGACAAATGAATCGCCAGCTTTAAATAGGCAATAAACAGCAACAACTGCCCAATCGCTGAATGCAACAGAGACTAAACAATAGAAGAAGCAAATTACACAGGCAAATATTGTTGCAACGATTCTATGAGCGATAAAATTCCCAGTCGTAAAATCAGAATAACTCTCAGAAACCTGAACGGGGCGCGCTCGAAGCAAAACAATGGTCGCAAAAATATTACCAACAGACATAGCCACAGCAAGGCTACCAGACATGCTAATGTCGGAACCAAGTGTCACCACAAGAACAGTAATCAGCCAGTTGCAAATCAAATACACCATCGAGCCGACGCTGTTCCAAACAAGGCTCTGCTCAACAGAGAGTTCTTTCGTTTTTCTATTAGACACAATCACTCCAGCAGTGGATCATCAGGCCTTGTTGAATAAAAACAAAACGCGAAGAAGTAAATCAGAAATCAAAGTAGGTCGCAGACGCTTTGGGAAAATTGCTTTCCTAAGTCTTGAAATAATCCCATCATCATTGGTGAAAATATCAAGCTCATGTTTCTGCTCAGAACTAAGCTCATCATAAAATACCGCAGAAAAATGGCTTAACTTTTGACTCTCATCTTTCGATCTATCACCAAATAGCTCGTCCTTAAAATATGTCTTTAAAAGATCAAAATAACGATTATCTCCAGAAGTGACCGCAGAGGAATGACGAACATGAGAAGCCGTACAGACGGAATCAAACAATACCTTTCCAAATGCCGAAGCACACCGAATCAGCCATCGATCATGCATTTCATTCCCTGGATCCACCTCAAGAATAAAGGCCCTGCAAGCAAGGCGATTAAATACTATCGTGAAGCCTAGTCCAGGAGTATAAAACAAGGTGTTATGAAAAGAGAGGTACTTGTCCTGCGGAGCCGATTCGCGTATCGTCTCGCCATCTTCGTTTACATATGAAAAGGAAGAGAAGTAGACAGTCGGCACCTTGTCTCCACTATTTTCAATTGCCCTAACTGCCAGTTCAATTTTATCGCTCTTCCAAATATCATCCTGATCGGCAAATGCATAGTAGTCATATTCGGGAACCCTCTTGATAATTTCATAAAAACTATTTGGGCACCCAAGATTACCGATTGAATCTTGAATTAAATGAATACTCGAGTTTGACCGACAGTACCATTGTGCAATTTCAACAGTGTCATCCGTTGAACCATCATCACGAATATAGACGGAACAATTAGGCCAAGTTTGCTCCAAGATACTATCAAGCTGTTTGGCCAAATACTTGCCGCCGTTATATGTGGGTAAAACAATGCAAACAGACTTGTCTTTGATTTTATCCATAATCCTATTTATTTCTTTTCGAGGCACGATATTTAAGAAATGCAGGAATCAACCCACTGATTACTTTATAGCGAAGTTGAGGAAAAGGCCTGGTTAGGAAATTAAAGGTCCGCCAAGCAAGAAAATAAGCGCCCCAACCATCTTCATCTTTCGCGTCCTTCCAGAACGTTTCTGATAAATAAAAGTGATACTCATTATTGAAGCGATGAGTATTCCCCCGCCGCCACGGCCTCTCTTCGCCGAGATAATGGACAACGATGGGCTTCAATCTTGCGGTATTAAAATTGTTTTCATCCGAAAAGCCCGGCATTAACGAGTTTAAGAATAAATACGGATAGTAGTCAAAGATATTGGAATAATTGAACACAGGGGATAAACTGCAAATCTTATCTTTAAGTACTGCATTTAGAGCATCTTGATCATTCGCAAACAAGCGTCCTGAGCGGCGCTCGCAATAATCCAATAATTGATCTTCGCAACAAGTTGATCTCCATTGCTTTAAATCAACGAGCAACACGCCAGCATTGTGGTACAGACAGCCATTTAAGTCTAAATCATTAAGTCGAGATGGGCCGACCGTTGGCTCGGGAACCATTCCAACCACGCAACCCTTAAGATCTTGATTCCAAAGAAGAGCAATATCCCCAAGAACAATCGTATCGCCATCGAGGTAAATAACTCTTTCGATCTCATTAGGTAGAAAATGTGCCATCAAAAGCCTAGCAAGAACTATTTCATTCCATCCCGATGTATCAAAATCAAACCCGAGAGCATCTTTGAAGTTCGAAATATCATAAAACGCAAGGTTTTGGTTGTATTTGGCCACCATCTCTTGGAGCAAATGCTGGTTATCCTCCGTAATGCCATTAGAGAAGACATGAAAAGTAATGTCTTGAATACCGGAATGATTTGAAACAACCGAGCAAATATTGGCGGCCAACTGTGGGACAAAATTGTTATCAACCGTATAAAGCAAATTCATGATTACTAAACTTCACCTTAATTCACCCAATAGAAATTAATGATGACGACTTTATGAAAGAGGCCGAAACGAAATCCTTACACAGAGGATAAAGTCTAGCACGGTTTGCCTCTTTCAAATAACTTGCAACTAAGGAGGGTGAATTGATGGGACTACAACCCCATCAATTCACCCCCCCCCTACTCCATTAGCGTTAGTATATAGGCAAATTGGATCTATATTTAGCTTTTCTCAACCAGCCTAACCTCAAGCGCCTCCAGATGCAGAGCCTCACCAGTTGTACCGGCGCACTCTCCCGATTTAACCCAGTCTAGCCAACCCTTGCTTTGTACATGTGCCCTATAGACAACGTCATAATGCTTGGCGAGATTGCCCGTCAGTTTTATTTCAACGGCCTCGATGGATAGAGACTTCCCTGTAGTGCCGGCAACCTTGCCATTCTTGACCCACTCTTGCCAGCCGATATTCTGAACATGAGCTCGATACTCGATGTTACCGGAATACCCAAGGTCGGGCTTATTAATCGTCAACGCCTCAACAGCAAGATTTCGACCAGTTGTGCCCGACGTCATGCCCTCATAAACAGGTTCCTGCCAACCAAGGTTTGAAACATGAGCCCTTATTGAAAAAGATCTCTGAATAGAGGGCCGACTCGTATCCCCTGGTGCAGGCGAACCCTTTTCAACCAAAACGACCTGGTATGCCTCGAGCCTCAAGCCAAACCCAGTCGTTCCGGCAACTTGATCATTGCAGGCCCAGCCAAGCCAGCCCTTGTCCTGAACATGAGCGCGATAGTAAACGTCATAACGATTGGCCATCTCACCAGTAAGTCGAATTTGGATAGCCTGGACAGACTTGCTCTGACCAGTAGTACCGGAGACTTCTCCCTCTTTCACATAGTCTTGCCAACCGTAATCGGAAACATGCGTCCTGTACTCCAAGCTGCCATCGTAGGGAGCATTCTGCAGATTGAGAGTTATAGCCTCGACAGCTTTGGACTGACCAACGGTGCCAGAAACATTTCCGCCCTTGGAAGCCGACTGCCAACCGTCATTCGAAACATGCGAAGTTGCCAAAACATCAAGCGAGCCTCGTGACACCTTGACGACGTCGTAGCCCGACTCGTCCTTCTTGAAATAAGTCAGAGCGCCGCTATTGTGCGAATAAATAGCAAAGTCGTAATTTGCCGAAGCAAGGATGGAATCCGAAAATTCTACGAGATAGCAAGAGTCACCCTGCTTGCAAAGGGATCTGATTGCAGCATCCGTGTCTTCGGTAACCGGAGAAGCAAACCAATCCATAATCGAATAATCGATAACGGCACCCGGCTTCAAGGCCTCGGCCTTCGTTGAATTCCAAAGTCCACCAGCAGCATCGGCGCTGGCCGAGTTATACGTACTAGACCCATATCCAGACAGACCGATCTCCGGATTAAAGAAGAGAATCAGCTCTGCAGCAACGGAAGAATCGACATCGGTAATGCCCAGACGGTCAAGCTGCTCCTGCTTTTGGGGATACATGCCCGTCGGCGTGTTTGGATGTCCCTTGTAATAATACAAATAGTCATCGCCATAGATAACCTCGGTCAAGTTGGCATAGTCATCGAAATTCTGCTCGTAAGTAACATACGTTCCAAGCAGCATCATTACCTTTTTGCCCTGTTGAGTCGCCGCATCAAAATAGCCATCGTTAAAGTTGTACAGGGCCTTAAACGCTTGGACTGTATCCTCTCCCCTATTCTGCAGGCTCGTAAGCATGCTCGAAACGTTCATCTTCTTAACGTTAGGATCGGATGCGATCTTATTCGCAAAGGCATTATCGTCACCGCTCGTAAACAGATTCGTTCGAGTCATCCACCACTGAGTGCCGGGCTCAATACTCAGCACGGCATACATAGAATCCCAGTGATCGTGATAATCGCTATACGACATTGAGACTTCACCGGTTTCGTATTCCTTATTCTTGGCAGCGTTCCATAAAGCAATCAGCTCCGCTTGCTTAGAATCTGGATCCTTAACATCGAAAGCCTCGTTGGTAAAAACATACGTGGCAGATCCATCCGACAACAGCCGAATGGAGTATTGGCCAGTGGGAATCTTATTGGCGTAAATCATCCTATGAATCAACGAACAGGTGATGTCATTGATATACAGATTGAACTTTGCCTTGGGGTTGATTTTATAGAGAGCAGCGACATAATCCGCGAACGCCTGATAGCTCGAACTAGAAGCATTTTCCTCATGAGTCAGATACGGAAGACCATACATCCCGGATGGAAGCGAGTTCCAGTTATAGGCACCTGGACGATCGAGCATTACGATCGACGGAATGGTCGTTCCAGCAGAAGAGGTGCTGATATCCCAGAAAGATAGCGAATAGAGAACAACAGGGAAAGAAGCACTCAAAGGGGCAAGGTTGTATTCACTCGCAGAAATGCCGATTGACTGCTGGTCCTCATGAACGATGTTTCCGTTCTTCAAATACTGCAACGAAACGTCAAACGGACCATAATCGCTAAATTCAATTTCACTGGAGCTGGAATCCAAATCTCCGAGTGCGATCGTGCTGGAAACAGAACGGGTAACCTTCCCTCCATACGACATGGAGCCCGCCACCCTTATCGAATCAGCGATACCGAGTCGTTTTATATCCTCGACCTGCGGAATATTCAGGGTTACTTTAGTCGTCTCCCCAACCTGAGAAAGAGAGCAATTAAAGACATACGGGACATAGGCTCCAGTGGTATCGCCGGGCGCCGCTTCACCCTTCTTTACAATAACGATCTGTATTGCTTCAACGGCATAAGACCAACCGGTGGTTCCCGCAGTCGACCCATTTGAGGCCCATCCAAGCCAACCGAAATTAGAAGCATGAACGCGATAATACAGGTCATAAGAAGTTGCTCTTTCACCCGTCAGCTTGAGCTCGACGGCTTCAATCTGAAAGCCCTTTCCCGTTGTGCCGGAGACGGATCCATCAGAAACCCAATCCTGCCAGCCTTCATTTTGAACATGAGAGCGGTATTCGATACCAAGGTCTTCTGAATTAGGGAGGGTAACCCTGAGCGCCTCAAGCCTACGAGACTGGCCCGTTGTGCCAGAGGTCGAACCATTCGATGTAAACGTCGACTCCCAGCCAATGCCTGAAATGTGAGATTTATAGCTGACGTCCGGAGTCGCCTCTTTGGGCTCCACGGCAGCATCAATCGAAGGCGCCGTTTCATCGGCTACAGCAGCAGTTTGATCCGAGGAGTCGGATTGGGTCTCTGGAACGAATTCATATTCGTTGGAACCATCATTTTGATCTGCCCAACAAGCCAAAGGGCTCAAAAGCAGCATCGACATGAAGCAGGAAATCAGAACAACAAATGTTCTAAATTGCCTTTTCAAGAGAATCGCCTCCTAGATAGACAGTCGTCAATAACCATACTATCGGGAGTAGGCTTCATTATTGCTACAAATTAGGTGAACGAAGAAAAAGGAGCCTCATCCAAAGGTAAGGGCCCTTTCCCGTTGCCAAGACTACGACAACAGGAAAGGGCCCTCTAACAAGCTCTCGCCGTTTACGGAATAGCTAGTAAATTACCACCTTGGTAGCAAGGGGCACGTTATCCCAAATCCATTTAGCGCGATCGATGGGCAAACGCACGCAGCCTTGTGAAATATGCATTCCTATTCGGCTGTCCATGGGGTTAATAGTTCCCTGGTAGTACGGTATCGAATGGAACAGATAGTCCCCGTAAAACTGCGTGTAGTAGTAACAGGTATAGCCATGCCCAAACGAGTAACCCTTGCCGGTGACGGAATACTCGCCTGTAGGCGTCGGAGTACTAGGAGCGCCCGTAGAGCAGGTCCAGTACTGGGCGTAGCTCCACGAACCGCGCTGTCCGCGAAGAACTCCCAGGCGGCATGTTTGCCTGTCAACTGCAATTAGCCAGCTTGTATTGCTCGAATATCTATTAGCCAGATTAAGCATGGCCATCATGTCGGCAGGCAACAAGGGCTGATCGGTAAACGGGCGTCCGGTAGCACCGGGAGCACCAGCGCCCTTGGGAACAATCTTCACTTGAACAGACTCGACTCTGCAACCTATCCTCGACGTGCCCGCAGGCTGCCCATTTGAGGTCCAGTCGAGCCACCCAAAGTCTTGGCAATACGCTCGATACCAAACATCAAAGTAGTTCGATAAGTCACCGGTCAGCCTAATCTTAATAGCCTCGATACGCTTTGCGCGGCCTACTGTTCCAGCGATATCCCCGTTGGAAGCCCAGCTTTGCCAACCAACATCCTGCACATGGGCGGAGTACTCTATACCGCCCGATACGCTACTGGAGATATTTAGCTTCAGAGCCTCAATCGCAAGTGACCTGCCAGTCGTACCCGCAACACCGCCGTTGCCAACGGGATTCATCCAACCAAGCGTGGCAACATGCGCCTGGAGCGTTAGGGCTGGTACCGAGATAAATGCGGGCACAGACGACGCACCAGGATCCCTGCCCTTCGCCACAAGCTTAATTTGGACAGCTTCTATCTGTATATTAAGCCCGGTAGTTCCAGCGGAATCGCCGTTTTTTGCCCAACCCAACCAACCATAGCCCGCCGAATGAACTCGATAGTAAATGTCATACTGATTCGCGAGGGAACCATTTAAGCGCAGCTCAAGAGCCTGAATGGCCAATCCTTGTCCAACGGTCCCAACATAACCGGCAGATTGCCATTCCTGCCAACCAATATTGGCAACATGTGCTCTTGCCTCAATTTGAGAATCGTCATCCACACCGGACAACGACACATTCAAAGCTTGAAGAGAAAGCGATTGTCCCGTTGTGCCGGCATCCTGCCCATCTAAAACAGATGGAGACCAGCCACGGTTAGCGGAATGGGCCTGGTAAACAACATGAGCGCAATCGGCGGAAGTATCAGAAGCAAATGCTCCGTCCGTCACTCCGGGCGCGCCGCTGCCTTTACTGATAATCCTTACTTCGACAGCCTTAAGGAATGAACCCGATATCGTTGCCCCCGCATCCGAGCCATTACACGCCCAACCAAGCCATCCTTTTTTTGAGTCAAAACAGCGATACCAAACGTCATAGGCTTTAGACAAATCTCCAGTAAGGGCCAATCTCACCGCCTTTAAAACAAGCCCATCGTTTTTAGAGTTAAGCGCAGCACCGTCAGAAACAGCACCGCTCCATCCGCCAAATTCAAAGAAGCCGGAATAATCAATTGAGCCTAAAATCTCTTGATTATCAAACGAAATAGAGAGCGAGGTTAAAGGTTCAGAGCCGTTCTCGGAGCCCAATAAGATTGATTTGCCTTGTTCAGAGCCCAGGCTTTTACCGTTGAGACCGAGCGAGCTCCCGTTTAGAACATCCGTAGCTCCAATGAAATGGTTCAACGTATCGCCGGGAGCAGGGCCGCTTTTCTCGACCAATAAAATCTGAACACCCTGAATGGCGGCACCCTTCCCCACCGAGCCCGCAGGAGACCCGTTAGACGTCCAGCCCAGCCATCCGCCCAATTTGGAAGCATACACACGGTACCAAATGTCATATGCAGCAGATAGCTCGCCGTTCAGCTTAAACTGAACGGCCTCAATGGATCGAGATTGCCCCGTCGTGCCAATGACGCCTGAAGACCAGTCTTGCCAACCAATGCCAGAGACGTGCGCGCGAGAGGAAATAGAGCCTCTGTGACCATACCAATTAACACCAAGCGACAGTGCCTCGATTGCATTTCTTGAGTCAATGACCCCCGATGTTTTTCCGTCCGCGACAGCGCCCATCCATCCAACATTGGAGACATGAGATCGATAGGAAACGGTAGGCGGTTCCTGAGAATGATCCCTAAAGGCATCGCCTCGCGCTGGCGCATCTTGAGCATTTTTTGGAAGCACCTTAATCTGAATAGCTTCGATCTGATAAGCATAGCCCTGCGTTCCAGCAGGCTCACCATTTGAGGCCCAGCCAAGCCAACCAACATTTGCAGAATGAACGCGATACCAAATGTCATACGAATCAGAAAGACCGCCCGACAAAGATAGCTTGATCGCCTCGATGGCTCGCGACTGTCCAACTGTTCCAGATGCCTGCCCGTTACCCACCGACTGAGACTCCCAGCCGATCCCGGTAATGTGAGATTGGACCGAAATGCTGTCATTCCCCAGCGGGGTGCCATCCTGTGAAAGCAAATTTATCTTGAGGGCTTCGACGCGCTTAGCACGGCCTGTAGTGCCCGCCGTCATTCCATTTGAAACGGGAGCTTGCCAGCCAATATCCTGTACATGAGTCTGGTATGAAACAGAGCCAAACACAGTGGATACATCATTTTCGGGTTTCGCCGAATCAGTTGCATTGGAGGCAGGCTCGCTACAAACGGATGAGGGAGAATCATTGTCTGACACAGTCGGCTGCTCGACTTCAATCCCCTGCTGATCGTCATTTAAGACAAAGCTCTCGTCTTCCGAGCTGCTGGCAGGACTATCGATATAATCAGTGGATTCCGGTTGCACAGGTAAAGAATCAGCCCAGACGGAAAGGGGCGTCAGAAGACACTGAAGGATCAGTAATGGCATCATTGCCGTTGCTAGCAGTCGTTGCGTCTTTTTCATTCGACTCCCCCATCAATCGACCATCTTTAGCATCATTATTTATCGTTTCGGCAATTGCTTAAATACCGAAAACGCGAATGGCACTTAAATAGAAACGAACGGACCGTTACAAAACGACCCGTTCGTTTTAATCAGAATATTTGCTAGAACCTGTGTGAAAACACGAATTTCGACCTGCTATGCAAGCGGCACGTTGTCATACCAGCCCCATTTTGGCTTGTATGAGGTGGAATAATAATCCAACCAGTACGCCATATCGAGCGTCCTGATCCGACCGACATTATCCATAACCTGGTTATTACCGATGTAGAGACATACGTGACCGTAAATGCTGCCCATGCGTGTATGCGTATGCGAAGGAACGGCAATGACCATTCCGACTTTCAAATGAGAATAATCGGTGTATTTACAGTAATCCCAGTAGTAATCGCAGGCATCTGTATGGACATTCCTAAATCCGGCACGCTCATAGATATCTGCAATCCACTCGGAGCACAATCCCGGGCCAGGAGACGGCACCTGTCGGGCAAGATCTACAATTTTCTTCTGCATGGGATTTGCAAACGCGGTTGGTTGCCCAAGCAAACACGGCGAAACGGTGCTCCCGGGGGCATTGGCGCCCTTCCTCGTAAGTCGAACTTGGATAGCTTGGACATGCGCCCCATAGCCAGTACTACCGGCAACGGAGCCATTTTTAGTCCAACCAAGCCAGCCGACGTTATCGACATGAACCCTGTACCAAACATCAAAATAGGTTGCCAAGTCACCAGAAAGAGAAATTTTAATAGCCTCAACCGAATTGGATTCAGCGGTAGACGAAAGCTGCACTCCATTTGACTTACCAGACGTCCAGCCCACATTCGAAAGATGCAGTTGATAATTAATCCCGCCGGCAACAGATGAAGTAGTTTTAGCCGAAAACCCGGTGATGGGAATTCCCTGACCAGTTGTACCGGACACCTCACCGGCCGAGACGGAATTCTGCCAAGCGCCTTTCACCTGAGAGGAATATGTCACCGAAGGTATTTCAAGATGGGAATATCCCGATGTATCAGGATGGGAAGCACCCTTCTTAATGAGCTTAATCTGAACAGCCTCGAGAGAGCACGACATACCGGTGGTGCCGGCCTCCTCGCCGTCCTTGGCCCAGGCCATCCAGCCGATGTTGGAGGCGTGGACGCGGTAGTAGACGTCGTAGTCCTTGGCGAGGGAGCCCGTGAGCCTCAGGCGCACGGCCTCGACGGCGCGGCCCTGGCCGGTGGTGCCGCCCTCGGAGGCCGAGGGGGTGTCCCAGCCCTGCCAGCCGATGCCACTTACATTGGCGTTAATTTGCACAGAGCCATCTTCAACAGGATTCAAGATGCCGACCTTAAGATCCTCCACTGATTTAGACTGCCCCGTTGTGCCAGCTGTAGATCCGTCGCGCTTGCTGCTCATCCAGCCAATATTCGAGACATGTGCCTCATACTGAATATGCATCTTGCTGTCGTCTACGTTCAGAAGAGAACCGTTGAAGCAGTAGTTCATGTCACAGCGTCCGTTAACGCCCGGGACATTACCGCTGCTTGAATACTGCCAGAAACTGTAGCTGCCAGCATAATCGCAACGCCAATTATATTGAGCGACCCAATGGTCATAACCGTTCAACGACGGAGAATTCAGGTAGTTGTTAAGCCAGTTAAGGTTCGCATAGATACCCGACTTAAAGCCAACGGCCTCCATACGGTTGCAAAAAGTCTGCGCAATCTGAGTGAGCTTATCCTTGCTGAAATCCGGATCTTGCAAGATATAGCTATCCTCAAGATCATAATAGACGGGAAGCGACGGATGATGGCCACCGAGCCAAGCAAGTGTCCTGTCGGCCTCTTTATTGGCATCCTCTACAGAACGGGCGTAGGAGTAGTAATACACGCCATAAGGAATGCCGAGGCGTTCACATTCAGCAGCGTTCCTTTCAAAAGAATCGTCAGGTTTTCCGTAAACCGGACCGACCTTGAGAATGGCAAAATCAATCCCCGCGGCCTTAACCTTATTCCAATCAACAGTTCCTTGATGATTGCTGACATCGATGCCGCGCGCGACAACGCCATTGGGCAAAGAATCGTCAGTTAAAGACTGCGCATCGATGTCGCCATTGCCAGAATCGATAAGCACGCCGTTTTCGAAACGCCAAGAGTTCGGTTCCAAAGAGTCTGCTTCGCAGGAATTCATCTCAGCGGAATCATCGGTTGGGGCTTCACCGTTTGACTCGTCAACACCAGATTCTTCGACGCCAATTCCAAGCTGTTCGCCGGAATCCGAATCTGTTTCCCCATCAGGACGAGCAGCATTTGCATCGTCACCATACCATTCGGTCACACCCCGAGAACCCGAGGCATCGTCCTGCACCCCCTGAGAACTTACACCTTGAGATTCGTGCTCGATTGATGTTTGCAAGACCGACTGCGAGGCAGCGGCGGCCTGAACCGACAGCGCATACGCGCTGTAAGGCTGAATGATTTGCGACCAGCCCATCAATAGCGTACAAACCAAAGCCGCAGACGCTTTGAGATGTTTCATGTATATCCCCCCGGACATTGACCACATGTAAAGACCGAATAGCTGCTATATTACCACACTTCCATACAGGCATTTAAAGCTTAGAAAAGCAACGTTTACCATACAGTCAAAAAGAGGCGCTCCTGCAACGGAGCGCCTCAACAGACTCTATGCAAAAGGCCTAGCTGCGCCGATTACACGACCTGGAGCATTGACCGAGCGCTCGGTCACACCGATCCCCGGCCACGAATCAATGATTCGACCGTTTCCAATGTAGATTCCAATATGACCCCGGTAGTAGACCACATCTCCCCTCTGCATAGCAGAGGTGCTAACCGGCATAAACGTGTTGTTGCGATACCAGTTCATGGAGTTATAGGTCTGCTCGGGCAACCAACGATGGTTATAGGGGTTATACCAACCCATATCCATGCCAGTCGCATACAAACATTGCAGCACCAAGCCCGAGCAATCAACTGCATCCCCTGGCCAAGAAGACCACGGCTCGATATAACGAGTACCGATATATTCACGAGCACGCTGGACGAATGCGTTGATGCAATCCTGTCGTGAAGCGTTGTAAGGAATTCGAGAAGGCGTGACATACGTAAAGTAACCGGTGCAATATGAAGGAAGCTGTACACTATTACAACTAACTTTTGGATATGATCCCGGGGTCTGATACCCCATATAACGATAGGTCTCAAAATACGAATCAGACGTAGAGCCTGGTGCGGAAGCGCCCTTGGGGGCAATCTTTACCTGTAAAGCCTGAACAGGAATGCCAAGCTTCGTGGTACCCGCGGGCGATCCATTTTTGGTCCAGCCAAGCCATCCGTAATTTGACACATGGACGCGATACCAGACATCAAAATAATTCGAAACGTCGCCAGTCAAGTTAATCTTCACAGCTTGGATCTGCTGCCCTTGGCCAACAGTTCCCGATGTAGCCCCGTCCGAAACAGCAGACTGCCAACCGATATTGGATACATGAGCAGAATACGAAATGCCACCGCTCATGGAGCTATCGGAAAGCGACAACTGCATGGCCTCCATGGCACGGTTCTGCCCAACCGTTCCGGCAACACCGCCATTGCCAACGGACGCTTGCCAGCCAAGACCGGAGCAATTAGCCTTAGCAGATAGCCCGGGAAGCTGGATCAAAGCAGCATGATCTTGAACGGGAGCCTCGGACGAACCCTTGGCAACCAACTTAATTTGAATTGCCTCGGCCTGCTTAGACAGTCCAACGGTGCCAGCTGCGGCGTCATTTTTAGCCCAACCAAGCCAGCCATAATCCGCCGCATGAACACGGTAGTAAATATCGTATTTTGAAGCGTCGTTGCCAGTGAGCCTTAATTTAACCGCCTGAATTGCAAGGCCCTTGCCAACAGTGCCAGCGTAGGAAGCACCCGAGACGTATGGTTGCCAACCGATATTCGCAACGTGCGCCGATACTTCGACGGAGGCATCGATACCCTGCGTCGAAACATACAACGCCTGCAGAGAACGAGACATGCCCGTCTGACCGGCAGTTTCGCCATTGCCAACGGGAGCCAACCAGCCCGCAGAAGCAACGTGCGCCTGGGATACAAGACCGATTCCCGACGTTTCGATAAATGCATTACTGGTAGGACCAGGGGCAGGTTGGCCCTTACGAACAAGTACAACATCTATGCCGCACAAACCGGAAGAACCGCCAGAAACGCCACATGCCTGACCATTTGACGTCCAACCCGTCCAGCCATTACCGGAATCGCATACTCGATACCAAATGTCATAATTGGCAGCAAACTGGCCACTCAGCGACATTTTTATCGCTTTTATGGGTGCGCCGGATACCGCCTTGGCAGCACCGCCATCCGATGAAAAAGCGCCCCAGTCTGAATATGAATCCATAACGGCATAGGAAATTGACCCGTCATCAGTTTGGCCTGCAACGCTTAAGGCAATGGAGTTCAGCGGTTTGGCGCCCTTGCCCCCGATCGTAGCCTTTTGACCAGAAGATAAGCCAAGACTCTCTCCAGAAACGGCGGATCCGGAAACCGCAACAGCATCTAGATCGCCGATAAAGACATTGCTCGAAGAGCCAGGCGCTGCTCCGCCTTTCTCCACAAGGATTACCTTTACCGCTTCGATAGCCTTGCCTTTACCGGCAGAACCAGCGGCAGCTCCATTGCAAGCCCAATCAAGCCAGCCTATACCTGACACATGAGCACAATACCAGACGTCATATTTTTCAGCTGCCTCACCGGTTAGACGAATCTGAACGGCTTCGAGACGCTGAGACTTACCAGTCGTTCCACAGTGCCCCTCAGACCACTGCTGCCATCCGACATTAGAAACATGGCCACGAAGCTCAATGGAGCCCGAGTGACCATACCAGCCAAGCTGAGCCTCAAGAGCCTCCATGGGGAGGCCCCTACCAGTTGTCCCGGCAACAGATCCGCCGCCTACGGGCGACATCCAACCAATATTTGACGTATGTGAGCGAACAATGATTGAGGCAGGTTCATCGCTACGGCTCTTAAAAGGACAGGCGGTGTCGCCCGGGGCGGGGTCGCCCTTGGGCAGGACC
>OLFY01002216.1_pt1 | contig 20234 bp, 17 predicted proteins | sample 1605611 | NCBI WGS metagenome assembly OLFY01 (sample SAMEA3888923, study PRJEB22519) | human gut metagenome | biome: human gut; feature: human-associated habitat; material: faeces | place: Denmark | collected 2011
ACCGGTGACCTCCGCCGTGACAGGGCGGCGCTCTAACCAACTGAGCTACGCGGCCGTTGTTTCGGTCTTGCGACTGACAACAGATAGAAATACTACGGCAAAAACGCAATTATGCAAAACTGCGGCGTGTCACGGTGTGTTGGGCGTGGCGCGCCGCAGTTTCGCGGGAAAGGAGACGAATCTCAGTCGGTCTGCTTCCAGGTGTCGACGTCGATGTGGTGCTCCGGGTTGGCCTGCCATGCGTCCCAAGCGGACTTCACAATGTCCTCGACATTGTACTTGGCGTGCCAGCCCATCTCCTCGTTGATGCGCTTCGGGGAGCCGATCAGGTGCGGCGGATCACCGGCGCGGCGGCCCATGACGGTCTCCTTGAACGGCAGACCGGTGACCTTCTTGACCTCATCGACGATCTGGCGCACGGAGGTGCCCTCGCCGGTGCCGACGTTGAACGCGTCATACTTGCGCTCGTCGCGGTCCAGATACTTCAGCGCGGCGATATGCGCGTCGGCCAGATCGGACACGTGGATGTAGTCGCGCACGCAGGTGCCGTCCGGAGTCGGGTAGTCGTCGCCGAAGATCGCCGGGGCCTTGCCCTTCTTCAGACGGTCGAACAGCATCGGGATGAGGTTCAGGATGGCCGGATCCTCAAGTTCCACCGGGCCGCAGCCGGCCACGTTGAAGTAACGCAGGCCGCAGAAGCGGATGCCATACGGTTCCTCGCAGGCGCGGGCCATCCACTCGCCGAACAGCTTGGTCTGGCCGTACGGGTTGATCGGCAGCATCGGCACGACGTCTTCCGGCACCACATCGACCGGCGGCACGCCGTAGGTGGCGGCGGAGGAGGAGAAGACGAGCTTCTTGGCGCCGGAATCGCGCATGCCGATCAGCACGTTGAGCATGCCGTTGAGGTTCTGCTGGTAGTACCACAGCGGCTTCTCGACGGATTCGCCGACCTGCTTGCGGGCCGCGAAATGGATCACGGAATCGACGCCTTCGGCCTTCATGATCTCCGCGAGGCGCTCGCCGGCACCCGGAGCGGCGATGTCCATGCCGTACAGGCGGGAGCCTTCGATGCGGGTGGGCTTGCCGTAGCTCAGATCGTCGACGACGACGACCTTTTCGCCGGCCTGATGAAGAGCGTGAACGACGTGGGCGCCGATGTATCCGCACCCACCAGTGACGAGAACTGTCATGTTCTGGCCTTTCCTTCAAATGAGCGGTGAACTTTGATGATTTGAAAAAATGTCAACCATTGTTCGCTTTTTGCTCAGATTTGTTACCTTTTGAACAATTTGAGTATAGCACGTGAACACGAACGCACATAACTCGTTCGTTCCTGCGTTTCCTCTATAAATTAGGGTATGCAACAAGACGAAAACACGCCGAATAATGGCCGTGAAATAGAAGAAAACGTGCCAGACGTACAACCGACAGTCGATGGCAGGCCTGCTCTTTACGGCCGCAAAGTACTGTCCTTCGTGCGGCGGTCCGCCCGGCTCGACGCGCGACTGCAGCGGGTCTGGGACGCCTACGCCGATACGTATCTGCTGAACATCAACGCGGGCGAAGGGTCCCTCGACGTGCGTGAGGGTTTCGTGTTCGACCAGGCCTATATCCGCGAAACGTGGGGCAATGCCAATCCTCTGATCGTGGAAATCGGCTCCGGGCAAGGCGAGAACGTCGTTGCCGCCGCAGCCGCCCGGCCGGACGTCAACTTCCTTGCGCTGGAGGTCTACGATCCGGGCGTGGCGCACACGCTGCTGCTCGCCGGCAAGCAGAACCTGAAGAACCTGCGGATCGCCCAGATCAACGCGCCAGAACTGTTCAAGGCGGCCGTCGACGGCTCGATCGCCGAAGTGTGGACGTTCTTCCCCGACCCGTGGCCGAAGATGCGCCATCACAAGCGCCGCATCGTACAGCCCGAGCTCGCCGCGGACATCCACCGCGCGTTGACGGACGAAGGCGTGTGGCGCATCGCCACCGACATCGAGGATTACGCGCTGCACGTCCATGAGGTGATGGACGGGCTGGACGGCTTCCATAACGACGGCGCATTGACCGTGAGCCTGCCCGTCGAGCACGTCGGCAAAGGCAACGCGGATGAGGCGGCCGCATTGCGACACGCCGATTTCGCTGAATCCGAGCGATTCGATGGCCGTGTTTTGACCAATTTCGAGAAGAAGGGACTTGCCGCCGGGCGCGTGATTCACGATTTCACCTATCGTCGCGTGTAATGCGATAAGGCTTGGAATTTCAGTGTTTTACGAGGATTCCTGTCTTATTGTGGCGGTGTGTGACACCGGCGCGACACGCCGAGGTTTGCATGTCGGCCAGATTCGCGTATAGTGGGGCAAGTTGTCAAGCGGAAACGCTGAAAGCGCCCCCTTCGTCTAACGGTTAGGACACCAGACTTTCAATCTGACAACGAGAGTTCGACTCTCTCAGGGGGTACGTACCTTGGAAACAAGGTGGCAATGGCCGCGTAGCTCAGTTGGTTAGAGCGCCGCCCTGTCACGGCGGAGGTCACCGGTTCAAGTCCGGCCGTGGTCGCTGGAACAGCGCAAGTTGTTCATGGCTCTGTAGCTCAGTTGGTAGAGCGAACGACTGAAAATCGTTAGGTCAGCGGATCGATGCCGCTCGGAGCCACCATGGAAACCCCGGAGAGATTCGGGGTTTATTGTTTTGTGTCAGGTTTTTCTTCACTGTTTCATGGTTTCTGTGGTATCGATGCAATTATCTCTTGTTATCGCTGCTCCTAACTAAGAGGGAATTTTGTTCCTAGTGTTGATAAATTACGGCGCAGGTGGATAAACGATTGTCGTGGACGGCAAATCCGTGGACGAGACCATGTGGGTCTTCGAAATGGGAGGGATCGGCTCGCTTGGAGCGAATTATTTGATATCCGGCGATGTCTCGTCTGGTTTTCTTCTGCTGGGTGGAAAGCTCGTGTAATACTGCGGTGTCGTTGGCCGCATGCCGGTCGAAAATGGGTTTATGATGGGAGCGTTGGCTTTACGGCAAAGGATGCCGGAGCCCATGAACACACAGTCGCTTAAAGGAGAGCACTATGGTCTATCGCATGATTTTCAACCAGACCGCGTATTTCGGCCGCGGAGCCATCAAGGAGATTCCGGGCGTCGCCAGGTCCCATGGCTTCACCAAGGCGTTCATCGTCACTGATCCGGTGCTGCTGGAGACCGGCACCGTCAAGAAGGTCACCGACGTTCTTGACGAGGCGGGCATGCCGTATGAGGTGTTCGACAACGTCAAGCCGAATCCGCCGGTCGAGTGCATCCAGGATGGCGTCGCCAAGTTCGCAGCCTCCGGAGCCGACTTCCTGATCGGTCTGGGCGGTGGTTCCCCGCAGGACACCTGCAAGGGCATCGGCATCGTGACTGCCAATCCGGAATTCGCCGACGTGCTGTCCCTTGAAGGCGTGGCCGACACCAAGAACCCGTCCGTGCCGATTTTCGGTGTGCCGACCACCGCTGGCACCGCGTCCGAAACGACCATCAACTATGTGATCACCGACACGGCCAACAAGCGCAAGTTCGTGGCCGTCGACCCGCATGACATCCCAATCGTCGCCTTCGTGGATCCGGACCTGACCGACTCCATGCCGCGCGGCCTCAAGGTGGCCACCGGACTCGACGCCCTGACCCACGCCATCGAAGGCTATATCACACCGGGCGCGTGGAGCCTGTCCGACTGCCTGTCCATGCAGACCATCCGCATGATCGCCAAGAACCTCGCCAAGAGCGCCGATGGAGACATTCCGGCCGGCGAACAGATGGCCTACGCCTCCTACATCACCGGCATGGCCTACTCCAACGTCGGCCTCGGTCTGGTGCACGGCATGGCCCACCCGCTGGGCGGCCGCCTCGGCGTGGCGCACGGTGTGGCCAACGGCATCCTGCTGGCCCCGGTCATGGAATACAACAAGGACTACACCGGCGAGAAGTACCGTGACATCGCCGACGCCTTCGGTATCGCCGATGCCTACACCGGCGACATCGAAACCGTGCGTGAAGAGGCCGTCCAGGCGGTGCACAAGCTCACCGTGGATCTGAAGAACCCGACCAAGATCTCCGAAGTTGGCGCCACCGAAGCCGACCTGGAGCCGCTGGCCCATGACGCCTTCCACGACGTGTGCACGCCGGGCAACCCGCGCCAGGCCACCCAGGAAGACATCCTCGCCATCTACAAGAGCCTGATGTAGGTCCGACTGCGGTAGGCGCAATCGCAAAACCGCAATCGTAAAAACAAAACGGACGGCATCGATCGCATGGTCGGTGCCGTCCGTTCGCTATCCGCGGAAAATACGCCGCGAATAATCGCTATACCTAATCGCTATTCCTCGTGCTTCTCGCTCCACTCCTCATCAGTGGGAGTGTCGTCATACAGCTCGTGGCCTTCCTGTTCGGCCAATTCCATCTGCTCGTTGATCCACGCGGCCTCGGCCGGATTGATATCAGCGGTGTTCAACACCTTCTGCCACACCGGATACAGCAGATGCATCACAGGATATAACGCGGTGATGAGGATTTCCGGCTTGTGCTTGCGGTAATGCTGCGGATGCGCGTTGAACGTGTTCTTGAAACGGCGCATATAGTTGAGGAACGATGCCGGAGACGTGTCCATACGACGTGCGCTGATGCCCGCGATCATCCGCGGACAATACACGGTCTTGAGATCCTTGCCCAACAGATGCAGCGAGATGTCGATGTCCTCATGCATCACATCCGCCTTGTCTTGGCAGACCTCGTCGGCGATTTCGCGCCAGGCGGTGGCGCGCAGGGCCATGTTGGAACCGAACAGCAGAGGTTGCCCATCATCGGCCCTATAAATACGTTTGCGGGTGGAATTGTCCCCGCGAAGCCCGAAATGACGGCTCGGCAAATCGTAATACATCACCGGACCGGTGGCGCCCATCGCATCCGGATCCTCGGTGAAAATGCCGGACACCACCTCCACCCAGTCCGGGCGGATCATGCAGTCGGCATCGAAACGGCCAAGAATATCGCCGGTGGCATGATTCAAACCATAATCACGCGTTGGAATCAGACCCTGCTCATCATCCTGATGCAGCAGCTTCACCGGCGCTTCCGGATGGTCCTTCATGAACTGCTCCACCACGGCAACGGTCGAATCAGTGGAACGGTTATCGACGACAATCACCTCATGAGGCATCACGGTCTGCCGGGTGGCGTTGAGCAGGCAATCGTTGATACGCTCCTGTTCATTCCAGGCGGGGATGACAATTGAAACGTTCAGCATGGTTTCAAGAATAGGTTCCAGCCCGTACACGGTGCCTGTCTACAATAAGGAGCCATGAGCGAACGCGAACAGCATATGGATACGGACAAGAGGACGGGAACGTCCGGACAGTGCGGCAATACCGACGAAATGCGTTGGGATCTCGGCACGCTGTTCCCTGCGAAAGGCGATCCACGCAGACCTCCGGAATGGCTGGGTCGCGCGCTGCTGTACATCGCCATCGCCATCGTGCTGCTCTCCTTCTGCTGGCGCAGTTGGGGCAAAATCGAATACCTCATCATCGACGTCGTTATCTCGCTGTTCCTGGCGCTCGCCGTGGAGCCGGTGGTGATTCCGCTGGTCAAGCATGGCTGGAAGCGTTCGTTCGCTTCGATTTTCGCGTTGCTGATGTTGGGTGTCCTGCTTTGCGTGATGTTCGGTCTGTTCGGCAATCTGTTCGTGCAGCAGGTCATCGCTTTGTGCAACGGTCTGCCGGCCCTCTACCAGCAGATCTGCGATTTCGTGGCGCAATACACGGATTTCAAGCTTCCTGAGATCAACAGTCTCGGCGGTGAGATTCTGAAGAACATCCAGACCTCGTGGGTCACGGATTTCGCGGGCACCGCCATCAGCACGGTGTCCGGATTCTTCAGCTTCCTGCTGAACCTCATGACGGTGATCATGACCACGTTCTACATTTCGGCGGCCGGCCCGAAGCTGCGCCGCGCGGCCTGCCAGTGGATGGCTCCCTCCGCGCAGCGCCGGTTCCTGTTCGTCTGGACCGTCAGCCAGACGCAGATCTCATCGTTCCTGTTCTCACGTGCCATCCTCGCCGTGCTCAACGCGTTCTTCACCTCGATCTGTCTGATGGCGTTGCACGTGCCGTATTGGATGCCGTTGGCGTTGTTCTGCGGCGTCGTATCGCAGTTCATCCCGATGCTCGGCACGTACATCGGCGGCGCGTTGCCGGTGCTGTTCGCCTGGGGCAGCTGTGGTTTGTGGCAGGCGATCGCCGTGGTGGCGTTCATCTGCGTCTACCAGCAGATCGAAAACCTGATCTTCGCGCCGAAGATCTCCCGCCGCACCATGGACGTCAACGATGCGGTCGCCTTCCTTGCCGTCCTGGCCTTCGGCTCGCTGTTCGGCGCGATCGGCGCGTTCCTGGCGCTGCCTATCGTCGCCTCGATCCAGACGATCGCCCGCACCTACACCAAGCGGTACGATCTGGTCGATTCGCCGCTGATGGACGATCCGGTTCCGGACAAGAAGTCGAAGCTGGTGGAAGGCGCCGAAGTCATCAGCGAGCACCTGCACGCCGTGCCGCGCGCCGTGCAGGGGTCGAGCGCGCATGTGCCGATTCCCGACGACGTGCGCTTCCTGCAGGAGCAGGCGTACAATATCACTCGGTCCGACGAGACCGGGGATGCCGACGAATCGCAGACCGTCGCCATTCCGAAGCACGTGTTGGACGGGGTCGATCGCAAGCCGCTGCGGGGAACCGCGGAAGCGGACGGAGCGCAGACGGAAGCCGGACCGCAGGTAGCGGACGGGTCGCAATCGCAGGGAACGGATGACAATCCGAGAAGTAGGTGGCGTTAATGGTATTGCTGAGCGTACTTGATGTCGTGCTGGTGGTTTTGGGCGGCGCCGGCATGCTCTACCAAGCGGTCTGCATCGTCATCTCGCTGTTCGCCAAGCCGATCAAGTTCCCCGAAGCGCCGATGAACAAACGGTACGCGGTGCTGATTTCCGCGCGAAACGAAGCGAACGTCATCGGCAACCTCATCGACTGCCTGCATTCGCAAACCTATCCGAGCGAGCTCATCGGCATCTGGCTGGTGGCCGACAACTGCACCGACAACACCGCCGAAGTGGCCCGAAACATGGGATGCCACGTCATCGAACGATTCAACAAGGAGCAGGTCGGTAAAGGCTACGCGCTGACCTATCTGCTCGACCAGATGAACGAGTCGGGCGCATCCGACCCGTATGACGCCTTTTTCGTGTTCGATGCCGACAACAAACTCGACAAGCACTACATCGAGGAAATGAACAAGGGCTTCCAAGCCGGTTTCAAAATCCTCACCAGCTACCGCAATTCCGTGAACCTGTCCGACAATTGGGTGTCGTCCGGTTCCGCGTTGTGGTTCATCCGCGAATCGCGCTTCGTTTCCGCCTCCCGCATGTGGCTCGGCAACAGCTGCCACGTGGGCGGCACCGGCTTCATGTTCTCCCAGGAGATCATGCGTCGCAACAACGGCTGGAAATTCCACCTACTCACCGAGGATCTGGAATTCACCATGGACAGCGTGCTGCACGGCGACCGCATCGGCTACTGCGGCACCGCCATCCTGTACGACGAGCAGCCGGTCACCTTCGCGCAAAGCTGGCGTCAACGCCTGCGTTGGAGCAAGGGCTTCCTGCAGGTGTTCCGCTATTACGGACCGGCGTTGATCAAGCGCGCGGTCAGGGAACGTGATTTCTCCGCCGTCGATTTCACGCTGCTGCTGTGCCCGTTCACCGTGCTCGGCATCGCACGCGTGCTGTTGGGCATGCTGTTCGCCGCCTGCGGTTTCGTGACATGGCAAAGCCAGCTGAATTCGCTGACCGGCTGGACATCCGGCATTGTGGTATCGGTGATCGGCATGATGGGACTCGCCGCATTGACCATCGTGGCGGAACGCGATCACGTGGGCGCCACCAACAAGGAGTTGCTCGCCTACGTGCTGGCCTTCCCGATCTACATGCTGAGCTATGTGCCGATTTCGTTCCAGGCGGTGTTCGCCAAGTCCGAATGGAAGCCGATCGAGCATAAGGGCTGAGGCTTGCCCGCGGCGGTGTGAACGGGCATGAGATGTTTCGTGGCGATCCATACGGTGCGGATGGTGAAAAGATGACGAAGAGAGGGTGTGGTTTGGCTATGGATGACGCTGGCGATTACCGCTATGCGCGACGACGCCGAGCGATCACGGTGGCGGTTTCCGTCGTGGCCACCGTCGCACTGTGCGTCGGCTATGCAGTGGCCGACATGTGCGATGTCGCACCGGGCGTCCTCACATTGCGCCATGTCGAACATTCGACGGCCGCCGCTGCCGGCCGTTCGATCGAGGCGGCCGACGTGGTCGCCGACATCGACGCTTCCAAGACCATCGATCCGGCCGCTGCGCGCGCGCTGACCGACGCGTTCCGAGCCTCAGCCGCCGGCTTCGGCGGCGAATTCTCCATCGCCATCGCCGACGCGTCGGGCAACGTGGTCGCGGAAAACAACATCGACGTGCCCCGCACGCCAGCATCCACCATGAAAACGTTGACGGCGTATGCGGCCGCCGTCGAACTCGACATGGGCAAGACCCTGGACACGCAGACCTATCTGGAACAGTCCCAGGACGGCACCGCGCGGCTGGTGCTCAAAGGCAACGGCGACATGCTGTTGGGAGCCGGAGCGTCCGACGCGAACCACATCAACGGACGTGCCGGATTGGGCACGCTTGCCGGGCGGACCGCACAGGCGTTGCGGCAGCGTGGCATCACCTCCGTGACATTGGCTTATGACGACACACTGTTCGACAACGACCGCTGGCCGCAAGGCATCGCCGAACTCGACACGGACCACCTGTACTACGCCCCGACAGCTTCAATGGCCGTGGACGGCGGCAGGAATTGGAACGGGACAGGTCCGGCCAATCCTGATGTGTTCTCGGCGTATCCGGCATTGAGCATGCAGCCGGCGCGTGACGCGGCGCTGGTGTTCCAGCAGCGGCTGGCCGAACAGGGCATCACGGTTCAGGGATTTGTATCGCAAGGCACGGTTGCGGGGGCATCCCATCCGCTTGCCTCCGTGCGTTCGGCGTCGTTGAACGAGATTATGGCGTTCACCATGCGGCATTCCGACAATTCGCTCGCCGAGGAATTCGGCAGGCTGCTGGCGTTGCAGGTCGGCACGGACAATTCGCCGGCTGGCGCGGTGCAGGCTGTGAAAAGCGTGCTGGAGCGCAAAGGCATCACTACGACCGGGCTCGACATGCGCAATTGTTCGGGACTTACGGAGGATTCGAAACTGACGGCGCGCACCCTGCTCGAAGTGCAACTGCGCAATCTGGCTGCGGGATCGGGGGCGGCCGCAGCCGAAGGAATGTCCGTCATGGGCTTCGTCGGCACCGCTGAGAGCCGTCTGAACGATGCTGACGAAGCGGGGCTGATCCGTGTGAAAACCGGCAGTCTGGGCGACGTGACCTCCATGACCGGCAATGTGTCGCGGTTGAACGGCGGAGCGTTGACCTTCGCGGTGATCGTCAACAATCCCACCGATTTCGCGGCGGCGAAGGCGGCCATCGACACATTCGTGGCCGGTCTGCCGAAGCTGTGAACGGCCACGTGTGAATCTTCCCAGCGGATATTCAGCATATAGCCAGAAACACGTCATTCGCATGTGCCAAGATGGTGGGCATGCGAATCGCTGACGTACAAGAAGACATTGATCACGAGCTGATCAGCAAAGAAGAGATTTCCGACATCATCAACCGTGCCGCGGCACAAGCCAGTGAAGACTATCGTGGCAAGAACCCACTGCTGGTCTGCGTGCTCAAGGGAGCCGTGAACACGCTTGCGGCGTTCTCCCAGGCCATGAGCATTCCGGTCCAAATGGATTTCATGAGCCTGTCGAGCTACGGTTCCGGCACGGAGTCGAGCGGCAAGATCACGGTTCGTCAGGATCTGTCCACGGATGTGCGAGGACGCCATGTGCTGATCGTCGAGGACATCATCGATTCGGGCATCACCCTGGCTTGGCTGGTCGACGAGCTCAAGCGCCGTGGAGCGGCTTCCGTGGAAATTTTTGCGCTTCTGGAGAAGCCGGCACGTCGCAAGGTCAATGTTGATGTGAAATACAAGGGACGTGAGATTCCCGATGAATTCGTGGTCGGTTTCGGCTTGGATTACGACGAGTACTACCGCAACCTCGATTCGATCGCAGTGCTGAAACCGTCAGTCTATGAAGGAGGTCAGGCATGAGTTTCCCTGGTCCGAACCAGCCGCCAAGCAATGGCGGCGGCAACAAACCCAACGGGGGCAATAACCCGTTCACCAATCCGTTTAGCCGCAACAATGACGGCAAGAACGGTGGCAGCGGGGCGAACGGCAACAAGTCCAACGGCCCCCGTCCGTTCTGGCAGTCGCCGTGGCTGTGGGTTGTGGTCGTGGCATTGCTTGCCGTGACCATGTTCCAGCTTTTCGCCGGTGCGGGCTCGCAAACCATCGACACCAAGGATGGCATGCAAATCCTCAACGGCAACACCGTCGAGTACGCGACGATCGTGGACAACACCCAGCAGGTCAAGCTCAAGCTGTCGAGCGATTACTCCGCCACCGACCCGGACACCGGACGTACGAAGAACTACGGCAAGAACGTGCAGTTCTACTACACGTATGCGCAGTCCGCGGCCGTGGTCAAGGCCGTGCAGAAGGCCGATCCGGCCAAGGGCTGGACCGCGTCCATGCAGCAGACCAGCATTTGGACCTACCTGCTCACCTCACTGTTGCCGTTCCTGATCATCTTCGGCCTGTTCTGGTTCCTGATGAGCCGCATGGGCGGTGCCGCCGGCGGCATGTTCGGCATGGGCGGCAAGAAGAACAGCGGCAAACTGCTCGACGGCCAGACCCCGACCACCAAGTTCTCCGACGTGGCCGGCGAAGACGCTGCCGTGCAGGAGGTCGAGGAAATCAAGGACTTCCTCAAGGACCCGTCCCGTTACAAGGCTTTGGGCGCCCGCATTCCGCGCGGCGTGCTGCTGTACGGCCCTCCAGGCACCGGTAAGACGCTGCTGGCGCGCGCCATCGCAGGCGAGGCCGGCGTGCCGTTCTACTCCATGGCCGGCTCCGACTTCGTGGAGATGTTCGTGGGCCTTGGCGCCTCCCGTGTGCGTGACCTGTTCGATGAGGCCAAGAAGAACGCTCCGGCCATCATCTTCATCGATGAGATTGACGCTGTCGGCCGCAAGCGTGGCGGTTCCGGCATGAGCGGTGGCCACGACGAACGCGAGCAGACGCTGAACCAGCTGCTCGTCGAGATGGACGGCTTCGACAACGATACGAACCTCATCATCATCGCTGCGACCAACCGTCCGGATGTGCTCGATCCGGCATTGCTGCGCCCGGGTCGTTTCGACCGTCAGGTGGCCGTCGAAGCACCTGATTTGGAAGGCCGCGAGGCGATTCTGAAGGTACACGCCAAGGGCAAGCCGTTCGTGCCGGACGTCGACCTGCATATGATCGCCGTGCGCACGCCGGGCTTCACCGGCGCCGACCTTGCCAACGTGTTGAACGAAGCCGCGTTGCTGTGCGCCCGTGCCGGCGCCCAGCTCATCGACAACCGCGCCATCGACGAGGCCATCGACCGCGTCCAGGCCGGTCCGAAGCGTCGTTCCAAGGGCATGGCTCTCGACGAGCTGCGCAACACCGCATACCACGAGGGTGGCCATGCGCTGGTCGCGGCCGCCATGAACGACACCGATCCGGTGACCAAGGTGACGATTCTGCCGCGCGGCCGTGCACTGGGCTACACCGCGGTCATGCCAACCGAGGACCGTTACTCCATGTCCCGCAACCAGCTGCTCGATCAGATGGCGTACGCCATGGGCGGCCGTACCGCCGAAGAGGTCGTGTTCCACGACCCGACCACCGGCGCTTCCAACGATATCGAAAAGGCCACGAACATCGCGCGTCAGATGGTGCTCGACTACGGCTTCTCCGAGAAGCTGGGCGCCATCAAGTGGTCCGACGACGAGCAAAGCGATCTCGGCACGCTCACCCACAAGTACTCCGCGCACACCGCCGAAATCATCGACGAGGAAGTGCTCAAGCTTGTGGAGACCGCGCATACCGAAGCATGGAACGTCATTAACGAGAACCGCGACATCCTCGACGAGCTGGTACGTCAGCTGCTCGTCAAGGAAACGCTCAACGAGAAGGAGCTTGCCGCCATCTTCGCCAACATCAAGAAGGCGCCGAAGCGCGAGGTCTGGTTGAGCGACGAGAAGCGTCCCGATTCCGACATTCCGCCGGTCCCGATTCCCGACAAGCTGAAGCAAAGCGCAGGATTGACCAACTGATGAGCGATACCGATTTCGATACCCTCTTCGACGACAAGGCCCGTGCCGCTCATGCGGCCGGGCCTGTCGGCTATGACGAGGAAGGCGTGCGCCAGGCCGTGCGCCTGTTCTTGAAGTCCATCGGCGAGGATCCGGACCGTGAAGGTCTGCTGGACACGCCGGACCGTATCGGGCGCGCGTGCAAGGAGCTGTTCGCCGGCCTCGGACACGGGCCAGAGGAAGTGCTGAAAACCCGTTTCAAGGTGGACACCGACGAAATGGTCCTCGTACGCGACATCGAACTGTTCTCCGTCTGCGAGCATCATCTGCTGCCGTTCCATGGCGTGGCCCACGTCGGCTACATCCCGCAGAACGGCCAAGTGGCGGGCTTAAGCAAACTGGCACGGTTGGTGGAACTGTACGCACGCCGTCCGCAGGTGCAGGAGCGGCTCACCCAGCAGGTGGCCGACGCGTTGATGGAAGGCATCGACGCGCGTGGCGTGATCGTGGTCACCGAATGCGACCACATGTGCATGGCCATGCGTGGCGTCAAGAAGGCGCAGTCCCGTACCGTCACCTCGGCGGTGCGAGGATGCATGCGCGACGCGGCCACGCGGACCGAGGCGATGAGCCTGATTCTGTCGAACCATTCGTAAGTGCGCTTTACCGGGCGGAATCGGACAGAACCGAACGGAAGAACGGAATGAATGAAGGAAGAAAACCGATGGCGATTGATATGAAGGCGATTCATGATAGCCAGCGCACGTTGGTGATGGGCGTGCTCAACATCACGGAGGATTCCTTCTCCGACGGCGGCCTCTGGCTTGCTCCGGAGGCGGCCAAAGCCCATGGCGAGGCGATGATGAAAGCCGGTGCCGACATCATCGACATCGGAGCGGAATCCACCCGTCCGGGAGCCAAACGCGTCAGCGAAGCCGACGAGAAGGCCCGTGTGCTGGGCGCTGTGGACGCGCTGATTCCCGAAGGGGCGGTGCTGTCCATCGACACCACGCGCGCTTCGGTGGCGTTGGCCGCGCTCGAACATGGCGCGCAGATCATCAACGACGTGTCCGGCGGCCAGTTGGACCGCGAACTGCCGCATGTGGTGGCCGACCATTCCGACTGCCTGTACATCGTGCAGCATTGGCGTGGCTGGCTTGCCGGCGCCGCGGGCAATGTGCCGGACGCCGACACCTCCCGCTACGAGCATGGCGTGGTGAATGACGTGCATGACGAGCTGATGCGTCAGGTGGATGCGGTGCTTGAAGCCGGGGTGCGGGCCGAACAGGTCATCATCGACCCGGGCCTGGGCTTCTCCAAGCCGGGCGTGGAACATAACCTGCCGATTCTGGCGGCGCTTGACCGGTTCAACGCGGCTGGCTATCCGGTGCTGATCGGCGCGTCCCGCAAACGTTTCGTCGGCTCGCTGCTTGCCGGCGCCGGTGTGACCGAGCCGGACATGGCCTCAAAAGACAACGCCACCGCGGCCATCAGCGCCCTGTGCGCGGAACATGGCGTGTGGGCCGTGCGCGTGCATGACGTGGCGAAAAGCCGCGACGCGGTCGCCGTCGGCAACGCATGGCGCGAGTATGCGAACGCGTGACCGTGCGAATCGCAGATAGTCACAACATCGCAATCGCGGAAATAATAGGAATACGGAACGTAGGAACGGCAAAGGAAGGCTGGTATGGATCAGATTCGACTGACGGGAATCCGCGCGACGGGCAAACATGGCGTGCTCGACTTCGAGCATGAGCGGGCCCAGACCTTCGTGGTGGACGCCACGCTGTTCCTCGACCTCGCTGCCGCCGGCCGTTCCGACGATCTGAACGACACCGTCGACTATGGTGCGGTCGCCAAAGGCATCGTGGCCATCATCGAAGGCGAACACGTCGATTTGATTGAAAAGCTGGCCAATCGTATCGTCGGCATGATTCTCGGCTTTCCGGCCGTGTGCCGCACGCAGGTCACCGTGCATAAGCCGAATGCGCCGATCACCGTGCCGTTCGACGATGTCAGCGTGACCGTGGAACGTTCCCGTGAAACAGTTGACAGTCCATCGCGTGAGCGGTCGTCGGAACATGGGCAGGTGCATCATGCCATCATCGCCATGGGAGGCAATCAGGGCGATGTGACCGCCACCTTGCGTGACGCCGTTCGGTGTATTGATGGGCTTCCCTCCACGCAGGTGACGGGGGTGTCGCCGCTCTATCGGACCGACGCATGGGGCATGCCGGAAGGTACTGCGGAATTCCGCAATGCGGTCGTGTCCGTGGATACCAGGCTTTCGGCCGCCGAACTGCTGGCCGGTTTGCAGCGCATCGAAGCCTCGCATGGTCGCGTGCGCACCGACCATTGGACGTCGCGCACGCTCGATTTGGACATCATCGACTTTGACGGGCAGGAAAGCGCCGACCCCGACCTGACGTTGCCGCATCCGCGCGCATGGCAGCGGGCTTTCGTATTGGGGCCGTGGCTTGCGCTTGAACCGGACGCAGAACTCGGGGGAGCGCACGCCGGTTCCGTGGCGCAACTGCTGCACGAAACGTCCGACCGCGACCATATCGATGAGATCGCGGACGATTGGATGGTTGCCGGAGCTCAGGATCCCATAGTTCGCGATTCCGACATTGGGACGTCTGCAGATGACGTTGATGCGATTGACGATGCCGATTCTGTTGAATCCATTGATTCCATTGAACTTCCGGAAGGCACGGCGGCCTCCAAAGCAGCCGCTGCGGCCGCGGCGAAACCGGGACCGGCATCCCGTCGAGCGGTCATTTCCCTGGATAGCGTTTCAACTGATGCGGAACACCAGTTCCGTCAGGCGATCGTGGCCATCGACGCGCTTCCCGGCAACCAGGTGGAAGGTATTTCGCCGCTGTACCATGTCAGCCAGGTCGACGACTATCCGGACAAAATGGCCGCCGTCATGCAGATTTCCACGCGCATGGACGCGCGTGAGCTTATCGGTGCGTTGGAATCGGTGTCATCCTCCATTTCGGATGACCTCGACCTCGACCTTGTGGACATGGAAGGCGTGGTCCGCAACGAACCTGATTGCATGGTGCCGTGGCCGTCCGCACGTGAGCATGCGGCCGTGCTCGCCCCATGGTTCGACATGGATCCGGACGCGAAACTCGGCAGGGATCCGGTCGCGTTCCTGCTGGCGATGGCTCCGGACGCCGCGCAAGTGGGCATGCTGACCGACAATTGGATTATCGGAGACACGCTATGAGAGCACGCAGAACCCCTTGGTGGTCATTCGTCCTTGCGGTCGCGCTTGGCGTGCTGGCCGGCATGGGATTGGCGAAATACGGCGAGATTTCAGGCCTGCCGTTGGTTGGCGCACCCTGGATCGTGCCGGTGGTGCTGGCCGTGTTGGGCGGTGTGGTGCTGTACATGGCTCTGCAGATTCATAAATACACGACCAAAGATCCCGTCAAACGCGCGCAGCTCAAGCCATTGGACCCGCAGAAGGCGTTCGGCACGCTGGTGGCCTGCAAAGCGCTCGGACTTGCGGGCGCGGCGTTGGCCGGCTGGTACGGTGGGCAGATCATCATGAGTCTGCCGCATGGTGAGGCGGAATTCTATAGCCAAGCCATCATCGAATGCGTGGTGGCCTGCGTGGTATGCGTCGCCGACATGATCGTCGGCATCGTGGGGGAGTGGCTGTGCCGCATCCCGCCTATCGACGGGCCGGAAAGTCCGGCCGTGAAAAAGGCCGCACAGCGCAATCGCTATGCGGCCGCCGCCACGAAGGCGTCTACAAAATCGGCTACGAATCCTGCCACGAAATCGAAAGTCTGAACGTCAGACCTTCTTTAACTCCGTCTCAGTCCTTCTTCGGCACGCGGAACATCGCTTCCTGCGCCATGCAGGCCACCAGCTCGCCATCCTGTGTGTAGACCTTCGCTTGGCCCAAGCCGCGTCCGTGCGCCGCGGTCGGCGTGTCTTGCACGTACAGATGCCACTGGTTGATGTCGATGTCGCGGTACCACCACATCGAATGGTCGATGGACGCATACGAAATGCCCGGCGTGGCGATGCTTAAGCCAGCACGGCGCAGAATCGGCTCCAGCATGATCTGGTCGCAGTCCATCGCCAGCATCGCACGATGCATGACCTGCGGCACGTCCACCTTGCCGTCGGCCTTCATCCACACCATCTGCTTGCCGGAATCCTCGCTGGCGCTCTTCTTGTCGGCGCCAAGCATGATGGTGCGCGTCACATGACGAATATCGAACGGCGACTTCTCCGCATAATACTTGGCGAACGGCGACTGTTCCGCATACGGCTCCATCAGTTGCTTCGCGCTGGTCAGGCTGTCGGGATCGGGAATGTTCTCAGGCATCGGGTCGGCGAATTCGATGCCTTCCTGGTCATGTTCCTGGAAGCTGGCGATTGCCGTCAAAATCGAGCCCTGCGCCTGCGTGACATTCACGCGACGGGCGGAGAAGGAACGTCCGTCACGCAGATTTTCCACGTCGAACAGCAGATCCTGACGGATATCGCCGGCCGAAATGAAATAGCCGTGGATGGAATTCGGCAGACGGGATGGAGCGACGGTTCTCGACGCGGCCATCAGCGACTGCGCGATGACCTGTCCGCCGTAGACTCGGCCAGTGGGGAAGTACAGGCTTTCGCCGTTGATATACGTATGGTTGCGATAGTTTGAGGGCGTGCCCAGCTGGAGCACCTTTGCCAGTCGCTGCAGCGGCGTCATGTCTGTCTGCGTCATGATGGCCTCGATTCCTTCCGCGTGTGGATAGCTCTTTATGCTGGCATCGAGTCTATCCATACGTAGTAAATTTCGTCGGATTGTTTTGTAACGAGTACGTGAGAAGAATGAACGGTTGGTTAGCGGCAACGGTTGACGTATGGCAAAGCGCCACCGCTCGTAATGAAGGGTGGCGCTTTGCTGAAATCTGCGCTTAACGCGACTCGATTGGATCTGTCTGCCTTTAGCGGGTCAGCTTGCGGTGCAGGCGGTGCGGGCGGGCCGCATCCTCGCCGAGACGGGCGATGCGGTTCTCCTGATAGGCCTGGAAGTTGCCTTCGAACCAGTACCAGTTGGCCGGATTCTCGTCGGTGCCCTCCCATGCGAGGATGTGCGTGGCCACACGGTCGAGGAACCAACGGTCGTGGGAGATCACCACGGCGCAGCCCGGGAAGGCGAGCAGCGCGTTTTCGAGGGATTCCAGGGTTTCGACGTCAAGGTCGTTGGTCGGTTCGTCGAGCAGCAGCAGGTTGCCGCCCTGCTTCAGGGTCAGGGCCAGGTTCAGACGATTGCGTTCGCCACCGGACAGCACGCCGGTGAGCTTCTGCTGATCGGAGCCCTTGAAGCCGAATGAGGCCACGTAGGCGCGGGTCGGCACTTCCACGCCGGCCACCTCGATGAAGTCGAGTCCGTCGGACACGGCCTCCCACAGGTTCTTGTTCGGGTCAAGGCCGGCACGGTTCTGGTCGACGTAGCTGATCTTCACGGTGTCGCCGATCTTGAGCGAACCGGAGGTCAACGGCTCCAGGCCGACGATGGTCTTGAACAGGGTGGACTTGCCTACGCCGTTCGGGCCGATCACGCCGACGATGCCGTTACGCGGCAGGGTGAAGCTCAAGTCGTCGATGAGCACGCGGTCGCCGAACGCCTTGTGGATATGCTCGGCTTCCAGCACGGTGGAACCCAAACGCGGGCCGGCCGGAATCTGGATTTCGGAGAAGTCGAGCTTCTTGTTGTTGCGTGCCTCCTGCTCCATCTGGTCGTAACGTTCCAGACGGGCCTTGTTCTTGGCCTGACGGGCCTTCGGCGAGGAACGCACCCAGTCGAGCTCGCTCTTCAGGCGCTTGGCGAGCTTGGCGTCCTTGGCGCCCTGGATCTCCATACGCTTGGCCTTGGTCTCCAAGTAGGTGGAGTAGTTGCCCTTGTATGGATACAGGTGGCCGCGATCCACTTCGCAGATCCACTCCGCCACATTGTCCATGAAGTAACGATCGTGGGTGACGGCGATGACGGCGCCCTTGTACTGGTGCAGGAACTGCTCCAGCCACAGAATCGATTCGGCGTCCAAATGGTTGGTGGGCTCGTCGAGCAGCAGCAGATCCGGAGCTTCGAGCAGCAGCTTGCACAGTGCCACACGACGGCGCTCGCCGCCGGAGCAGACGGTCACCGGAGTGTCCGGGTCAGGGCACTGCAGCGCATCCATGGCCTGCTCGAGCTGGGAATCGAGATCCCAGCCGTTGGCCGCGTCGATGTCGTTCTGCAGCTTGCCCATTTCCTCCATCAGCGCGTCGAAATCGGCGTCCGGATTGGCCATCTCCTCGCCAATCTGGTTGAATCGCGCGACCTTTTCGGCGATCGGGCCGAATGCCATCTTGATGTTCTCGCCGACGGTCTTGGTGTCATCCAGCGGCGGTTCCTGCTGCAGAATGCCGACGGTGAAACCAGGGGTCAGGTAGGCTTCGCCGTTGGAAACGGTGTCGAGGCCGGCCATAATCTTCAGCAGCGTGGACTTACCCATGCCGTTCGGGCCGACGACGCCGATCTTCGCGCCCGGCAGGAAGCTCAGGGTCACATCGTCAAGAATCACTCGGTCGCCGTAAGCCTTGCGGGCCTTGATCATCTGGTAAATAAACTCAGCCAATGTTGTGTTCCATCCTTAAGAAACGTTGGAATTCCAGCGTTTTGCGTATGTCGGTCGACGGAAAATCGCACTTGTTCGCCGTGCTGTGGCGCGTTGCCGGCGCGACTGGTTGCGGACGAATCGCAAGTCTGCTGCGAACTCATCGAAGCCAAGTGTTTTCGGACCGTGTCCATACGCAAAGTACCATCGCCGATTATCCCATATCCCGTCTACACAGAGTGGCGGTTACTCGTAGGAGGCATGGGCGCCATTCGACGAAGGGCGATCCGGCATGTTCGATAATCCGACTTTGGCGAAAATCAGCGAAACCCATGGCAAGTCGGTCGCCTAGGTGATTCTGCGCTGGCTGATGCAGCGGAACATCGTGGCGTTGCCCAAGTCCACGCATCGGGAACGAATGGAACAGAACATCGATGTATTCGACTTCACGCTGAGTGATGAGGAGATGGCGGCCGTCACCGCGCTGGATACCAAGACCAGCCTGTTCTTCCGCCATGATACCCCGGAGGCCGTCGATATGTTCGTTGGTTTCATCAAGGAACGCGCGGGACGGGAATGACGCTGACATACTGAGAAAAAGGAAGTCCCGATGTTGCCCCCGTAGGTGCTGCGGCGGCGATTTTCCTTGGTTTTTCCGCGCTTTTCGAGTGCGAGGGTGGTGGGTTGGCTGTTTTCGGCGGGCGGCTATTGATTGGTGGGCGGCAGGCCGGCGATCAAATGATCACGCCATCGCAGTGGTCGATCTCGTGTTGGATGATCTGCGCGGTGAAACCGGTGAACGCTGCGTGGCGCTCGCGGAATTTCCGATCCATATAATCCACTTCGATGCGCTGGTATCGGACGGTGCGGCGCTCGCCCTGGAGCGAGAGGCAACCTTCCGCCGTATCGAACGCGCCGTCTTCGGCGGTGATGTGTGGATTGAACATCACGAAAATGCGGCCGCCGAAATCCTCATCCACAAAAGCGATGATGCGCTTGGGAACGCCGATCATATTGGCCGCCATGCCCACGCAACCATTGCGATGCGCGTCCAACGTGTCTTTCAGGTCCTGTGCCACGGCCAGATCCTCTTCGGTGTTCTCGGCTGCGGCGGACGGCTGGCTCAAAAATGGGATGGACGTCATGATCTCACGCTGCATGTGATTCCTCTCGTTGGATGTTGCCGGTCTGCCAATATTGTAGCGTCGCATGGCTGCGAGACGGACGGCTGGGCGAACCTGTCCATTCCCTGACCGTTCGCGTCGGCTTCGGG
>OLFY01002225.1_pt1 | contig 20172 bp, 17 predicted proteins | sample 1605611 | NCBI WGS metagenome assembly OLFY01 (sample SAMEA3888923, study PRJEB22519) | human gut metagenome | biome: human gut; feature: human-associated habitat; material: faeces | place: Denmark | collected 2011
CCGCAAAACCGCCAATGAGATTTATATGAAGTCCAATCTGGCAGAGAGTGACCTCAGTACAGAAACCAGCGATCTGGAACAGGAGGGCTGCCTCGGTCTGCTGACCGCCATTCCCCTCTTTGACAGCAGTAAGGGCATCAAGTTTTTGACTTACGCCGCACCGTTCATCCGCAACACCATGACCGACCTGATACGGGATGTTTTCTCCCAATATGAGCAGAGAATGACCAGCACCACAGACGGACTTGCCTTGCAGAAAATCCGGTTGGATGAGATCCTTCCCGGTGAGGAACGGCTGATGCGCATTGAAGCCATTGCTGATCCGACCGTCAAATCTCCGGAACAGATTTATGTGGACAAAGAAACCATGCGTGAGCTGTACGAAGGTTTGGGCAGACTTTCCGAGCGTGAGCAAGCCTATCTGCTGTACCGCTATGGCTTTACGGACGATGTGGAGCATACGATGATCGGCTCAGCAATTCATTTCAATCTGCGGGAGAGCCGCGCAAAGACGTTAGAAGATACTGCGATGGACAACCTCTGGCTGGAACTGCCGTGGTGGTTTTAGTGTGTCGCTGCGGCGGGACGAGGGCGGTATATACCTCTGCTTCCTTCTCCGGCCAGTCGGATTTTGCTTCTCAAAAATCCTGCATTTGTGTCACCTTGGTGTCACAAAATCCGCCTGTCCTACTGCCGCAGAAAAGTGTCTGTCAACCGCTATCTGCCCGTACAGCAGATGGCGAAGCCAGCCCCTTTCCCGCGTCAGCCGGAAGCAAAGGTATAACACACTAGACTTTGCAAGCAAAATCGTGTGCCAACAGGGATGCTCACGCCCCTATTGGAAACCCAGCGTCAAAGGGAATTCTCCCCTCTGAACTCCTCACATTTCCTTCGCAGATAGGTACCCAAACTGTAAAATGCCGTTTGAAATACCTGCTCAGAAAATGCAAAAGGAAGTCCGTACCGATGAGCGGCGGACTTCCTTTTATGCTGACAATCTGAAATCGTAACAATACTGCTTTCGATTGTCAGCGCCTGTGAGGGGACATGATGCGTAGCAGACGACAGCTAGATTTCAATTTTATCATTACTGCAAAAATGAGAAAATTACGATTGACGGTGATGCAATTCACGGATATACTGTAATTGCATCATTAAATAGTATTTGATGAAATTGAACGCCGAATGAGGAATTTGAATGAGAGATTTCAACTTCAAAGCAGAATATCAAAAGCTCCTGACGTCGGAGGTCGTGGCGTATCTGACGCAGATCCACGAGTACAAGGGGCAGCAGAATCTTTTTATCGAGGCCAAAGCGGATGCGCTGTCCAATCTCTTGGAGGTTGCGAAGATCCAGAGCACCGAAGCGTCCAACCGCATCGAGGGCATCATCACAACAGACGACCGCCTGAAAAAGATTGTCCGCGAAAAGACCATGCCTCAGAGCCGCAGCGAAAAAGAGATCGCCGGATACCGTGACGTGCTGGCGACGATTCACGAGAGCCACGACTATATCCCGCCAAAGCCGACGGTCATTTTGCAGCTTCACCGGGACCTGTACAAGTTCAGCGGCAAGTCCATCGGCGGCAGCTTCAAAAACTCGGATAATGTGATTGACGAAGAACGGCCGGACGGCCGGAAGATCGTCCGGTTTGAGCCTGTCTCTGCGTGGGAAACGCCGGGGGCGATGGCAGCACTTTGCGACGCCTTCCAGACGGCCGCACAGGACGCCGAGCTTGACCCGCTGCTGCTGATCCCGATTTTTATTCTGGACTTTCTCTGCATCCATCCCTTTAACGATGGCAACGGACGCATGAGCAGGCTCCTGACGCTGCTGCTTTTGTACCGCTCTGGCTATATCGTGGGCAAATATATCAGCATCGAAAAGCTGATTTCCGACACCAAAGAAACCTATTACGAGGCTCTGCAAGCCAGCTCTTACAACTGGCACGAAGGGACGAATGATTATGCGCCCTTTGTCACCTATATGCTGGGCATTCTTACGGCGGCGTACCGGGATTTTGAAAGCCGGATTGAGCTGCTGACCACCAAGGGACTTTCCAAGCCCGACCGGGTGCGGGAGATCATCAAGAACCACCTCGGTAAGATCACTAAGAGTGAGATCATGGCCAAATGCCCGGACATCAGCCAGATCACCGTCCAACGCGCCCTGGCGGAGCTGCTGAAAAATGGGGAGATTACCAAGCTCAGCGGCGGACGCTACACAGCGTATGTCTGGAGCGGGGAGGAAATGCTATGATGAAAAAGTCATGGACGAAGTGGATATTGGCTGCTGCTATAGCACTGGTACTAATTGTTGGCGTCCCCATCATAATCAACGAGTGCTACAAAACGAACAGCGGCTACATGACTATGTGGGATGCCGCGGATGTGCTTGCCTATTATGGGACGATCTTAGGAGCGCTGGTGGCGGTTGCAACTGTAGTTGTGACAATTCTATTTACCTATAAACAGATTCAACGCGATAGCTATCTTAGACGGGAGAATGAAAAATGGTTCGATGTAGAATCGGTATTCTCAAATGCGCTGAACACCATTAATTTAATGCCGCCTTTAATAGAAACAATGGATATTGATGGAATTGAACCGAAGGAAGCAATTAAGCAGATTCAGCGATATCAAGTAAATGCTAACATATGCTTGGATCAGATTCTTACTTCTCTTGATTCTGCAGATTATCGCAAAGTCAGAACACTGTCAAACTCAATGGAACGAGCCAGAGAAAAATTTTGCCAAGTCATGCAGAATAGAGCGGAAATCTATGAGAAACTATTTCGAGTTAATGAGAAGGAAGATGCAGAGAGAATCCTTGAGGTGGAAAAACAGGAACAACAGTCACTTCCGATTCGGGTGCGCATGAGGTGTCAGGAAGCTGTCGCAAGAGCGCATGGATTAAATTTTGACGAACTTAAAATTGAACTGGAACAGCTCAACGAGGATACAGCCAAAATGCATGCGGATATTTTTAGGCCCTTGCTTCAACTTAAACAGAGGACGTTTGAGTTGATTCGTACTGAATTAAGTCAAAAAGCTGATCGTATTTTAAACTTTGGAGGAGATACTCATGCCGACACTTGAATGGATTGGAAAAAGCAAGGTGATCAATCACCATCAGGACGTGCCGTTTCGGGTGTTGGAGCGCAAGTACAGCTTTGATGAAAACGGACAGCACAACGAAGATAACGGCAGCGAAAATATGATCATCCGGGGCGATAATCTGGAAGCCCTGAAAGCCCTGCTGCCCCGGTATGAGGGGCGCGTCAAGTGTATTTACATCGATCCGCCATACAACACCGGCAACGAGGGCTGGGTCTATAACGATAACGTCAATGACCCGAAAATCAAAAAGTGGCTGGGCGAGGTCGTCGGCAAAGAGGGCGAGGACCTGACCCGCCATGACAAGTGGCTGTGCATGATGTACCCGCGGTTGAAGCTGCTGCCGCCTTTTCTACAAAAATAACAGCGCTTTGAGGGGATGTCAAGGGCGGAGGCGTCAGCCTCCGTTCATCTCGACTCTTGACATTCCGGTTGCAGCCGGTCAGTCCAGCATGCGGTCGGCAAAGAACACCGCCAACTGTGTGTGAATTACGCTCCAGTCCTGCCGCCTTCCGGTCCACTTCTTCGTAATATCCATCATGGCCAGATACAGCATCTTCAGCAGACTGTCATCCGTAGGGAATACCGATTTTGCCTTGGTCACTTTCCGAAGCTGCCGGTTAGCGGTACCTATATCCGTGTGCACCGAAAGTCTCTTGCCAAGGCGAAGGAAAAGCTGAAGCTTCTTACAAAGCGCAACCGTGGACGCAATGTCCGCAGGGTAATGCAGGAAGTGAAGGAGTTCATCCGCGGCTGGATTGGCTACTTTCGAGCAGCCGATATGAAACGAACGTGATGTCCTGGGATAAATGGATGCGGCGCAGGATCCGAATGTACATTTGGAAGCAGTGGAAGAAGCCCAAAACAAAGGTGGCCAACTTGAGAAAGCTGGGCGGCCCGGCTGACAAGGCTTACCGGTGGGGAAATTCCAGACTGGGTTGTTGGCGTATCGCCGGTAGTCATGTATTAGAATGTTCCATTACAAACGAAAGACTCGCAGCAGCGGGATACTTTAGTATCCTCAACTACTACGAGTCTTTGCACTTATGCGGTTGAATCGTCGTGTACCGGTCGGTACGCATGGTAGTGTGAGAGGTCGGCTCTTTAAGGAAAGCCTACTACTCGATTATTGGCGGCAAATTACTCGCCCAGATGCCAGATATCGTCGTTGTACTCGGCGATGGTACGGTCACTGCTGAACATACCGGCCTTAGCAATGTTGATAACGCACTTCTTGCGCCAGCCCAGCGGGTCGCAGGCATAGTCGCTCAGGGCCTGGCCCTTGCGCACCACATAGGCGTTGAAGTCGGGCAGCGTCTGGAACCAATCCTTGTTGATGAGTTCGTCGTGCAGGCGCTTGAGGTTTTCCTCATGACCGGCGGCCAGCATTTCGGGGCTGGTCAGGAAGTCGATGGCGCGGCGGATGTTGGGGTCGCCCTCGTACCACTGGGCGGCGCAGTAGTCGCCCGCGTCATAGCGGTGGATGACCTGGTCGGACGTCTGGCCGAAGATGTAGATATTGTCGTTGCCGACCTGCTGGCTGATTTCGACGTTTGCGCCGTCCATCGTGCCCAGGGTCAGCGCACCGTTCAGCATGAACTTCATGTTGCCGGTGCCGGAGGCTTCCTTGGATGCCAAGGAAATCTGCTCGGACAGGTCGCAGGCGGGGATGAGCTTCTCGGCGGCGGTGACGTTGTAGTTCTCCACAAAGACGACTTGCAGATACTTGGAAACGACCGGGTCAGCGGCAATGACCTTGGACAGCGTCAGCAGTGCGTGGATGATATCCTTTGCGATGATATATGCCGGAGCGGCCTTGGCACCAAAGATGCTGACCAGCGGGGTGGCGGGCAGGTGGCCAGCCTTAATCTCGTAATACTGGTGGATGAGGTAGAGCAGGTTCAGCTGCTGACGCTTGTACTCATGCAGGCGCTTGGACTGGATATCGAACATGGCATTCGGGTCGATGGTGACGTTCTGGGTCCGCTTGAGCCAATCGGCCAGTGCCTGTTTGTTCTGGGACTTGACGGCGGAGAACTCCTGCAAGGTATCGACGTTTTCGGCGTAGGGCAGCAGCTTTTCCAGCTCGGTGGCGTCCTTGCGGAAGCCGGAACCGATGAGCTTTTCAATTTCGGCAGTCAGGGCGGGGTCGCACTCCAGAAGCCAGCGGCGGAAGGTGATGCCGTTGGTCTTGTTGTTGAACTTCTCGGGGTACAGCTCATAGAAGCCGTGCAGCTCGGCGTTCTTCAAAATTTCGGTGTGCAGGTAGGCAACGCCGTTGGTGGAGTGGGTAAAGTGGATGTCCATGTGGGCCATATGGACGCGGTCGTCCTTGTCGATGATGGCAAGGCTCTCGTCCTTGGTGCGGGTGCGGGCCAGTTCATCCAGCTTCTCGATGATGGGCATGAGCTGCGGGACCACGGCGTCCAGATAGGCGCGAGGCCACTTTTCCAGCGCCTCGGCCAGAATCGTGTGGTTGGTGTAGGCACAGGTCTTGGTGACAATCTCGACGGCCTCGTCGAACTCGATGCCCTTCTCGCCCAGCAGGCGGATCAGCTCGGGGATGACCATGCTGGGGTGGGTGTCATTGATCTGGATGGCAGCATAATCGGCCAGGTCATGGTAATCGCAGCCGCGGGCGGTGCACTCAGCCAGAATCAGCTGGGCACCGGCGGAAACCATCAAATACTGCTGGTAGACGCGCAGGCGGCGGCCGGCCTCGTCGGAGTCATCGGGGTACAGGAACAGCGTCAGGTTCTTGTCGATGGCGGTCTTATCGAAGGTGATGCCATCGTGGACGATAGTCTCATCGATGGTGTCCAGGTCAAAAAGGTTCAGTGTGTTGGTGCGGCCCTCATAACCGGTGACGGCCAGCTTGTACAGGCGGGCATTGTAGGTTTTGCCTGCCAGCTCGACCGGATAGACCGTGTCAGTCTTTTCGGCCCAGGAGTGTGCGGTCAGCCAGGGGTCGGGCAGCTCGTTCTGGACGCCGTCCTTGAAGGATTGGTGGAACAGGCCGAAGTGATAGCGCAGGCCGACACCGTCGCCGGGCAGATTCAGCGTGGCGAGGGAGTCGAGGAAGCAGGCAGCCAGGCGGCCCAAACCGCCGTTGCCCAGGGACGGCTCCGGCTCGACTTCCTCAATGTCGGACAGGTTCTTGCCCGCAGCGGCCAGCGCGGCGCGGGTGTCGTCGTAGAGACCCAGGTTAATAAGGTTGTTGGACAGCAGCTTGCCAATCAGGAACTCGGCGCTGATGTAGTAGAGCTTGCGGCCCTTGACAGGCTTGACGTGGGCGGCGCTCTGCTCGCGGACGATGTCCAGCAGGGCAAGGTAGATTTCCTGGTCAGTGCAGGATGCCAGCGGCTTGTTGGTTTTGGCTTCGATCACAGTGGTCATATTCATGAGAGTTACCTCCTCATATACTTGCCTCCCCTGGCAGGGGCGGAAGGTTTTAGCCTTGCCTTGGCCCGGAACTTTTGGGCCAATAGGTATATTTCTTGACTACACCTAGGTTATACCACACAAAACGCGCATGATGCTTGCAAAATAATGGCCAATAGTGGTACAATACTATCAACGAGGTGAAAATCATGCCAAATCAGAAACCCTTGCGCGAAACAAAGCAACATGGGGCCGCGTGGTTCCCTTTCAACATCTATCCCTGCACGATCCCGCAGGATTTTCCCCAGGTGGCGCTGCACTGGCAGGACAGCATGGAGCTGGTGTTTGTCAAAAAAGGGCGCGGCGTCGTGCAGGCGGGCCTGACGACCTACACCGCCGAGGCGGGCGATGTCTATGTGTTTGCCCCCGGCGTGCTGCACGCGCTGCGCCAGCTGCCGGGCGAGGTGATGGAATATGAGAACATCATCTTTGATTTGGAACTGCTGGGCGGTGCGGGCGACCTGTGCGCTGAAAAATACCTGCTGCCCCTGCAAAGCGGCCGCCTGGCGCTGCCCATGCGGCTGGCCCCCAACGACTGGGGCTATACCTGGGCCGTAAACTGTCTGCACGCGGCAGAGGAGTTCAACAAGCTAAAGGATGTTGGCTATGAGCTGTGTATAAAGGGTGAACTGCTGTTGTTTTTAGCGGCGCTGGTGGGCCGCAGCGGCGACCTGCCCCCTGCCGATACCCCCGACACCCGACGTTTGAAAACCGTGGTACAACTGGTGAACGAGCAGTATGCGGGCGCACTGCACGTGACCGACGCAGCGGCAGCCTGCGGGTGCAGCCCCAGCCATTTTATGCGGTGGTTCAAGAAAATGACCGGCCAGGGCTTTACCGAATACCTGAACGAGCACCGCCTGAACGCCGCCGCCGACGCCCTGCGCAGCAGCAATGACACGATACTGGCGATTGCCGAGCAGTGCGGGTTTGACAACTTGTCGTATTTTAACAGGTTATTTAAAAAAAGATATGGCTTGACACCGAGGGAATACCGGGTGAGGAAATAAAAAAGCCGCCGGCATCAACGAGATGCCGGCGGTAATTTTATGCTTTCTTACTGTAATCCCGTGCGCCGTAGATGGCGGTGCCTACGCGGACGATGGTCGCGCCCTCGGCGATGGCGGCGGCGTAGTCGTGGCTCATACCCATGGACAAAATATCCATCTGCGCCCGGTCGTAGTGCTGGGCATCGGCCTTGGCCAGCAGCTCCCGCATCTGCGCAAAAAAGCGGCGCGTCTCGGCATCGTCTGCGTCAGCGGGCGGAATCGCCATCAGACCGCGCAGGCGGGTATTTTCCCTCGCGGCGGCAGCTTCCAGCAGCGGGAACAGGCTGTCGGCGTCGACGCCGCTTTTGCTGGCTTCCTCGCCGATGTTGATTTCCACCAAAATGTCCTGCACCAGACCCAGCCGCGCGGCGGCAGCGTCGATTTTATCGAGCAGCCGCGTGCTGTCCACGCTCTGAATGAGCGCGGCACGGCCTACAACCTTGTTGACTTTATTGGTCTGCAAATGGCCGATAAAATGTCCGGGCTTGCCATTGTAGGCCCCGGCGTCGGTCTTTTCCACAAGCTCCTGTACGTGATTTTCGCCGAACAGGTCAATGGGCAAATCGGCGCTGTACCGAACTTCTTCCACCGTGCGGGTTTTGCAGGCGGCACAAAGGCGCACGTCGGCAGGGTCGCGGCCTGCGGCCCTGGCGGCGGCAGCCATCGTCTCCCGGATCTTTGCGACGGCCTCGGCCATCTGCTGTTTTTGTGCTTCTGGGATCATCGCACTTCCTCCTGACTGTAAACGGCGCGGGAGCCGCCGATGAACGGCGGGCGGGTGCGGGCGCAGAGCAGAATCGCCTGCCCGATGTGATCCATCGACAGGCGCACCGGCACAGCCACGCGGCGCAGGTGCATCCCGATGAGCGTGCCGCCGATGTCCATGCCCGCTGCAGCTTTGACTTCCTCAACGAGCACCGGGTCGTTAAAGGTGCGCCAGCAGTTGGTAGCCCAGCTGCCGCCCGCGTGGGGCTGCGGGATGGCCGCCACGATTTGATAGCCGTTGGCCCTGGCGACCGTGCGCTCGATGACGATAGCGCGGTTCAGGTGCTCGCAACACTGGGCAGCAAGGTAGACGCCCTGCTCCTGCAAGGGCGGCAGCACACCCGCCAGCACGGCGGCAGCAGCTTCCATGCTGGAATCCTTTCCGATATGTCCACCCATGATCTCGCTGCTGGAGCAGCCGACCACGAAGATATCCCCAGTTTCCAGGTGCGCGGCTTCCAGCAGTTCTTCAGTAGCCTGCCGGGCCTGTGCGGTAAGTTTTGCGTAATCCATGAAAAAGCCCCCTTTGGTACTATTATAGCAGGGGTGTCAATAACAAAAAAGCCTTCCCCCGAGGGGGAAGGCATATATGCGGTTTGCCCGTTGGGTGGTTGGAGGCATTTCTACCTTGGCAGGGTATCCGCGTACTGCGAATAACTGTTTTTCACCATATCCGCATACGCGGCATAGGCTTCCTCCAGCGTGGTGTACTCGGTACCCGTGATATAGGGTTTCAACGTCCCGCGGTTGTCAATGCCTTTGCCGATCACGTTGTAGGTCTGATTCTTCACCTTTGAGGTCGTCACCGTCATCGTGGTGATGTAAAACGTGCCCCCGTCCTCCTTACTGACAAGGACCGGCACCTCCGTGCCTACTGCAAATTTAGTCACATCCACCGATGTCCAGAACAAATACCGCCCCGGGTCTTCGCCAGAAATCTTGCGGAAATCCCACGTTCCGGTGCTCAGCAGGCTGCCTTCCTTGATTTGCTCCTTCACCTTGGGTACCATTGTGGAGTTCGGGCAACTGGAGTCGATCTCGTAGAATTTCCCGCGGGCGGTAAAGTCCTTTAAATCCGTTTCCAGCAAGCCGCTGTTTTTCAAAATGCCGTGCAGGTTTTCGCTCAAATTAACGGTCGGTCGGATGGGGGCGGGCTGCGGCTTGCTGGCGCCTGACCACGTCAGCACCACGCCTGTCCCCTCCACATAAGAAACCCTGCAGGTTCCGTGCGCCGCGGGCGAGCCTATCCAGTTGTCGGTGTCACCCTCGTCGGCAGCGTGGGTGATGCCTGCAATGGTGACGGGGTCAAAGTGCTGCCACCCGTCCTGCCCCTGCTTGAGCTGTACGGTCTGTTCGGCAGTGACATCGCCGGTCATTGCATCGGAAAGCACCTGCATATACGCGGCGCGCACGTTGACAATATCCGACGTTTCCAGCGCTTTTTCAATATAGCCTTGCAGCGCGGGGATCAGCATCGCCGCCAAAACCCCAAGTATGGTCAGCACGACGATCAGCTCCACCAGCGTAAAGCCGCGCTTATTTTGCAGTTTTTTCCTCATTCGTTCCGCACCTTATCGTGTTATATGCACACAATTCCAGAATAAATGCATTACATTGTAACACAGTTTTTGTCGATGCGCAAATGATTTTTCGATTTTTATGCAGGTTTTACCTGTATTTTACAAATTATTTACATTTTGATGCTGCAGGGCGGACAGTGCACCGGATGAGGGGGCAATGTCCGGCAGGTGGCAGGCCCCCTCAGTCACCTGCGGTGACGACTTCCCCCAAAGGCGGAAGTCTTTACGCCGTTACATCCTCAAATTGACTATTATACAGATCCGCGTAGAACCCGCCCTGATCGATCAGCTCGTCATGGGTTCCCTGCTCCACAATATCTCCGTCGCGCATGACCAGAATCAGATCTGCGTCGCGGATAGTGGACAGGCGGTGGGCAATGACAAAGCTTGTGCGGCCCTGCATCAGGCGGTCCATGGCCGTCTGGATGCGCTGCTCGGTGCGGGTATCGACGCTGGACGTTGCCTCGTCCAGAATCAGGATGCGGTTGTCCGCCAGAATCGTGCGGGCAATCGTCAAAAGCTGCTTCTGGCCCTGGCTGACGTTGGAGGCGTCCTCGTTCAGCTCCATCTGGTAGCCGCCGGGCAGCGTGCGGATAAAGTGGTCTGCGTTCGCGGCCTTGGCGGCGGCGATAACTTCCTCGTCGGTGGCGTCCAGGCGGCCATAGCGGATGTTCTCCATGATGGTGCCTTTGAACAGCCAGGTATCCTGCAAGACCATACCAAAGCCCTCGCGCAGGGCGCTGCGGTCAAAGTCGCGGACATTGTGGCCGTTCAGGCTGATTTCGCCCGCATCCACATCGTAGAACCGCATCAGCAGCTTGACCATCGTGGTTTTGCCCGCGCCGGTGGGGCCGACGATGGCGACCTTCTGGCCGGGCTTGACGTTGCAGCTGAAATTGTGGATGACTGTCTTTTCCGGCGTGTAGCCGAATTTGACGTGGTCAAACGTGACCTGGCCATCGATGCAGGCAGGATTCGCGCGGTGGGCGGGGTCGGCCTGCTGGTTCTCCTCTTCTTCGTTCAAAAATTCAAAGACGCGCTCGGCTGCGGCAGCCATGCTTTGCAGCATATTCGACACCTGCGCCAGCTGTTGGATGGGCTGGGTGAAGTTCTTGACATACTGGATGAACGCCTGGATATCGCCGATGGTGATGCTGCCCGCCGCTGCAAAAATGCTGCCGACGATGGCGACCGCCACATACCCCAGGTTGCCCACAAAGTTCATGATGGGCTGCATCAGGCCGGACAAAAACTGGGATTTCCACGCGGATTCATACAGTTTGTCATTGGCGGCGTTGAAGTCTGCCAGCACAGCGTCTTCACGGTTGAACGCCTTGATAACGTTGTGGCCGGCGTAGACTTCCTCGACCTGGCCGTTGACAACGCCCAGCGTTGCCTGCTGCGCCTTGAAGTATTTTTGGCTGAATTTGACGACCAGCAGCACCAGCGCCAGCGACACCGGCAGGATCAGCAGCGCAATCAGCGTCATCTTTGGGCTGATGGTGAGCATCATGATCAGCACGCCAATCATCGTCGTGACGCTGGTAATGAGCTGGGTCACGCTCTGGTTCAGGCTTTGGCCCAGCGTGTCCACATCGTTGGTGATGCGGGACAGTACCTCGCCGACGGTGCGCTTTTCAAAGTAGGCCAGCGGCAGACGGTTGATTTTTTTGCTGATCTGGTCGCGGAAATCATAGCAGACCTTCTGGGACAGACCGCTCATGAGCCAGCCCTGGATAAAGCTGAATGCCGCGGAAAGCAGGTACATTCCCGCCAAAAACAGCAGCACTTTCCCAATATAGGCAAAGTCTATGCCGCCCACGCCGCGCAGCTTGGCAATCCATCCGGTGGCCAGCGCCGTGGTGGCCTTGGCAAGGATTTTCGGCCCTGCAATGTTGAAAATTGTTGACAGAACGGCGAAGATAACGACCACGATGAGCGACAGCTTATACTTGCTCAACGCGGAAAGCAGCTGCCGCAGCGTGCCCTTAAAATCCTTGGCGCGCTCGGTCGTCATGCGTCCGGGTCTTGGCATATCACTCACCCTCCTTCTGCAAATTGAGTTCCTTCTGGCTTAACTGGCTGCGGGCGATCTCCTGGTACTCTGGGCAGGATTCCATCAGCTGGGCGTGTGTGCCCTTGCCGACGATGCGGCCCTCATCCAGAACCAAAATCTGGTTCGCGTGCAGCACAGTGGAAATGCGCTGCGCCACGATGATGACGGTAGCGTTGTCGGTCTGGGCTTTCAGTGCGCGACGCAGCGCCACGTCGGTTTTGTAGTCCAGCGCCGAGAAACTGTCGTCAAACAGGTAAATCTGCGGGTGCTTGGCAATCGCGCGGGCGATGGACAACCGCTGTTTCTGCCCGCCGGAGACATTGCTGCCGCCTTGGGCAATCGGAGCGTTGTAGCCCTCGGGCTTGGCCGAAATAAATTCGGCGGCCTGGGCAATCTCAGCAGCCCTGCGCACGTCGGCGTCGGTGATGTGGTCGCCGCCAAATTTCAGGTTGGAATCAATGGTGCCGCTGAACAGCACACCTTTCTGCGGCACGTAGCCCAGTTGGTCGTGCAGCTGCGCCTGGCTCATATCGCGCACATCGACGCCGTCGATCGTCACACTGCCTTCGCTGACGTCGTAAAAACGCGGGATGAGGTTGAGCAGCGTCGATTTGCCGCAGCCTGTGGAGCCGATGATGGCCGTCGTCTGCCCGGGTTTGGCGGTAAAGCTGATATGCTCCAGCGCGTCCTCGTCAGAGCCGGGATAGCGGAAGCTGACATCGTTAAAAGCCACAACGCCCTTGGTGCCGCCCTCGGGCAGGGCTTTCGGCGCGGCAGGGTCGTGGATGGCAGCGGGGGTCTTGATGACCTCGTCGATGCGGTCTGCGGCCACACCCGCGCGGGGCAGCATGACGGCGACCATCGAGAGCATCAGGAACGACATAACGATCTGCATGGTGTAGGTGATGAAAGCAATCATCTCTCCCACCTGCATATTGCCCAGGTCCATGGCCTTGCCGCCAAACCAGACGATGAGCAGGCTCGTGCCGTTCATGATAAGGGTCATAAACGGCATCATGGCGACCATTGTGCGGTTGGTGAAGAGCTGCGTTTTCATCAGGTCCGTGTTGGCCTTGTCGAAGCGCTCCTCCTCAAATTTCTCGCGGCTGAAAGCACGGATGGGCATGATGCCGGTCAGAATCTCGCGGCTGACAAGGTTCAGCCGGTCCACAAGGGTCTGCATCTGCTTGAATTTCGGCATGGCTACGTTCATCAACACCGTGATAAGCACGAGCAGCGCGGCCACCGCCACAAAGATGATCCATTCAAGGCCGGTGTTGCCGCTGGCAACGTGCAGGATGCCGCCGATGCCCAAAATGGGCGCGTAGGCTACCATACGCAGCAAAATCACACAGGTAAACTGCACCTGCTGGATATCGTTGGTGGTGCGGGTAATCAGCGATGCGGTGGAGAACTTCTCGATTTCGGCGTTGGAGTAACCGACGACGGTCTTGAACACATCCCGGCGCAGGTCACGGCCAATGGCGGCGGAAACGCGGGACGCGATGAAACCGACGGCGATTGCTACGGCCACCATCAGCAGCGTCAGGGCCAGCATCTGGCCGCCGGTGCGCAGCAGATAAGACATCTGTACATCATGGGCAATCCCCTGAGCGTCGTATTCCAGTGCTACCAGCAGCATAGCCTGGCTGGATAAGCTGTCTGCCACGGAATCATCCTGCGGCGCGGCGTCGGCCAGCTGGGCTTGCAGCATTTCCCGCGCACCAGGGGCTTCAGCCATGGCGGCAAACTGGGTCGCGACGGCGTCCAGGTCATAGCTGGTTGGCGTCACGGTTTCGGTCGTGCCGGCGGCGGTCGCAGCATTCTGCGCGGCAGCCATATACAGCACGACATCGGGGGTGGCAAACGCGTTTTCCAGTTCCGACATGGCAGCGGTGGCATCGTGAGAGAGGGTACGCACACCGTCGGCATCGGGGGCACTGTACCACTGTTCGGCCAGCACGGCGTCCTGCTCGGACATAAGCAACTCCAGTGCCTGCAGGGTCGTGTCGCGGACGGTGTCAGGCACAGGGCTTTCAATGCCGCCCTGCTGGATGCCGGTGTCCACGATTTTGCTGGTGTAGTCGGGCAGGCTCAAGTCACAATAGGCCTGCACAACGAGCAGCGCCACGACGGCGAGACACGCCGCCCAGTGCCGCCCCAGCTGTTTAAATATTTTGATCATGCGGGGGTTCTCCTTTCCGGGTTTGCTGCATCGATTCGTTTTCAGCCTCGATGGCGGCCAGCAGTGCATCCTTTACGGCGTTGGCCTGGGCCAGTTCCTCGGGGGTCAGCCGTGCCATGATGCGGGCAAAATAGGCGTTCATGGCCTGCTCGTTTGCGCTGCGGGCGCGCTCCCCTTCCGGGGTGATGCGCACCAGCGTTTTTCGGCGGTCGTTAGGGTCTGTCTCGCGGGTAATGTGGCCGTCCTGCTCCATGGCACGCAGCCCGCGGGAGACGGCGGGCATCGGCTGGTGCATATACCGCGCAATGTCCGAAACATAAATTGCGCCGTCATAGCCGTGCTGCTCGATGAGGTTGTACAGATGTTGGAGCATTCCGTACCGGCATTTTGGCTCATTGGCCAGGGCCGCACGCATACCGCGCTTGGACAGGGTATGCAGCCGCGCGACGAACCGGAACACACCGTGCAGATCGGGTGTTTCTGGGGTAGACATTACGCGCCTCCTGTTAATAATTATCATGTGTTAATAATTGTGCCGTGATAATACTACACCCCCTTGCATCGATATGCAAGGGGGTGTAGGTAAGGTTTAAGATTTGTTTACAAATTGGGAATAAGCCTCCATTGTCAAAGGGAGGTGCCGAGCTTTGCGAGGCGGAGGGATTTCTGCAATGTTGCCGAAGCGTGCGTGCCTGCCGTAAGGCCGCAGGAATCCCTCCGTCCGCCTTCGGCGTCCACTGTTCCCCTTCTGGCGCTTCGCGCCACCTCCCCCGTCCCGGGGGAGTCTGTCTTTAACAAGGGAGGCTTTTATGCTTTCTTACAGGAAACGTTATTCATCGTCACCCCGCTGCACAGCCCCAGCTTCAGTTCTGCGCTCTCCTTCGTGATTGTGATATCCTTAAACGTAATATCCTCGATCTCCCCGCCATGGCAGTCGAACCCGACAATCTCGATGGGCGCGGCGTCCTGCCAGATGTGGTCGTGATCCAGCGGGCGACCGGTCAGGGTCAGCCCCTCAAACCAGCAATGGCTGAACTTCGGCGGCTCGGGGGCGGGTTCGCCGTCGTCATTGTAGGATACGCTGTGCAAAATTACCCGCGGGGCGGTGCAATCGCGCACGGTCACGCCGCGCACATAGCCGCCGCGCTTGGGTGTGGCCTTGATCTCAATGCCGTACAGCGAGTTGGCAAAGTCGCAGTCCCAAATCTGCACGTCCTCCACACCGCCGCTCATCTCGCTGCCGATGCAGATACCGTGGCCGTACCCGATGCGGCAGTCAAACACCTTGATGTGGGCGCAGGGACGACCGATTTCGTTTCCCTCGGGGTTTTTGCCGCTCTTGATGGCAACTGCGTCGTCGCCGGTATGGAACTCGCTGGCGAACAGCGTGCAGTTTGTCGAGGAATCCGGGTTCCAGCCGTCGCCGTTCCAGACGCCCTCGGATTCAAAAACGCAGTGGTCAGTCTGGATATTATCGCAGTAGACCATGTGGAAAGTCCACGCCGGACTGTTTTTGAACGTAATACCGCTGAACCAGACATTTTCGCAGTTGCTCAGGTTTACTAAGCGCGGGCGCACACGGCCGGGGATCGTGTCGTCGTTTTCGCAGCTTTTGACAAGTTCCTCGTTATCGTCCAAAAAGCTCTTGATGCGGGCGCGCTCATCCTCGATAATTTTCTTTGCCAGCACCTGCCCGCCGCCGCAGATGGTGCCCTTGCCGCGCACGATGATGTTATGGCAGCCCGAGCCTTTCGTGTGGTCAAGCCGCCCGGCGTTGAGCAGACTGGAATAGCAGCGCATCTCCATCCCTTCAAAGCGGCTGGGGATGCGGGGCGAATAGTCGTTGATGTTGGCCGTGCCCTGCAAAACGGCCCCCTTGGAAAGGTAAATCTCCAAATCGCTGTGCAGCTGCAGCGCCCCGGTCAGGTAGTCACCCGCCGGAAAATACAGGATGTCATCGGCGCGGCAGTCGTTGATGGCCCGCTGCAAGTTGTCGGTGTTCAGCGTTTTGCCGTCGCCCTTGCAGAAATAGGGCGCAGCCGTTACGTTGACGCGGCGCTTTTCTTTGCCGAATTGCAGCGTCTCGACCCCGACGCAATAGCTGCCGCTGGCAACTTCCAGCCGGTAAGTGCTGCCGTAAGGCAGGCCCTCGATGGTGAAATGTGTTTTATCCGTGCGGCCGATGACCTCGCCGTTCAGCGAGACGGTATACTCCGCCCCTTTGGGCGCAGCGGCGGGTTTATCCCAATAGAGCACCGCGTAATCTTCGGTGCAGCGCAGTTTTAATTTATTTTGCTTCATGATGTTTCCCTTTTACACGCAAGTTGTCTGTTGCTTACATATTGTACCACAGCCCGCCGGTTTATCCAATACATAGGGGTGCCAAAATACAGCGGTCGAAACGCGGCAGGTTTTGACAGTTTTACAGGCTTGACAGCGCGGGAGGCGGCGTTTATAATCATATAAGCATAGTGGGTATATGTGCTATGCCGTTGCAGGGGCCGGGCAGATCCGGCCCTCAACTTTGCCGAACCCGCAGCTTTGCGGTTGAGAGAGGATACAACGCCGGTGAGGTCATCAACGATATTGCGCTGAACCGCGCGTGATTTGAACATCCTTCTCCCCTGCCGTTTGGCGGGGGAGTTTTGCTTTTGTTGGGGAAATATGATATAATTTCAACATCCGTGCAGGGGCCGGACACCTCCGCAGGGCGTCGAGGACGCCGCCCCCCTACAATACACGCCGCCATGCGAAAAATATTTACTATTTGCCGAAAGGAGCCGCCATGGACAAACCCGAATTTGCATCCGCCCATATGGCGGCGCTGAACCCGCAGCAGCGGGCGGCGGTGGAGGCCGTACACGGCCCGGTGCTGCTGCTGGCCGTGCCGGGCAGCGGCAAGACCACGGTGTTGATCACCCGGCTGGGATACATGACGCTGGTCTGCGGCATCCCGCCGCAGTCGATCTTGACAATGACCTACACCGTGGCCGCCACGCGGGAAATGCGTGCCCGTTTCGCCGCGCGGTTTGGGGATGCGCTGGCCGGGCAGCTGGAATTCCGCACGATAAACGGCGTGGCAGCGCGCATTATCGCGCTGTACAGCCGTATGTACAACCGAACGCCGCCCGACCTGATCCAAAACGAGAACGACACCGCACCGCTGCTTACACGCCTTTGGCAGGAGACGAACCACGAATACCCCACCGAGAGCACGCTGAAGGATCTGCGCACAGCCATCACCTACATTAAAAATATGTGCCTGACCGACGACGAGCTGGACGCGCTGGAAACCGACATCGACAACTTACCCGAGTTATACCGCGGCTACCAGCGGGCGCTGAAAGCCGGGCACAGGATGGACTACGACGACCAGCTATGCTTTGCGCTGCAAATCCTGCACGGTGCGCCCGCTGTGGCGAAGGCGTTCCGGGAGCGGTATCAATATTTCTGCGTGGATGAATCCCAGGATACCTCCAAGGTGCAGCATGAGATTATCCGCGTGCTGGCGCAGGAAAGCGGCAACATCTTTATGGTGGGCGATGAGGACCAGAGTATTTACGGCTTCCGCGCTGCCTACCCCCAGGCGCTGATGGACTTTGAAAAGACTTACCCCGGCGCACAAATCTTGCTGATGGAGGAAAACTACCGCTCACGGGAACCGATTCTGGACGCGGCCAACCGCTTTGTGGCCCGCAATCGTTATCGCCGCCCCAAAACGATACAGCCCACGCAGGGCGCAGGCGAACCGCTGCAGATCGTCACGGTGCGCCGCCGTGCCGATCAGCTGCCGTTTTTGTTTGAGACGGCGCAGAACTGCGAAACGGAAACCGCCGTGCTGTTCCGCAACCACGAGAGCGCCCTGCCCATCATCGATCTGTGCGAGCGCCGGGGCGTGCCCTATGGCTGCAAAAACATCGACCCCACGTTTTCCTCCAACAAAATCGTGCGGGATGTGGCAGATATCTTTGCGCTGGCCGCCCGCCCCGCCGACGCAGATGTTTTTCTGCGCTGTTACTACAAATTTGGTGTGCCGGTCACAAAGGTGCAGGCGCTGTACGCCTGCAGCCAGGCGCGGCAGTACGGCCAAGGCTGCTGGACAGCCCTGCTGAACGAGGACAGCATCCGCCCGCGCATCCGCGCCGCCATGGCCGATGTAGCCCACGGCCTGGCCCGCCTGCCCAGGATGGCGGCGGACGACGCCGTGCGGTTTGTGGCCGACGAGCTGGGCTACGGCAAATACCTGGACAAAAAGGGCATGGACCGCACGAAATTGGCCGTGCTGGAAATGCTGGGTGCCCAGGAGGACAGCCCTGCCCACCTGTTAAAGCGGCTGGAAATTCTGCGCGGCATCGTACAGGATCATATTACGCCGCCCGGATGCAGGTTTATTTTATCCACGATACACTCCGCCAAGGGGCTGGAATACGACCGGGTGATTTTGTTGGATGTGCTGGACGGCATCCTTCCAGCCAAGCCGGAACTTGCCTGCCGCACCCCTGGCGAGACCCAGCAGTACGAGGAGGACCGGCGGCTGTTCTACGTCGCCATGACCCGTGCCCGGCAGCAGCTGGTGCTGTTTGACTGCGTGGCCGAGCGCTCGGCCTTTGTGGAGGAAGTGTTGGCAGCCCTGCCCGGGCACCGCAAGCGTCCCGATGTGGAACCCGCAGGCCGCCGCCCTGTCCCGCCCGCCGCGCGGGCACCCCTGCCGCCGGTGGATGTGGAGAGCATCACGACCGTTGGTGCCCACGTGCGGCACGCGGTATTTGGCCCCGGCACGGTAGAGAGCGTGAGCGGCCACCGCGTGACCGTGCGCTTCACCGCTGGGGCGCGGACATTGGACGCCCAGGTCGTAGCCGAGCGGCATTTGATGTGGAAAGAATGAGGTATCCCCATGAAAAAAATTCTACTCCTCGCCACCGGCGGGACGATTGCAAGCCGCCCCACGGCGGCGGGCGGGCTGGCCCCGGCCATCACGTCGGAGGAACTGCTGGCCTGTGTGCCGGAGCTGGCCGACCTGTGTGCTGTGGATGCCGTGCAGGTGTTCAACCTGGACTCAACGAACGTCGGCCCCGCGCAGTGGCAGAGTATTGTACACTGCATCAAAGAAAATTATGATGCCTACGACGGTTTTGTCATTGCCCACGGCACGGACACAATGGCCTACACCGCCGCCGCGCTGAGCTACATGGTGCAGAACAGCGCCAAGCCGGTTGTACTGACGGGCAGCCAAAAGTCCATCTACAACCGCGACACGGACGCCCGCAACAACCTGTACCGCGCCTTTGTCTACGCGGTCAGTGACGGTGCATGGGGCGTGCAGCTGGTATTTGACAACAAGGTCATTCTGGGCACCCGCGCCCGCAAGACCCGCACCCGCAGCTTCAACGCGTTTTCCAGCATCGACTACCCGGAGACGGCGGTTTTTCGCGACACGCGGCTTGTCCTTTTCCTGCGCCGCCCGGCTGCGCTGCCGCCGGTGCGGTTCTATGAAAAGCTCGACCCCGCCGTTTTTGTGCTGCGCCTTGTGCCGGGGATGCGGGCTGATATCATTCCGATGCTGGCCCCGCATTACCGGGCGCTGGTGTTGGAGAGTTTCGGCGTCGGCGGCCTGCCGGGCGGAGAACATGGCACCATGTTTGCCGAGCTGCGCCGCTGGTGCGAGAGCGGGCGGCTGGCGGTGTTTACAACGCAGGTCCCCCACGAGGGCTGCGACCTTGCCGTTTACGAGGTGGGGCGCGCCGTGGGCGAGCTGCCCGGCGTATTGGAGGCCCGCGACATGACCCCCGAGGCCGTCGCCGTGAAACTGATGTGGGCGCTGGGCCAGACAGACGACCGCGCGGAAGTAATGCGGTTGTTTGAAACGCCGATCGAGTTCGATATTGTATAAAAAATGACCATCCAACATGTACGCTGGATGGTCATTTTTATTTTAGGCAATACCGCACAATTCCCGCCTTACGGCTTAAGCACCGCTCC